>Ga0074193_1001283_pt1 | contig 31966 bp, 18 predicted proteins | sample EPASupsiteHSE605_FD_64523 | JGI IMG/M metagenome (GOLD analysis project Ga0074193, IMG submission 64523) | Bioremediated contaminated groundwater from EPA Superfund site, New Mexico - Sample HSE6-05 | ecosystem: Environmental > Aquatic > Deep subsurface > Groundwater > Contaminated ... | reverse complement strand
ACGTTCTTGCTACAGGTGATTTTGTACATGTACGTATCTTGAAATCGTTTTTTACTCTGTAGCCAGTTTCTATGTTCCATCTTTTCTTATATTCTTCGGGAATACTCTTCTCGAATTCTTCAATTGATTTCACATCCTTGTTTGTAGCAAACAGGATGTATTCTTTCTTTTTATGAGGTGCTGCCACAAGGTTAAATTTTGTTCCATTTTCATTAAACTGATATTCAAAAACAGTTGACTTATGCCCATTTTCTTTTTTGAATTCCTCGAGTTCCCTTTTGATTCTTTCATTGAGTTTACATGCAATAACAAAGTTTATTTTTAGTTTGGTCAATGCAGAAATCGTGTCATCATTACAAAATTCTTTATCCAAATATACTGTTCCTACTTCTACATTCATTGTTTCTAATCTTTTAAACAAAAGTTCAATGAGTATTGAATAATCCTTTTTAAGAGCACTAATAGGAATCACATCAAGTGTAAGCTTGTCATCTCCAATGATGTCCAGCGTACAATATTCATATCCCCATGAAGTTCCGTTTTTAGGTTTCATGCCTCTAATTAAGGGTGTATTCTTATCACCACAGAATGGCACATGATGAAAATCAATTGCAACGTCATGAACTTTACCTTCAAGTTCCATCATTTTGAATATTTCAATATTGATAGTTCTGAATGCAGAAAGGATATCTCCAATATTGTTGCAGTTTACATAATTAAAAATGGTATCTGATGAAGGTATCTTTGCTTCAGGATTTTTACGTTTGAGATCATTGCTTGCAGATTCAAGAGAATTAGAAGTAGATGTCGCAGCATGTAATAACAAATTCAGGACTTTTTCACGTTCATAATTTGCATTCGATGGTAATTTTATTATATTATGTTTATCAAACAATTCAAATGCAGAAGTTAGCAAGCTAACACTGCATGTAGGTATCGAGGAGTCGTTTTTTTGCACACATACGAATTCCTTGATCTTACATAATTAATTTTAGGTCGAAAATATCGAATACTGTTTTAGAATTGGCATTCGGAACTTGGGTGAATCGGAACTACTGTAGAATAACTAAGATATGTATTTATGGATTTAGATCAGAATCGGAGCACTAGAGCAACTATTTATAATTTTTGGAGTCGTTATAGACTCTATATTTCTGTTTTACCTGTTTTTTAATGAAAATGTTCATTTTTTGGATACTACAACATATCTTGCTATTGTTTTGGTGCTACTACCTTTAGCATTCTTTACTGTTAAGCTGACAGTGTATTTTCCTGCTTTAGTGTATGTGTGTAAAGGATTCTGATCTGTGGAATAACTACTATCTCCAAAACTCCATTTCCATGAAGTTGGATTGTTTGCACTCTGATCAGTAAACTGAACCTTTAAAGGTGCTTTTCCTGAAGTTGGAGATGCGGAGAAAGCAGCAATTGGCTTTTTCGAAACTGCTGCTTTTACAGTTATGTTTACGAACGTTGAATTTGTACCGTTTCCATTGTTCGCGGTTAAGTTGACTATATAATTTCCTGCTGCAGAGTAGGTATGGATTGGGTTTTGCTCAGTAGAACTATTTCCATCTCCAAAGTCCCAATTCCATCCGATTGCATTTAATGAAAGATCTGTAAACTGAACTGATAAAGGAGCATAACCTTCACTAACATTGATACTGAAATTGGCTACTGGGAGCGTTTGACCAGAATTATCCAGAACAGTTATCGTAGTAAACTTTGAATTCGTACCATTTGTATTGATTGCGGTTAGGTTGACAGTATAAGTTCCTGGAGATGTATAGACGTATATCGGGTTTCTGTCTGCGGAATCTATTACACCATTATTGTCAAAGTCCCAACTTACACCGGTTGCATTTTCAGAACTGTCGTTAAACTGCACAAAAAGTGGAGCATAACCGTTGGTTATATTGGTACTGAAGTTTGCTACAGGAAGTAATGTTGTCTCTTCTTTGTAGAACACTGCTTTATATGCATTTATCCGGCCTGAGCCATAGTCGTTATCCTTTCCTGTCGATCCAAGATCCACAGCCGTATTTTCTAAAATTTGTTTTATTTCAGATGGTTTGAGGGCGGGGTTTTTTTCAAGCATTAAAGCCACAGTACCTGAGACATGTGGTGTAGCCATAGAAGTCCCGCTTGCAATCTCATAGGAACCGTCAGGATACGTGGACTCAATATCTACTCCGGGTGCAGAAATATCAGGTTTAATGTATTTTTGCCCGTTAAGGTCAACAGGACCACGACTACTAAAAGATGCTATCGTGTCAGACGAATCAGTCGCACCAACAGTCGTAGAATTTATTTCGTCGCCTGGGCACTCAATTGTATAAGAATCCATCCCCGAATTACCTGCAGCTATAACGGGAATTACACCTGCTGCCATAACCTTATCTATGGCAATTGTATATGGCGAATAATGACGTAATCCTCCACAACTGTAACTTATAACACGAGCATCATTGTTCACTGCCCACTCAAAAGCAAGAATGACATTAGATGCATAGCCTGAACCAGACTCATCAAGCACTTTTGCTGCAATTAGCTTTGTACCCGGAGCAACTCCGGTGTGTAAACCGTTAGCTCCTGTTCCTGAGATGGTTCCAGCTATATGAGTACCGTGCCCGTAATCATCATACGAAGAATTCTTTCCATTTATATAATCAATCCAATTTACAACCTTTAGATCGTTTGTACTCGGGTTGTCATCAAGATCGTCAAGATCAGGATGCTGCACATCAATACCGGAATCAACAACAGCAACAGTTATTCCTTTTCCAGTTATACCCTGCTGCCATACTGCAGGTGCTCCAATTTTATTAACTCCCCATGCATTACTCTGCACAATACCTGACGTTTTTATTTCTTCTACTTGTAGTTCCTTGCCTTCTGCTATGGAAACAACTTCATCAGGCTCAATTATTAAAACTTCGGGCCTTTCAGCAATGGAAGATATAACTTCCGGCGTCACGCTAGCTGCAACAGCATTAACAATTTTAATGGATTTGATTTTTTGTGCTTTTTTACTAGATTTTGCATCATTGAGAAGGTCTGTTACATTTTTCTGTTCTTTCTCAATTTGAGATCTCCCTTTTATAGTATTAAACGGGATATTCTGATTTTTCAATAGAATGAGTACAGGAATTTGTTCGGTCTCTGAAGTTTCAGCAATTTTTGAAGACAATGTTGCTGAAATCTTGTCGTCTGTGCTATTTTTGTCAGATGCGCTTGTGTTCTCAGCTAATGCCGTAAATGAGAACAACGATATTAATAATATTAATATGCAGCTTGTGTTTAGTAATTCCATTCCCATCTTTTTTGAAGATTTTCCAATCATTTCCCGCATATTTATTACACTCCATTTCAATATCCTCTTGACCTGACTTCCTACAGACGTTTTCAAAAAATTACCACCTTTCTTCTATCACGAACTTACTTCTATCACGAACTTACTCATACAAATTTATTGATTGCATTGTCAAAGATAATATTTCTTTTAATTTTTATATTACAATCGAATAGTAAGTACTGAGAAAAAACATTATTAAGAATACATTTACAGGTCAGCTTCGCAGTTACTTATTTATTTTAAAATTATAAAATTTATTCAAAAGTGTGTATGCATTCTAATGTAGGGATATGTGAAGCCTTCACTATTTTTATTTTGGCCACAGCAATCAGGTAAAACTATTAAAATGGCCAGGTAAAAAATTCCATAGACACCTGGCCAAGTTAGAACCTCATGCAACTTCTGTGTAGCTGGGAGTTTCGTTTACAACGTGAGACGTTTTATTCTCATAAAAATCTCTAGCATATTGACTATCCAATATAGGAGCAGAGTTATTCCCTAAAGGCAGTCTCTGTCCTAGAATAGCCCTGACTTTTACATAGCCTGTGTCATTAACTTTTGCGAATAGTAGATTAGTATACAAACCATAGTATTTTTCAGGCCACTCCGTTACGTCATTATTTGCATTCAAAATTATATTGAAAGCTGTTTCTCCTCCTTTTAGATTATCGCTTACATAGACGTAGGTATCATATGTTGGATTTGAGGCATACCTAGTGTAGTCTCCGTAAGGGATCGCAGAATTATTCGAAACATTTTCAACCGGGAATAATATAGGGCTTCCATTATTTATGGGATCAAAAATATCAAAATAATTTGCAACAAAGCTACCACCAAAATAAATATCTTCGAGGCTGGTTTCGTTTGTTCTGAATCCGAGCATATAGCCTTTATCGGTTTCTGCAATGAAAGTCATCCAATTTCCAATTATCTCTTTGTTATCAAAAATTTCAGTCATATTTTGATAATGATAGTAGGGTCCACTGCGATCTGGATACGGTCGATTAAAAAAGATGTGCATTAACGTCTGTGTGCGAGTATTTTTCTGAACGAAAGGAGTGAAAAACTTTCCTTCCTTAGATGCAGGGATAGGAACCATTATCACTGTCGTTCCATTCACTTCCCTTCCTGAAAGGCCTGTCACTTCAACATCATACCTACAGTAATATCTTGTAGCGTCCTCTCTCCAATCTAATAAATCCATAATAACAGCATAGGCAAATATGCCCACAATTAAAAGAACAAGAAGTATCGGAATGAGCAACAGATTTCTTTTTTTCACTTTATTCCACCTTCTATTTTAACAGCAAAAAATTTACTTATCACTCATCGTATTTTTTGATTAGAGAATGTTCTTTGTGATTGATTATATTAGAGTCTGATTCCCAAAGGCAACTGGATATATACTACCTCATTCAGAACCTGTATAAAGGATGGGTTTGCATTACTGAAACTATATCTGGGCAGCTTGTCTGATATTAATGCTCGGTTCATTAGATAGCTCCATAATGTAATTGTGTTAAAAAATAGAAAAAAAATGGAAACTGATTTTCTCAGTCATTGGTAAGTGGCATTCTGTTTTCAGTTTCCAATCCGCTTTTAACTCTTTATATACCTTGCTAAACCTGCATTATACTTTGCTGTCTCAAGCAAAACCTTAGCCGTTACGTATTGTGTAGTACTTGTATTAAAGTTGCTTGGATGAGCGGTAATCTGTCCCCACAATGTACTGAAGTAAGGATTACTATAGGCTGCCAGGTCTTTTACTGCTTGAGAGGGACTAGTTACCGATTTGATACCGGCGTTGTTATTAGGATATTGAGAATATTTACAGCCAGAGCCCCAATTACTTTCTACATAACTTTCGTATGATGTATGATAAGAATTTCCCAATAAATAAGCAAGACCTTGAGATACTTCTCCACCCGAATGCATTGGATTTCCTACATCTGAAAGATAGTGACTGGCGAGTCCAAGATTGTAAAAAGCGTTATAAAACTGACCAGCGGCATAATAGTCTTTAGCATATTGTGTGTAATAGAGGCACTTTCCTGGAGCTCCCCCGTATCCTTGATTGTAAGCAGGGTTATAATAGTGAAAAAAATACCTATCGACACCTGTATCCAATGAATCAGGTAGGGGGGCAGCATCTGCAGCCCATTTTGCCTTAGTAGAATCTTTATATACAAGTTTGACGCCGGCTGAGATTAAACCACTGTGCGCTTTTGCACCCCATTTTGGACTTTGCATACCTGCCAAATAAGTGTCTTCAACGTACTTGGTTACTGCATCTCCTATTTTTTGAATCACCGGATAATCATCTTCCGTGATTTTGTCTGGAACACGGCTCCAGATATCTTCCATTTCATTTTTCATTTCATTTTTCTCAGAATCTGATATTGATAAATTGTCAATATGTCCTAAAACAGCCTTTTTTGTCTCGTCATCTGCAGTAACCAGACCCATATAAGGAGCATTTTGGATAGTATCTGGTAAGCTTTTGATATAACTGGCCCTAGCTTCTATTTCCTTAACCTTATTAGCATCAAGACCTTTGATACCGTAAGTTTCGACCTTACTGTCAGAAGGATTCTTTGCGCTTGCAGCTGGCACAAGCACCATACAAACCAGCAGCATTGCTAAAATTAGTGTTCTTACTCTTGTTCTTTTTAATATCATTTTATCCTACTCCGTATTTTCCCAGGGGCAGGATCAGGTAAGCTAAGCCTTAAATATACGCAAAGCTAACATAACAACCATGCCGCCTGGGCATATTATTGTGGAGTTCGCGTGACCTGGAAAGTACATTTTGAACTCCACAATATCCTTATTTTAATTCTTTATAAGTTTTATGTGCAAATTCTCGAACAATGCTATTTTCGTACTAACTTTGTGCTATTTTCAATGCCTAAATTATTCCTGGTCTTTAATTGTTAAAGATTTTGGCCATAAGTATTTTATATGAGCATATGCCTCAACTCAGATTCAAAGTGATATATAAAAGAAGAAGGGTGAAAATTTATAGTCCTATAAGCCAATATTTAAATTAATTTATGTTAAATCTAGATTGATATCCTTCAATCACAACAATCGGACAAATCGAGCATGTTTAGCGATCTTCATTAATGAATTATAGGTACAAGGCATAACAATCGGACTATCTCAAAATTTTCTATAAAGCTTGACAATTATGCAAAAAAGATGGCCTCCTCATAAATTCTATAAAATAACCGCATATATGAGGATTATTTAAAAATAATACATGTGAGAAAGTGCTTTTGGCTTCTTCTAACTCACCCAGAGCCTTTACACTCAATTAAAACAGCTACCTTACCTCTCCCTGAAAACAGTACAGACTACTCTACAGCATCAGCCTCTTCACACCCCTCACATCTAAAAATCCCTAAAAAACCAACCCCCAACTTCATCAACTATTAATAATAGTATCCCATTTTATTCCATCTTTTTTCAGTCAAACAATCGAATCAGGTTAGTGCATAAGAGCCGGATCTTTAACATAACCTTTGAAGCATACAAGGTTATTACAGATAATATTCTAAGCCTCTTAGGAAATTTATTTAATAAAAAATGATCAAAGTTGTGCTGGCGCACTCTGCTACAAGTAACGGCATATTATGTCAAAACTTTCTTATTTTAATCTCCAACATCTCACACAGAGCCTCTACACTTGATTATCCAAAAAATAATGCCGGCTTCACAGATTACTCAACGGCGCCAGCATTAAATGCGGCCATCTTTACAGGCAATCTCACGTCCAAACATCGCTTTTAAAGCCAATCGTTAACTTCTTCATCTTCTTGTTTTTATAGCCAATTTTTTCTGGTTGCAACAAAAAAGCTTAACTATTAAAACCAGTTTAGGAATATAAAGCTGACTTCCAGGGATAGTTATTAGCTATAAGGTCTTCAATCTGAACAAAATCTCTCGGTTATCTCTCGTTTATTTTCTTTAATCCTCGGCCTGCATGAAAAGGCTCAAGCAACAGGAGATGTATAATAATGACATCAAGTCGTTTCATAATTACAGTTATAGGTAGCGACCGTGTAGGAATCGTTGCCAGGATCACTACGGTAATGGCAGGTTTCAATGTAAATATTGTCGATATCAGTCAGACTATAATGCAGGGCATTTTCACCATGATTATGCTTGCAGAGGCCCCGCAGGAGAATTTCGACCTTGCGGCTTTCCAGGAGGCGATGGCTTCTGAGGGAAAGAGCCTTGGAGTCGAGGTCAAGGTACAGCATGAAGATGCCTTTCGTTTCATGCACAGGATCTGATCGGGGAAATCAGGGGGACTTTCATGCTTATAAACCCGAATGAAATCTTAGAAACAATCCGAATGGTAAGGATGGAGCATCTGGATATCAGGACTGTAACAATGGGGATCAGCCTCAGGGACTGTAGCCATCCTGATATTGAGGTTTTCAATCAGAATATCTATGAGAAAATAACTTCCCGTGCAAGAGAGCTTGTCTGCACAACGAATGAAATCCAGAGTCTCTATGGAATTCCCATAATCAACAAAAGAATCTCAGTAACTCCGATAGCCATTGCAGCCGAAAGTTGTAAAGCTCCGGATTTTGTCTCCGTTGCAAAAACTCTGGACGAGGCTGCAAAGGAAACAGGCGTAGATTTTATCGGAGGTTTTAGCGCCCTTGTCCATAAAGGGACGACCTCAGGGGATTTGAAGCTTATAAATTCGATTCCAGAAGCTCTTGCAGGCACGGAAAAGGTCTGCTCGTCGGTAAATGTTGCTACCACGAAAGCCGGAATCAACATGGATGCAGTTGGCCTGATGGGCGAGATCATCAAAAGAACTGCAGAACTGACTGCTGACAGAGATGGAATAGGCTGTGCCAAACTTGTGGTCTTTGCCAATGCCCCTGAAGACAATCCCTTTATGGCTGGCGCCTTTCATGGAATAGGGGAACCTGAGTGCGTGATCAACGTAGGCGTAAGCGGCCCTGGAGTTGTGAACGCTGCTATTCGCGAACTTGAAAATCCGAATCTCACGGAAATTTCGGAGACTATCAAAAAGACAGCCTTCAAAATAACACGTATGGGAGAAATGGTAGGTAGAGAAGTTTCGCGGAGGCTTGGAGTTGAGTTCGGAATCCTTGACCTCTCCCTGGCTCCGACTCCGGAAATAGGGGACAGCGTTGCTGCCATTCTTGAAGCAATGGGGCTTGAACGCTGCGGGACTCACGGAACGACTGCAGCCCTTGCCCTTCTGAACGATGCCGTAAAAAAAGGAGGAGCAATGGCATCTTCCTGCGTAGGCGGTCTTAGCGGGGCTTTTATTCCTGTCAGTGAAGACGCAGGCATGATAGAAGCCGTTAAAGCAGGAGCTCTTACTCTGGAAAAACTTGAAGCTATGACCAGTATCTGTTCAGTCGGTCTTGATATGATCGCAGTACCCGGAGATACTCCTGCTTCCACGCTTTCTGCAATCATGGCTGACGAAATGGCAATCGGGGTAATCAACAAAAAAACCACTGCAGTAAGGATCATCCCTGCACCCGGAAAAGGAGTCGGCGACTCAGTGGAATTCGGCGGACTGCTTGGAAGTGCACCTATCATGCCAGTAAGCAGTTTCAGTTCAGAAGTTTTTGTAAAGCGGGGAGGAAGAATTCCAGCTCCGATTCAGTCGCTTACGAATTGAAGTGTTATTCTTAAAAGGAAGGTAATTATTCAGCATGTAAATAAAGGCTATTAATGTTGATTTCAAATCATTGTATGCCTTTACTTCCAAAGCCGATAGTGCCATAGAGCCTGTTAATTTGAGATGCCGGAAGAAGATGGAGAGTAAAAACTGCAGCTTATCTGTTCTGCAGGAAACTCCTCTATTTTTACATTTTTTGTTTTTCTCTTTTTCCTTATTTCGAATCTTCCCAGAGCGCTCTCATCATTTCCCTTATTTCTTCGATTTTTTTTATGTTAGCTTCATCATTTATTATATCAAGATCATTGAAGGATTCAAGGGCAATCTTAGCTGCAATTGAGGCATCGTTAAGATATCTGCTTTCTGCGCTGCTCATGATAGTCTGGAGGGCAGATGCTGCCTGGAAAACTGCGCTCTCCATTTCTTCTTCCTCAGCACTTTTTCCGATCTCTTCGATAGAGGTTGCAATACTTCTTACTGAGTTTTGAAGGTTTTCCTGCATGGCTGCTGCAGCCATCTCTTCTAGCATCAGTTCCACTCCTACTGCAGCTTCTTCGAAACTTCTTTGAGCCGTAAGTTTTCCCATATCTCCCAGACAGGAGATGCATACTGCAGCATTTTCCGAAATATCGGGAAATTTTATCTTATAAACTGCTTTTCCAATTTCTCCAAGCCCAATTACAACTGCAATGGTCTCTCTTTCTCTATTAAGGAGAGCTGCCGTATTCCCACTTTTCCCAAGCACTGACGCTGCAAGTTTGGCTACCACTTCCAGTTGCTGTTCCGCAGCTGTTTTCCCTATGGCTCCAAAAGAGAGCAAGATCCTGACAGTCGTACCTTCCGTATTCTGCTCCATGGAACACTGCAGTATCTTTTCAAGGGCTCGGATAGCGCTGACTGCCGCATTCTCCATTCTCTGCAGGGCAGCAGCCTTTCCGATCTCCTTTATGGAAACCACCATTTTTTCAGCTTCTTGCTCCTTTCTTTCATTGAGATATCTTGTGCCTATTTCTGTCAGGAAATCAAGGGCCTGGCTCACTCCTTCATCAAACTTCTCATTAATGGAAGTCAACCCTAAATTTATTATTTTGTCTTCTTCTTTTGAAAACCTGGTCATAAGATTCATTCCCGGAAACTGTGCTTTTTTGTAGGACTCTGTGTTTTTTATAAGTGACTTGTCGTTCTTCATTTATAAATGGAATTAAATTGGATGAAGTGAAGGCTTTTCTATGAACAATTGAGGAAAAGTCGCAAACCGATGAGAGCAATCATTCGGAACTATAGCAAATCGGAACTATAGCAAATCGGAACTATAGCAAATCGGAACTACTGAGCAAACAGGAATACTTAATTCCCGGATAAAGATAAATAACATGTATCCATTACCTGATAATAGATATCCATGGTAATAGGAGTCACAATGATAAATGTGCTGCCAAGTTATGAAAAGGCAGCATACAGGGAACTGAAGAACATAGAAGGGATTAAGGACGTTTACCACGTCTTTGGGAAATATGATTTTGTGGTAATTATAGATGTCAAAGACTTGAGCCTTCTGAATGCTGTGGTAGACAGGATCAGAGAAAGCGAAACCGTAACCGCGACCCAGACAATTATCGGGGCGGAACTTTAAACTGGTTGGCGTCGAAATAAGAGCAGTCTGGTCGGAACAAAACAGAAAAACCCGATATCTTTTTTAGCAGGCGCTGACATTTATACCTTAAACTTTTATTGAAACAGAAGCTTTTGCTTTGAAGTTTTTCGTATAAAATCCTTTTTGAAATAGTCACACTAATAGTCACACTAATAGAAAAAAGCACTCATAAACATATATCACACGAATTACACGAAAGAAAAATGGACAGAAAGGACGCTGTTGTCAGAAAATGCTGCTGTTGACTGCTCCTGTCACTGAATAACACCTGTAACTTTGAACGGCACCTCTAATTTAACAGTCCTATAACTTAACGGTCCTATAACTTAACGGTCCTATAACTTAACGGCCCTATAACTTAACGGTCCTATAACTTAACGGCCCTATAACTTAACGGTCCTATAACTTAACGGTCCTATAACTTAACGGCCCTATAACTTAACGGTCCTATAATTTAACAGTACTTGTAGCACCCGTAATTTAACAGTACCTGTAATTGCATAAATTCCTGCCTTAAATATTTATAAGGGTAAATAATAGGGAAACATTAGATTGATTTTTCAGCCTGAGGTAAAATTCCATGGAAGTCCCCATTGCAGAAGAACTTGCCAAAAAACAAAAGTCAATAAGTGTTGCAGAATTCTTTGAAAAAAACAGGCAGATCCTGGGCTTTGACTCTGCACCTCGAAGCCTCATAACAACCGTAAAAGAAGCCGTTGATAACTCTCTGGACGCCTGCGAAGAAGCAGGGATCCTGCCTGACATCCTTGTCCAGGTCGAAAGGACAGGACAGGACTACGTAACCGTTATTATAGAAGACAACGGACCCGGAATTGTAAAAGAGCAAATTCCCAAAGTCTTTGCAAAGCTACTTTACGGTTCAAGGTTCCATGCCCTCAAGCAGAGCAGAGGACAGCAGGGAATAGGGATTTCAGCGGCTGTGCTTTATGCCCAGATGACTGCAGGCAGGCACACTAAAATCCTCTCCAAGACCAGTTCCAGTACCCCGGCTCATTATTACGAGCTTATGATCAATACCAGCACGAATGAGCCGGATATCCTGATAGATGAGGTAAAAGACTGGTTCCGCCCCCACGGAACTCAAATAGAAATGGAGATGAAGGCCGCCTACGTAAAAGGAAGAAGGCAGTCCATTTCTGAGTACCTGAAAGCCACGGCAATTGTAAACCCTCATGCAAGGATTACCCTTATCGAACCTGATGGCAACGAGGAAGTCTTTGAAAGGGCCACGGATAAGATGCCTGACCCTGCAGAAGAAATCCTGCCCCATCCTGAAGGAATCGAGCTTGGAACTCTTATGAAAATGCTCCACTACACCGAGCGCCAGAAGCTTGCCCCGTTTCTCCGTTACTCTTTTTGTAAAATCGGCCTGCTTACTGCCGAGGAAGTCTGTAAGGCGGCAGGGCTTGATCCGGAAATCGATCCTCATGCCCTTGGCCGCCACGAGGCAAGAAAGTTAATTGAGGCTTTTGAGAAGGTAAAGATCATGGCTCCTCCTACGGACTGTCTTTCCCCGATAGGGGAAGAGCTGATCTACAGGGGGCTTGAAAAAGAGACAAATGTGGATTTCATTGCCACGAGCACACGGAAACCGGCAGTATACTCCGGAAACCCCTTTGTAGTGGAAGTGGGGTTTGCCTACGGGGGAAATCTCCCCAAAGAAGAAAAGATCAGCATCATGCGTTTTGCAAACCGTGTGCCTTTGCTTTATCAGCAGGGAGGCTGCGTGACTACACATGCAGTAGAAGACATTAAGTGGAAACAGTACGGCTTAAATCAGCCAGGCGGGGGAATTCCTATCGGTCCTGTTATCCTTCTGATCCACGTAGCTTCTATCAATGTGCCCTTTACCTCAGAATCAAAGGATGCGATTGCAGACATCCCTGTGATAAAAGAAGAAGTGGATCTTGCAATCAAAGATGTAGCAAGAAAACTCAAGCACTACCTGAGTAAGCAGGATACTCTCAAAAAACGTCGGGAAAAAGAGATAATTATCACAAAGGTACTCCCGAAAATGGCCGTAAAGGTTGCCAACATCCTTGACAGAGATGTTCCTGACATCAACCCTGTTGTTGCAAAGATTATGGGAAATTTGCTTGTACACAGGAAAATGAAAAAGAATGAGGATGGAACTACTGATGTTGTAATAAAGGTCAAGAACTTCGGAAGCTCTACACATTCCTTCAGGGTCCATGAGATGCTCCCCTGGACAATCAGCAAGGCAAAGCCCGAACCAAAGGTTGTGACCATGGGCAATGATTACGATTATATATGGGACATTTCGGCAACAGTAGGATCTTCAAAGGTGCTCAGCTACAGAATTGAGTCCGCAACAGAGAAAGAACTCGGAAAATTTCCTGACCTTATTGTAGAAGGGATAGAAGAAGAGCTTGTAACCGGGGCAAAAGCCTTTAAGGGGATATGAGATGGCCAGACAAGCAAATAGCAAAACAATTCAGGGAGATGCCCTGGCAAGAGACAGGCTGCTTGAGCTTGCAGAAAAGATCTACAACCAGTTTGAGGAAGAGGTCGTTCCAAGCGTCAGTCTTCCCAGCAGAACCAAGGCAAACATAGAATACTCCGACGAGAGCGATGTCTGGGTTTACGGAGACAGGGAAAGCGAAAGAAGTGCAAAAACCGTAAAAGGCGCTTTCCAGCTCCTGAAGACAACTTACGCGACGGATTTCCTCATAAACGAGCACCTGGCTCATAACCGCGGCTCAACGCTTCGAGAACTTTACTATATCTCGGAAGGCTGGGACGCTGCCAAGTTCAAGGAACAGGCTGAAAGCGACCGCCTGATCGAAGACCTGGAACTCCTGACCAGTCTCCAGAGGGAATATTTCCACATGCGCCCCGAAGAAGACGGAGCTACCATGTTCGGGCCTGTTGAAATTTCGGAACAGACAAAGCGAGGAGAACGGAATATCCACTGCCAGAAAGATGTGGGTGAGGGAGGATACCAGATCCCCTTTAACGTGGAAAACATCGAGTTCAAGGCCCATGACGCCAGCATGATCATAGCCATAGAGACAGGCGGTATGTATGCCCGATTGATGGAAAACGGCTTTGATGAAGCCTACAATGCAATCCTTGTCCACCTCAAGGGCCAGCCCGCACGCTCAACCCGCAGGATAATAAAGCGTATGAATGAGGAATTAGGCATCCCTGTGGCTGTCTTTACTGACGGCGACCCCTGGTCCTACAGGATCTATGCCTCTGTTGCCTACGGGGCTATAAAAAGTGCCCATCTTTCGGAATTCATGGCCACACCTGCAGCCAAATTCCTGGGCCTCCAGCCCTCGGATATAGTCGAATATGAACTTTCGACTGACAAGCTCACGGAACAAGACATAAACGCCCTGCGCAGTGAACTTTCCGACCCCCGTTTTGAGTCCGAGTACTGGAAAGAACAAATCCAGCTCCAGCTCGATATAGGGAAAAAGGCCGAACAGCAGGCTTTTGCCGGAAAAGGCCTGGATTTCGTAACCGAGGTATACCTGCCTAACCGGCTCAAAGAAATGGGTATGGTATAACGCCCGAATTGCGATTCGGGAGTATGTGGCCCTTTTCGGCAGAGTTGTGGTTCTGTAGTGCGCTGTCCTTCCCGAACTGCGCCTCGGGAGTACGCGGTCCTTTTCGCTTTGCTCAAGAGGGTTAATTTGTGGACAAGTAGTAGTGATTTTCTTCGCTCAAGCGGACTAATTTAAAAATTACAATTTTTTCCGTATTTTGTATAAATTTTGGGATTATTTAGAACTATGGGAAGCACTAAAAAGCTGAATAAGGGAAATACAGGCACAGTTCTTCTGTGCTCTTCTGTGCTTTCCGGTTTTTCTGTAGTTATATAAATCGGATTGAATTTTTTCTGCCCATTATCTGGGAGCTGCTATCATTGGGAACTATCTTCGGCTACCGAAAAATGTTCCAAATTTGAACATTCAAGGATATGTCATAAAACTTCTAAAATGCCGTGAGTCATGCCCTGACTCCCCAGAAAAGATAAATTTTTCTGAGTGGAACAGGAAATATTTATTTAACCTAAAGACGTACTAAAAAATTAGTATGAAATGTGCATATTTGGATACAAAATTATGCCCAAATTCCTTTTTTTGGGAGAATTTGTACCGAAAAATCTGGTAGAATTTTCAGTGAATCTAAAGGCTTAAAATGTATGAGCGCATATTGAATCTGGTTCGTGGTAGAAACATAACGAGTAAATATAAAATTTATATAATAAAATTTGAAGGTTTACAAAATTGATACGATTTCTAGAACCTATTTTGATAAAAGTTTTCCCGCGAATTTTTTAAAAAAAATAGAATGTTGGTAGCTTCTGAAAAAAATTATCGATTTTTATGGAGAATAAACCAAAATGAGTGATAAACAGGTTTACGATGCTTCGCGCATCCAGGTGCTCGAAGGCCTGGAAGCTGTCCGGAAACGTCCCAGTATGTACATAGGGAGCACGGATGGCCGCGGACTCCACCACCTAGTCTATGAAGTTGTAGACAACAGTATTGATGAAGCCCTTGCAGGCTTCTGTACCAGGGTAGAGGTCACAATCAATCCTGACGGGAGTGTGACGGTCCTGGATAATGGGAGAGGTATCCCCATCGACCCCCATCCATTTCACAAGAAATCCGCACTCGAAGTCGTTATGACTGTTCTGCATGCCGGAGGGAAGTTCGATAAGAATACCTACAAGGTCTCAGGGGGACTGCATGGAGTAGGGGTTTCTGTTGTTAACGCCCTTTCGGAATGGCTGGAAGTAGAAGTGAGTAGAGACGGAAAGAAGTATTTCCAGCGTTATATCCGTGGAAAACCTGAGGCTGATGTTCAGGAAATCGGGGCTTCGGAAATTACGGGTACAAAAACAACTTTTAAACCGGATGCAAAAATCTTTGAAACCACCGACTTCGATTACGATATCCTCTCAAACAGGTTAAGAGAACTTGCTTTCCTTAACCGGGGTCTTACCATCAGCTTGAGGGATTTAAGAAGCCCGGACGGGAAGGCCGAGACTTTCGCCTATGAAGGAGGAATAGTGGAATTTGTGGAGTACCTGAATAAGAAAAAGCAGTCTCTCCACGAAAAACCGATTTATTTTGAGCGGCAAAGGGACGACATGATAGTAGAAATTGCGATGCAGTACACAAATAGCTATGCAGAGAACGTGTACTCCTTTGCAAACAATATCAATACCCATGAAGGCGGAACTCATATTATCGGTTTCAAGACAGCCCTGACAAGGGTTGCAAATGACTATATTAAAGCTAACAAGCTCTCCAAGGAAGACGCAAAGCTCACAGGCGATGATGTAAGGGAAGGGCTGACTGCAATCATCAGTGTCAAGCTCATGGAACCTCAGTTTGAGGGCCAGACCAAGACAAGGCTTGGAAACAGCGATGTCAAAGGAATAGTAGATTCCCTTGTAACTGATGGTCTTGCGGAATACTTTGAGGAAAACCCTAAGGTTGCAAACATTATCCTTGAAAAAGCACTCCTTGCCCAGAGGGCCAGGGAAGCCGCAAAAAAAGCAAGGGAACTTACCCGGAGAAAGAGTGCCCTTGAAGTCAGCACCCTTCCAGGGAAACTTGCGGACTGCTCGGAAAAGAACCCTGCAAACTGCGAGATTTATATCGTGGAAGGTAATTCGGCAGGCGGTTCGGCAAAACAGGGTAGAGACAGGAGTTTCCAGGCTATTTTACCTCTCAGAGGCAAGATTCTGAACGTGGAAAAATCCAGACTTGCAAAGATCCTTAAAAACAACGAGATTATTTCCCTTATCACTGCCTTCGGGACCGGGGTCAGCGAGGACTTTACCCTGGAAAGTGCCCGCTACCATAAGATCATTCTCATGACCGATGCCGATGTGGATGGAGCGCACATCCGAACTCTTCTTCTCACGCTGTTCTTCCGTTACATGCGGCCCCTGATCGATGCCGGATACGTGTATATCGCCCAGCCTCCCCTCTACCGCATAAAGAAAGGCAAAGCTGAGTACTATATACATTCGGACAGGGAGCTCGAAGCAAAGAAGAAGGAAATAGGGGACAAAGGACTTGCAATCCAGCGCTACAAAGGGCTTGGAGAAATGAACCCCGAACAGCTCTGGGAAACCACCATGAACCCTGAGAGCCGGACCCTTTTACAGGTGACTCTGGAAGATGCGATCCGGGCTGACGAGATCTTCAGAGTTCTTATGGGAGATGAGGTGGAGCCACGCCGAAACTTCATAGAAACGCACGCAAAAGAGGTTGTGGACCTGGATATTTGAGGTGGCTAAAAATGGTAAAATACGAAGAAGAAAATAAATCAGAAGCTGAAATGAAAAAATCCTATCAGGCTACCCTTATCCCGGAAGAGAAAGATGAAGAGTCGGAAAATGAGGAAGGTTCAGCCGCCCTTACACACGAAGTGCCGGGAAATAAATTAGAACTAGCCTTATCCGATCCTGCTTCGGACGAGCCTGAGGACGAAGGGCCAGAACCAGAAAGGAGCGGGATTACTGCTATCCTTATCGACGATGAGATGAAACGCTCTTACATCAACTATGCAATGAGCGTAATCGTCGGAAGGGCACTTCCCGACGCCCGGGACGGCTTAAAACCTGTACACCGCAGAATCCTTTTTGCAATGAAAGAAGCCGGGATTACCCATGACAAGCCCTACAAGAAGTCTGCCCGTGTGGTGGGTGACGTGCTCGGTAAATACCACCCTCACGGAGACACTGCAGTTTACGACAGTATCGTGCGGATGGTGCAGGACTTTTCGCTGCGTTACCCTCTGATCGATGGGCAAGGGAACTTCGGGTCCATTGATGGAGACGAGGCTGCAGCCATGCGTTACACCGAAGTCCGCATGGATAAAATCGCAGAGGAGATGCTGGCAGATATTGAGAAGGAGACTGTACCTTTCAGGCCCAACTATGATGGGTCCATGGAAGAGCCCGAGGTTCTCCCGGCAAAACTTCCGAATCTTCTTATCAATGGGTCCACAGGCATTGCAGTGGGAATGGCAACAAACATGGCACCCCACAACTTAGGGGAGGTAATTGACGGAACTCTCATGCTCATCGAAAACCCTGAAACGACAATTTCGGAGCTCATGAGCGTAATCAAGGGGCCGGACTTCCCTACAGGTGCCCATATCCTCGGGACAGCAGGCATAAAGTCTGCGTACATGACCGGAAGGGGCCCTGTAAAGATCCGGGCAGTTGCCGAAATCCAGGAGTTAAAGAAAGACAGGGAACAGATTATCGTAACAGAGCTTCCCTATCAGGTAAATAAAGCCCGGATGATTGAAACGATTGCCCAGCTCGCCCGGGAAAAGACAATAGTCGGAATTTCTGACCTTCGGGACGAGTCAGACAGGGAAGGAATCAGGGTTGTTATCGAGCTTTCCAGAGGCACGAACCCGAAGGTTATCTTAAACCAGCTCTACAAGCACACCCAGATGGAGACCAGTTTCGGAATCATCAACCTGGCCCTTGTGGACGGAAGAAAGACAAAGGAACTGAACCTGAAGGAACTTCTGGAAATCTACCTGACCTACAGGATGGAAATCATCCAGAAACGGACGCTCTACGATCTCAAGAAAAGTGAAGAAAGGGCTCACATCCTGGAAGGGCTGAGAATTGCCCTGGATAACATAGACGCAGTAGTTGCTCTGATTAAAGGCTCAGCAAACGCCGATGAGGCAAAACAGGGCTTGATGAATAATTTTGCCCTTGATGAGGTTCAGTCCAAGGCTATTCTGGACATGCGCCTGCAGCGCCTGACAGGACTTGAGACCCGGAAGATCCTTGAAGAACTTGAAGGCCTTATAAAACTTATTGCCGAACTCCAGAAAATCATTGAAAGCGACGAGCTCAAGTACGAGATAATCAGAAACGAGCTCCTTGAGCTCAAGGAAAAATACGGAGACGCCCGCAGGACCAAAATTGTGCATGATGCTACCGAGGTTACGGACGAAGACCTGATTCCTGAAGAAGATGTCGTGGTCACGATTACAAACGGAGGCTACATAAAGCGCATTCCTCTTGACACTTACACAATGCAGCGCAGGGGAGGCAGGGGAATAATGGGTATGGAGACCAAGGAAGAAGATTTTGTGGAAAACCTCTTTATTTCCTCAACCCACAACTACATCCTTTTCTTCACGAACTTGGGCAGGCTCTACTGGCAGAAAGTCTATGAAATCCCTGAAGGCTCCCGCCAGTCCAGAGGCAAAGCCATAGTAAACCTCCTGGAGCTTCAGGAAGGTGAAATGGTCAATGCCATGATCCCTGTAAAGGAGTTTGCCGAAGATCGCTATCTGCTTATGGCAACAAGAGCAGGCACGATTAAGAAGACCCCACTCTCCGAGTTCAGAAACCCGAGGAAAGCCGGCATAATTGCAGTCAGCCTGGATGAGGGCGACGAGCTGGTAAAAGTCCTCCTGACCGACGGGAAAAAGGAAGTGGTCATGGTCTCGAAGAAAGGCAAAGCCATCCGCTTCTCGGAAGAAGACGTCCGCCCTATGGGCAGAACTGCAAGAGGAGTCCGCGGCATGACCCTTGAAGGCTCTGATGATGAGGTTGTCAGCACGGACCTGGTCGACGAGACAACAACCCTCCTGACCGTAACTGAAAACGGCTTTGGCAAGCGTACTGAATACTCCCAGTATCCGGCCCACCGACGCGGCGGAAAAGGCGTGATTACAATCGTTACCAACATCAGGAACGGCCCGGTTTCGAACGTCAAATCCGTAGCTGAAGACGACGAATTGATGTTCACCAGTGCAGACGGCATCATTATCCGCATCCCGGCCAAAGACATCTCAGTCCAGGGCAGAAACACCCAGGGCGTAAGAATCATGAACATCAAACCCGGAGACAAAGTCGTAGGCATGGCCAGGATCAAAGCTGAAGATGAAGACGAAAAGCAGCTTAAAATGACAGTCCTCCAAGCCATAAAAGCAAAAAAATCAGAAGAGGAAGAGGAAAAAGTAGAGGTTTCAGAGGACGAAGCCGAAGAAGTAGAAGATCTTGAAGACTTGGGGGATATGGACGAAGCCGAAGAAGTAGAAGAAGAGGAAGAAGAGGAAGAAGAAGAGGAAGAAGAAGAGGAAGAAGACTGAAAATGAAATATGAGTGAAAGAAAATAAACCTTCACTCAAAATGCTGCCGGAATTATGATTGGAGATCGATTTCCAGAAGCAAGCTTTCAGTCTGGAGGGGAGGCGGGAGGCAAATTTATATTTGGAGTTGTTTTTTGTGGTGGTGGGGTAGTTATTGATCAAATCCTGCAAAAAGGGCACGTCTGCCTTTGCTCGCGATTTTCAATCCTACCCCCACGACCTAGTTTCCCTGTTTGAATACCCATTTTTCTTTTTGAGATGACCATGTCCAAATCTCAATAGTCAAATGAGTATAAAAGATATATATAACTCCAGATTATATAAGCTAACTAGAATATATTATTCTTAATAGTAATCATTTGATACAATTTTTTTTAATTATATATACTAAATAAAATATATTCTTTTTATCGCGAATCATTTATGATTATTGAGTGGCTGTATCAAATGGGATTAGTGTATCGTCCTTCTGGACGATTCGATATTAATTAGTTTTTATAACAAATCTGTACATACTCTTTGTAAGGAAAATCAAATATTTTTCTACATCATCATATAATATTCAATGTTAGGAAGTGATATATACCTGAATCTACATTCTAACTTATAACTCTATCACTGGAATAAATTTCACAAAGTATTCTTATGTACAGTGATTTCCCGAACAATGGTGAGAGAGTTTTGACATAAAGGAGGAATAAATGAATGCAGAAAGTGGATTTATTGCCGCCAATTAATGCAAAAGTTGGAGATATAATCGAGGTTTCAGTACCGTCGAACCCTTCGACTGGCTTCAGCTGTTTACTGTCAGAGATGCCAGGTTGTGTTTATTTAGTGGATTCAACATATATACCGGATCAACCTATCATACCAGGAAGCGGGGGAACTAGCCAGTTCAGGTTTGTTGCAGTCGGTAAAGGTGAGGGCAAAATTATTTTCCATGATGTGAAGTTCTCTCACCCCCTTGAAATAAGGGAACCCACTGTTATGGAAAAAAGGTTTGTTATAGTAAAAGAATAAAAATGGCTTTATTTTGCCATTTATCTTTCTTTTTTGATACCTACAATTTAATGCATTTTACACAAATTCTCAGTAACTAATCTCAAGACCCATTTTTTGAATTTATATAGTCTTCGCTGGCATTTCATAAGTATTTATAAACAGATATGAAATCGCAATGTAAGGCTTAAAAAAGAAACAAAATTTTAATACAAATTTTCATCATCCTCCAATTTTTACAGAACTTTCATAATTCAGGGCCGGTTTGAGTTTTGATGCTTCTTAAAAATAGGGCAGCCATACGCCTGCGGAACGAGGAGCTTATCTAGACAAGCACGTTTAGCTTATCTAGACAAGCACGTTTAGCTTATTCTAGACGAGCACGCTTAGATAGTCCCCCTTATTCAAAATATAGTCCCCCTTATTCAAAATGCTTCAAGAAAAACTGAATGGACTTTTCATTCAAGTAGCCATTTCCATACCGGTTTTACCTGAATTTCTCTTCCTCCTACTTCCAGTATGTCTTCCTCTTCAAGCGTCAGGATAAGCCCTCTGTCCGGTTTATAAGCCGTCATGGCCTCTATGATTCCTTCAATTTCCCTCTTCTTTGTTTCCAGATTGTTGAGGTCTACTGAAACCTGAATTGCCTCACTAATCCGCAGCCCTTCTCTTAGCACAAAATCACATTCTTTTTTCCCTGAATGGTAGTACGCTTCTTTCTCTCTTCTAGCCAGTTCGACAAAAACCAGGTTTTCTAGCCTCTGTCCTTTATTCTCGGTAAAATTGAAAGCCACCGTCTTCAGGAAACTATTGTCAATAGCGTAGATCTTGGACGGCGAAACCTTCTGCTTTTTCAGGGAGTAGTCAAACATTGGGAGCTGATAGAGCAAAAATACATTCTGGAAATAATCAAGATAGTTTTTGATCGTGCTTAAACTCTTTATCCCGCTTATGTTTTTTAATGTGGAATAGGAATACACTCTGCCCACATTCGAAAGCAGAAACAGTATCAGGTCTTTGAGAGCTCTCACCTCTTTTATATTGTAGCGGACCAGAATGTCTTTGTTGAGGATATCTTCAAAATACCCTCTGGAAAGTTCGAGATCTCCGCTCTTCAGGACAAGCGGAAAACCCCCTTTTTCGAAATATTCCAGAAAATTCCTGAATAATACGGCTTTTTGAGAACTGGTAAGAAGGTCAGATTTAAGTTCTTCTTCCGTAATTTCTATCCCCTTCAGGCGGAGGAATTCCCTGAAGGAAAAAGGAAAGAGTTTGAGCACTTTGTTTCTTCCGGTCAGGAAGGTTGAAATTTCCGAACTGAGAAGCTGAGAATTCGAACCCGTGGCAAATACCTTTTTACCGTCCTTGTAAAGGTTGTTCAGCCACCTTTCCCAAAGCGGCACGTTCTGTATTTCATCAAAAAAATAATACATCTGCCCCGTCTCACTCTTCTCCATCTCCTTCCTGTAAAGCTCAATTACCAGGTCCTGCAAATCCTGATAATTCTTAACTTCAAAATCCGAAAGCCGGATATCATCAAAATCCACATAAAACTTAATTCCCTCAAGCTGCCCGGCTATCAACTTCAAAAGCGAACTCTTCCCACACCTCCTGATCCCCGAGATGATAACGATTTCATCCCCCCTGAGGTATCTCTCAAGATCAACATCTCGGATAACAAGCTCTTCTTCTTTCCTGAAAGAGTCCTGCTGGTCAATTATTACCTGGCGAAGCTGACTTTTCTCCATCTAAGTTAGATATCTGAGATTGAGTTTATATAGCTTTCGTTGATATTTTATAACTATTTATAAATGGATATAAAATGGCAATGTAAGGTTTAAAAATGAAATGGAATTTTTCACCATCCGTTGATTTTTGCAGGATTTTCATAATTGAAGGCCGGTTTGAGTTTCGATGCCTCTTAAAAACAGGGTACCATACGACTGCGAAGCACATATAGCGAATATATTATTGTATCCTGAAATGATTTCGCAATGGTTAGCATTAATTACGTATTAGGACAATAACTGCAATATGGTATCAAGACGGCTTCAGGATTCTATAAATCGTTTATTCAGCAAAGCAACTACTTTCATTGAGAAAGGAGAGTATGACAGGGCTCTTGAGAGTCTGGAAGATGTCGATAAACTTATGAAAAAAGAAAAAGACCCTCAAATTTATTTCCATTCCTTATTTTTGAAGGGGTACACAATAAGTGAAGCTGGAGACCCTGAAGAAGCTCTGGAATTTTATGGGGAGGCCCTCAAAATTATCGAACCGCTTTTTTCAGAAGAGCCGGGGAAAGAGGACTATCAAAAATTCATAAGTAATACGATTGAGGAGATCAGGAGTTCACTTGGTGAGCTTAGTGATGAGGAAAGAGCTAAAGAGTTGCTGGAACCGATGAAAAAGCAGCTTGAGGGAGTTGTCCGGACATTTGAAGAACTGGTGAAATCAGATCCTGAAAATGAGGAGTATCTTTTCAGGTTCCTGGAGATTATCGGTAGTATGGGGTCATGTTATCAGGCAGGGCAGTTGATGGATGAGATGGTGAAGCTCTTCGGTAAAAAGATAGACGTCTACGAAAAACTCTTTGAGCTTGAGTCTGGAGAGACGGATCTTCTCAGCGACTTTGATGAGGACATCGAGCTTTATGGGTCTTTATTCCGGAATTACGGGTATCCGGAGGAGACCGAAGGCAATTACCTGAGAGCAGCAGGCATTTACAGAAAAATGATTGAGAGAGGCCCTGAAGACAGCCTGGCTGAATATTACCTGAGCTATACTTACAGCTACCTTGGGAACCTGTATTCAGGCATGGAAAATTTGGAAAAGGCAGAGCAGTATTACAAAGAAGCTGTGAAACTGATGGAAAAAGGCTATAAGGAATTTCCCGAGGACTATGCTTATGCCATCTCTCTTGCCAATATTTATGAAGGCTTCGGCATTGCTTTTTCCGGATGCGAAGACCTTGAAAAGTCAATAGTGAACTACACAAAAGCCAGGGAAATTTACCGGAACATGATAATAAACCATCCTTCAGAATTTGCACGCAACAAAAAAATTGCAATGTACCTGGGGGACCTGGGGGACCGGTTTTCAAAAATAGGGAAATTCGAGGCTGCAGAACTCTGCTACAAAGACAAACTGGATATTTTCCGGAACTTGCATGATGAAGATCCTGAAGACCTGAACCCAATAATTGAAATTTCCGATACATACGAAGAACTCGGAGACCTCTTTGCAGAACACGGGGAAACTGAAAAAGCAAAGGGCTACTACGAAAAAGAAATCGAGATCTACGAAAGCCTTCTGGAAGAAGAACCTGAGGCCATGGACTATAAGGCATATAAGGCTGAAGTACAGACTACTATCGGAAAGCTCTATCTTGATGAAGAACCCGAAAAAGCACAGAAATATTTTGAGGACGCTCTGTCCGCGTTTGAAAAAGGTTTCGAGCTGGAACCGGAAATAGAGATACATTATTCAGGGCTCAAGACAGTCCTCAACAACTTTATAAAACTGTTCAAAAACCGGGAGGAGTATGAAAAAGCAGCCGAGATGTACAGGAAACTGATAGCAGTCCAGCAGCGTATGCTTGACCTGAACCCCGAAGAAAGGGAATATAGGGCAGACCTTGCGGGCACATACGCAAAACTTGCGCTCCTCCACTCCGAAAGGGGGGATATCGAGCAGGAAGCCCATTATCACAAACTGGCCCTCGCTATTCATGAAAAAATATTGGAAGAATCTCCTGACGATCCGGAATTTCTGCAAAGGTTTATAGCCGGCATTTATCTTCTGGGATCAAGCCTCAAACTCGAAGCAGAACCCCGGAGAAAAGAAAGCGGTATTGTCAAAGAATACCTTGAGCTTGCTCAAAAAGCAGAGAAAAAACTTCAGGCTATCAAACCGGGAATAATGGGAGAACAGGAACTGATTGCCGAAATCGATGAAGGGTTGGGCATTTCATTCAGAGAGAAAGAAATGTATGAGGAGGCGATTGAAGAATTCGAACATTCCCTTGCAATCCGCGAAAAATTGCACGAAAAAAACCCCGAAAACCTGAATTATATAACTGTTCTTGAAGGCACATTCTACCAGATGGGAATCACATTCTTAGCCCAAACGGATCTGGAAAAAGCAAAGGAAGCCCTCGAAAAAGCAATGAGTTTCAATGCAAAACTGCTTGAAACCGATCCCGAGGACTTTAACTACCTGGTCCGTTCTTCCATGATCTTGGAAAAATATTCAAGTGTACTTGAAGAAATGGGCAAAACTGAAGAAGCTGCGCAATATCTTGCAAAAGCCGAGGAGATTAATGCAAAACTGGAAGAGGACAATGAATAAATCTGCCTTTTCGCCCATGCACATATAATTTCGGCACAACCCGAAAAACCACCAGATGCGGCGTTTATTAAAATACCTTCCATTGTAATAAAAGAGCTTACTTACAAAACTTTTCTAGAATGAAAAGCATGATTCTCTAAAAATCCCGGCCTCCATCTCATCAATCTTTTAGAAAGTGGCTGAGATAATTTTGGCCGGGGCTCTACAGGACATCAATTTTTCTAACGATTCATGACTTTTGATCGCCCTTTAATTTTGCAGGATTTTCATGATTCAAGGTCGGTTTAAGTTTCGATGTGACTTATAAACAGGGTGCCATACGACTGCGAAGCAGGCGGCGAAGACCTAAGTGAAGTGCAATAATTTACTAACATGCCAAGTTAAAAACAAAAAATTAATCAGGTTATATGTTAAAAGAATTCGCAAATAGTAAAGGAGCAAGTAAATGTCTGAAGATGCGATTCTGAGGTTACAACAAACAGGTCTGTTTAAGAGGCTTCGTGAGATCGAGAAAAAAGAAATGAAGAAGACTTCATTAGAAGATAACGAAATTTCACAAAATATAATCTCAGTTGTTCGCAAAACTGCTCCTTTGCTAGAAAGAGTTCCGGAAAATATGCCTGAATTCACATTGCATAATGCAAATCATAGCGTACATGTAATTAAAAACATAGAAGATTTAATACCTCAAGAGACTCTTGAACAATTAAATGCTATTGAAATTTCCATACTTATTTACGCTGCCTATCTTCACGATATAGGAATGACTGCATCTTCTGACGAGCGAAAGCAGATAATTGAAGGTGATTTAGAATTTAAAAAGCTTCTAACGTCAAAAGAAGATTTATATAAAAAATTCGAGGCAGCAAAAAATCAAGGCGGCTATCGAACGGCATCTAATATAGAAAACAAAATTTTTACTGATTTTCTCCGCATAAATCATGTTCAACGTGCACACAAAATAATCAAAGAACACGAATTAGATTCAAAAATATCATGGAAGGGCGTTCTATACTGTAAGTGGGTAAAGGCATTATGTGACAGTCATGGGCTTCCAGTGAATAATTTGTATAATATTAAATCCTGGCCAAATGAGACTTTCGTACTAAATAAGCCAGTTAACGTTCAGTATTTAGCCATAATATTTCGACTGGCTGATATCTTGGATATCGATCCCGAAAGAACCCCAAAACATTTATTCTATTATATAAACCCAAAAGATGAAGTTAGCATCAATGAGTGGAAGAAACATCTCTCTATAACTGGATTTAAGATTACACCTGAAAAAATCAAAATTGTAGCTGATTGTAAACATCCAGAACAGGAACGTACACTTAGAGAATTCATAAAAGCAATTGATAAGGAAATTGAAGAAAGCTATCGTCTAGTTTTAAGTTACAGGGACAAGCTCGAGAATAAATATACATTGAAACTTTCTGAGTCAGTTGATGCAGACATTCATTCTAATGGTTATGAATACTCTGAGTTCCGTTTCGAACTTGATTATCGTCGAGTCCTTGATTTACTGATGGGAGAAGGACTCTATGGAGATCCAATTGTAACACTCAGAGAGCTTTTGCAGAACTCTGTAGATGCCGTACGTTATAGAGAATCTATAGAAAAAAGAGAAGGAGACGGCTACGATCCTTGCATAGAAGTCTCCTTGAAAAATGACGAGCTAACTGTTGAAGACAATGGCATAGGAATGGATGAAAAGATATTTGAAAATTACTTCATGAAAGTTGGTAGAAGTTACTACCAGAGTTTAGAGTTTCGCCAAAAAAATATAGATGTGGATCCTGTAAGTGAATTTGGAATAGGTATTTTATCAGTTTTTATGGTTGCCGATAAGTTTACTGTTGAGAGTAGAAGGAAAAAATTTGAAGACGAGTTCAATCCATCCAAACCAATATACTTTGAAATTCCAACAGCTTATGATTATTTTGTAAAAAGGCAATCTAAACGTTCTAAGTATGGAACAAAAATAACGCTGTACTTAAAACCCAATCATCCATTTTCCGCCGAAACATTATTGGAAATAATTTCAAAAATAGCTCCGTTCATAGAATATTCAATTGTAATTCATACAGTTAAAGGAAATAAAAAGTATAAGCCCCTCTTGCCAGGAAAGGTACCGGAGAGTTTTAGTTACACAAAAGAATATTTTGAAGTCAGATTCGATGACGTGGATAAATCTGAAGGAATAGAGGGCGTGCTGAGAGTCGCTGAAGCGTTCACCAGTAGTCAATTAATTGCCCAAAGGGGGTTCTCAATCCCAGATTGTTCTTGGGGAGGATTTAGTCCTGTCTGGGCATCAATAAACATTTCAGGTCAATCTAAGTTAACACTATCTCCAAATAGATCTTCTGTAGTTCGCGACGAAAAATATTATAATCTAGCTGATAAATTACAGGCTAAGATATTTAGCGAATTTGAAAGGCATCTAAGACTTTATAGGGATTCAAACACATTTACAAAGTACGCAAAATATGTAAACGAATTACTAGAAAAAAGATTTTTTAGTCTTGAGACATACGATACGCGCCAGAAACGCCGCTATAAAGAGAGTGAACAAAATAAATTTATGAAAAGATTCTTCCTAAATTATGTTCCCTTATTAACAATATCTGGAAATGGGAGAAGATCTTATGAAATAATGAAAGATTTAAATAAAGCATCAACTGTTGCACTAGCTGCCTCGAGTGATTGGCCCGAGAAAATATCTGAAATAAAAATTCTAGAGGAGTCAAGGAAACTAATCGATCCAAAATTAGTTCTTATATTGGATGAACAGAAAGGTCATTTTCGAAGGTTAGATCTTTTATACTACGTACTTGGAGAGCCTTCAGGAATTTATATTGCATCTGTACCAGGGGTTGTAATCAGTACTTTTTCAAAGAACAAGAAAAAATCAAATTATTTTACCGTTGATGGATATACATTTGTATCCAAAATTCACAATCTATCTGAAAACAGTAAACCCCTTTTTGTTCACAGTCTAGAAGATAATTTGCCTGACGATGTGATTTTCAATTCCGAACATTGGCTGTTATCTAGATTTTTTGATAACCAACAGATAAGAGACGAGCTTTCTTCAAAGGCAATTAATCTTTTAATTCATAGCATAGATAATGCTCTAACTAGTGTGTGGGACATAATATTTTCCGATTATTATACAATAAAGTGTGTTATTGGACGAAGTTACAGTGTAAATCACAGATTAATTGGAATAATAAAACATTATCCGGAAGTACTTGAGGAGTTTAACGAAGCAATAACAAAGTTTTGGAAGAATGCCCAATCTCTAGGGGCAATCCCTCTTGAAGAAAAATTCCCTGGTTTTACATCAGACGATTTACCTTGGTTCTGGAACTATGAACTAGAATGAGTTCTTTATCTGATAATCATTTAAATAAGAATAGAGATTATGAATTTTGATATAATAACTCAAAAACAGAGAATCTAAACAAGTATTAATAGCTGCAGAATATCCAATAAATCATTTAATTCATTTTTACTCAAACCAGTTTTCCTCCAATTTCTTCTCATTTTGTTCCTCCATGCTTGCATAAGTGACATATTCCCCGTTTTCCTTATCAAAAACGAACCTGTAAACCATTTTGAAATAAGCCCAGTATTCTACATAAGGGTTTCTTGCATCGCTCAGCAAGACTGTTACAGAGCCGTTTTCTTCCGAAACGGTGTAGACGGGATAATCGATTTCCTGAGGAATGGCTGTGCTGTAGAGTTTTCCGGCTCTTTCTGAGTAGGTGGAAGCATCGGGGACGTTGCCGGTCACGTTGATTTTTTCGATATAATCGCTTCTTTCTATTCCTGACCAGTAGCTGACTTCCATAATCTTGTAGTGGGTGGAGTTATAGGGATATGCGGTGAGGAACTTCCCGAGGGTTGAGGGGTAGGTGTCCTGATAGCTGATTTTTGCTCCTTCCGCGTCAGAAATATAATTTACGAGAAATAGTTTTGCAACCGGCAGAACTGTAAGCCAGACCAGAAGCACAACCAGAAGGGTGGTATAGAATTTGCTCCTGTTATTCACGACAAAAGTACAGAAATTATTGAATTTTCCGTTCCATTTTCCCCGGCTTTTCATATATCCCACAAGTACGATAAAGAGGGGCAGCAGGGGAAGGATGTTTGCCAGCGGGTCGAAGAAGTAAAGGGCTCCCATGATGGATGTATCCGTACTGAACGGGTAAAGGGGGCGCATTTTCCAGCTGGTGACGTAATCAAGGTAGCTGTGGGAAAAAATGGCTGCAAACCCGGCGGCTGTGAACAGGCGGTCTTTTGTTTTAAACCAGATAAAAAGCGTTACAAGCAGGATAAAAAGGATGGAGTGCATGAACTCCCTGTGGCCGAACAGGTAAAAAAGCTGGTTTCGCGTCTCGTGGCTCACGCTGCCGCTGACAAGGGCGAACAGGATGTATGGGATGAAGTCCAGATCCGGCAGGATTGCCAGGAAGGCCAGAATATTTCGCTTTTTTCCTTTAAATCCGAGAGCCAGAGCGATCAGAAGGCCGACTCCCAGGTGGGAAAGTGTGTTTACCATTTATTTTATCCCTTAATAATGGAAGAGAACTTTGAAAATATATATCTTTAATTGAAGGGAGAGAACTTTGGAAATATATCTTTAATTGAAGGGAGAGAGTTTTGAAAATATATATCTTTAATTGAAGGGAGATATTTGAAAATATATATCCTTAATTTAAGGCTTGCCAAAAGTAGAAGATATCAAAAAGCAGGAGATATCAAAATGTAGTCGCTTATGTAAAGAATTACTGAAATTGAATGGATTTTTTCCAGCAATCCAAAACCTTATGCTGCTCTCTTCATGAAATGAGGTGTAAAACTTTACGCAAACAACTATAATTTAGGCAACTATAATTTCAGTGCATACTCCCGGTTCCAGTAGATTTGAAAAACCGATTATTTCTTTTCTTTCACATCAGGTCAATCTGCTTCATCAGTGACATAAGGTCGTAGAAAAGTTTCTCTTCGATGATTTCACCATCTTTCCAGTGAGCAACTGTACAAAATTCCACTTTAAATTTCTTGTTTGTAGGTGGAATTTCCTTTCCATCAGCCCCCATCATAGGTCCCTTCATGGTGCCCGTGAATGTGGCCACTGAACAGGTCCAGTCTCCCTGGCCAAAAAGCACTTTATAAGGTTTATTCTCAACATGATTGTCCGGAAATGTTTTAAAAAATCTTACAGCTTCTTCATGATGTGACTCTTTTCCTCTGGTTGGCTCCGGTTGACCCGGCCAGTACACGGTGACCTTTTCAGCATGACGTTTCTTGAACGTATCCCAGTCCTGTGAATTCCATGCATCGTCCAGCGTTATCATCAGTTGCAGGTTTTCCTCTACCGTCAATTCAATCATCTCTCCTATTCTCTCTTATAATATTCAATACTTTTTTTGAATATCAGTACTAATTATATCGTTCAATTCTAATTATATCGCCCAATTTATAAATATTTTTACATATTTATTTTAATTAAATTAAGATTTTGCCATTTTTTTACAATTCATCTTCTTTTTCGATAAGTAACAGCGATAAAAAATGAGTTTTAAATTTAACTGCCAAAAACATGGAAAAGGCAGAAACAAGTAATTATGAAGCAAATGCTTTGATGAATATATCAGATAGATTTTCTGCGAAAATATCTCATCGTTTGTATCTTTTACCTTTAAATAGATGTGAAGTATAACTATATTCTGCATTTAAAATTGCCATATGGCATTTTAATATGTATTTGGAGAGATAAAGCAGGGAAGCTTGAGATAGAGTAATTTGAGAGACAGATCTCTGTTAACAAATTAAGGGGAAAATTGGTTAGCAGATTTGTAATGGAATTTCTTGAATTGGAACGTATAGATAATTCCTGAACAAGTCTCGTGAAACCGATTGATTACGAGGGTAGGATAACATGGCTAAAGAGATGTACAAATTACCGGCTTTGAAATATGGATACGCAGATCTTGAACCTTATATTTCCGAAGAGCAACTGAAGATACACCACGATAAGCACCACCAGGCTTATGTGACCAATGCGAATTCACTTTTGCAGATGATGGACAAAGCAAGGAAAGAAGGAACGGATTTCGATTATAAGGCAGTCGCAAAAGCTCTGACTTTTAACCTGGGCGGCCACGTTCTTCACGATTACTTCTGGTGGGAGATGACCCCTGCAAGCAATGCAAGCAAAGAGCCTGTCGGGGAATTGTCTGAAGTGATCAAAGAAGACTTCGGAAGCTTTGACAGGTTTAAAAAGGAGTTCACCCAGGTCGCATCAAGTGTGGAAGGTTCCGGATGGGCAGCATTAACTTACTGCAATGATACAAAAAGACTTGGGATCATGCAGATAGAAAAGCACAATGTAAACATATTCCCTGATTATCCGATCCTTATGGCTCTTGATGTATGGGAACATGCCTATTATATTGATTACAAGAATGAAAGGGGCAAGTTCATAGACGCATTCTGGAATATAGTCGACTGGGAGGAAATCGACAAATACTTCAAGAAGATTCAGAAATAATCAGAAAGTTATTTTTTAAACATATTTATTGTGTTCCGATTACAGTTTTCCAATTAAAGTTTTTTATTTTTAAAAGGTAATCGGAGGTCACATTTAATTGGAAATCACATTAATTGTCGGGTAAGTCGGGAGGATTACTCCTCCTTTCTCCCCTAGGAACCGTACTTGAAAGTTTCCCTTCATACGGCTCGAGTGTTTTCAAACCCTTTCTGTATCAGG
>Ga0074193_1001282_pt1 | contig 32020 bp, 34 predicted proteins | sample EPASupsiteHSE605_FD_64523 | JGI IMG/M metagenome (GOLD analysis project Ga0074193, IMG submission 64523) | Bioremediated contaminated groundwater from EPA Superfund site, New Mexico - Sample HSE6-05 | ecosystem: Environmental > Aquatic > Deep subsurface > Groundwater > Contaminated ... | reverse complement strand
TAAGAAATCATTTGACTTCTTTCATATTCTGTGTAGTCTTTTAATTCTTTACCATCGATTTTGATGCTTCCTAAATAAGGATAAAAACCAAGCAAAGATAATCCCAATGTTGATTTACCTGAAACAATAGGACCAGTTATTCCAATTATTTCTCCTTCTCTTCCATTAAAATTTATATTTTCAATAATAGAATCTTTTCCAGTTGGATATGTGAAACTTAGGTTTTCAACTCTTAAAACTGTATTTTTCTCATTAATATTTATTGTCATGTTTTTAAGATTATATTCTGTAAGGTATGGAACAATTCGTTTCCATGAAATTTGTGATTTTTGTATAGAATTAAATAATTTAGCAGCACTGCTTGCTTTTTTTGACATTGTACTAAACATTATAATATATGTGCTAAAAATACCTACTGTCCAATTGCCATCAATCACTTTTTTCCCGCCCATAAAAATAACTATTATAATTCCTATCATAGCTATAACATTATATATAGGCCTCATAGAATTTTCTAATAAATTAGCTTTAATTGCTTTATCTTGTAAATCTTCCAATTCGTCATTATATCTATCTTTATTTTGTAACTCCATACCATTAATTCGATAAAGAACTGCATTTTCTATGGCATTATATGTTATATCTGCAACTTCACTGCTTTTGCTGCGAAATTCTGTAGAATATTTATAAATAATAACTTTTAGTTTGTCTGCTAATAACATAGCAACAGGGATAAAAATTATTGAAAGCAAAGTTATTTTAACATCATAAATGAACATTGAAATAATATATGTAACCATCATTACACCTGTATCGAATATTTCTGTAGAAAACTTTCTCATACCTTCAACACATAATTGAACATCAGAAATAGCTCTAGTCATTAGGTTTCCTGTATTTTCATCATCTAATTCTACAGCACTTTTATGCATTATATTATTGTAAATCATAAACCTCATTGTTGCACTCGTTGTATTAGCAAAACGCCTAATATAAAATCGTTTAAAATATCTAAATAATTGATTAATTACTATTATAAAAACAAATATAAAAGCAATTGATGTAACAGAATATAAGCTATTGCCATTTACAATAGAATCAATGAGTTTTCCTTGGTAAATTGGCCCTAATACTATTGAAATATTATAAGCTAACCCAAAAATTATTATGAATGCCACAACTAATTTTTCTTTCTTCCAATAATTTATAATTTTATCTGGTTCTTTCATGGGCTGTATTTTTAATTTTGTCATAATATATTCCTCTTTTATAATATATAATATAAATGATAATATCATATTGTAACGGGTATTACAATATGCATTAGTGATATTGTAAAGAAATATTTGAAATAATAAATTGTTAAAAAAACATCAATTAAGATTTATCTTAATTGATGTTTTTTTAACAATTTCCTGAATATACAAAGTTGAGTGATTCCCTTGCAATTTCTGTAAGCTCATATATTTTATTTATTTTTGTCGCATTTTTATCACCCATTTTATAACTAGGAAAAAAGCGAGACAAATGTAATGGAATATCCGGGTTTATAGAAGATATAAATTTTGATAAGTTTCTAATTTCTTCCTCACTGTCATTTTCATCTGGTATAACAAGTGTTGTAATTTCTACATGGCTATTTTTTGCTACAAGTTTTATAAAGTTTTTTACTGTTTCTAAATTACCGTCGATTTTATGGTAAAATTCTTCAGTAAAACCTTTTAAATCTATATTAAACGCATCAACAAAAGGCAATAACTCCATTATTGTATCTTCACAAAAGCAGCCATTTGTGACAATTACATTTTTTAAATTATTTTGTTTTGCTATTCTAGTACAATCCCTAACATATTCAAAGCCTACTAAAGGTTCATTGTATGTATATGCTATTCCTATATTGCCTTTTGATTTAAGTTCTAGAGCCATTTCTATTAAATTTTCAGGGCTTACATACCGAGTTTTTGCTTCTTTTATAGAACACATGGAAATTTCATGATTTTGGCAAAATGAACAACTAAGATTACATCCAAAGCTTCCCACAGATAAAATTTTGCTGCCAGGATAAAACCGTCGCAGTGGTTTTTTTTCAATAGGATCAAGAGCTATACTAGTCAACAACCCACAATTAATTGCAGTAATTTCACCATTTATGTTGCTTCTGGCACGGCAAAGTCCGATTTGTTCTTCATCTAAATTGCAGTGATGTGGACAAATGTTGCATACTCTTTTTTTCATTTGTGTCTTACAACCTCAAATCTTTCCAAAGAATATCTCTCGTTTGGTGAAATTCCTGCTTTTTGAAGTGCAATGTTTACTTGTTCTAGAGATGTATTGACTCCTTCTAAGTTTGGTAAAAGAAGTCCTCTCTTATTTCCTAAAGATACAATAACACCATAACGCTTTGGATCAAGTTCATCCATTGATTCGATTTTTTCTGCTTCTCTCAACACATCAACGCTATATTCAAGTTTAGACAATTCATCTTCATTTACAGGATAAAATCTTGGATCTTCTAAACCAGAACTTATTGCATTTTGTATTATTTCATCTGCTATACTATATGTTGTAGGCGAAATAGTTCCGATACATCCTCTTAGTTTTCCATCCATCTTTAATGATACAAATACTCCGGCACGTTTTTCTAATAAATCTTTTTCCAAGTTCAAGTCTTCAGTTATTTTAAATTTCTTATGTTTTATAACATAATTTTCAAGTGTTAGACGTGCAAGGCGAACATAATCATCTTCTTCTGCCTTTAGAGAATTTAACCTTCTTACTTCATTAAATTTAAATATATTATCAAAGTGTCTATTTTCATCTTCTCCAGTGATTGTAAATGCAGCAACTGCATAACCTACACCAAATGGCCCCTCATAAGATAAAAGTTCAGACTTAACTTTCTTTCCATCCAATGCTCCTGCCATTATGATAAATGACCTTAAGCCACATTCACCAGCTGCATCACAAAAATCTTCATCAAAATTAAGTAAACTTAAAAAATCTCCATTTGATATAGCTTTAGTAACTTCCCTATCAAAAATTACACCTTCTTCAGCATAACCATAAGGGCCTTCATCCTTTAGCATGTGTGACAAATCTCCGCTAGCAACAATTAATATATTCTTATCACTTTCACTTGCTAATTGTGCAATGCACTTTCCAAATTTATAATGGTCGAATGCAGACAATCTAGAAATAGAAATTCGCACCAACTTATAATCATTATAATATTTATTTATAAAATAAAGAGGTACCATAGTTCCATGATCAAGTTTTTTGTTTTTTTCGCCTAATGTTCCAGCTGGTATATTTTCCTTTTCTGCAAGCATGGATAATTTTTGTACAAATTCACTGTCATAATCAACTTCCATACTAACATTCATTTCACCAAATTCTTTAAAATCTCCACGTGCACTTTTACCTGGTGAAATGTGAATGTAATCTGAATAAAGTACTGAATGAGGCGTTGTTAAAATAATAATATCAGGTCTTAAGTCTTTAATTCTACACGCAACTTTTTCATAAGCATCAATGGTTTTTTTAACTTTAAATTCTTGCCCCCTGCCTATTTCCTTAATGACTAATGGTGGGTGTGGAACAATAAAAGTTCCTATTAATGGCATTTTAATTCCTCCTTTGTTTTTTATTAATGTTTATATCATTTATATTATTATATCATTTTTGGTAATTTATACAATTGACATTATAATATTATTTTCTATTTCAAATAGAAAGTGCAATTGCAAGTGAAGAATTATCAAGTTAAGCAAGTTTATTAAAAGAACAAATTTCTTTATCTAAACTCAGATAAATAACTAAAAAAAAATCCTCATAAAATTCATGAGGATTTTTTTTGGTTATTTATCTTAATCATTAACAGTTATTTGAATTGTTCCTTTATATGAAACTCCATCAACATCAACTGCTATATAATCAATATTTACTTTACCATCAAAATTTGTGTATGGCACAAAAGTAACTTTGTTTAAATATTTGCTTGATTCAACAAAATATTTAGCACTATCTGTTACTACTGATTTATAGCTTGATGCAGATGAATAATCATAATATAATTTGCCTTCAGTTCTAGTTGGAAGACTAAATTTTACATAATTTAATTCATTATCATCAGAAGTTTCTTCTTTTAATTCTCTTATAAAGTCGTCATCATCAAAAGTAACTTCTTCATTTTTTGCAGTATCATATTCTATAGTATCTAAAGCAACAATGTCATCTTCAACATCTATTTCAATTATACCTGTATATGAATTTTTCTCTTCATCATAAACTGTAAATTCAATTGATGCTGTTCCAGTATAATCAGTTTTTGGTACAAAAGTAACTTCAGAAATCTTTGGTTCTGCTTCATCATAATATTTATCTGTATCTTTTACTATATAATCATAGTTTGATGCAGAAGTGTAATCATAGTATAATTTGCCTGTTGAAGGTAATTCAAACATTACATAGTCAAATTCTTCATCTTCAGTTGTGTCATCAGTTGCTTCTTCAAACGCATCAACTATTTTATCATCTAATGTTAATTTATCATTTTCTTTTACTTCATATTCTATAGTGCCTAAATCAACATCTTTTTCTTCTACAACTATTTCAATAATCCCTGTGTATAAATTTTCATCAACATCATAAGCTTTATATTCTACAGATACAGTTCCTGAAAAATCATTTTTAGGTACGAAAGAAACATCTAAAATACTTGGGTCAGAAGTTTCATAATACTTAGTAGCTGCTTTTACATATGAATCAAATTTTGTTGCTGAAGTATAATCAAAATATAATCTACCTTCTGATTTTAAAGGAAGAGTAAACTGTAAATAATCAAAGTCATCATCAGCTACTTTTTCAATTTCATCTACTAATTTATCTACATCTTCGGCATCAAATTTGAATTCAGTATTTTCTTTTGCTGTAAATTTTACGGTATCTATATCATATTTATCATCTACATCTTCGTCTTCGTCGCCGTCGTCTTCATATTCTTTACCTACAAGAACATAATATAACATATTAGCTATATCTTCACGAGTTGCATATTCATTGAGTTTATCACCACTAAATAAATCATCTAAATCTGCATCTTCATCGAATACAACATTTTTGTTAGCTACAGCTACAGAACGCTCTATTAAAGCTTTAGCTTCTCCAATAGTAACATATTTTTTAGGATTAAAGTTTTTTCCATCACCTTTTGCTATTCCATGAGATTTTACAGTTAATATAGCATCATAGTAATAACTTCCAGATTCAACATCACCAAAATTATCGCCTAACATAGTACTAAGTTTAAAGGCTCTTACTATCATTACTGTCATATCACCACGTTTTACGTAATCATTCCAATAATAGTTACCATTACCATCACCCTTAATAACTCCATTTTCCTTCATATAGTCTGCTGCTTTGTTGTTAAAACCCTTTTTCTCAAATTGCATATCCTTTCCTTGCGGGAATGCAAAAACTGAAAATGTAAATGTTAAACTAAGCACAACCACAAGAGAAATAATGCGAATCATTTTTTTGTTGTTCATTTTTCTTACCTCCAATTTGAATTATATAAATCTTTATATTATTTATATATTATAAGTTTCGTTGCTTCTTATAATATTTCTGGGGTAGTACTATTAAAAAACTATATTTATTATATTATGTATAAATGCATGCGACAAATTCTTGCATTTTTTAACATCCTTATCATATGTTTCATTCATCAAAATACATATTATAAACATTTAATAATTTTCTTTATAAACGGTAACTTTGTTCTTTCCTGTACTTTTAGAAACATACATTGCTTGATCAGCACACTCTATCAAATCTTCACTATCCATACCATTTTCCCATTCTGCAATACCGATACTCAATGATACATTTATAATAGAACCATCATAGCGTAAATCAAGGCTAGAAATTCTGTCTAAAATCCTTTCGCAAATTAAGACAGCATGTTCACTTTTTGTTTCGCTTAATATAACAATGAATTCATCTCCTCCATAACGCGAACAAATATCTACACTTCTCATATTCAATTGCATTATTTCAGCGACAGATTTCAAAACTCTATCACCTGCAATGTGGCCATATTGATCATTAATTTCTTTAAAGTCATCTATATCTATCATAGAAACAGAAAATGTTTTTCCTTTTAGTTCTGCTTCTTTTATAGCAATGTCCAAATGATTTTCATAATAACTTTTGCTGTATAACCCTGTTAAATAATCTGTTGATAAAGATTTAGCTCGCATATTTAATAATCTATTAACAACAACTGTTACTAGTAAAACTATTATAAATATGAATGCAAAAATCATAGCTTTAACTCCATGGATTATGTTTTTTACATAATCCATTTTTAAGTCTACTCCAACAATGCCAATAACTTCTTTCATTTTTTTATCTATAATTGGTGCAAAACCTTTGACAAAATATCCACCTGCCCTGCCATCAACTAAATCAGATGAAGCTGCAACTTCTTCATTAAATGCACGCAATTCTATGTCTGTCATTATACCTATAGAACCTATGGGGGAGAAAAATTTACTGTTTGGGTCCTCTCCATCTAAAATATAAGCTATTTTATTATCAGATATTTTCTTTTCAGTAAAAATAAAAGCTACTCCAGTATTTTTCTTAATTTCTCGAAATGTTTCATTCATTACTTTATAATAAATTTCATCATGGCTTTCCTTTACATATTTTTCAGCAAAAGAAAGCTCTTTGTACGATTCAATATCATTTTCAATAAAGCTTGCTGCTGTTGTAGCAACATTCATAGCACTTTTTCCTAATTCATCAATAATAATTCCTTTTATATTGTTATATATCAAATAAGCCGGTATTATCAATATAAACCCGATAATTAAGAAAATGCATATGAAGCTATAAATTTTGTTTTTTAAAACCCTCAATGGTACACAACCTTTTCTATAATATGTTAAAACAAAAAATAATATGATTCTAAAAGATAAATTTGTTCATATTTAATCGCCAATTTCCATAAAAAACTTTTTATAATTTTAATTGATATCTTTTCTTGTTTATATGCATCGAATTTGTTAAAAAAGTTGTCCTTTTCCTTTATAGTAGCAATATCTTTAAAATAGCCCCAAACATGAAGTGCCGCATTAATAGAGCCTCCCATATCATTTTGCTTTTCTAAAGCATTTTCTATGAAATTATAAAATTGTATAACAGGATAATCATTTTTATTTTGAAGTAATTTCCTTATTCCAATATAATCAATATGTGATTTCTCTAAAATTGCATATTTATATTTACTCCATTCTAATTCAAGCAATTTAATATCATTTTTTTTTAATGTAGAATTTATGCATTTTATTGCTGAAAGATTTTTATCTTTCACTTCAAGCATTATGTCCATATCTTTCATTTCTAAGTTATTATAAAATTCCATAAATTCATTTATTCTAATTGTATTAGAATGTGCTCCACGACTTTTTTCACAATCTTGCTGTGAGTAGTGTATTTTTTGTTGTCCATCTTTTTCACGCCATGTTTTTCTACATTCATTAATCCAGTAATAATCATTTTTTTCTTTATCACATGAATTAATTTTATTATGTAAATTATCAAAAATAACAGGCTGATTTAAGTTAGTTCCAATTTCTAATAAATCACATATATTATAAGATTTATCATCGTTTTCCAAAACAAGCCTTTTCTTTACCGATTGTTCTAAATATTGATAATTAGATATGAACCTTTTGACTGCTGCCTTTTTATCATTGTATACACCTCCAATGTGCAGTACAATTTTATGATCTGAACCAATTCCAAAGCTATCTAAAAGCAGCGCATGATAGTTCAAATCATCTATGGCTCTTTTTACAACACCTTCATCAAAAGAGTTTAAAACTGTATACTGACCAGGGTGCATAGAAACTCGCATACCACTTGTCAATATTTTTTTCCCTATATCTAAAAATTCTGATTTAAATAATTCTATCCAAGGTAATGTATTAATTGGATTAGAACCAAAAGGAATTAAATCAGAACTTATTCTAAATAGTTTTATATTGTTTTTAATATTGTAATCAATTGTATTATCAATAACACATAAATTATGTGCAATTATATCATATAAATTTTCTTCATTTGCATTTTTAATCATACAACTTTTCAAGCTGGTATTTAATACACCAACCGTTTTACACGCATAGCCTATGCTCAATTTTTACTTTTCTCCTAAGCCGATCTAGTATTGTATTTACATTCATCTTTTTAAATTGAATTTTAATATATTTTAATATTAAAGTCAATTAATTTTATAATAGTTAAATTTAATTTCATATAACTAACTATTACTAATTCTTATCCTTACCTTAAATTGAATAAATATCTGAAAATTCAATTTTTATCTTATCTATTTTGTCGTTTAAAACCCCATCCATCAACGCAATCAAAGATTGCTGATGGGTCCCGGGAACCTTGTTGTATTCACAATAAAAAAATCCAGATTTTGCAATCTGGAGTCATGACTATTTAAAATTCAATATACGGGTTATCGATACTGACAATATATTTACTACAAATTCCATGAAATCTATTAGTTACTAACCGTTCTATATCATTCATAGCTTTATATAAAGACGATCCTTCATCATCATTAAATCCAACTAATTGAAAAAATATATCTTTGCTATTAACTGTAATTTTTCCATGTTCGCTTTGTCTCCAAACCCATTTTCTAGTTTGAACTATATTTCCGCTTGTAAATATTAATTCACCTTCATCTAGATTTTCATACACTACTGAACCAAATGGAAGAAACTCATCACCATTTTTACTAAATCGCACTTCGAGGTCTTCATTTATATCACTTAAGTCATGAGCTCCAAGAGATATAATTTGTTCAATAGAAACAGCATTACATAAATCAACAAGAGCATTAATTATAGGCAGCTGCCCACCCTTCAAAATTCTTTTAAACATCGCTTCAACTGAAGGCGGAAATTTATTTGGATTTATTCCAGCTTTATTCATAACTTCCCTATAAAGGGCAACATTTTGAAGTGTTTTTAACTGTTCAAATTGTACGGTTTCACGCATCTTTTCTTCAGCATCTCTCAACCTTTTTTCATCTTCAGCTGAAGTAACGTCATTTTTTAAGTTCCTACCAATTAAAATTCCAAACTTAATGTCTGAGTTAAGATTAAAAATTTTCTTATCAATTGAATATTTCATATGTCACCTCGTATAACTTAATTTAATTATTTTTATCTTTAATAGGTAAAAACAATTCTGGTTCACGCCTTGTTGCATGCTTTATTTCTAATTCTTCTTTATGTAGCAAATAACCTAAGTCATCAAAATATTTAGCTTGTTCTGGACAGCTTTTTATACAAGCACCACATTTAATGCAAATACCTATTAAATTACATACATCATTAATATCAATAGAACCCATTGGACATACTTTAGCACATAATTTACAATTGCTGCAATTATCATTTGTTTTAGGAGTAACTTTTCTTATATCTATAGGGTTTCCATTGTTATCACGTGGCATATAATAAGGTCTAAGTGGGCTCTCACCTGAAACTTCTACCTTTTTATCAATTAGTCCTTCTTTTATTAATGAATGTATTTCATCACTAAATTCATTGATAATAAAAGTATCTTTATCATCTGGTCTGCCTTTAGCTAAAATGTACGAAAAAGAATGTTCTCCTATAAAAGCTGCAGCTGCAATAATATTAAATCCATTTAATTCAAGAATACCACTAAGTTCTATTAAAGCATCATCATAATTTCTATTGCCGTAAAGCACTACTGGTACAGCTAAAGCACCAGAACTTGAAATTGAATTTAGATATTTTAACAATACATTTGGAACTCTTCCAGCATAAACCGGAATTCCAATTATCACTATTTCATCTTTTATAAATGATACTTTTTCTTTTCTAACACCTGGTTCTGTAAAATCAATATAATTGATGTCGTTTTCCATATTCATCTTAGAAGAAATTCTCTTTGCTATGCTGCTTACAACATATTTAGTTGTATTTGTCGGGCTGAAATACATTGCATTTATTTTATAAGTCATATTACACCTCTTAATCTTTATATCCTTCTTGCAAAATTTTAATCTCTTTTGCATGACCATCTAATTCATTTGGAGTTTCAAGGAAAAATGGAAGCTTATAAAGCTTAGGATGATTAATAATCCTAAGGATAGCTTCTAATCCAATAGTACCTTCTCCAATTGTTTCATGTCTGTCTTTTTTACTTGCAAATGGATTTTTGCTATCATTTAAATGAATTGCATATAAGTTGTCAAGGCCAATAACTTTATCAAATTCTTTTAATACACCATCTAGATCATTAACAATATCATAGCCTGCATCATATACATGGCAAGTATCAAGACAAACACCTATTTTATTTTTTAATTTCACCCCATCAATAATTTGTTTTAATTCTCCAAATTTGCTGCCTATCTCTGTTCCTTTTCCAGCCATTGTTTCTAGCAATACAATTGTAGTTTGATCTTCATTAATAATTGTATTAAGTGCATCTATAATAAATTTTACACCTACCTCTACACCTTGTTTTACATGGCTTCCTGGATGAAAATTATAAAAATTATTTGGTGTGTATTCCATTCTTCTTAAATCATCTTCCATTACTTCTAATGCAAATTCTCTAGTTCTTTCATCTGCAGAACAAGCATTAAGAGTGTATGGAGCATGCCCTAGAATTTTAGCGAATTTATTCTCACTAATTAATTTCAATAATGCTTCTACATCTTTAACATCTATTTCTTTTGCTTTACTGCCTCTAGGATTACGAGTAAAAAACTGAAAAGTATTTGCTCCAATGTTTATAGCATCTTTTCCCATAGCTTCATAACCTTTAGAAGTTGATAAGTGGCATCCTATATTTAACATATTAACTCCTTATATTTTTATATCTTAATTAATTTATACACATATTTCTTAAACTGTCAATGAAAATCATAAAGACTATACAAAATCATCCGTATAGCCTTTAAAATTCAAAATTATTTACTTAATTTATTAAATTTTAAAAATAACCCTATTATAATAAATATGCTTAATGATATTAATCAATTAAGCATATTTATATCTTTCATATTATTTATCTTTTTTCTTTTTCTTGATTAATTCAGGTTGAGTCATTACAGGTCTCTCATATGTTAAAGGAACATATGATGATGTTTCTTCTACTTTTTTCTTTTTCTTTACTTCTTTTTTAATATTCTTGTCAGCCATTTTATTTTCTCCTTTATTTTTAATATTGTATTTCCTTTTTTAAATCTTTATCTTTTGCTTCAATTTCTTTAAGGCTAATCAAAATTTGCTTTATGCTGACACATATTAATTATCAACATTATTTAATATTTTTGTGTTTATTATATCATAAAGCAAGATGTATGTCTTGCATCACGACGATTCAATAAAAATACTGGAAACAAAGGCGTCAGTCTTTTTTTTAGTATTTTTATTATATCATATATTTGCAAATTCTCACACTATTATTTTTAATTTTTTTAGCATTTTCTATATAAAAATACCACCAGAGCAACTATCTGCTACAGGTGGCATTTTAAACATTAAATACTTATTATATTTTATTAACTGCTGCTAAATTAATAGCAGTTTTAAATTTTTGAATCATTTCATCAACATGTTCTTTTGTTATAATAAGAGGTGGCACTAGTCTTATTATATTTTTACCTGCAGTAATTATTATAAGTCCTTGTTCCTGTGCTTTTTCAATAATTTCATTTACAGGAAATGAAAATACAATACCTTGAATAAGTCCCTTTCCTCTTCTTAATTCAATAAAATCGTACTCATCAACAAGTTTATCTAACTCACTTTCCAAATATGGTGTGATTTCCTTAACATGATTTATGATATCATTAGATTCAAACAAATCAAATACTTTGCTTACTGCCGAACAAACTAGTGGATTTCCTCCATAAGTTGTTCCATGATCTCCAGGAACCATTGCAGCTCCGACTTTTTCATTTGAAAGAAAAGCTCCTACCGGCACTCCGCAGCCTAAAGCTTTCGCTGCAGTCAATATATCAGGTATAACTCCATATTCTTGATAAGAAAACATAGAGCCAGATCTTCCCATACCACATTGTATTTCATCAAAAATTAATAATATATCCTTTTCATCACATAATGACTTCACACCTTTTAAAAACTCTTTAGTTGCTGGATATACTCCGCCTTCCCCTTGTATTGGTTCAATGATAATTGCACAAGTTTTATCTGTTATCTGAGCTTTAACACTATCTAAATCATTAAAATCAGCAAATTTTATACCTTCTATTAAAGGCTTAAATGCTTTTTGATATTCCATATTTCCTGTAATAGACAATGCACCTAAACTTCTTCCATGAAACGAATTGTTCATTGATATTATTTCATGACCTGTAGTACCGCTTTTATTATATGCATATTTTTTAGCTAACTTTATTGCTCCTTCTATAGATTCCGTACCACTATTAGTGAAAAAAACTCTGTTTAAACCAGTTGCTTTTAATATTTTTTTAGCTGCTTCGATAGCAGGAATATTATAATAATAATTTGAAGTATGAATTAATTTATCTATTTGCGCTTTTAAAGCATCATTATATTCTTTAACATTGTAGCCTAATGCAAATACCGCTATGCCCGCAGCAAAATCCAAATATTTTTTTCCTTCTGTATCATAAAGATATACACCTTCACCTTTGTCTAGGATAATTTGATATCTTTTATATGTATGCAGTAAGGAATTTTCAGCCTCATCTATATAATTTGATTTGTTCATTTTTTTACCCCTTTCTCACAATCTAATATCATTGTACCAATTCCTTTATTTGTAAACAGTTCAAGCAATAAAGAATGCTGAATTCTTCCATCTAATATATTAACGCGTGAAACTCCATTTTCTACTGCATCAATACAATTTATTAATTTTGGTAACATTCCTCCACCTGCATTTCCGCTGTCTAAAAATTCTTTGGCTTCTGGGACAGTTAGTTCAGAAATCAAAGTTGATGAATCTTTTGGATCTCTGCAAACACCTTCAATATCAGTTAAAAATACAAGCTTTTCAGCTTTTACTGCTGTAGCAACAGCACATGCCACATCATCCGCATTAATATTGTAAGTATTGTATTCATCATCAATTCCAATAGGGCTAATTATAGGAGTAAAATCATTATCTAACAATGTTTTCAACAAAGCAGTATCTACTTCTTTTATTTTTCCAACAAAACCAATGTCTAAATCATCAGATAGTCTTTTTGTTACTTTGAGCGTTCCTCCATCTTTGCCACTTATACCAACAGCTTTAACTCCAACACTTTCCATTATCTGCACTAACTCTTTGTTTACTTTTGATAAAACCATCTCAACAACTTCAAGGGTTTGCTCATCTGTAACTCTTAGTCCATTTACAAATTTACTTTTCATTCCTATTTTTTCAACCCATTTATTGATTTCTTTACCACCGCCATGAACTACAATAGGTTTAAACCCTATTGCTTTTAACAAGGCTAAATCATTAATTACATTTTTTTTCTTCGTTTCATCGATCATTGCGCTGCCGCCATATTTTACTACAATAATCTTATTGTCGTATCCTTGTATATATGGCAATGCTTCAATTAATACTTTTGCTTTTTGCAGTAATATTTCTAATTCCATATTTATAAGTCCTTCCAATTGATATTAGTAATCATTAAAATTTTTATGCATAATATTTTGCATTTATTTTTACATAATCGTAAGATAAATCGCATCCCCATGCAGTTGCTTTGGCATTACCCATTTTCATATCAGCTATGGCAGTCAACTCAGGTTCTGATAAAATTTTTAAAGCTGTTTCTTTGTTGTAATTAAGACCTACTCCATTTTCTATTAATTTAATTTTTCCTACAGCACTTTCAAAATACAAATCAACTTGTTCTGGTATGAAATGTGCTCCTGAATATCCCATTGCACAAAGAATTCTTCCCCAATTTGAATCATGTCCAAAAATTGCTGCTTTAGTTAAATTTGATGTTACAATTGACTTACTTAGTTTTACAGCTTGCTCCTTTGATTCTGCATTGATTACTTTTACTTCAAAAAGTGCTGTGGCCCCTTCACCATCTTCTGCTATTCTTTTAGCTAAAAAGTTATTTACAAAATTTAGAGCTTTAAAAAATTTCTCATAATCATAATCCTTTTCTATGATTTCTGGATTTCCAGCCAAACCATTAGAAAGCAACAAAACTGTATCATTAGTTGAAGTGTCACCGTCGACAGAAATCATATTGTAAGTATCTTTAATGTCTTCACTGATAGCTTCCTGCAATAATTTTTTTGAAATAGCAGCATCTGTAGTAATAAAACTAAGCATTGTACACATATTAGGATGAATCATACCAGAACCTTTGCACATTCCTCCTATAACAACTTTTTTGCCTCCAAGCTCCAAAGTTACTGCAATTTCCTTTTTCTTTGTGTCTGTTGTCAGTATTGCTTCAGCAGCAAGCACTCCATGTTCTATTGTGTCCCCTAAAAGCGGAACAAGGTTAACAATTCCTGCATTGATTTTATCCATTGGAATTTGTTTGCCTATTATGCCTGTAGAAGCTACCAATACTGCTTCCTTAGGTATTTTTAAATTCTTGCTTGTAGTTATTGCCATGTCTTCGCAATATTGCATACCTTCTACTCCTGTACATGCATTTGCAACTCCACTGTTTACTACAACTGCTTGTACGAAGCTTGAATTTTTTACAATTTCCATATCCCACTTAACTGGTGCCGCTTTAATAATATTTGTAGTGAATGTTCCAGCAACATTACACGGAACTTCACTGAATATTAACGCCATGTCATTTTTTTTCTTCCTTATTCCTGCATATACACCTGCAGCTTTAAATCCTTTTGCAGCAGTAACACCGCCTTCAATTTCTTTCATATTTATTCTCCTACCTTATTTTATTTTAATTATTTATGGAAACATAGGAACTTGCGTCAAACCCATAGTTTCATTTAAACCAAACATAATGTTCATGTTTTGAATGGCTTGACCCGCAGCTCCTTTAACTAAGTTATCCATTGCTCCAATAACAATAATCCTTTTTGTTCTTTGATCTATTTTAAAATTTACATCTACATAATTGCTCGCTTCAACCCATTTTGTTTCAGGAAATACTTCCTTATCTAAAACTCTGATAAATTTCTCCTCACTGTAATATTTATCATAAATTTCCTTAACTTCTTCATAAGATATTTCTTTATTTAAATTTGAGTATGCAGTAGTTAAAATGCCTCTATTCATCGGTATCAAGTGAGGTGTAAAGTTTATTTTCACATCTTTTCCTGATGCGTAAGAAAGTTGTTCTTCGATTTCAGGAGTATGTCTGTGATTAGTTAAGGCGTATGCTTTAATATTCTCATTCACTTCACAAAATAAATTATCAATTTTAGCACTGCGCCCTGCCCCTGAAGTTCCTGATTTTGCATCTACAATAATAGAGTTTATATCAATGATCCCTTCCTTTAATAAAGGATATAGCGATAAGGTGGTACATGTCGGATAACAGCCTGGATTTGCAATTAACCTTGATTTTTTTATTTTATCTCTATTAACTTCACACAAACCATACACTGCTTCTTTTATAAATATTGGACTTTTATGTTCAATGCCATACCATGCTTCATATGTGTTTACATCCTTAATTCTAAAATCCGCACTCAAATCTATAATTTTTGATTTCATTAATATTTTTTCATTAATTAAAGATGAACAAAATCCCTGAGGCGTTGCAGTAAAAATAACGTCAACTTCATTTGCTAATTCTTCCATATTATCATTTAAACATTTATCATCGACTATTTGAAACAAGTTTTGAAATACTTCATAATACTTCTTACCTATATAACTTTTTGAACCATACCATTTAATTTCTGCTTCCTTATGTCCCATGAGTAGCCGTACCAATTCTCCACCTGCATATCCAGTTGACCCAATAATTCCTACTTTAATCATTTCATCACTCCTTTAATAACAATCCTTAATTGCTGTTTTAAAATTTATTATTAACTGCTTTTACAATGCAATTATTTTCTTTTGTAATAATGGATGATTATATACTCTTTCTTTTATATATTCAACTATATTTTTAAATATTTTTCTTCCAATTTATGCTAATTATTTTTTATGTTTTTACTAATTGCATATTAATGTATTATTTAATATTTTTATATTATGATTTTCACCAAATTGTATTCAATATTTTCTCGATGACTTCCGGCACACAAACACTTAATATCACTTCCTCAAACATTATTTTCAATTGTATAATTTATTATTAAATTGTTTATTTTTAAAAATATTTAGAATATTATTAAAAATATGTTAGTAATAAATATTAGTGTCAAGATTATTTTCCCAATTTAAAATGTATATTTTTCATCAAATTATGCACTTAATGAGTACGAATTTATTTTTTAATTGTTAACTTATTTTTTATTTTTAGGTTGACAATTTTTTAAAACTGTTTTATACTCATTTAAGAAAGAGGTGATCATATTGACTGTTAAAAATGAAGTTTTACATATTTTAGAAAACAATAGAGGCTCAAATATTTCCGGACAAGATTTAGCTTCCTTGCTTCAAGTTTCAAGAACATCTATTTGGAAAGCTATTAACTCTTTAAAGCTAGAAGGCTACATCATTGGTGCAACTTCTAACAAAGGCTATTCATTATCAATTTCTTCTGATGTTTTATCAGTTGAAGATATAAGACCTTTTTTAAAGGAAGAGTATAAAGATATACCCATTAGCATTTATAAAACTTTAACTTCCACTAATACAGAAGCTAAAATGGCAATATTACAGAACGCTAAACATGGCGCTGTCATCCTTTCAGAAGAACAAACAAAAGGACGAGGACGTCTGGGAAGGGATTTTTTTTCTCCTCCACAATCAGGAATTTATATGAGCATAATTTTAAAACCTCATTTAAACATAGCTAATTCATTATTAGTAACAACTGCAACAGCTGTAGCTGTTTGTCTTTCCATTGATAAATTTTCAAAAGAAAGCCCTCAAATTAAATGGGTGAATGATATTTACATCGAAAACAAGAAAGTTTGCGGCATCCTTACAGAAGCAGTTACAGATTTTGAAAGTGGTACTGTAGAAAGTGTCATAATTGGAATTGGCTTAAATGTAAAAACAAAAGAAAATTCATTTCCAGAAGAACTTCAAGGTATAGCAGGCTCCATTTTCAACACAGATGAGGGCTTTAATACTAGAAATCAACTTTCTGCTGAAATTATCAATAAAGTATTATCCATTTGCGAATCACTAGAAGATAGAACATTTTTAGAAATTTACAAGGAACGATCTATGATCCTCGGTCAAGATATAATATTCAAAAAAAACAATGAGTGGTTTGAAGGATTTGCACAAGATATTGATGAAAATGGTGGGTTGGTGGTTTTATTAAATAATGGACAAAGAGCTGTTTTGCAATCAGGAGAAGTTTCAATTCGTAAAAAAAATAATTAAAAAACTAGCAGATTAATTAAATTATGAGATTACTATAAATTTAAATTTAAAGGTGAGGAAATCAATATGAGATTAAGTATTAAAGATATTACACAAATAGGAATTTTCGCTGCTTTAACAGCAATCGGTGCTTTCATTAGCATACCAATTGGTCCAGTTCCTATTTCACTACAAACTTTTTTTGTTTTACTGTCAGGAGTCATATTAGGATCAAAGAAAGCAATGTTTTCTCAAATAGTATATGTTATGTTAGGATTAATAGGTTTACCTATTTTTGCAGGGTTTTCTGGAGGATTTCAAGCAGTATTTAAACCAAGTTTCGGCTTTATAATTGGTTTTATTATTGCAGCTTATGTAGTCGGAAAAATTTCAGAAAGAAAATCAAACTCGATAAAATATATGTCTATAGCAGTCATCACTGGATCGTTAATCATGTACGTAGTTGGAATTCCCTATATGTACTACATATTAAATATCATATTATCTAAAAGCTTAGATATTATTCAAATTATGAAAATGGGTATGTTCATGTTTATACCTGGTGATATGTTAAAAGCAATTGTTGTTGTGCTTATAGGCAAAAAACTTCAAGGAAAATTAGAAAATTATTTATAAATTTATTTTTCAATAAAAAATGTGCCATTATTATTAATAATTGTGGCACATTTTTTTAAATTTCAGGAATTTTATTTACACTATCCGCTTGCTCAAGATAATATTTATATTCAGTAACTTCTTGAACATAATTATCAAGATTATAAGATTCGTTATCTTTCATAAAGATTACACAACCTTCGATTCCTCTTGATCTAGACAGCAACATTAAATTATAAACAACTTCATCAGGAAATCCCAGCTTACTCCAATAGTCTCTAAAATAAACCAAACTTTCAATCTCTGTTTTTATGTTGGTAGTTTGAAAAACACTATCGCCTTCTATTTGATAAATAGCTAAAACCAACTCATAAGACAAATTGTTCTTCTCACATTGTTTCCAAATATCACTCTGTGTTTCTTCTGAAATAGGTATAAGATAAATAGGTATTTCATATCTAATAGAAGAGTCTTTATTTGTCTTTTGAAAAGCGAGTGTGCAAATCAATATTAAGATAACAAACGCGACGAGAAATATATACCATATCAATCTTCTTACCTTGAACATAATTATCGCCCCTTATATATTTATTTAACCGTGATTGCCTTCACCACTTTTCACTTTTCGCTATATTAATATTTAATTATACAATTATTTTATCCCTTAATTATTCTTAATAAAAATGCAATTATAGCAATTACGAGTAGAATATGAATAAATCCACCCATAGTATATGAAGTTACTATGCCAAGGAGCCATAGAATTATAAGAACAACAGCAACTGTGTATAACATATTATCATCCTCTCTATATTTAAACTCTCATTAATTTCGGAACCCAAATTTTAACATCCTGATCAAATTCCACACTTTCTCTTTGAGCATTATTATTGCTCTCATCATCTAATAAAATTACTGGTACCGAAATCTTGTCATTTATGTATTTTATATTATCTAGCGAATCACTTGAAATCATTATGAAACCTCCTTCTAAAAAGTATTATAAAAAATGTTTTCATTGCATAAAGCAAATCATATGTAAGTTTATTCTACTCCACCTCTTGGCTTTTTGTTAATTTCAATTAATCTTACTATTCCATATGCAATTAAAGCATAAACAATCATGGCAATAATAGTTTTTGGTTCTAGAACTGACTTGGTTTCTATTCCACTGTTTACTGCAGATCTAAAAATACCACTGAACGGAGCCAGAAAAACTTCTGATATAGTATAAATAAATGACACAAATGTACTTCCTGGATTAGCACCAAGAAATTTAAAAATAAATCGAAAAGCTAAAAGCGTTTCAAGTACTCCTAACACATAGTACACTAACTTTCTTATTATATTATTATTTCCATTGGATACATAAACTTGTTTTTTATACATTTATTACCTCCTTAATTTTTTTAATTTATTTTATCAGCATCTCTACTTGTTGGATGAATATGTGCGATAAATAATTTGCAATACTTCTTCAAAGATACTAAGGTAAGCCATAAAAGCAGAGCCGTCTTTTTTGTAAGTAATGGCAGTTTCGTTATTACTACCAGGGCTCATATTTCCCATTATAACGCCTGCCAACTCAATACTTTCTTTTGCTGAATTGGTAGCAATTTCAACTTCTTTTAAAATTACAGGAGCTGAAATTTTAATCTTATCTGTAGTCTCTCTGATATTTTTACTAATATGTCCTGCATCGTCAAAAATACCTGGTATTGTTTTAATGCTTTTTTTAAAAGATTCTTGGTTCGTTTCTACTATAGGTCTCAAGATACTAACAACTTTCTTTATATCCCAAAGGATAGGAAGCAGAAGAACCCCTGCTGCAATTCCAAATGCAGAAACCAATAAAATCATAAACTCCTGTAATGTAAATTGAATAATCATAGCATTTTCCTCAATTTATTGATTTCTCAAATTCACTAATATTCTTTGCAGTTTTATTAATATCTTTTGTGATTTCATTGTAACCACCTTTAATGTCTTTTTTTACATCTTCCTTTTTTTCACTAATATCGTTGACAACATCATTTAATTCCTTCTCGGTATTTTCCACAGTATCCTTAATCTTATCTACATTTTTATTAACTGTATCCTTTATTGTTTCTACAGTACTTACTGCTTTTTTCTTAATATTTTCTCGAGTTTCTTTTCCTGATTTCGGAGCTAATAAAATCCCTGTCGCTAAACCTGCTGTTGCTACGGCACCAATTCCTACTGCTAAGTACTGTGCTACTTTTGCTTTATCTTTCCTTCTTTTCTCTTTGTTAACTAAATATATAAATTCTTTTAAAATCATTTGTAATCCTCCTATTTTTTTAATTATAAATGTTATTCATAATCCTAGTATCATGAACCTCATTTGTAAATGTGATGTTGATGCTTGTACTAATCTTTTTATGTATAATAAAAGGATGGTTATTCTTTAATTAGTGATCCACCCTTATGTTTTTAATATTTATTTTAATGTAAAATATGAGAGCACTTTTTAATGGTTTATGTATTACTTGTCTAAAATTTCCATCAAATTATCTTTCCTTATTTTCTTCTCTAATAAAAGCTCAGTAAGCTTTATAAAATCTTTTTCTTCAAGTTTTTCTACATATTCTATTAGCACTGAAATTTTTTCATACTCAGCCATAGAAAATAATACTGAATCTGGTTGATTATTTTTTAAAACAAATATCTTACCAAATCCTTCTGCTTTTTCTCTACAAGTTTTATAATTTTTTATCATTTCAGAGTTTGAAACAATAGCTTTTGTAAAAATATGCATTTCAACCCCTCCTAACATTCATTCATTAATTTAAATATTCTTTCCCTACAAGTGCATCTTACTATAGTTGTAATATTTTGTCAACATATATTTAATATTATATTTATAATTATTTATAATATTATATTGATAATTATATTTAATATTATTTTTAATACTATTTTTATGATTATATTTATAATTTTAATTCTAACTTTATATAGTATTAATCATTTCATTAAGGCAAAAAAATTCTTCAGACATATGTCTGAAGAATTTTAGCAGTCCTATTTTATTTAAACTTTATAAAGATATCTATTTTTACAACTTATTTATATCATTTGATAAATCATTAAAGTAGAATTTTTTACCTTGTTTTTCATTCGATAAAGCTTCAGTAAACTTTTCTATATCTTTTTCTTCAAGACCTTCAAGATATTCAATAAAAACCGAAAGTCTTTCATATTCAGAAATTGGAATCAATACTGCATCCGGTTGGTTATTTTTCAAAACAAATATTTTGCCTAAACTTTCTGCCTTTTCTCTACACGCTTTATAATTTTTTATCATTTCAGAGTTTGAAACGATTGCTTTTGTTGAAATATTCATACGAATTATCCCTAACCCTTTTCTCTAGAATAAATACAGCTTACACTAATAAACATAATTTGTCAATAAACATATAAATAATTATTGTAATAATTATTTATATGTTTATTATAACATTAATTATTATTACTTATTGCTCTTTAATTTATAACTACTTTCTATACAAGTTTAAAGTTATCATTATCATTGTTTAATTATTAAAATCGATTAAAAGATTTTCATATTTTTATTATCGTAATAAAAAACTATTCATTGGGTAATATATCTTCGGAGGTGAATTTAATGATATTAAATGATATAATGTCAAAAGAAGTTGCAAGTTTAAATTCAAATGATTCTATTGAAAGCGCTGCTCAACTTATGAAGCAATATAATGTTGGTTCAATACCAATTTGCAATCAAAATAAAGTAGTTGGTATAGTAACTGACAGAGATATTGCATTAAGATCTGTTGCTACAGGACAAAATTCCAAACAACAGTGCGTAAGTGATATTATGACACAAAACCCTGTTACCGGAAACCCAAATATGGATGTTCATGAAGCTGCAAAAATTATGAGTAATAAGCAAATACGAAGATTACCTGTTGTTGAAAATAATAATCTAGTAGGCATGGTTGCATTAGGAGATATTTCTGTTGAACCTACTCTTCAAGACAACGCAGAAGAAACTCTCAAAAATATTTCACAATCTAATAATAAATTTATGTAGTTAATGATAAAGGGTAGAACCATTTTGGCTCTACCCCTTAAATTTTTTTGATTTAATTAAATTTGATCACTTTTTTCTAAAAGTTCTTTTACATAATTAGGAATAGCAAAAGCTCCTTTATGAATATCTGTATTATAATATTTTGTCTCAAGTCCTAAAGCATTCCACTTTTCATCATCAAAGTTTTCTACAGGGTCTAAAGTTTTAGATGCGAATCCGAAGAGCCAGTGACCTGAAGCATAAGTAGGAATGTGAACTTGATAAACTTTTGAAATCGGGAAAAATTCTCTAATCCTTTTGTGTGCTCTTTGCATTTGTCTTGCATATTCAGGATAAAAAGGACTTTCATGCTGATTTACAAGTATTCCATCTTTTCTTAGAGCTTTGTAGCAATTTCCATAAAACTCACTAGTGAAGAGCCCTTCTCCAGGTCCTATTGGGTCTGTAGAGTCTACAATTATAAGATCATATTCATTTTCTTTGTCACTGATAAACTTTAACCCATCTTCAAAGTATAAATTAACCCTAGGATCATCTAAACCGCTTGTTGAATTAGGAAAGTACTCTTTGCAAACATCTACAACAAGTTTATCAATTTCAACCATATCTATTCTTTTAACTGAATCATATCTTACTAACTCTCTAACCGTTCCACCATCACCTGCACCAATAACTAGCACATTTTCAATTTTAGGATTAGTAGCCATAGGTACATGAACAATCATGTCATGGTAAATAAACTCATCCTTTTCTGTAATCATAATGTATCCATCTAAAGTGAAGAACTTTCCAAATTCCTTTGATTCAAAAACATCTATTCTTTGAAAATCACTTTGTCCAGAATAAAGCTGTTTTTCTATACGAATTGAAAATTTCACATCTTTGCTATGGTATTCTGAAAACCATAAATCCATTTTATTCCTCCTGATAATATTTTAATTTCCTTCTGTTTCTATTTTTTTACTATAAACATTAGTACCGCTGAAAATTTCTATCATTTCTTTTCTAAGGCTGTTAGAAATTGCAAGGCGTTCCCTTGGACTAAATTCTCTTACATCCTTGTTGAAAAAATAATCCTGTAGATTAAGTTCCTTTATCATCATCTTAGTATGAAAAATGTTAGATTGATATATATTAATGTCACAAACATCATATTCTTCTAAAGTTTTTTTAGCAATGTAATCTTGTATTGAAGTGATATCATGATCAATGAATATCTTTCTTCCATCTTCTTCTCTAGTAAAACCTCTCACTCTATAATCAATTGTAATAATATCAGAATCAAAACTTCCTATAAGATAATCTAAAGCATTAAGAGGTGATATTTTTCCACAAGTAGAAACATCAATATCAACTCGGAAGCTTGAAATCGATTGATCCGGATGATATTCCGGATAAGTGTGAACAGTTACATGGCTTTTATCTAAATGCCCTACAATTGTATTTTTTGTTTCATATAAATCTAATCCTAAATTGCAAGAAGGATCTACTGAGCTTCTTTCAACTGGTTCTTCTGATATGAGCATTGTAACGCTAGCTCCTTGTGGATCATAATCCTGCTTTGATATATTCAACACATGAGCTCCAATTATATTTGTAACATCCCTTAGGATTTTTGTTAATCTTTCAGCATTGTACCATTCATCTATATATGCAACATATTCATTTTGATCTCTTTCACTCTTAGCATAACAAACATCATATATATTGAAACTTAATGTTTTAGTCAGGTTGTTAAATCCATAAAGTTTAATCTTATTTGTCATTTTTACTCCTTTTTCTTTTATTGTAAATTACAGTTTAACTGCATAATAACAAATTCTTTTCGATACTATTGTAGCTTAATGCAACTTAAAATACAATGAATAATTTAATATTATTTTCATATTTTTTATATATGGTATAAATAGTAATATTTTCTAATATTATTTGCATTTAATAGCAATCTGTAATTTTCATTTTGCAACTACTCACCTATTGTCACAACGCTTAATATCTGTTATATTGATATTATAAATGACTTAGCAAATTTTTAATACTTTAAAATATATAAAAATTTAGGAGATGATATTTTGAAAACAATTTTAAAAAACGGTAAGTTTTATGTAGAAAAAAATAATTTTCAAGAAGCTATCTTTATTGAAAATGGAACGATTCAAAAAGTTGGTACCATTGAAGAAATTCTAAGTAATGAAGCAGACAATATAATAGATCTTCAAGGAAAAACTGTATTGCCAGGTTTAAATGACAGCCACATGCATCTTTCATTAGTCGGAGATGCCATGACATCATGTAATTTAACAAAAGCCAAATCAATTGGCGATACAATTAAATTAGGTAAAGATTTCTTAGAACAAAACAAGAACATAGTGGCTTTAAACGGTAGAGGATGGAACCAGGATTATTTTACTACAGGTGAAAAACGTCTCTTAAATCGATTTGACTTAGATAAAATTACTACAGAAATTCCAGTTGTTTTCGAAAGAGTATGTGGCCACGTTATAGTTGGAAACACTAAAGCTTTAGAAGTATTGGGTGTTGATGAAAATACAGCAGTAGATGGTGGTGAAATTGAAATTGGAAGTGATGGAAAGCCAAATGGTATATTTAACGAAAATGCTATTCGCTTAATTCAATCTGCTATTCCTGAAAAAAATAATGATGAACGTGAAAAAGAATTTTTAAAAGCTGCTGAGTACGCTTTAAGTGTAGGTTTAACTACAGTTCAATCATGCGATATTATGTATAAAGATTTTAAATGTATGGCTGAAATTGTTCACAACATTTATGACAATAATAAAACTAAATTAAGATATTATCCTCAATATAATTTTCAGGATATAAATGATTTCAAAGAATATCTTGAAACAGAATTAAAAACAGGAAAATATGATGAAAAATTCTTGTCAAAAGGTGCTTTAAAATTATTTAAAGATGGTTCCTTAGGAGCTAGAACTGCTTTAATGTTAAAAAATTACGAAGATGTTCCGAAAACTAAAGGCGTCGCAGCATTGAGTGATAAACAAATGCAATCTTTATGTGACTTAGCAACAGAAAATGGTATTACAGTTGTTACTCATGCAATTGGTGATGGTGCTATAGAAAGTGTTATTAATGCTTATGAAAACACAATGAAAGATGGTAAAAATCCTCTTCGTCACGGAATTGTGCACTGCCAAATTACTAATATGGAACAATTAGGAAGAATTGCTAAGTTGAATATACCAGTTATGTATCAACCTATATTCTTAGATTATGATCTTAAAATTGTGGAATCTCGTGTTGGAAAAGAATTAGCAAGTACATCTTATGCATTTAATACATTAAATAAATTAGGTGCTTCAATTAGTTTTGGAACTGATTCTCCTGTTGAAGATTGCAATCCTTTCCCTAACATTTATTGTGCTGTAACTAGAAAAGGTATGGACGGCAAACCAGAAGGCGGATTTTATCCAAATGAAAAAATGAGTGTAGAAGATGCTGTTGATGCTTATACATTTGGCAGTGCTTATAATGAATTTAAAGAAGATTCAAAAGGAAGATTAAAGCCAGGCTATGTTGCTGATTTAATAGTACTAGACAAAGATATATTCACTATAGATAATGACGATATTAAAGATATCAAAGTTGAAAAAACTATGATAGATGGTGAATTTGTATTTGAAAAATAATGAAAAGAGTCAATTAAGATGTTAAAACACCTAATTGACTCTTTTATTTATTTTTATTACATATGCCTGCTTGTAACCTTAAGTCTATTCATGGCACGGTTAAGAGCTGCTTGTGTATGATAATATTCTTTAATACTTTGCTTTTGACGAAGTCTTTCTTGTGCTCTCATTTTTGCTTCTTCTGCTCTTTTTGCATCTATTTCTTCAGGTTTCTCAATTGTGTCAGCAAGTAAAACAACAAATTTAGGCATTATTTCTACAAACCCGTCACTTACAGCTGCATAAATCCATTCACCATCTACTTTAAATCTAAGTTCACCTGCACTTAAACAGGTAACCATCGGTTCATGGTTTGGCAAAATACCATATTCTCCATCAAGTCCTGGAAAAACTATCATTTCGCATTCACCCTTATAAAATTGATGGTCACTTGCAATTATTTCAAGATGAAATGTCTTATTCATATTTCCTCCTAACTACCCGAACTGGTTTACAATTTGAATTTTAAACATTTTCTGTTCCACTAATAATTTTTGCCTTTTCTATAACATCATCTATAGTCCCCACCATAAGGAAAGCTGATTCAGGGTATTCATCCATTTCACCATTAATGATTGCTTTAAATCCTCTGATAGTTTCGCTTAAAGGCACATATTTTCCTTGTATTCCAGTAAAATTTTCAGCAACATTAAATGGTTGCGATAAGAATTTTTGTATTTTTCTAGCACGATATACTGCCACTTTATCATCTTCATCTAATTCTTCCATACCTAAAATAGCTATAATGTCCTGTAACTCTTTATACTTTTGCAATAGTTCCTGAGTCTTTCTAGCAACTTCATAATGTTCTTCTCCAACAACATCCGGTTCAAGAATTCTTGATGTTGATTCAAGTGGATCAACAGCAGGATAGAGACCCTGTTCAACAATTTTTCTAGAAAGAACTGTTGTAGCATCCAAGTGGGCAAATGTAGCTGCTGGTGCCGGGTCAGTTAAGTCATCAGCGGGAACATACACTGCTTGCACTGATGTAATTGATCCATTCTTTGTAGAAGTAATTCTTTCTTGTAGTTCACCGACTTCATTTGCTAATGTTGGCTGATAACCAACAGCTGAAGGCATACGTCCTAAAAGAGCTGAAACCTCAGATCCTGCTTGAACATAACGGAATATATTATCAATAAATAAAAGCACATCTTGTTTTGCCTCATCTCTAAAATATTCAGCCATAGTAAGACCAGTTTGTGCAACTCTCATACGAGATCCAGGTGGCTCATTCATCTGACCAAATACTAATGCTGTTTTTTCAATAACACCAGATTCCTTCATTTCCATCCAAAGGTCATTTCCTTCACGTGATCTTTCGCCAACACCTGTAAAAATAGAATATCCTCCATGTTCAGTAGCTATATTTCTTATAAGTTCCTGGATAAGAACTGTTTTACCAACTCCCGCTCCTCCAAATAGACCTATTTTTCCTCCTTTTGCATAAGGTGCCAATAAGTCTATAACCTTAATACCTGTTTCTAATATTTCTACAACTGGCATTTGATCTTCAAACGTAGGTGGAGTTCTGTGGATTTTCCATTGCTGTTCTCCTTCAACTTGAGGACCTCCATCAATTGCTTCACCTAATACGTTAAACATTCTTCCTAGTGTTTGCTTTCCAACAGGAACTTTTATGCAAGATCCAGTTGCAATTACTTCCAAACCCTTTTTCAATCCTTCACTAGATGCTAACATAATGCATCTGACTATATTATTTCCTAAATGCCCTGCTACTTCCATAACAAGCCTTTTACCTTCATTTGTTACTTCAAGGGCATCCTTTATCATTGGAAGTTTTCCACTTCCAAACTCTACATCTACAACAGGTCCTAAAACCTGTACTATCTTTCCATTATCCATATTTATTTTTCCCGCACTGCGTGTAGAAATCCCCTTTCTTTACTTATCTAAACTATTTGCACCACCGACAATTTCATTTATCTCTTGAGTAATAGCCGCTTGTCTGGCACGGTTATACATTAAGTTTAAGTCTTTTAACATATCTTTTGCACTTGTAGTAGCAGCTTCCATAGCTATCATTCTTGAATTCTGCTCACTTGAAAAAGCTTCAATTAGAACTCCAAATATAATACCTTTAATATAGTTAGGAACCAAATGATTCATAACTTCTTTAGGTGATGGATAAAAAGAAGCATGACTATATCCAGCTTTTCTTCTTTCGAATTTTTTTCTTTCAAGAGGCAAAATTTGAAGTATTTCTGGTTCCACTTTCATTGGAGTTATCATCTTAGTATATATTACATATACTTCATCTAACTTTCGGTCTTGAAAAAGGCCAATAACAGTTTCAGTGATTTCTCTAGCTCGGAACATAGTCGGATTTTGTGCTGTATAAAGAAATTCATGATCTACCAAAACATCTTTTCTCATGAAATACATTCTACCAACCTGACCTACTACAAAAAGGTGATTATTCATTCCCTTTGCCATTTCTTCTTCAGCTAGCTTTATTACATTGTGATTATATGCACCAGCTAAGCCTTTATCAGCTGTTATAACAATATATCCCCTTTTCCTGTCTTCATATTTGATTTCTTCTCTTTTGTTAAAAAAAACTTGTTGAATATGAGGAGCACGAAGTAAAATATCATAAATAGTCGACTGCATTTTTTCAAAATATGGTTCTGTTGCAAGAAGACTCTTTCTCGCTTTTTTCATTTTAGAAGATGATATTAAATACATGGCATTAGTAATTTTCATTATATCTTTTATACTTTTCATCCTTGAATGAATTTCTTTCATATTTGCCATATTATCACCTACTTTTTAAATTCTAAAGTTGCATCTATTATCTGACGTACAAGTTCATCTGTCAAAACTTTTTTATTATTAATTTCTTCTATTATATTTGGATATCTATCTTCAAAATACTCTATTAAATCTTTTCTAAATGTTTTTATTTCTTGTACAGGTATATCAATCATCAATTTGTTGTTAGATACACATAAAAGGATAACTTGTTCATGTAATTGTATAGGTTTTGAAAGTGGTTGTTTTAACAACTCAACAAGTCTGTTTCCATAATCTAAAAGTTCCTTAGTAGACTTATCAAGCTCTGAACTAAACTGAGTGAACACTTCCATTTCCCTAAACTGTGCTAAATCAATACGAAGACTTCCAGAAGCCTTCTTCATAGCTTTAGTTTGTGCCGCACCTCCAACACGCGATACCGAAAGACCAACATTAACAGCAGGACGTATTCCTGCAAAAAACAATTCACTTTCTAGAAATATCTGTCCATCCGTTATAGATATAACATTAGTTGGTATATATGCAGATACATCACCTGCTAAAGTTTCAATTATTGGCAGAGCTGTTATAGAACCCCCGCCATAAATATCATCTAATCTGCAAGAACGTTCTAAAAGTCTTGAATGAAGATAAAAAACATCTCCTGGATAAGCTTCACGTCCTGGTGGTCTCTTTAAAAGTAATGACATTGTTCTATATGCTACCGCATGTTTTGACAAATCATCATATACAATTAAAACATCCTTACCTTGTTTCATAAAATATTCAGCCATAGCTGTACCTGAATATGGAGCAATATATTGTAACGATGCCAAATCACTAGCAGATGCAGAAAGTACAATTGAATAATCCATAGCACCATGCTTTGATAATGTTGATACAATTTTTGCAACAGTTGATGCTTTTTGACCAATTGCAACATAAATACATATTACATCTTGACCTTTTTGATTAAGGATTGTATCCATCGCTATAGACGTTTTTCCAGTTTGACGATCGCCAATTATAAGTTCACGTTGACCTCTACCTATAGGAAACATAGAGTCAATTGCAAGTATACCTGTTTGTAGCGGCACATTAACTGACTTTCTCGCTACAACACCAGGAGCTTCATTTTCAATAGGAAAATAATCTTCTGCTTCAATTGGTCCTTTTCCGTCAATCGGATTTCCCAATGCATCCACTACTCTTCCAATCAATGCATTTGAAACAGGAACACTAGCCTTTTTCCCAGTTCTTACTACTTTTGAACCTTCGGTTAATCCATAATCAGTTCCAAGCAAAACACAGCCTATTGTTTTCATTTCCAAGTTTAATACAATACCACGTACTCCCGTTTCAAATTCAACTAATTCTCCATACATGGCGTTTTCCATTCCATAAATAGTAGCTATTCCATCACTGTTTCTAATTATTGTACCTGTTTCACTAACATTTGTTTTTATATCATAATTTTCTATTTCACTTTTAAGAATAGAAATTATTTCATTTTGATTTAAACTGCTCAAACTATCACCTCCACTAAAGAGTTTTATGCAAACTTAAAAGAGTTCCTTTTATACTTTTGTCATATTCAATATCACCAATAGATAAAATAAACCCGCCTATCAATGAGGAATCCTCTTTAAGTTCTAATAAAACACTTTTTTTATTATATTTATTACATACAAATTTTTTAAATTTTTCAAGTTGATTTTCATCAGGTTTTGTTACATAAGAAAGGTATGCCTTTATTATGTTTTTACTATCCAGCACAATTTCTTCATATATATCAAAAATCCGACTGATATGTTCAATGCTTTCATTATCACAAAGTGCTTTTAGAAAGTTTCTGATTTCCTTATCAAAAATAGAATCAATAACTGCATGTTTTTCTCTTTTCTTGATAGTAGGATCAGATAGAACATCTAATAATTCTCTGTTTTCCAAAATTATATCCTTACTATTTTGAACGCACACCGCTGAGATATTTAAATCAAACAAAGCTTTTGCATAATTCATATCATGTTGCGTCATTTCGAAACACCAACCTCAGTAAAGAAATCTTCAATAATCTTATTATTTACACTATCATTCATATTTTTTTGTATAATTTTAGAAGCAACAAGCATTGCAATATCCGCAATTTCCGATTGAACATTTTGCTTTGATTTCTTTCTCTCAAGATCTATCGACTTGTTTGCATCTTCGATTAATTTTAAAGTTTCATCTTTCGTTGCTTTTATTTGTCTATCATGTTCTTCTAAAGCTCTTAGTTTAGCTTCCTTGATAATACTTGTAGCTTTTTCTTCTGCATTTTCTAAAGCCAGCTCATATTCTTGTTTTAATTTTAAAGCTTCGTTGTTTTTATTTTCTATTTCTGCAAATGAAGCATTTATTGAATTTGTTCTTTTGTCCATAATCTCAGTTACAGGACCAAACAAAAACTTTTTCATTAGTAAATACAAAACAAAAACATTTATAATGTTAAATAGTATATTCCAATCTAATTTTAGCATCAGAATTGCCTCCTAATGTTATTTTAAAAATAGTATAATCAGAACAGCAATTACAAAGCCGTAAATTGCAGTAGCTTCTGCTAATGCACAACCTAATAATAAAGCTTTATTAATATCTCCACTAGCTTCTGGTTGTCTTGCTATGGCTTCAGTTGCTTTTGATGTCGCAATACCAATACCAATACCTGCTCCTATACCTGTCATTACTGCTATTCCTGCCCCTATTGCTACTAAAGTAGTCATAATTATATCTCCTTTATTTAATTAAATTTAACTTTTATTTTAAAAATAAGATAATTAAAACAGCAATTACAAAGCCATAAATTGCTGTTGCTTCTGCAAGAGCACAACCTAATAATAAAGCTTTGTTAATGTCTCCACTTGCCTCTGGCTGTTTTGCAATTGCTTCTGTTGCTTTTGATGTTGCAATTCCAATACCAATACCTGCTCCAATTCCTGTCATTACTGCTATTCCAGCTCCTATTGCTACTAATGTAGTCATTTTATAAATCTCCTATTCTAAATCCTTTATTTTTTGTTTCGCTAGTTTTTAAATTAAACTTCCATTTTCTCTTTCATGAACAATGATGTTAAAAATACAAAAACATAAGTTTGAATCAACCCATCAAATATGTCAAAATACATGCTGAATGGAATTGGTATAATTGCCGGCGCAACTAATTTTATTAATTCCATAACTACAAATCCACCTAACACATTACCAAACAGTCGCATGCACAGTGATAATGGCCTTATAAAAATTTCCAAAAAGTTCATTGATG
>Ga0074193_1001281_pt1 | contig 32030 bp, 22 predicted proteins | sample EPASupsiteHSE605_FD_64523 | JGI IMG/M metagenome (GOLD analysis project Ga0074193, IMG submission 64523) | Bioremediated contaminated groundwater from EPA Superfund site, New Mexico - Sample HSE6-05 | ecosystem: Environmental > Aquatic > Deep subsurface > Groundwater > Contaminated ... | reverse complement strand
CACGAAATTTACCAGAAAGTTCTGGGAAAAGACGGAAATACGAAATTCTACCAGGGCACGATTTTTGATATAACCGAAAGGAAGGAAACCGAGGAATTTCTTGCGAACATTAAAATTGCCCGCCAGAAAGAAATTCACCATCGGATTAAGAATAATTTGCAGGTAATCTCTTCCCTTCTTGACCTTCAGGCTGAAAAGTTCAATAACGGGAAATGCATCAAGAATTCGGAAGTCCTTGAGGCCTTCAGGGAAAGTCAGGATCGGGTAATCTCTATTGCTTTAATCCATGAGGAATTACATGAAGGTGAGGGAACTGAGAGGCTCAACTTTTCGCCGTACCTTAAGAAACTCATTGGAAACCTTTTCCAGACTTATAGGCTTGGAAATGCAGCTATTAACCTCAAAACGGAGCTGGAGGAGAATATTTTCTTTGACATGGATATTGCTGTGCCTTTAGGGCTAATTGTCAATGAACTGGTTTCAAATTCTCTGAAGCACGCGTTTCCAGCTGAGAAAGGAGGAGAAATTAGGATAAGTCTTTCTAGAAAAGACGAGTGTGGACACCTCAAAGAAGAGATGGGGTCCGAAGTCAAAAGTACAGAATTTAAACTTGCGGTTTCGGATAATGGGAAAGGTATCCCGGAAACCGTAAACTTCGAAAGTCCCAAAACCCTTGGCCTGCAGCTGGTAAGCATTCTGGTTAATCAGCTGGAAGGCGAAATCGAACTGAAACAAGAAAACGGAACCGAGTTTAGCATGAGGTTCAAAGTGGAAAATAAATTATAATTGCTGCTTTTTCCGCACAGGCAATGGTATCAGGGCATGATGCTGCTCCAAATCTCGCATTTTTTCAGATTGCTTGTTTAAGATCGCATTGTTAAGGTCGGACTGTTTAAGGTAGGAATGTTTAAGGTAGGAATGTTTAAGGTAGGAATGTTTAAGATCGCATTGTTAAAATCAGACTGTTTAAAATCACATTGTTTCAAATCAGATAACCAGAACAAAAAATTATCGTTAAACTTATTATCTTCTTTCGGAACTGGAAAAATATGAAACAGTAACGTTATTATGCTGTAAAACAATTTCTAATGGGGATAGATGTGATAAAAGAAGCCATGTTTTACGAGAAAATAGGAGACAATAAAGTACACTGCAATCTCTGCGCCCAGAGCTGTAAAATTTCCCAGGGAAAAAGGGGCTTTTGCGGAGTCCGGGAAAACAGGGACGGAGAACTATATACTCTTATCTATGAAACCGTTTCAAGCGAGGCAGTTGACCCAATAGAAAAAAAGCCGCTTTATCACTTTTATCCGGGTTCTTATGTTTATTCAGTCGGATCAATAGGATGCAATTTCCACTGCAAACACTGCCAGAACTGGTCTATTTCCCAGGCATGCCTGGAAGATGCTTACACAATGGATATTCCATCTGACGAACTTATTCAAAGGGCACTTCTCTCACGCTCAAGCTCAATTGCCTGGACCTATAATGAGCCCACAATCTGGCACGAGTATACTTACGAATGTGCAAAACTGGCAAAAGAGGTAGGGCTTGGGACCGTATACGTGACAAACGGATATATGACGCCTGAAGCCCTCAGGAACATAGCGCCTTATCTGGATGCTGCCAATATTGATATCAAGGCATTCAATGAAAAGTTCTATCACGATGTCGCCAGTGCAAAACTCGCTCCTGTACTCGAGGCTTCTGCCCTTGCAAAACAACTGGGAATCCATGTTGAGATTACAAACCTCATTATTCCCGGTGCAAACGATTCTCTTGATGAGCTAAGGGAACTTTCAAAATGGGTGTATAAAAATCTGGGGCCTGAGACCCCCCTGCATTTTACCCGTTTCCATCCCCAGTACAAAATGCAAAATATCTCACCGACACCTGTCAAAACAATGCAGGAAGCCTGTAAAATTGCAACCGAAGAAGGGATAAAGTATGTTTACATGGGCAATGTCCCTGGCAGTGACCGCAACAACACTTTCTGCCCGAACTGCGGAAAAATGTTGATCAGGCGTGGCTATTTCGATATTGAAAAATATGAGATCACGCCTGAGAAAACCTGTCCGATATGTGGAGAACATATTCCAATTGTAGGTGAGTACGAAGGCCCAAAACAGGTAACGGATGAATACGAGTATTAAGCCTTGAAGTACTTGCCATATAAGAAGAGAAAAGAAATTCAGGGCAAAATCGCAAATGTACAAGTTAGGTATTTCTTACTTAACCAACAAGGATTCTCTATTGAACCAATAGGGTTCTCTACTGAACCAATGAGGATTAATAGGGTTCTCTACTGAACCAATGAGGATTAATAGGGTTCTCTACTGAACCAATGAGGATTAATAGGGTTCTCTACTGAACCAATGAGAATTAATAGGGTTCTCTACTGAACCAATGAGAATTAATAGGGTTCTCTACTGAACCAATGAGAATTAATAGGGTTCTCTACTGAACTAATAGGGTTCTCTACTGAACCAATGAGGATTCTCTACAGAACTAATAGGATTCTCTACAGAACTAATAGGATTCTCTACAGAACTAATAGGATTCTCTATAAGGAGAACTTCTACTAGTCTCAAAAAATATATTTTTCGTATCCTTCCTGGAAAATTTTTAGAATTCCGGCCCGCAGAGAAGGCGTATATTTCTCAGGCTCAATTTTGACGGCCTTATGCAGTTCATCAAGTCCGATCCATTCTACAGAGACTGCTTCTTCCGGGTCAGGCCGAATTAAGCTTGCAGTTTTTTCAGAACAAAGGCCTGAAAATACCGTGTGGAAGGCTCCTTTGTTTTCGACGATGCAAGAAATTTTAAATAACTTTCGAAATGGAACCGAGATTCCTATTTCTTCAAGCATTTCCCGCTCCATGCAGGCTTCGTAAGATTCATTTGCCACAGTGCCGCTTACCGAGTATGTATAGCGGCCCGGAAACCAGCGCTTTTGAGGTGACCTTTTCTGGATAAGCATCTTATTTTCAGGGTTGAGAAGGATAAGTTGGGCAGCCCTGTGAATATGCATTCCTGAATAAAACTCCTCTCGTTCGCGCAGCCGAAGATAGTTATCGTTTTTGTCAACTTCAGTGATTAGCTCTGTCACAAAAGCACTCCTATTAAGTTGTTTCACTATCCTATTCGGATGTGACAAAAAATAAAAATTTCGGTTGAAATAAAAATAACAGGCTTCGCTAAAAAAGATTAAACCTGGAATAATGCCGTGAAAAGAAAAAAGAAGTTAACTTTTCAGGATTTTCAAGGTTCTGAAACCTCTTTTGGCTTTTCTGCGGCTTTCTGGATGAGATCCAGAAGCTGATCATCGGTCTTGCCTCTTATGTCAATCCCGAGTTTCTGGGCAGTTTCCTGTACCTTGCTCTTTGGGGCTGTGGGTTCCGTTATGGATTTTTCAAATTCCTTAAGGTTTAGTTCGGATTCCTTCTGAGCTTTCTTGAACTCGCCCACTGAACTTCCCATGGATCTGGCCAGCTCCGGAAGTTTAGTTGCCCCGAAAAGGAGTATAACTACTGCAAAAATCATTATAAGTTCTTGTGTGCCTATCATGGCTTAACCTCAAGCTTTTCGTTTTCTTAAACAAATATAATCAGCAGGTGATAATGATCTGAAAATTGTAAAGATCTATAAATTAAGCTAAGATTTTTTATGTTATATAAAGCTTTTATTTATGTTATATAAAGCTTTTATTTTTGATTACTATTTTGGAGATTTTATATATTTAATTGTTTTAGTTTTCTACTAAGATTTGTCTCCTTTTATCCCGACTCGATCCTAGATTTCAGATTTTTCGGGGCTCTTCCTGTTCAGGGACAGATTTTTCGGCTTCCGGCTTATTTTCCAGACCTGCGTCGTTTTTCAGTTCTGTACCGATTTTCATTTTCGTGTCGGTTTTCATTTCCGTATCGGTTTTCATTTCCGTATCGGTATTTGTTTCGTTACTGCTGCTTGGAGTATCTTTTTGTTCCTTCTCCTTCTCTTTTTCCTCAGAAGCAACTATATTCGCAGCTTTTCTGGTGTAGGCATCGAATTGATTGAGCTCAAGCTCAGAAGCGCGCTGTGCTTTTTTAAATTCTCCCATTGCACTCCCTAAAGATCGTGCAAGCTCAGGAAGCTTCTTGGGCCCAAAGAGAAAGAGAGCTACAATAAGAATTACTATTAATTCCTGTGTGCCTATCATTGTTGGTTATTATCAACAATCAAATATAAAAGTTCTTGTAATCAGATCGGTGAAATGGCCTATTCGCAGATTCTTTTAAGAACACCTGTTTTTAAAAATAAAGAATTCCATAAATAGGCAAATTGACTCTCAAAATAGCCGGATAAGTAACAGGCTGAACTCAAAAAGAACTCCCAGTAAAAACGCCACAACGATCTGGGCAATAAATGTAGGATCAGGTGAAAGGAAAAGTGAAACTGCCATAATCACACTGTAGACCAATACCCTCTGCTTTTTAAGAGTCTGGTATTCTACAAGCCCCATTTTCACGGCAAGAACCACAAGCAAGGGAAGCTGGAACACGATTCCGAAACCTGACAGGATTGTGGTTACTGCTGAGAGAGTATCCTGAACGGAAAGCTGCGCTGTAGCCATGTCTCCAGAGTAAAATAGAATATATTTGAACATAACAGGCAGGACGATAAAGTAACCTATAGAGGCCCCAAAGACGAAAAGCAGGAAAGATGCAGGAATGACCTTGAGGAAAAAACGCTTCTCATGTGGATAAAGTCCTTTGCCTGTGAACCTGTAAAGCTGGTAGAAGAGCAATGGGATTGAAGTACCCAGAGCAAAAACGAAGCAGAGCTTGAGGCGAGCAAAGGTCCATTCGAGAGGTGAGTAAGCTGTCATGTAAATGTCAGTATTTATAAATTCCTTCCAGACAATTAACATCCCTTTTGCTGAAAATGGGAAAGCGATAATTATTCCCAGACAGAGCCAGATCAAAACTATTGCCAGCCGGTTTCTGAGCTCTAACAGGTGGATCATGAGAGGTTCTTCGGTATCTCCTGGAACACCGGAAGTATAGGAGTTAATCCCCGAGTTTTTTCCGGTAGAAGCTGTTGTTCCGTTGCCTGTGTGCTGTGAGTTCATTTTTTCCGCTCTTACATGTATCTAGGTAAATATATTAATATCGGAACATAATATAAAATGTAAATCTGCAACTCTTAGGAGGTATTTTGATTTCCTGATGCAAGAGATCTTCACAATCCATTTTGCGATCCCTCTTCAGAATATCTTTCTACTATATATTTGCATACTTGAGAATTGTATACTTGAGAGTTGTATACTTGAGAGTTGCATATTTGAGAGTTGCATATTTGAGAGTTGCATATTTGAGAGTTGCATATTTGAGAGTTGCATATTTGAGAGTTGCATATTTGAGAGTTGCATATTTGAGAGTTGTATGCTTGAGAGTTGTATACTTGAGAATTGTATACTTGAGATTTGTATACCTGAGCATTTATGGCACTGAGTCATTAATAATGCAATAATAAAACGATAATATAATTACTTAAAATGATTAAATTAAACCAGATTAGGAAAATCTGTATAATACATTCTCGTAATTAATATGGCTTGATTAAAATAATTTATATATAATAGTTATTCAATTAATATAAATTTAGTTATAACAAATACTTTAACCGAATTTAGAGTCACGCCTGTAAATGTTGCAACAAAAGACTTCATCTTACTATATTGAGTAGTTGCATTATTTAGCCCCGTGACTATAGATAATTAATAATGGTCATATAAGTAAACTAAGTTAATTTATGAGAATATAAATAAATTAAGAGGATTAACTAATGACTACATAAACGAATTAAGATAATTAATATAATATACTCGTAATAAATACTACAACCTATTAAAATTAACTGCTATTTCCCGGTTCTTAATACCTGAACCCACTGTTTCCGTACTCGTATTTAGTGACTCTCATCAAGTGAATCTCTGAATAGTTTGAAGTCTCAGGAAAATTTGAAGGATTCCATGAAAAGAGCCGAAAAAAACCTGAATCGAAAAAACAAAATAGGTAAAAAGAAAGTTGATTAAAAATCCCTGCATGAATATACCTCACTGCAGTGAATAATAAGAATTCCTTTAAATAGGAAAAATAACTTTCTTTTGCTTTTCCGGATAGGTATTCATTATGTCTGAAGCGATTGAAAATCTCAGTGCAATTCTGCTGACCCTGCGAAATAAGTTACTTGTGATTGCTGGGGTCCTTATCACAGGTATTATTCTCTCTTTCCAGTTTACCAGTCCTTTAATCGAGAGAATGAAGGTTGATCTTCTCCCTGAGGGCGCAAAGCTGGTGTATGTATCTCCCCTTGAGGTAATGATGCTGGAGCTGAAGCTCTCTATAATAATAGGAATTCTTATCACTCTGCCTATTATTGCATTCTATATTTATAGGGCAATCTCGAAAAGGTACTCAATTAAAGTTCCGATATCTATTGGAAAAGGCCAGTTTGTTTTCCTGAGTTTAGCAGTCATTATCATGTTCGTCCTTGGAGCTTCGTATTCTTATTTCCTCATGCTGCCTCTCTTTCTTAAGTTCCTCTACATGGACGCAGCAGAGTCAGGGGTGACTGCGACTTATTCGATTTTTAAATTTATTTCATTTATAGCAACAACTACAGCAGTGTTTGGTCTGGTCTTTGAACTTCCTATAGTGCTTACTTTCCTTACTCGAAATGGGTTTGTAAAATATAGTACTCTTGTGACTTACCGCAAGCATATTTATGTCCTTGTCGTATTTATCGCAGCCGTAGTTACTCCTGGAGCAGATGTCTTCAGTCAGATGATGGTTGCCGTACCCATGGTGATTTTCTTTGAGATAAGTATGATAATTGTAAGGTTAATTGGAGTAAAAAACAAGCTTTCCAGGCCTGACTCGTCAGCAACTGCAGTAGGGATTACGAGAAGGAACTAAAAGAAGAAACTAAAAGAAGAAACTAAAAAAAGAAACTAAAAAAAGAAAAAAGAAGAAAAAGTAATAGAATAGCAAAAGATGCTGGGAATGATGCGTATTTGGGATGAGAATCACAGGCTTGTTTGAGTGATGCGATGAAGGTTAAGAAATAACCCAAACACGCCTCTCATTATTCTTTTCCGCACTTGCTTATCCGTTTATTATTCTGTTCTGAGAGCACTTAAGATTATCAGGATCATTTTTATCAAGATCACTTTTATCAAGATTACTTTTATCAAGATTACTTTAATAAATGTTTTTTACTGTTTCTGAACTACTATTCACAGAATGCCGACTGCTAATAGTCCGATTATCTGGATATTACTTTCAACATACTCAAGATAATCTTATTTAACAGAAACCCTTATTTGAAGATGTCATGGAGCCGCAGCACATAAAAGCAAATATCCAGATAATTGCCGCATCCGTTATCTACGGATTTTCAGGAATTTTTTTCATGTATGTAAAGAACATGGCCGCAGGAACTGTTGTGTTTTACCAGCTTCTTTTCGGGCTTCTTGCACTTGCAGGTTATCTGGCAGTTACCGGAAAACTGACAGGAATCAGGCTCCGGGGAAAAAGAAAAACCTTGATACTGCTTGGAGCCTTCAATGCAGGCGCAATGGTTTCTTATTACATGGCTGTGGATTTTACTAATGTCTCAATATCCGTACTTTTGCTCTATACGGCTCCGTTTTACGTTTTACTTCTCGCTCCTGTCTTTTTAAAGGAAAAACATAACAAAAAGAGCCTTCTTGCCCTTGTTCTTTCTCTTACGGGTGTAGTAATGGTAATTGGCCCTGAAAACCTTGTTTCTGGACCGGGAATTGAGCCAGCATATCTTTATGGGGTGCTTATGGGCCTTTTTTCAGGCCTTTTTTATGCCTGCGTTACCATCACCTCACGTTCTCTCAGGAACGAGTATTCAGGTTTGGAACAACTTTTTATCTCAACCTTAGTAATGCTTTTATTATTGCTTCCTTTTGCAAAACAGGCCCCAATAATAACCCTTGTTCAAAATCTGCCTGTTCTCCTCTTTCTAGGGGTAACAATTACTTCAGTAGGTTCCATTTTTTACTTTACAGGGCTTTTGCACGTCAAAGCTCAGAATGCAAGTATACTTTCCCTGCTTGAACCTGTTAGTGCGATTTTTTTTGCGTACCTACTCTTAAAAGACCCCATATCCACTGAAACCCTGTTTGGCTGTGTCCTTATCCTTTCCAGCTCTTTCCTGGCAAGCCTGGAGGAAGAAAGCAAAACCGGAAACGAACCTGTTTTCAAGGAAAAATTGTCTGCAGTCCCTTAGCTTACCGGAAACGGGAAAAAATAATGTGAATATTCTGAGTCCAGCAAGCCTTTTCAAAAACAAGCCTTTTCAAAAACAAGCCTTTTCAAAAAAGGCTTGAGCGAAAACTCCAGTAAAGTTTGGATTTGAAAAACTTATTCCCAAACCCTATAGGCGTGATCACAAGCCTTTTTAAAAAAGGCTTGACCGAAAATTCCTACTTGATCGAAAACGACAAGTCAATATTTGAGTTTAAAATCTTATCCCCAAACACTATAGCGTGATCAACCGGCGCAACGGTTGCGGCCCAACGGTTGCGGCCCAACGGTTGCAGGTCGACAGTTTCACTCAAGAAGGCTGAAATATAACAAAAGTACGAATAATCTTAATTTTTAGAAAAATTCTAATAGTAGGTAAATAATTTTCAAATACAACAAAAAAATATTCTTAGATATGTTATTCTTAAGTATGTGATTCTTAAAGAAACTCTCCGCCATCCGGATTGTGTTTTTTTCTTTATTTATAGTTTTGTTTCCGGCTGGACAGAATAAAATTTATTAGTAAATGACCTTTGTTCTATTAGTCTTAAATGTTTCCTATATTTCATTAATTGTTTCAAAAGTGCCTGGTATTCTTATGGTAGACGTAGTTAAGGAATTGGAAGCCCTTAGGCAGAATTTGCTTGATCTGTCCCTTCGAAATAATCTTCTCAATTACCGTCCTTCCCAGAAGAGGACCATCTCGATTACAGGGAGGAAGCCAGAGGAAATTTACGCGCTCTTCGTTCTTCAGGAAAAATCAATGAGATTCAGGGCAACAGCCCAGTTAAAAAAAGGCAGGAAAGCTGAAAATGAGGTTGAAGACGAAGCTTCAGAAAAGGAAAAACGGCTTTTGAAAACAATAGGAAATATTCTTGTCTCGGAAGATAAACCTCAGACTTCCCGCTCCGAAACTTTTCTGGAAACCCCGGATGATAGCGAAATTCTTGATAAAAAGCTTTTTTATGTTTTTAACCAGGCAAACTCCATATTTGAAGAACAGGGATATCCTGTGCTCTATCTTGCGCTGGGCTTTCTGCAGTGGAGTGACAGCAGATCGGCTATAAAATTCGCGAAAGCCCCTCTGCTTCTTATTCCCGTTGAACTCAAACGCATAGGAAAAGGCCGAATTTTCAGTATACAATGGACAGGAGACGAAATCTTCACTTCAATTACTCTCCAGGCAAAAATTAAAGAGTTTGGAATTGAGCTTCCTGAATTTGAAATGCCAGAGGATGCTGCAGGAGTCGAAAAATATTTCAGGGCTGTATCCAGAGAAATCCATGGAAAGAGAGACTGGAAGCTCCTGCCTGAGATCTGCCTTGATCTTTTTAATTTTAAGAAATTTGTTATGTATAAGGACCTGGACCCTGCAACCTGGCCTGAAGACATGTCTCCTGCCAACCATCCATTGATCCAAAAAGTCTTTAATCCTGAAGACCCCAAATGTGAGGTTTCCGGTTTCCTGGAAGAAGAAGTTGACCTGAAACTTCCAGTAAAGGACACTTACCAGATAATGGATGCCGATTCTTCCCAGATTGCAGTCATTGAAGATGTGAAAGCCGGGAAAGACCTGGTTGTTGAAGGGCCTCCAGGAACCGGCAAGTCCCAGACGATTGCAAATACAATTGCAGAACTTATAGCCCAGGGGAAAAGCGTACTTTTCGTAAGTGAAAAAATGGCTGCCCTTCAGGTTGTAAAAAGCAGGCTGGACTCTGCCGGCCTTGGAGAACTCTGCCTGGAGATTCACAGCAACCAGACCCGTAAAAAAGCCGTGCTTGAAGAACTGGAAAAGACCCTGAACCGCGAAGCTCCTGCCCCAGTACGTCCTGACAGGGATATTAATGAACTCGAAAAGTTAAAACATGAGCTCAACCAGTATGCACTGTCCCTTGGAGAACCTGCTGGAAAAATCTACCCGAGTCTCTATACTCTCTATGGTATAAGGGAAAAGACAAAGGCTTATTTTGAATCAAAAGGCCTGAAAATGCCCTTATATAAATTTCAAGAACATGAAAGCTGGGATCCTGAAGCCTGGGCTAATGCAGAAGCTGTTCTGGAAAAACTGAGTCCGATTCTTCCTTTTCTCGGGCCGGTCCGGAAAAATCTCTGGTACGGCTGCGATCCAGGGCTTGTACTGCCCTCGGATCTGGGAGAAATCGAAACTTTTACAGACGAATGCGCTGCGGCTTTTGAGACCCTCGAAGCAGCCATGAAAACCCTTAATGACCTTTCTGCAACCTCAAAGCCCGATACTCTCGAGGGAATTGCAACCGTAATTAATGCCGCAAAATTCCTCGGAAACTCAAAACCTTTGCCTGAGAAAATTCTTCAGAACTCGAAATGGGATCCCGAGAACTCAAAGATCGAATCAGAAGCTCTGGTTTCAAAACTCAGAAAATACCTTGAGCTCAAAACTTTTGTGGACAAAACTTTTCGCCCTGAGATCTATGACCTTGATACTCCTGAATTCGAGGAACTTTCCGGTAGTCTCCTCAAACTTTTAAATTCGAAGTACAGGAAGCTCAAAAAAGAGATTTCAGCCTGTTATATCTCAAGAATGCCTTTCTGGGATAGTAAAATCCTGCTTGACCTGAACAGCCTTTCAGAATATAAAACTCTAAGTCTGGAACTTGAAAATTCGAGTTCAGAAGGGAAGAAGTACTTTGGAGATTACTGGAAAGGTTTTGAAAGCAATCCTGCCCTGCTGGACGAGTACAGCCAATGGACAATTCTTTTCCGGCAGTACTTGAAAGAAGGCACTCTCACAGATAGGAGTTTCAGGCTTTTAGAAACCGGAATTGACAGCCTGGCCATCAAGTCTGCAGCCGACCATGTACTGACCGCAACGCAGGAGTTTCTGGAAGCATTTAAAAGAGTTGGAACTCGCATAGGCGCAGATTTTGGAAAAATGTATCCAAAAGGCCTGGAAACTGCAAATCTAAATTCGTTAAAAACCCAAGTAACCAGCTGGAAAAACGAGACATCTTCCCTGGTGCTCTGGAGCCAGTATCTTGGTTACAGGCAGGCCTGTCTGGAAACAAAGGCAGCCCCGATAATTGAAGACCTTGAATCCGAAAAACTCGAAGTTTGTGATGCAATTCCTGCTTTTGAAGGCAACTACGCCGAGGTCTTGCTGAATCACGCCTTCAGAGAGAGACCTGCACTTTCAACTTTTATCCGGGAACTCCACGAAGGCAAACTTGACAAGTTCAGAAAACTTGACAAAAAGGTCCTTCTGGAAAACAGAAAAAGGATAACATGTTCGGCTTATAAAGAAACCCCAAAATTGACCTCAGGCGCGTCAAGAGCCTCGGAAGCGGGCATTTTGCTTAATGAGTTCAACAGGAAAAGGGGACATATGCCTATCCGTACCCTTATGAAAAAGGCAGGCGACCTGATCCAAAAAATCAAGCCATGTTTCCTGATGAGTCCACTCTCCATTGCCCAGTACCTTGATCCCAGAAGCACCCGTTTTGATGTGATTATCTTTGATGAAGCCAGCCAGGTCAGACCCGAAGATGCAGTTGGAGCTCTCCTGCGCGGAAAGCAGGTCGTAGTAATGGGAGACTCAAAACAACTTCCCCCAACCGAATTTTTTGATACCATACTTGATTCTCCGGAAAGTGAGCCCGATGACTGTGTTACAGCCGGGGATATGGAGAGTATCCTGAATGTGTGCAAACGCAGTTTTCCGGTAAAGACCCTGCGCTGGCACTACAGGAGCAGGCATGAGTCCCTGATCGCAATCTCAAACCAGGAATTTTATGATAACCGTCTCTATGTTTATCCCTCACCCATGCAAAAGGACGAAAAACTCGGGCTGAAATTTATGCATCTTCCGGATGCGGTTTATGACAGAGGCAAAAGTGGAGTAAACCGGGTAGAGGCAAGAGCTGTTGCAAGGGCAGTTTTCGAACAATTGAGCAGATATCCTGATAAAAGCCTGGGTGTCGGGACTTTTAATATAAAACAGCAGGAAGCTATTCAGAAAGAAATCGAGGCTCTACTTAAAGAAAATCCTGGACTTGATCTTAATTCGGGAAATGGAAAAGGTGAACACTTCTTTGTTAAGAATCTTGAGACCATCCAGGGCGATGAAAGGGATGTTATACTGTTGAGTGTAGGCTTTGGCTTTGACGGCAACCGAAAGCTTTCCCTTAACTTCGGCCCGCTTAATCGTGAGGGAGGAGAAAGGCGTCTGAATGTTCTTATCACAAGGGCCAGAGAAAAATGCGTTGTTTTTGCAAATTTTACATCAAGGGACCTGAAACTTGATGAAAACTCACCTTTCGGGCTTCGGGCACTTAAGGCTTTCCTTGAGTTTGCAGAGAATGGCAGGCTTCCCTTACCTGCATACATTAGAGAAAAACTCGATTCACCTTTTGAAGAGACGGTTTACGATTTCCTGGTAGAAAACGGCTGCGAAGTCCACAGGCAGATCGGCTGTGCAGGGTACAAACTTGACCTTGCAGTTCCTGACCCATCCCATCCAGGGAGGTACTTGCTTGGAATTGAGTGCGATGGAGCAAGCTATTATTCCCTGCATGTCGCACGGGACCGCGACCGCCTGCGCCAGCAGGTGCTTGAAGGGTTGGGTTGGAAAATTTACCGGGTATGGTCAACGGACTGGTACTTACATCCGAAAGAGAGCAGGGAAAAGCTGCTTAAGGTTGTGAAAATAACTGTAAAACATGCAAAAGTGCAGGCAAAAAACGATATCGGATCCGAAACTTCAAGGATTAAAGATCCTTCTGCCTGGGCTGAGTGTGTGAATCGAAGTCCTGCAGGTAGGCCTTCCGGAAAATTTTCCAGTTATCCTGCAAATCAGGTTTTGTCCCCAGTTCCTGCTTTGTCTGCAATGAGTGCGGAGAGTAAAGACGGAGATGAATTCGAAGGTGGGGATGAATTTGAAAATCAATTTTATAATAGAGCCTGTTTTTCGGAAACTTTTGATGCTGAACTTCTTCCAGAGCCCTCCTTTGAAGTCGAAGCTGAAGAGCCTTATCCAGTTTTTAAACTGGAGGAAGGACTTACAGCCTTCTCAGATATAGATTTCCTGCCAGAAATGGATATAAGAGCCAGGTCAATGGCTCTGGTAGCCGATGAAAATTCCTGCAAGAAGCCTGTAAGAAGATCAAAAAAATCAAAGATCCTCAAGTTCAGTGTAGATTCCCGCTATAAGGGAAACAAAGCCAAACTGATACCTGAACCAGAACCTGAGAAAATGAGTTTTTATCAGGCTTATCCTGAGATCGACTTCAGTGCAGTCCGTGAAAATAAGAAAAAACGCAGGCGACTTAATGAGTTTGCGTACATTTACGGCTCAGAAAGCTATTTTGAATCCGAGCCGGAATTCGAGGAAGAAGATTATTCAGATGGAGATAACAGTTACCCAGGGACATGGGACTCAGAAACTCAAAGTGAGCATGAAGCCGAGCCTGCAATTGAGCGCGACATAAAAAGGAGAACTGAAACCCGGTTAACTGAGCCTGCTCTCGGACATACGTTTGAAACCGAAGCCAGAACTCCAAAGACACCCCTATCTTTAATCCCGGCTGAAAAAACAGGGAAATTCTCTGAAAAACCTGGTATCGGAAGCTCCTTAGAACTCAGAGCCTGTAATACAGGGCCCGGAATTGTCGAAATCCTGGAAATTCCAGGAAAAAAGTCTGAACCGGATAATTCAAAAAAAGAAGATAAAAAGCTATCCGGAAAAACCAGTTCATTTGAAGCTTCCGTACCTCTTTACCAGGCCTGTCTTTCCTCAGGACTTACGAAAACCAGTGATCTTTCTGAGGTTTCGGATAAGCAGCTTGAAGAGGCAATTCTGCGAATTGTAGCGTGTGAAGGTCCCATTCACGCGCAACTCCTGCAGCAGCGAATAAAATCGAATACAGGAGTTTCCCGTATGCTCGGAAAAACCAAGCAGCGCATAGTTGATGTTGCAGCTCTTGCCGAAAGTTCTGGGAAAATCAGGGTCAAAGGTGAGTTCTACTGGCCGGTTTCGGAACCTGCCTGTCTTCTGCGCAGACGTGAGGGAGACGAATTTGCAAAAATCGAGTGGATCTGTGATGAGGAAATAAAAGAAGCTATCCGTTTTGTGCTATACAACCAGTATTCAACTCCTCTTGAAGATCTTATTGTCCAGACTTCGAGAGTATTAGGGATAAAAACCACACGTCGAAACACAAAGGAACGAATCGAAAAGCTTGTACAGGCAGGAATAAAGAATGAGGAGCTAACTATCATGCCTAATGAAATGATTTATTTCTTTGAATAAATTAAGTTTTTCAGAAAATTGAAATTTCTAAAGACTATCGTTTTTAAAAAGCTTATTATCTGTTTCATTGCCGTTTCATTGCCCGTTTCATTGTCCGTTCTATTTTCTATTCTTATTTCCGTGCTTCGATTTAATGTTTCGATTTAATGTTTCGATTTAATTTTTCGATTTAATTTTTGGTTTAATGTGTTTTGATTTAATGTTTATATTTCTCATTTTTTTCATATTCTCATTTTTTTTCATATTCTCATTTCTTTTTCGTATTCTCGTTTCTTTTTCATATTTCTAGTTTTTCGTTTTTCCCTATTGTGTTAGTTTTATATGCTTTACAATTTTCTGACATTGAAATTTTCGACTCGATAACAAAATGTATAATCTCGTCTCAATAACCGAAGATGTTATTTTAGCAAAAGTAATTTTTGTGAGATTATTATTTAACCTTAACTTTTAATGAGAGTAATTTTATTTCTTTTTAGATAATTTTAATGAGAGACTTTTGATAAAGTTAAAGATTGTTTTTACGCCAGTAATCTTTATTTAGGTTTATTTTATAGAACAAGAAGCTTCGGAGATAATAGATAAATTAGTTTGAAAACACAAAAATCAAACTGCAAGCGGTAACCCTACCCTTAAGGATGAGGCATGCTTCAGGTTGCCCGCCCTGTTACTTGGAGACAAATGATAAGTACCCTTTAACAAAGTTTCTTTAACATCAGTGATTGAAATTTTGACCTCGGTTTTCTATCCGATTTACGATCTCTATAAAAGGAAGCTATGGTTTAGATATTTGAAGAGAAAAACAAAGAGGCAAGAGTTCACTTCATCCTCGTCCTTAAAGTTGGGTATTCGTGACCCTCTGCGCTTCCGTTGTAATAAGTTTTATAGAAACTTTGACTCGGCTTAAAAACATATTTAGCTTAAAAATATAGTTATAAAAAGGTTTTATTTCAATCCGTTTCCAATCTCAAATCAAATTTTCCTCTATTATTGAAACTAGATCTAAATTAAATTCTGATGAATATTCGTATAGTTTCTGAATCCTTAAGTTGCAATTTTATTGATAAAATGAAACACTTTAGGAGAAAACGGTAAATGTCTGATAAACTGGATCTCTCAATTGTAATCCCGGTTTTCAATGAAGGTGAAAACGTAGGGGAACTATATAATCAATTGAATGTGGTTCTTTCCAGGCTTGGAAAGACATCTGAGATCATTTTCGTAGATGATGGGTCTATAGATGATACTTTAAAGAAGTTAAAGGCAATTAAAGATAACAGAGTTAAGATTGTAGGATTTCAGAGAAATTATGGAAAAGCTGCGGCTCTCTCCTGCGGATTCAAGAAATCACAGGGAGATTTTGTTATTACCATGGACGGAGATTTACAGGACGACCCTAAAGAAATCCCGAGATTTTTTGAAAAATTAGAAGAATATGATATGGTTTCAGGCTGGAAGAGTAAAAGACAGGACCCTATATCAAAGACTATTCCTTCAAAGTTTTTCAATGCATTGACTCGATATATCACAGGAGTCAAAATTCACGACTTCAACTGTGGATTCAAAGGTTATAGAAACTATGTCGTAAACAATGTAAGACTATATGGAGAATTTCATCGCTATATTCCAGCTCTAGCTCACTGGAGAGGATACACTGTTGGAGAAATCGAAGTCGAACACCATCCCAGAATACATGGAAAATCAAAATATGGAGTTGAAAGGCTTTTTAAAGGCTTTCTGGATCTGATTACAGTCACATTCTTGAACCTATACAAGAAAAGACCCCTTCATATCTTTGGAGGTATGGGCCTCTTATTAATATTCTCAGCAGTAATTATAAACCTGCACCTTGTCTCTCTATGGCTCAGGGGCATCAGGATAGGAGATAGACCTCTGTTGATGTTGAGCATATTAATCACGGTTCTTGGAGCTCAATTCATATCCCTTGGCCTTATAGGAGAACTGATCACAAATTCGAGAAACAATGACGACTATATTATAAAGTACGATAGTTATGAACTGGAAAACGGCATGTAAAATCGTTGTCACTTCGGGTTTAATGCTTTACCTTATAGCCAAACTTGACCTGAGGACAATCTACGAGACTTTTACCCAGATGAATCTGGCGTTGCTTTCTCTCTCATTACCTTTTATTGTTCTGATGTACCTGATGAAAGGGATAAAATGGCAGACTCTGCTCAGTTGTATAAATGTTCAAATCCCAGTAAAACGATCACTTGAAATAATATTGATAGGTAATTTTTACGGAGCTCTTACTCCAGGCAGGGCAGGAGAAGTTTCAAGAGCTTTTTACTTAGATGCTGAGAGCTCCAGAAGCATACCAACCGTAGTAATGGACAGAGTTATAGATATGATCTGTCTTCTGGTTTTAAGTGTACTATCCATAGTTTTCTTTTTCAAAGATAGAAATTTAATCTATATAATGACGCCGATGATAATGATTTTTATCGCTGGCATGTTCGTTATCACAAATGAAAAGGTCGTAACTCTTATTTTCGGGTTATTTTCTAAAAAAAGCGAATTCAAAGAAAATTATATTAAAACGATAAAAGAGATTACTCGAAATAAAAAAGCTATTTTTTCTGTTTCTGCATTAACTCTTGTATATTATTTACTGAATCTACTTGTATACTGGATAGTTATAAAATCCTTAAATCCCGAATTAAACGGTTTGTTGACATTTTCCCTTCCAATAGTAGTAGTTTTGGGAAATTTTCCAATTTCAATATCAGGATTTGGAGTTAGAGAATTTGTAAGCGTCACTATATTCAAGTTGTTGAATGAAAGTTCTGCATATGGATTTTCCTGCTCTATAGTTCTATATCTCTTAACTACACTATTACCAGCAGTATTTGGGTTCATGCTCACTTTAAGAAAAAAGCCCTAAAATTTCAAGACAGATTGAATTGTTAAAAAAAGGGTATCGAGAACGTGTTAAGAAAAAATACCGAAAAAGGGAATTGAATAAGGATAGATATTGAGGATAGAGCTGGGGAATTAAAGACGGAATTAACGAATTAAAGACGGACATTGAGGATGGATAGGTTGAATACGAATATTAAGAATTAAGTCAAAGTAACTGACAAAAATTCAAAATAACCGGGCTATTAAGAATAAAAAATTAAAATTGAATATTAAGAAGAAATAAAACTAAAAACGCATTTTAATATAGGTGTGGCTAGATGGACCAGAACCAGAGTAGAAATTACAAAAAATACAACTCTAAAAATCCGCTGATGGGTATAGTGATATCCAATTTTATGAATAACTTAAAAGAAGCTTCCGCTACTTTGAAAAATATAAATAGTGTTATTGATATAGGCTGTGGGGAAGGATTTGTTATTAATTGCCTTGATTATCCGAAAATAACAGGCGTTGATATCTCCAGGAATGCTTTGAGAATTGCAAAGGAGAAAAATCCAGAATGTGAATTTTGTTCAGGCAGCATATATGAAATTTCGTTTAAAGAAAACAGTTTTGATCTTGTTATAGCAACCGAAGTACTGGAACACCTTGAAAGACCTGATTTAGCTCTTCGGGAAATAAGACGAATAACTAAAAATTACTGTATTCTTAGTGTTCCCAATGAACCTTATTTCCGTGCAATGAACTTTTTTAGGGGTAAAAACTTAGCACGTCTGGGGAATGACCCTGAACATGTCCAGAATTGGAGTTCAGGAAAGTTCGTGAGTTTAATTGATACTTATTTCGATGTGCTGGAAGTTCGAAGACCATTTCCCTGGACTATGGTTCTGTGCAAAAAGTAAGTATTAATATTTACTTTTTATTAATATTCACTTATTATTCTAGATTTATTTTAAAAAGATTAATAATAAATGTTCAGAAAGACGGGAGATAATTTCATGGAAATAAGAAAAACATCTAACCCGGAAAAAAATCGAAGTTTTAAGAATAAACACTTTAACAATTTAAGGGAATTTTCTCTAGTAGGAATCTCGTATACTCTTTTGACAATTATTCTTACTTATCCTGTCTTTTTTAAGATAAAAACCGATATTCCTGGAACGGGAGCGGACTCGTTTCAGTGGATGAGAATCTTATGGTACACAAAAACAGCAATAAAGGAAGCTGATTTAGCGGCTTTGACGCATGACAATCTTCTTTTTTATCCGAATGGGATAGAATCAATGCCCTTTTCATCAGCCTTCAATCAAATTCTCTATTTATTGATGTCGCCCTTTTTGGAACTTCACGTCATATACACGATATTATGGCTCTTAACTTTTATAATAGGAGCTATCGGTTCGTATTTCCTGGTAAAATATCTTACGGACAATAAATATGCTGCCTTTATTGCAGGAATTGTATTCGCATTTTCTCCATACCATTTTTCCAGAGGACTATACTTTTTTGGAGCAGCGACGGTTGAGTGGATACCCTTCTGTGCGCTGTATCTCATGAAAACAGTTAAAGAAGAAGGGGTCAAGAACCCAATCATTGCAGGGATCTTTTTTGTTCTGGTAGCAATGAGCGATCTGCAGTATCTGATCTTTATGGGGATCTTTGCAGGATTAGTATTTTTCTATGATTTCTACCTGACTCTAAAAGCCGGAAAAAATTTTACTTATTCTATGAAACAAATAATAGAAAAATACTTCTTTTTTGGCGGGGTCGCTTTTATCGGAGTATTGCCTTTGACCATTAACGAGATACTTATTGCTCTTTCGGACCAGAACTACTTAAAGCCAAGTGTCTCTGAGATTCCGAACTTATCAAATGATTTAATGAGCTTTTTCCTGCCTTCGCATTTACATTCGTTTCTCGGTCAGTTTACCTTAGACTTATATTCCAATATACCAAGCTGGTTTGCTGAAAAAGTGAACTTTATAGGATATATTGTTCTCGGGCTTTCAGTTCTTACACTCCTGAAATCAAAGAGAAAGCCTGACGTAAAGTTCTGGTTAATATCTACATTTTTCTTTACAATAATTAGTTTAGGACCCATATTACACTTTAACGGAGCAGTTACCTTCACGGACTCAAACCTGAAAATTCAGCTTCCATATCAGATACTATACAATACGATTCCTTTCCTGAAAAACTGCAGGACAGTTGGCAGATTTTTTGTTATTGCAACCCTTGGGTATTCTGTCCTGGCAGGGTACGGTTTTTCGGAATTATTGAAGTATAAACCCGAAAGAAAAAAACTTATCTTTACAATAGTAGGTTTCCTGCTAGTTTTTGAATACCTGTCTATTCCGTATCCGACCTCGCAGGTAAATGTTCCTGACTTTTACTATAAAATTAGTAACGATAAAGATAACTACGCAGTACTGGAAGTCCCGCAAAATTCTAACGCAGGATATATGGATTTTCAGTACCTGTATTATCAGACAATTCACAATAAAGCTCTTGTCGGTGGATATGCAGCAAGGTACCCGCCTAATGTAAATAATTTTCAAAGCAAGACCCCACTTATTAAAGAATTGAAATATTATTCCCTTGGGACTAAAGATATTTTACAGGAAGATGTTAATGATATAGGCACTTCGGTCTTAAATGCCTATAATATAAGGTATGTCATTGTCCACAAAAATCAATTGTCCGGTGAGCAGCTCGAGTTTGTAAGCGATTTACTGAATAAGACCCTTAAAACCGAACCTGATGTATATGCTGAAGACGAACTTATTGTTTACCGTGTTCCAGATGAAACAATCCGGCCCTTTATGCTTTTAGGTGATGGATGGAATAACCCGGAGAATTGGGAAGGCACAATAACCAGATGGATATCAAACAAGGCTACCTTATCGGTTTATTCAGGTGTTGCTGAAAATGCAGTATTAAAACTCAGCGCATGCAGTTTGCATTCACCAAAAACACTCGAGGTGTATAACGGCAAAACTCTCCAGAGTAAACAAATTATCAACTCTAGTTTAAGCACAGTAGATATCCCGATTACCTTAAACAAGGGGAAGAATACAATTGCTTTAAACGTACCTGAAGGCACTGAAAGACCATGTGATTTTCCGGAGCTGAAGAATAATAATACAAGAGGATTAAGTATAGCAATTCAAAAAGTTCAGTTAATTGATTCACATGAAAATATATCATCAAGAGAATTACTATCGGACAGAGTCCCAGTGTAGAGAAACCAAAATTCCAGTGTAGAGAAACCAAAGTCTCAGTGTAGAGAAACCAAAGTCCCAGTGTAGAGAAACCAAAATCCCAGTGTAGAGAAACCAAAAAATATTAGAGAATCGGGGCAACTTTTTTCAGCCCCGCACTTCTATGAGATCAGGAAAGCAGGATTTCTTCCCCTTAACTCAATTAAAGGTGTTTAACATAGTTTTTAACAAGTTTATTTATTTACCTTGTTTTTAACTAATTTTTCCTTTTTTAATTATTTTACTTGTTTTTTAATTATTTTACTCGTTTTTTAACTAATTTTTCCTTTTTTAATTATTTTACTCGTTTTTTAATTATTTTGTTTGTTTTTTAATTATTTTCCTTGATTTTTAATTATTTTCTTCGTTTTTTAATTAACTACTATTTCAACTAACATTTTTTAATTAATATTTTATTTTTAACTAATATTTTTTTAATTAATAACTTTGTTTTTTAATTAATTAATTTTTATTTTGCATGATTAATTTTTATCTTGCAACTTATTTTGTAATAAAAACCATTGCAGCTACAACTGTGGTCCATTTTCCGTCTTTGTCACCGTTTGCGGTCTGGCACATATGGAAAGTATCAAAGATATGCCCGCTTGCTTTGTACACCTGTTCTCTCTCATGCCAGGCCATTTCCGCGTCAAACTCTATGCCAAGGGTGGTCGCAAGCATTGTTGCTGCCAGGTCTTCAGCATATTCTCCTGCGATAATTTCTTCTTCTCCAAAAGAGTGATGTTCGGAAATGTACCCGTAATTTTCTTCATTTACAGGAACCGCAGTTCCTATAGCTGAAGCCATTAAACGATGAGGCTCGTTAGTATCATTTCTTGCAAGTACACAATGGACAATGGCACCGGGTTTTAACTCTAAAAGTCCTTCTTCTCTGGGTACGAGTTTGCAATTTGGGGGCAGAATACTTGAAACACTTACAAGGTTATATTTCTCTATTCTTGCAGCTCGTAGTGCAAGTTCAAAGGATGCTAATCGGTCTTTGTGTACCCCGGTACCCTTTGTCAAAAATGCTTTTCTCGGGATCATGTTAACTCCTTAAGGGATTTATGCATTTGCTGTGCGGTTTCCATTGTATGAGTAACCGATACACATATGATACAGATATAATAACTTTAGAGTCATTTTAAGTTTTTTAATTGTAGCAAGCTGGACTATTAGGGTGATTGGACTATTAGGGTGATAATTCTATCTCTCATTTCTGAAACGTATACCAGAGTTATGAACCTTATCCTTTTCACTTATAATTCTCAGAGATAGAAAGATCTCTATGAGAATTACAGTCCAGCGAATGAAACTGCTCGGTTAGTTCTGTAAAGCCTTCATCTTTTTTCTTCTGTCCAGAGAGAGCTTTTTCATATACGTTGGAATTTGCAACTCCTTCAAAGATAAATCTGGTCTCTATCGGAATTTCACCTGCATGGACTTTTATATCCTTCTTCTGTACACTAACTGTAACCTGGTCAGGAAGAAGCCCGGACTCAGCCATATAATCAAGAATCAGCTTTCTCCCGAATGCCTCAGCAAACTCCAGGGCTTCACTCCGGACTATGAAATGCCTCCTTCCTACAGGAGTGTATACAAAAATCCCTTTTGTTTTAAGGTCATACTTGGACTCACTATAAAGCGTACGCACCGTTATCTCAATACGTTTTGTCCCTTTTCCTGCAAGAGCTCCGACGGCGTTTCCAACCTCTGAGTATTCGGGAACAAAGATTTCTGCATCTACAAGTTTTTTCAGTTCGTCCACATACGCCTTTACCGGACCCCCTAGCAGAACAACAGGAATATCCACTTTAAAGCGAGCGAAGAAATTGCCATCGAACATTTTTTCAATTTCGGCTCTGTCCACCCCTTCCATCAGGAAAGAAATGAGATCTCTTGCCATATTCCTTGCAAAGAGCCGCTTCACATTTAGACAGAACTCATGCCTGTCAATTCCTATGAAATTTGCAAGCAGAGTAGCTCCGATTTCCGAAGCTTCGACATTCCATTCAGTATACTCCCCAAGTACATGCAGGGCATCGGTTGGGGTAAAACCGATTACCTGAACAAGCCGCTTCTGGATTAGAGAATCCATTACTCTCTTTGAAGGAAGAATGTTTTTGTCCCAGTAGACATCTTTGAGGGAAAGCGGTTCATCCCGTATAAGAGCAAGTAGCTCTTTTTCGTCACGATTCAAATTGACAGGTTTCTGTTCTGTCCGGACAAAGAACTTTGTTGCCTGGATATGTTCATCCAGCTTGAGCCGGTCGGGAATCCAGCGTTTTTTCAGAGTGCTCATGAAATCGGGGTACAGAACTGCTGCCCTGCAGAGAGGAATAACCCGCCTGGGGCCTATGTGTATATTGCCACTCTTGACCCAGATATGACTGTCACCACCCATAGCCGAGGTCTCCATACGCAATGCTCTTACTTTTGTTTGCCAGCCACCTACAACTGCTCCTGCCTCACTGAGGTATGGAAGCCCTTTATGGACCAGGGAAACATCTGTGCTTGTTCCTCCAACATCAATTACAATGCAGGTCTCATGCCCGGACAGATAGGAAGCTCCAAGAAGACTTGCTGCAGGGCCTGAAAAGACCGATTCGATGGGTTTTTTCATGGCCTCAAGCATGCTTACTACAGAGCCGTCGCAACGGAGCATAGCAATTCTCGGGTTGAGATCTCTTCTTTCTATCTCACTAACTACCGTCTTTAAGAAGCCCTCTGCTACAGGCAAGAGCTGGGCATTAAGGTAGGCAGTAACTCCCCTTTCATAAGCCCCAAGTGACTGGGCCAGTTCATGCCCGCAGACAACAGGCAGCCCTGTAATTTCCTGGATCAGGGTTTTTACCTGCAGCTCATGCTCCGGATTTCGCACACTGAAGTAAGAAGAGACTGCAAAAGCCGAAACCCTGCTTTTTATTTCAAGTACGAATTTTTCTACTGCTGACAGGTCAAGGGCTGTGACTTCCTCACCATTACTGTCATGTCCTCCCTTTACCATAATCCAGTTTTCAATTCCCGAATCTTCAGGGATATCATAATTTCCGATAAGAATGAGCCCAACAGGGTATCCTGTTCCCTCGAGGATAGTATTGGTGGCAAGAGTAGTTGAAACCGAAACTACAGTCACGAATTTTAGCTTTTCCAGATCAAGTCCGTCAATTGACTTCTTTATTCCTTCGAGAGGATCAGGATAGGTTGTGAGGGCCTTGTTTGAGCATACAACTCTTCCGTCCGATTTCCGAATTAAAACCGAATCAGTATAAGTTCCACCTGCATCAATACCCAGGTCATATGCCATTTTCGAATTATGTACCATTTTTATACCTCCACTTTCACTTTCTGACGTTTTTGCATTACCCTTTCCTTGCCATTTGTAATGCTGTTCCTTTATGCAATTTTTAATTATTTTCTGATTTCTGACCATGAAATAAGGACAATTAATCCAATCATTTTTGTCAGTTCAATTCAATCTGGACAGTTTAATTCATTTATGTCAGTTCAGTTCAATATAGCCAGTTCAGTTCAATATAACCAGTTCAGTTCAATATAGTCGGTTCAATTGAATTTGGTAAGTCCCGTTCAGCCCACCTGAAATCTTTTTTTAGAATAAGAAGTTTGTTTCGGATATAATTCTGGAAACAAACAGCTATTCAGGAACAGATGAGATATTCTAGAATAGGTGAGAGATTCAAGAACAAATATTGAACTCAGCAACTATATTATTTGCACTATTGGGGAAAAATATATAAAAGTTCCGGGAGCGATTATCCGGAACTCAGACTTTTGGCATCCCTACCCCGACAAAAACAAGCTTTGTCTCTATGGGTATGGTCCCTGCTTCACTCAAGGAGATATCTTTTTTATTTACCTCGATCCGGACCTGTTCTTTATCGAGGCCTGCTTCGGTCATATAATCCATGATGAGTTTTCTTCCTAGGGTTTCTGCATATTCGAGAGCTTCAGGATAGCTTCCGAAAATTTCCCTGCCTTGAGGCGAAAATAAAAGAACGAGTCTTTTCTTGTCTTTTGAGTAGGCGTTTTTGATCAGGATTTCAATCCTTTTTATGCCCTTGCCCACAACGGCTCCGACAGCGTTGCCTACTTCAGCATGCTCGGGAATTATGATATCGGCATCGAGAATTTGCTTCAACTCCCTGGTGTATGCGACTACAGGGCCTCCTATCAGTACAACAGGGATTTTCATTCTGAACTGTGTAAACCTGTTGGAAAGCAGGATTTTTTCGATTTCGGGAGAAGGCACATCCTTCTGGATGAAAGATACTAAATTTAAGGCCATATTCCTTGCAACGTTCTGTTTTATCTGTTTGCAGAGCTCGACATGGTCGGTCTGGGTATAGCGTTCCAGAAGTTTTGCTCCTATCCTTGAAGCTTCTTGATCCCAGGCTGTATACTCTTCGAGAACGTGAAGTGCATCGGTTGGAGTAAAACCTATTGCCTGGATCAGGCGTTTTCTTATTAGGGAATCAAGCAAACCAGGAGAAATCGTTTTTTGGGTCTCCCAGAAAATATCGTTAAGCGATACAGGAAAATCTCCTATCCTGCCAAAGAGTTCTGTTTCAAATTTTCCTAGATTCGAGGGCTCAACACCAGTCCTTACAAAAAACTTAGTAGGTTGCACATTTTCATCAAGATGCATAGTCCCGGGGATTCTCCCTTTTCTCAGGACTTCGAGAAAACCAGGGTATTTGACCGCTGCAACGCAGAGTGGGATAACTCTCCTTGGGCCGATGTTTATTTTCATGTTCCTGACCCAGACGTGGCTGTCTCCTCCCATTGCTGAGGTTTCCATTCGAATAGCTTTAACCTTTGTCTGCCAGCCTCCGACTACAGCCCCATCAATACAGAGTTCAGGAAGCCCGTTTTCGAGCATGGAAACATCCGTACTTGTCCCGCCTACATCAATAACCGCACAGGTTTCAAGCCCTGAAAGATAGGATGCTCCTATAAGACTTGCTGCAGGGCCCGAAAAAATAGACTCGATTGGTTTTTCCAGGGCTTCGTTAATGCCCACGACCGAACCGTCGCATTTGAGCATCAGCAGCCTGGAACTCATTCCCCGCCTGGAGATTTCTTCCCTGATTGCGCGAATAAACCGGTTTGCAACAGGAATTAACTGAGCATTCAGGTAGGCTGTAACCCCTCTCTCGTAGGCCCCAAGGTCAAGGGAAAGTTCGTGCCCACAGACCACAGGCATCCCGGTAAGCTCCTGGATGCGGGTTTTGACTGCCAGTTCATGGGCAGGGTTTCGGATACTGAAATAGGAAGAAACTGCAAAGGCCGAAACCTTATCCTTAATTTTACTGACAAAAGCTTCTACAGCTTCCATATCAAGTGAAACAAGTTCGGCTCCGTGATGGTCATGTCCGCCTTTTACTACAGTATAAAATTCAACATCTGCTCTTTCCGGAATTTCATAATTTCCTACGAGGATCAAACCTACAGGATAGCCATTTTTTTCAAGGATTGTGTTTGTGGCAAGTGTTGTTGAGACCGAAACCATTTTTACATTTTTTAAATATTTTTCATCCAGGCCGTCTATGGAATTCCTGATTCCTTCAAGCAGGTCGGGATAAGTGGTAAGCGCCTTGTTCGAGTCCATCACTTTGCCATCTGAGTCTCGAATGATGACCGAATCAGTGTAGGTGCCTCCTGCATCAATGCCCATGCTGTATTGTATCTAAATGCCTCCTACTTATTTTTTAGAATTGGGGTTCACGAATTGGGGTTCATGATATAGTTTGGATAGTTAAAATTGCCGGGCATATATTATATTTAAAAGTATTTTATTCATGTGCATAATATGCGATTGGAAAAGTTTAGGGGAAATTTAGTGATTTTTTACGAATAGAAAGGAAAAAGTCTAAAATGATTTTAATGCAAGCAATATGATCGATTATTAAAGATTAGGATTCGAAAAAAATTGTGAGACCAAAGCCAACTAGTAAAAACATTTGAGCATGTGTTTGTAAAGCTCATTCAAAAACTTGAAACTTACCTATTGAGCCTCTTATTTCTAACAATCAATCAAGCTCATGATCATGAAAACAATTCTGAAAATTCCAACTTAAGAATAAAATGGATTTTAGGATGAGCTCATAATTAATTATTGGCCTATTCCGAGACTCAAAATTAATTTTGTATTCCAATTCTGAAATAGCACTCTGAAATGACAATAAGGAAGGTAAGAAGGCAAGTAATTGTGAGACATCTATATGTTTGGAAAAAGTCGGTTTTGGAATAGGCTCATACTTTTGACTAAATCTTGAATTAAAAAGTACTTTATCATTCGACATCCAATAAGCAATAGAAGAATTGAATCTAATAGAAGAACAGAGTTGAATAGAAATCGTAATTTTAGGAGTTGGTGAACTTTATGGGAGATCAAAATGACGAAATGTATCTTGCAGAGTTGCAAGCATGCAAACTGGACTTTTTAGAATGGACACCTGAGAAGGGAGTGAATGTTAGTGAAACATCAAAACAGTTTGCAAGGGAGTTTCTGAACTTATCAGGCACAGAAGACTACAGTGAGACAAAAAAATGTAATGGGGCTAAAAAGATATTCAATGAAATAGCTTCATTGCTGGTTCAGTGTAAAGTAAGGAATGACGGAATAATCCCTAAAGCAACCATAGATGAGATAGCAGAACAAAGCGGAACCACAGATCGCAGAGTTTATACAGTACTGGAAGCATTAGTAACTGAGGGATGGAAGCCATCAAAGGGCTATGAAAAAAGAACTAACGATCAGCTTTGATTTATCACGGGAAAGTCGGTTAAGTTCAGGATGATTAAGAAAAGAATTGATGTGGTTTATGGAAAGGGAGTAATACCTTTTCAAAACCTATTACAATTAAAAATGCTACAGCTCATGGGAAATTAACACTAACCCTAAGCTGTGAAAAATAGCACTAATTTCAGATTATGAAGTAAAATTCTGAAATTTAAAAACATTTTGAGAACTAATTTTAATTTCGTTTCTGAGTTCAATTTTCAAATTTAAAGTTAGATAATTTATATAAACCGTTATATTAAAGTATTTCTTTAAACATAGTTCTAAGAATACTTTAAGTACCTTAGAATTAAAATAAAATTTCTGAAATCTTTACATTTATAACCGATTGAGCTGGTGGGTATGACACTTGCAGAAATTTTCAACCAGCTAAAAGAGCTTGAGAATAAATTTAATGAGATCAAGTATCCGCCTGAAGCTGCTTTTCAGCCATCTTTTTCTTCTAAAATCCGTAAAGCGGAACAGGATAGTTTGATCCATCAGATGCCTGTTTATGAGCTTGACGAACTTTTCGAGAAGGTAGAGGAATGACATATAAAGTAGCCCTTCATCCCTCAGTCCGCAAAAACCTTCAAAATTTGTATAGGCTTGACAGGCCAGGTTACGATTACGTGAAACATCGACTTCGCTTTCTGGCTTACAGGCCGGAAATTGGCATTCCCCTTGAAGCCGATTTTGAAGATAAATGGAGAATTCATATTGGGCCTTTTGTGCTGGTTTACACTTTTGACCGTGACGCAAACATTCTTACCATGCTAGTTTTTGAGCATTACACGAAGGCATATAATATGTACACCGCTTATGCATAAATAGAAGCAATAATATTAAAGACAACGTTTGTGAGTACTGTTTTTGGTCAAACACTATTGTTTTTCGGTTACGCTGTTTTTTAGTCAAGAACTGTTTTTAATCAAGTACTGTTTTTGTGGTTGCGTATTTTGAAAAAAGGTTGTGAGAATGATTTAAGTTTTAAACGCGATATCAGGATATATGCAAGCAATTGAGGTATCTCATCTAATCAAGAAATTTGGTTCTCTTACTGCACTTAATGATATTACTTTCTCAGTTGGCGAGGGAGAAACATTTGGTTTTTTGGGTCCCAACGGAGCTGGTAAGACCACCACCATTCGTATTTTGACTGGAGTCTCGAGACCGACATCTGGAACAGCAACTATTTTTGGCCATGATATTGAGCATGACACTATTGCCGCAAGGCAGTCAATGGGCATAGTGTCCGAGAATTCAAACGTTTATGACGACCTTACTGCATGGCAAAACATGATGTTTTCCGCCGAACTTTACCATGTGGGACGAAAAGAAAGAGAAAAAAAGGCAGAGGAACTTCTCAAAAAGTTTGAATTATACAACCGGCGCAATGATAAAGCGCATGGATTTTCAAAGGGGATGAAACGGCGTCTAACACTCGCAATGGGCCTGGTCAATAGCCCACGTTTGTTGTTCCTGGATGAACCAACCTCCGGGCTCGATGTACAGAGCAATATCATCATTCGGGATGTAGTTGCCGATCTTGTTCTCGAGGGTGTAACTGTTTTTTTAACGACGCATAATATTGAGGAGGCAAATGTTATGTGTGACCGGGTAGCGATTATCAATAAAGGGCATATTGTTGCAATTGATGCTCCTGAGTCCTTGAAAAAAACCATACAGAGCGTACAGTCGATAGAGGTCTCTTTTGATCATAATTCGGCAGATCAGCTTGATGAGCTTAGCCGCCTTTCAGTGGTAAATAGAGCACAAAAATCAGGCGATAAGTTTAAGCTCTATACCGAAGATCCCTCTGAAGTTATCAATGCAGTGATGGCTTATGCCAATACACATAACCTTAAAGTTATCAGTATAACAACTCTTGGGCCCAGTCTTGAGGATGTTTTTATACACCTGACAGGTCTGCAGCGGACAGGTGAGATAATCCATGCCATCGACTGATAATAAAGGATTGGTAAAGCGCCTTTCCTGCGAGATCTCTGCTGCATGGGCGATTGCCAAAAAAGACATGCGGATTTACTATTTCAAACCCAACATCATAGTTTCCGGCTTATTCTTCCCGCTTTTCATGTTCCTTGCTTTTGCCATTGGAAAAAATACACCACCAGGTGCTCTCATTCCAGGATTAATCTCAATTACTCTCCTGTTTTCAGCTTCATCAATAGAACCTGTCTCAATTCCTATCGAACGGCGGGTAAAGACCTTTGAACGTCTGCTTTCGGCACCTATATCCTTATACTCACTGGTAACGGGCGAAAGCCTGAGCGGTTTTCTGTATAGTCTCGGCATTGCATGTTTACCGCTTGCTATCGGTGTTATTGTGTTTGATACGCCCATCCTGAATATACCGATTCTTGTTGTTTCCATGGTACTTACAGCATTCTGTTTTGCGACTCTTGGAACACTATTTGCCGCGTATCCCACCGAAAACGTGGGAGAGGTTATGTCGATGCTCAATACGGTCAGGCTACCGCTTATTTTTATTTCCGGTGTTTTTATCCCTATATCGGTTATGCCCAGGATCGGACAGCAGATTGCACTGGTGTCGCCTCTTACTTACGGGAATGATATGATTGAGTATGCTTATACCGGTAAATCGCTTTTTTCACCACTGGTGGATATTCTGGCAGTCATAATATTTATCCTGATCTTTCAGGTAACGGCAAACTACCTTTATAAAAAATTCAATGAATGAGAAAGGCAAATCAGGTCTGGATTAAAGGAAGTAATCAAGAAAACACAAAAGAACAGTAAAAGAACAATAAAGGAACGATAAAAGAACAGTAAAAGAACAGTAAAAGAACAGTAAAAGAACAGTAAAAGAACAGTAAAAGAACAGTAAAAGAATAGTAAAAGAACAGTAAAAGAACAGTAAAAGAATAGTAAAAGAACAGTAAAAGAACAATAAAGGAACGATAAAAACATTGAGTTGAAAACTCGTTATAACTGAGGAAACCGGGATGAGGAAAAACGATAGAATTAGTGCCTGTGGCAGGACTATAAATTACGAGATTATATACAGTAAAAAGCGAAAGAAAGCGGCTATTTTAGTCCGTCCGGATATGAAAGTCGAGTTTCGGGCGCCTCAGGGTCTGAGTGCTGATACTATTCGGGGAATGGTTGAAGGAAAAGCTCGGTGGATATTCAAAAAGCTTGAATGGTTCGAGGCAAACAAGCTGCCTGATCAAAAAAAGCAATATTGTGAAGGAGAAGTTTATCTTTATCTGGGCAGAGAATATCCTCTGGGAATCACACTCATGAATAACGTTAAAAGACCTCTGGCTTTTTTCAAGGATTCTGAATTCATAGTTGAGATTCCTGAGAATACTTCTGAAGACCAGGTTTCCTTTCTGGTGAAAAAAGCTGTCTGGAACTTTTATAGCAAACGTGCCGAAGAGGAAGTTGAGAAGCTTCTGAAGATTTACTCGAAAAAACTCGAGGTAACCACTCCGGTTTTTAAGGTAAAGCACCAGAATAAACGCTGGGGAAGCTGTTCTGCAAAGAATATATTAAGGATAAATTTCCAGCTTATAATGGCCCCGCCGAGACAGCTCGAGTATGTGGTAGTGCACGAACTTTGCCACGTAAAAGAGAAAAATCATTCTGCACGGTTCTGGAAACTTGTCCGAGAACTTATGCCTGATTATGAAGAACACAGGAATAACCTGAAAAAGGACGGCTGGAAATATGTACTTTGAAGTCGGTAAAGCGGATACTAACTTTCATCAGTTATTGTATTAAGATATTTTAAGATATTTTATGACTTTATATTTAATCACTGATTATATAATGAAAACATTTTACAAATTTGCCTAATTACAGTATAAAATTTACTAATCCTATCCTTCGAATTCTTTAAGTGATTACGCAGGTATAGTCAGAGTTAGATAATCTATAGACAAAGCAGTCTAGATTTATTAGCTCAAATAAGACTCATGTATCTTAAGATTAAAGAACTTTTTCTTTTATATATATTTGAGTATGAGTCGGGGCATATACTTAAATAAATAATTTATGGCCAAATCATTAAACAGTAAAAATACGAAGAAATAATCCAGACTTGAAATTTGTTTAAGAATCATACAGTTAGAGAAATTGGCCGGAAAAGTTATAAGGAGTTAAATAAGAGAAGTTTATGGAGTTTGAGAGTACTTGCCAGAGAACTCAAACCCCATAAAACATGCCCTATGAGGCAGTTATCATGTTTAGCTGTGCGAATATTTAAGCTTGCCTGATTCTGCCTCCTGGGGTAATAAGGAGGATAAATATGAATCGTAATAAAATTGGAATAAGTATACTTGTTTTAGCAACTCAAAAGTTATAAGGAGTTAAGTAAGGAGAAGTTTATGGAGTTTGAGAGTACTTGCCAGAGAACTCAAACCCCATAAAACATGCCCTATGAGGCAGTTATCATGTTTAGCTGTGCGAATATTTAAGCTTGCCTGATTCTGCCT
>Ga0074193_1001279_pt1 | contig 32063 bp, 11 predicted proteins | sample EPASupsiteHSE605_FD_64523 | JGI IMG/M metagenome (GOLD analysis project Ga0074193, IMG submission 64523) | Bioremediated contaminated groundwater from EPA Superfund site, New Mexico - Sample HSE6-05 | ecosystem: Environmental > Aquatic > Deep subsurface > Groundwater > Contaminated ... | reverse complement strand
GAGGAAATCTCAGTGAAGATTAGTGCATTGCCAAAGGATGTGGTTTCTCAAGTGGCAGTGAATTTGTCTAGGTTTTGTTTAGGTGTGATTAATGGAGAAAGCCAAATCGAATCGCCTATTCATCAGGCGAATCTGATGTACCTATTTCAAGCAATATTTGATTCTGTTTTATACTGTACTAACATTACAGAAAGGAGTGGTCTTAAAATTGTATTGTCTCAGGCTGTTCAAACAATAACTAAAAGATTTGCAGAGCCTCCAATTTACACCAGCGAGGTTGATCTTTATTCATATATTCTTGCTAGGAAAATTATTTTTAATTGCTTTTCTGATAATATTTTCGAACTTATTGATAATTCTTCTATTTGTCCTCTTCAATCATCGATTTATGAAGCTGATGCATTGTTATTATTGAGAACACTATGCAATTTAAGTTTGTTAGTTAATGATTCACCAGAAAATGTTATCACTCTAGACACTGCCCAGCTTTCTCTTGATATGGTTTCTGTTTTGATATCTGTTGACACTCAGAGGATCATATCATCAACAAAATATTTACAGTATATTAAGACATTCATTTGTTCACTCATAATTAGACACTCAAATTCATCATCTTTCCCAGTTTTTTCATCAACAGTTTCTTTATGTTGTCGACTGATGTATCAATATCGGGATATTTTGAAACCAGAAAGTTCTGTATTCTTCTCAACGATTTTGCTTAGAACCCTTGACAATAATACCAAGAATCCATTTGTTATATGCGTTATTGATTGCATCAAGAAGTTCCATCCAGAATTTCTCGCCGAAATATTTGTGAACTTTGATTGTGATATTGATTTACAAGAAGCAGATGTATTTGTTCACATTATTAATTCTTTGATTTCCAAATCCAATATATCAGATTCGGTTTTATGTTTATCAAGCATATTGAGATCATTAAATGAGTGGTCAAAAGAGCATATTTCTGAAACCCCTTCACCATTTGAGGCAACAAGAAAATTGAAGCAATTATATTCCAGAGCCATTGATGAATTCAATTCAGATCCTGTTCATAATATTGATTCATTAATAAATAGTGGTTTAGTTCAAGATAACCCGAAAAGCATTGCTTCATTTTTCCATAGTCACCGTCATCTTTTGAACTCTTCAGGCATAGGTTTGATTCTCGGATCAGATCCCAAGAGCAAACCTTTGTTCAAATCTATAATGCATGAGTTTGTTGATCAGATAGATTTTTCTTCAATGAGCTTATGCGAAGCAATTTATCATTTTCTATCCCTATTTCGGCTTCCTCCAGAATCCCAACAAATTGATAGGATTTTAGAGAAATTTGCTCATGCTTATTATGTATCTCATTCATCTCAATTTCCTTCTGCATCAATTGTGTATGATGTATCTTTTGCAGCTGTATTTTTGCATACCGATGCTCACAACCCTCGTGTTAAAGAAAAGATGACGAAAGCCCAGTTTTTAAAAATGTATAGGGATATGGATGAAGGAGATGCTGTATCTTCCGATTTCTTGAGTGAAATTTATGATTATGTTGTTTTACACGAGATCTCTCTCCTCGGAGAGACAATAATATCTAATGATTTTAAATCGCCATCTCAAAAAGGGGCAGAGTCGTTTAAACAGAGTATGAAACACATACAAGAAGCTCAAACAAGAATGAAATCATCATCATTTGGGATCATTAGATGGGTTAGTCCAGTTGCGCCAGATACAGTTCGTCCAATGTTTGATGCTATTTGGTCCCAATTACACGCTCTTGCATCCAAAATTCTTAATGATGGAGGAGAAGAGGAAAAAATTTATAGTGCTGTTATTTTACTGACTTCTTCAATCTCAATAGCAGCCAGGTTTTATATGGAAACAGAAAGCACAGTATGCATGTCTGCATTGTGTACATTTACGAGGTTACAACCATGGTCACCAATCCAATTGCAGAATATACGGGCAATTAGAGAATTACTTCAGATGACAAAATCATTTAGTAGTTATTTTGAACCTGTATGGGAGAAACTTCTAGGGCTATTGGCTCAATTAGATTACTTCATGTTATGCCATAATACATCTGCACCATCCGATAAAAACATGGCCGAAGTCTGTAAGCAAAACGCAGAAATTATATCCTCCTTAATTCCAAGATCTGATATCGATTCTCTTTTTGAAGCTTCATCATCTTTTCCATCCTCAGCAATCGTTCCATTTGTTACTGCTCTTTGCAAAGTATCAAACAATGAATTCGGGATGAGACCATCAAGGATATTCTGTCTACAAAAGATTGTTGAAGTTACCGCTTTTAATATGGATAGAGAAAGATTTGTTTGGACAAGAATGTGGAAACCTATTTCCCAACATCTAATCGAAGCAGGGTGTTTTAACCAAGAAATAGTTGCTAGAACAGCTCTTGATTCTTTGAGACAACTTGCAGGGAAGTTTTTGGACAAGGAAGAATTGCATTCATTCCATTATCAAAGGGATTTCCTTCGACCATTTCATGCTATTTTGCGAAAAAGCAAATCGAAATCAGTTAGACAATATGCGCTCAGATGTATTAATTATACTGTTCAATTATACCATTCTCATTTGAAATCTGGATGGGAAGCAGTTTTTAGTATGCTTGAATCATCATCAACAATTGTCGAAGTCAATCGGTTAGCATTAACAGTCCTGATTGATATCTTTGAGAAACATATTGCAGATATTATGAAGGAAAATTTATTAGCAAGATCAATCAAAGCTGTTTTAAAGTTTATTAATATTCCCAATATGACTGGAGTATCTGCAACATATGTGATTTTGGGAGTTTTTGAAGCACTTTCAAAATCGGATATGGCCCAAAATTTATTGATTCCAGTTGTATCTGCATTATTGGAAGCAATTCGAAACCCAAGGTATACTGATTTTTGTTTAGATACTTTAAAGAATAATATGAAAGCAAATCTTTGGAATGTTGTATCAAAGTATTTATTGATTCCCCTCTTTTCTGAACGAAATGGTGTGTTTCTGTTGAATAATGGAGACAAAATAATTGAATGGATTTTACCAGCTATTACAGAGGAGTCTCCATTAGATTCAATTGAGGTAATTAAAATTTGCATCACATCTCCCAGCTCAAAAATTCTATCGGTGAGCGCATCATATCTCAATGTTTTATTAAACAAACCAGAATATGTAACTCAGGCATCATTAGTATTAAAAGGAATCATTGAATCAATAAAGAACATTGGTAATGATCAAAATATTGATTATATCTACTCAATGCTGTATAATCTGATTAATTGCCTGACCGAATCGGAACTTTCTGAGATTAATACTCTCCTTTCTGGAAGACCAACACATTCAATTAACTCTGCTAAGCTCTTTGTTTCTACTCAAGTTCAATTGTGTAATATGAAGACAATCTTGATTGATGAAATTAATCAACACATTCATTCTCTTTTGTCTGAAAATGAAATATTCAAATCAATAGTAGTTAATGAAATTCTGAATCTCAATAACACAGACTTTTCTGAAATTGCCGGAGAATTGTCGGCGATTTTAGCCCCCTATATATCTTCGAACAATGAAGAGCTCAGAGAGGCTTTAGCATCTTTTTTTATCAAATTATCCCAAATATGTATCCCTCATAAAGTAAGTATTTAATATAACATATTTATTTAATTTTTTTCATGTTTGCTAATAAATGATCATATAAAGCTTTGTCTTCTTCATTTAATTTCATCGGATCAATTCCAATTAGAAAAGACTTAATGGCAAAATTATTCTTCATTTTCTCTGAAGAAACAATTCTAAAAACTTGCTTGAGGATTATTTTGTTATATACTTTGCGATTTGGATCAAAAATATTGGAAAAAGTATTTAAAACATTTTCAAAGACAAGCAGATTGGACTCTGGTTGTTCATGATCAACAATGCACTTGATATACAATACAATATCAGAATATGTAAGTGAGTTAGATTCCAGAAAATATTCAATGATGCTTTGCCTTTTTGATGGTATTACAGATAGAAACTCGTTAAATAATGAAGAAACTTGTTGAAATACTTGCTCAGGAATATTTTTATGTAAATATTCGGATAAAAATAAATCTTTTTCATCAAAACTATTTCGATTTTGCTGAATATATTCTCTTAGTGTAGAGAATATTAAGACCAGCATAGAATGTGACTCATTTGTTAAAGACAATTGAATTGATAGCTGAGCGAGAAATCTTAGAGAAAAAGTGTTTTTATCTGGATTAATATTCAACATTAGAATATGATAAATTGGCAAGCAACAGGCTTGGGATTCATTAAGAAAGTCTAGAAACATTGAAATCCCCTCTTTTGAACCGTATTCTAATATTGATTTAAACTTTTTCAAATGATCTGATTCTGATAATTGTAGAAAATTGATAATGGATAATTTTACACATCTTTCATCCAAGAACACGTTTCTCGAAATGTGATAACGAGGGTTATTCAACAAAAACTTTAATGAAACTAAAAAAACGTCAAAGTTGCTTTGATTATAACAAGGTTCTTCATTAAACGCAAGTCTAATAAAAGAATCTAAATGATTTTGACTCAATAATGAATAATTCTCAGGTTGAATATTTACCCAAGCAAGAATTGCATTATATTTACAGTTCCCTAAATCAAATAGTGACATAAGTCTGAAGAATGTATCAATAAATCCTGTTTCATTTACCCAGTTAATTTCAGTTTGACTAAATACTATGCCAATTATCCGAAAAACGGATTTGAAGTTTCTAAGATCCATTAAAGATATATTATTAATTACCTGATCAATAAATCTTTGAATATCAAGAATGAATGAAGTCAAAGATGATTTTTCTGATATGTTGGTGTGAAACTCCTTTTTCTGAAGTGGTTCAGAAAATGCTAATACACATTCATCTTGATAAATCTCATTAAATAACGCATCTGATTCACAAGCATCATCACCCAAAAAAAATGAAGAAATTGTATGTTCTGCAAGTTCCCTTATTGAATGATCATTAGAAAGCAAAAAATCAAATAATCCGGCAGAATTACTCAAAAAAAGCATATTCAGAAAACTATAATGATACTTTTTAGCAATAACAGAACATGTATATATAGCCTTCAATTTAAACTCATCGTCATACGTAGTCGTGTGAATAAAAACAAAAATAAATTTTTCAAATAATAACTTATAATGTTCCAGATAAGTAATAGAAAACATTACATTCCTTAACTTCAAGACAGCATTCATGTCATTATTCTCAAACAATCGGTGATATAAATCTTCAATCGATTCTGTGGAATAATTCTCTAATAAATACATGTAGTCAGACGAGTGTCGAAAAGATTGAAACACTAATTGCATTATGGAAATAAGGCAATCCGAGTTATAGTATCTAAATAATGCCAAAGATTTAAATGCAAAACTAAAATCTAAAACGCTGACAAAAACTTGAAGGTCGACATTTTGAAATCCTTGTTTGATACTATTCTGAATAATATCAACAATTTGCCCATTTGGAAACTTTGATAATATACCAGGGATCTTTAGAAAAACATATACCATTTGATATAAATATGATAGAAGTCTACTATTTTCTACTTTGTTACGAAGAAGATCCATCAATAATAATAAAAATCGTTTTGAATTTGGTAATTGTGCGTTCATAAAAACTTGCTGTATTATGTTAATAAACTTATTTACCTTTATTTTATCTGAGCAGTGTGTCAGAATTCGAGTTATTAGCTCAAACTGACTCAGAAAGTACTCTACAGAAAATAAGGCATTTTTAGAATCAGATATTTGCTTCGTCACTATACCAAAAAAATCATAATATTGTTCATAGTTGGTATTTCTTAAGAAAACCGAGAGCAAATAGACCATATTAAGTTTTGGATTGTTGATATGTGAAATCATATTATAAAAACTTTTGCTGAACACATTATTAATAGTGTGATACATGTCATTATCATCATTGACAGCTTTTTGAATATCATCAGGAATCGGAGGTGATGATCGATTAATCTGAGAATCAATACCTTCTTCAATATAAAAGAGAATATATGCATTAAGATTCTCATTGTTTAAACCATAACATATATCTTTTCTCTTTCGATCATCAATAATCTTTTCAACTTGATAATCACTACTAATATACCATTCATGTTGTTTCTGGAATATGGAAACAAAATGACCATTTTCTGGTTCTCCATCATGGGCTATAACACCTAAAAGAGTATATTTAGAAGGAGAATCATGTTCCTCGATATATGGACCAATATCTAGATCATCAGGAAACTCAAATCTGGTATTAATTTTTTCTCTTCTACCTCTTTCAAAATTATAAGAAAACCTTGATAATTGAAGAACTAAAACAACAGGAGATTCAACAATCTTGGATATTTTTTTTACGGTAGTATTCCTGTTTAATGACTCAGAAAAATAGTTGGGGATTTGTTCAAATTTAAAATAATCTGCCAAGGAAGCTTCAAGGTTTTTAAATCCACTTATACGCAGAGAAATTGAGTGATAAAGCTGAGTAGTTGTGGTGATAATATTTGACTGTCCTTCAATAATCTTCTCTTGGATTTTACTTTGAAATAGTCCGTATATTGTGCTAAGATTTTCCGACAAAAGTTTATTAATTAAGATGGTGTAAAACTCAATAGCATCTTGTTGACTATGAGGTTGAGAAATTGAACCTGTTTCAAAAAATTTTGTCAAAAAATCAGTAGGACTAGTGTAGGGTCTATGTGTTTTAGACATTTTATAAAACAATAATGCTAATGGATACATGGTTGAGTCAGGATTATCGATTACACACTCTAAAAAAGAATTCCTAAAAATAGGTATCGAATACAATACTTGCAATGTCGAGTTCATATAGCAAGTATTTCCCAAGTTCATCAATCCAGTTACTCCATCACAAATCTTATTTTGGCTAATTTGGATATAATTAAATGGGAAATCGCTTTTGCCAAGAAACATAATCAATTCTTCGACGATATGGATTTGGATTTCCTTATCGGATATTATTGCGATTATCATGGTAATTATTTCGTCTCTAAAATCTTCTTTATGGGATTTTATCAACATATGCAAAATTGAGGAAATCAATCTATAATTACTTGCTACAGTTCCTTTTTTGACAGAAAAAAAGGACTGAACAATCTTTATAAACCTCAGATACTCAGAATCACATTGATTTGAAATGTAATTCTCCAAAATTGATATAATTTGTTTATCGTTCCATTCTTCTGGAGCTGTTTTTTCGAGTAATATTGAAAGTATTATAATGGATTTGGTAGGTGACTTTGTTTGCGATAAAAGGTCAAATCCTTTACTCTTGTTAGGTAAAGCACATAAAACAACATCCATTAATTCATGACACTTCGACTCAGATCCTAATAGAATAAAATTCAATGTTGGTGTTTGAAGTAAAAATTGTTCTTCATAGATTATGGGGAATTTCATCGATATATGAATTAAATATTCACCACAATACTTATTTAAATCATGATTACCAGAAAATGATAAAGTTTTCATAAGAATAGCAATAATGGTCCCAATATTATCCTTCAATTTTGATGGATTTAGTTTTAATAACATCTTTAGTGCTTCATACAACGAAATATCAAAAACCTCTCCTTTAATAAACAAATCAAGAATATAATCACTTATACCATGCTGATCATACAGTTTTGGAAGTTCGGGGTCTTTGAGGCAATCATTTGTTATTCGAAAGACATAAGCTTGCATGTATTCGGTTTCTACACTACTTAAAACTAGTTTTGCAGATTCAAAGTTTTTAATAGAATTGCGCAATCTTTCAATTGGTCTAAAAATGGAAAGCAAGCCGTATACATAATACTGCATTCCAGAATTGGAATGATTGTTCAAATATCCAAAAGCTTTTTCAGGATATTGCATATTCTCTAACAAATCACTTATCGATGATGTAGGTGATTCAATTTCACTTGATTTGGTGAATGAAACTGGAATCGAGCAATTTTTAGTTATTCCAAGTTTTACAAGCTCAGATGAATAATCTGCATTATTAAAATTGATAAAACAAACAGAGCTATCTTGTTTCAGCTTATATTTAATTTTGATAAGTAGCTCACCGAGTTGAATATTTGGGCTAACCTTAAGATCCATCAATTTTTTCTGTTGATCATCAATAATACTTACAATAATTCGGTTTTTTTTCAAAAATTCTTTGTGTGTATGGATTCCAATATCTTCTATACCACATCTAAACTCAAATATTTTGCAGAGTTTATATAAAAATTTTAGGTTTAAAATTTGTTCTCTATCATTATCACCAAGATTTTGACAAATAATTTCCCTATGAAAATCCAAAAAATGAACAGAGGAATCAAAATTTGGAATGGAATTAAAAAAAGTACACATATGCCTTATAGCGCAATCACTAGTATCATTATCTAGAGGTTTTATAATACAAAGATAAAGATATGATAATCCTTTTAAAGGAAACCTTTTGACTTCATATTTACAATTTGGTCCATAATAAAGATTCATGGAAATATCATGTGTGGAAACCCCATAACTAATGATAAATAATATTAAAAATTCAATCATTTGAGATTTTGCTTGGGAGTAATCGAAATGATCTAAATACTCAAATAGAAACTCGCAACCACCTTTAACTAATAAAAGTAAGGGATTTCTAAAAACAGATACAAGAAAATCCCATGGTCCAGAATTCGAACGAAGAATCAATTGATTAAAAAAATCAGAATCCAGGAATCTGTAACCTTTAAGAATCATATTCTCAAATAAATTACATACTGCTTGAGATAATAAACCATCATCAATAAACTCGATTATCTGGATGGCAACAGAATATACAATAGAATCATTTAGAGTATACATATCAAAAATACTGTCATAAATTACAATTGCAGTCAAAGAAAAGTGATCTTTTCCAATATCTAAAAGCTGATTAAGGATGTAGTATACTAAAGCTTGAGATTTGTTAGCATCAATTATGGATTTAAAACACATTATTAGATTAGTATCAGAGTATGAATTTTTGATCTGATTAAATAGGTAATTATGAATAATATTAAAAGATTCCTTGTTTTTGGCATAATAAATATTGTACATAAGTGAGAGAAGCGAAAACTTGATAGAATCTTCAAAATCGAAAAGCCACTCAAGGAAATTTGTTTGAACATTTTCTAAAGACGACTGAACAATGCCACAGAATATATTTAACAAATACTGATGATACAGAGCACATCTATTTGGAATCATTGAAAAATTGGTTATTAAGAACTCCAAACTGGGTTCAAATTTATAAAAAATATACTTGATTACCTTATTGATCATTTTGTAAGAGCTAATAGATAAATTACCCTCCATCATTTGTTTCAAAAATTTTCCTTCACTTAACCATTTAATGTATCTATCTGTATAATAGTATGAAACATCAGAAACTATTTCTGAGAAAACGGTAATAGAAAGAGATTGAAGATCAGATTTTGTTGAGCATATAGAAAATTCAAAAAAATCCAATAAATCTTGAACAATAACTGGGCTTTTCGCTATTGTAGTTATTAATAACACAGTTGTATATACAATGAAACAAATGAGATCATTATTATCATTTCGAGAATTATATTCCATGAAAATTTGCAATTGTTTTCTAAAGATTAATTCAATTTGTTGAACAAGTTCACAGAGCTGAGGAGTATCCAGAAAAGATGCCATATCGACCAAAATATAGTAAAAGATCCTTGATTCATCAAAAATTTCTGCTAAATTTAATAAAAATTGAGAAAAAATGCCTCGAGAATATAGCTCCTGAACGAATTGCTTTTGTGTTGACTCATAATTTTTAAAAAATCCATTTTTGGGAATAAAAATAGGAGTGAGGGCGTTATTTGGAATCTTAGTATTTTTCCTAAATGAAAAAGCCGTGAATTGTACTAATTGACTTGCTACGTTTAAAACACTTGGAATATCTTCCTTTTCATAATCCTTAAACCCAATAAGGTTTTCAATGAATGTCGGAAATACCTTTGTCATTAAAAATTCTTCATTTGTGTCTACTTGTCCGGAAATAACACTGTCGAGCAAAAATTTATCCAAATAATCAACAAATGAGTACGACAACGAAATTACCTCGGATGAATTACAGTTTTGATCACGAATTCTATTATACAAACACTGTAAATCACCATAGCTCGACATTTAAAATTTTAGAGCTAATAAAATTTACAAAACCGCATTCAACGATAAAAGTGACTAAAATCAACTAATTCAAAAGTGGCAAGGTCTTCTTTTGATAAACCTGTGAATATGTCAAAAGAAAAACAAGCATTTTCATCCACAATCATAACGCTACCGATATTATCATTATATAAATATATCGAAGAAAACACTGTAACAATTCTTCCATCAAAACTGAAAGGAAAATCAAATCCATTAAGGGGTATTTCATGAGCTCTTACCATAATATCTAAACCATTTTCATCAAGAAATCGATGGAGGGCTTTTTGTCCAAAAGTTGAGCAAGGACCTCTTACACTTTTCCCAAATTCATTGATCTTTGAGTTCGGATCAGACCACACCAAGTCGGAATAAATACTTAAAGGACCAATATCTGATGGTCTTGGAAAAGATTTGATATCTTGAAGAGAAAACACCAATGGGGAGATACCGCCATGGATACAAATCATTTTTTTGTTGAGTCTTGCTGCTATTGGAAGTGTATTAAAAACATTGATGAATTCATTAAAATTTGCTCCTTTAAACTCACATTCATTTTTAAAACCCCCCTTTTCACACACCAATTCGCATTCATGATTACCTCTAATCATAAATATCCTATGTGGATACAATACTTTGAAAGCGAATAATAAAATAAGTATATGAATACTGTCAGGCCCCCGATCAACATAATCACCAAGGAATAGATAGTTTGTGGTATTAGGAAACCCAAATTTCTTGAAAATCCTGAGCAAATCAAAATACTGACCATGCAAATCTCCTATGACTACAAACTTACCATTTAAGTCCATTAGCGATTCATCCCGCAAAAACAATTGCTGAACAGATGAACATATAAAAGTAACATCTGAATGAGGTATTATTAGTTTTCCAGTCAGTTGGTGAGGTGATAAAAGCTTTTTCACTATACTATCTATCGAAATAGGACATTCTAATCTACAATTAGCAGTTATTGGATCAGAAGAATTTGTTCTGGAATATAAATCAACTTTCATATAAACTATACCATCAATTATAAGCCATTTATCATAAAAATATTGAATGCTATCGAATTCTTTAACAACTATTTGGCATTTTGGTGCTTTGTCAAAAACATTTGCGAAATCGACATGATTTTTAGGTCCATTGCTACTTTTAATACTAAATTTAATTAAAAACACAGTAGATGGTGGTGTAAATAATTTCTCACTGATAATTGTAAATTGAACCTTCTTTGAAAGAGATATTGAACATTTTAAATCAATTATACTCGTTTTAATCAACAAACATGGACATTTATCAGTATCATCTATCTTAAACAGCCATTGTTTAGAGTCAATCAATTTCAAATCCATGCAGAGTCAGTCAGATAATGAATGAAAAACCAATCTATAAATAACATTTATTTTATATTGGTATACATCAATTGAACTGAGAGAGATTATTCCTCTCTATTCTAAGAAAAGATGGTATCTTCTGGGTACCAAAAATTCTTGATCCAACAAATGAAGGCCGATTAGATGGCTTTGTTGGAGAATGCGATGGACACTCATAGTTTCTGAATAAAATATTGCTATGAAACATTTGTTTGTCAATGACCATTTCATTAGAAAAAGTACACTGTTCGGTTGGTACTATATCTAATGCTATCTCCACATTCGAATGTGATAAATACTCACTTTCAACCACAGGTCTGGCATTTAAATAGTCAATTTGGGCTTTTTCTTTTGAAAAGACATCTGAGTCTAAGCCTGATTGGCTTAATATTGCTTCAGAAATTGATGATTCTATCTCAATTATCCCATTTCCAGAACACGGAAGAGGATTTGGCAAGGTTTCTGGAATTGAGAGTTCTTGGGTATCATCAATGTCATAATTCACAACTTCAATCGGAATTTCTGGAGCGGGAACCCATTGTATAGAATTATTATCTTTTGTTTCAACTTCAACTTCATATAGAGTAATATCTTCTTCAAAAGTATCAACAGTCACGAAATCATATTCTTGAGAATACAAAGAATGATTAATTGCCAAAGAGTCTTCAACAACAGTATTTTTCATCAATTCTATTTTTTCAATATCTTCATGTTTTATTTCTTTTTGAGTAACATAATTGATAATGTTTGCTTGTGTATTATTAGGCTCTACTAATCCATTTTTTTCAGAATTATTCTCTTTTGATGCATTAGTGGAATAACAGTAAGAATCCATATAAGAATCTTCCTCATAACCATCTTCTGATGAAGAAATCATATTATTTGTGATCGGTTCTTCAATTTTGTGATTATTTTTTACCTTATTATCGGTTACATGGATGGAAGCTTTTATGTGAACTACTTCATGAGCCTGAAGAATTTGTTCATCTTCGTTTTCGGATTCATCACAATTTGAACAATGCTGATTCTCATTAATAAGAAGATTGTTATCCAATAAGTGTCCATTAGGTAATGACTGATCTTCAAATTTTAACATAGAATTATCACTGATTGAATTATTATTTTCCCCATGGCCAACAAAACTCATCATTGGTTGGGTCTCTATGGTATTTGATTTATCCTCACTTGGGGAATATTCAGCATCAGAGATTGGTTCTGACATAATGTTTCCATGAATACTGTTTTTATTCATGCTATCATCAAAGCTTTCATTAATTGAATGCTCATTTGATTCTTCTTTATCACTTTGTACACTATTTTGCAATGAATCATTCTCCTTTTCACTTTCATCCGAAGATGAAATATTGTTAAGAGAATGAGAGATCATAAATATTTCTGTATTTCTTTTGGTTTCATTCTTTATCGGTTTGTTTTCATTATGCTTTGTGGATATATGTTCAACGATCATAGTTCTGGAATTTAAAATGGGACTCCTTTTTGATTCAGGTTTATCTTCATCTGAGTAACTGCTATTATATTCATAACTATCAGAGTCTTCATCAATAAGTATTGGTTTCCGAATTTGGGATTGTGATTCACCAATGGTTTGTTTCTGAAAGGATTTAATCAATGGATTATTCTTAATACTGGTGTCTTTATCCATAGTGGTTTGGTTGCTACTGTTAAATAAAACATTTTCTTTTTGTTCTGTAATACTTAATGTGGTGATTTTGGAATTAATCGGACCTTCAAAAACAGTTTCTTTCTCTTCATTATTACTTTTCTGATAATTAGAAAGGATGTTGTTGTCTGATACTAGCACCTGCTCATCAACGATTTGTCCATCATTCAAATTGTCGTTACTCTTCAACAAAGAATCTTTATCATTTTCATCTCCCAAATTCTTGAAGGCATCAGTAGAATTCATGGTTTCCAAAACTGATACATTGTTAACTTCACTTTCTTGGTAATTATTAATACTGTTTTGGTATGAGTTTAGACCACTGTCTGGTAATTTATCTCCATTGTTTGGGATGCTGTCAGGAATTGAAACAACAAAATTACCCTTTTCTGTTTCTTTATCTGATGAAAATGGTAATTCATCAGGAACAACATTAAATATATTAAGCAATGGATTAATTAAGATTTTCGACCTCACAATACTGAGCTTATTAAATATTGGGGGAACTTTCACATTACTTGAATTAACCAAAATGGAACTGATTTCGGGCTTTAAAGTAATACTTTTTTCGATTATTGTTCGATTATTATTTATTGGATCAAAAGCAACCACAGACGATATCTGCTGTTCAGATTGTGTATTCCTGAACTTCATTAGAAACTCGGGCAGGATAAACCGATTACATTGGCTCGAAATTGGAACTTTCCAGACACTGACAAATAAGCCAACATCTTTTGAATTGAATGAAGGAAAAGATGTAGTTATGTAAGAATCATGCTCAATATCAATTAATAAATTTAATGGATATGTATAAGAGAAATTGGCAAGATCATTCATAACTGTTCCCTTTAACCTATAATAATCCGACCTTATCCTTGGAGTAGATGAATTGTAAAGTTTTTTAAGTTCTAATAAGAAAAGCAACAAATCTTGGGAGTCTTTTTCGTCAATACTATGAATATCAACTAAAGGCATACAGAGGGATCTCAATGAATCTTTTTGCAAAAGTATTCTAAATATTCTATATATTTCGGATCGGCTCTTAATACCGAAATGGTCCAAATTCAGTTCCATAATATTATTGTTATTTAGAATAAATGCTATTGAATTATCATTAAGCGGAATCCCTGTTAACGATAGCGATGTTAAGTTATGGATAACAGATAGTTTGTGAATTTGAAAAGAGTTTAGGGAAAAATCGGATGCACCTAATGAAACACCCCAAAGTTTGGTTCCAATCAAATCGATTAGTTTTTCAAGAACTAATATAGTTCGGCTATTGAAACAATTACAAATACTTATGTAGACACTGTGTGAAAATATTTTTTCACAAAAGTTTTTCAGAAAACATGCCGGTATAAGGTTACCGCTCCAATTCACCTCTACTAAATGATTAATTGAACTAATTTCACTTATCGATTCATAAAAGGCTTCCAGTTGGTTGGAATCAAATCTTAAATATGATAGATCAAGAGAAAAATCCGTTTTGATTGAAAACAAAGATTTAAATAAGACAATCATTGATTCCTTGGAAAAATATGAGCCAGACAGTGATACTTCACATAAATTGCATGGAAATGGAATTATTTCTCTTTGATGAGTCATATTCACCCCCCTTAAATATAAATGATGCAAGTTCTGAAAATTGGAAAAATCGATTATATGTGGTATTTCTATCGCTGGTTTCCAATTAGAAATACTTAACGTCTCTAAGCACTTGAATAATTTTGATTGGTTAAGAATCAAACTAAATGCTTCATTTATTTCATCTGGAGATGTTTGAATATTCTCAAAACACAATTGTTCTATATACACAAATGTTTGACTGGAAAGTAGGATTTCAAAAATTTCCTGAATTTGGATGAGAGACATGGAGACATTTGAAATCACAATTCGACTAATTTTTGATTTATACTTCGATAATTCATGAAAAAACATGACCAATCTATTTGGGTTAATAAAACACTTGTTGATAATCCATGTGGTAACACTAGAGTTAAGTATATTTTCAAAGTGGAAATATTCAAATGCAAAATCATCATAGTTATCAAAGCGAATTGTTGTGAGAGACTTGGAATTTTTAAGAATTTGGCGAGTAAATAATGCTACAGAATTAGGAGAATACTTTTTGAAGCCAAGTATCTGCATTTCACTGGTTGCTGAGAGAACAGATGTTACTGTTTTCAAATGATATACTGGATGGCATCTAGAATCAAGAGTGAAAAAAACTCTATTTGTTTGGTCATATAGATCAAAAATGCCTTCAATCAATGGATCAGGAATCTGATTATACCGAAAACAGCTCGAAATGTATCGAAATACAGAGATACCACTAAAGTCTTTGATACAAATCAATGGAAATACACGATTACTCATTAATTTCCCAGCAAAATACTTGTTATATAAATATGAAATCTCTTGAAATACTATTTCAATTTTCTCTGATTCAAGAAAGAGCCTTTTTTCATTGACATAGAATACAATTTTGTTGTTGCTTTCGAAATCAACCCTTTTTATATCAAGAAAACTAATAAAATCCTTTATTTTATACGAAATTGATAAAAAAGCTGGTCTGAAAACATATAAACCAATATTTGTTGTTCCAATCACACAATTGAGAGGTTTTTTTTTGGAAGAAAGAACATATCCATATACTAACGAGACGATTTTGATTTTTGGATGAGGAATAATTGGTTCAATCTTATTGATACAATCAACAAAAACTTTTGTTGACATAATAAACTAAGTTGGAAGAGATTTATTGATGTTTTACATCGATTCAAGGGGCTCCACCATAAACAATCTTAGGGCATTGTGAAGCACTTGAAGAACTGCACGGCAAAAGCGAACTTTGACATACATAGACTCATCACCTGATAAAACCTTAACTCTACCATAGTATGATGAGAAAACGCGGGAAAGATTGAATGCATATGTTGGGATAACATGAGTACCAAAGTCAGGAAGTTTAGGTTCTGGAGGAATTTCTCCATTTTCAAACTGTGGAATAGTGGAACGAACAATTTCCTTGAATGGAATAATGTACTTAGTCATAATTTCCCAAGCTTGGTCATCATTTAGAAGATCCCAATTAAGTTCAGCTGGTTCTGGTTGGTATTTTCCATTCTTAACACCAATATCAAACTTAGCAAGGATAGATGAAATCCTAGCAGCTGAATAGAGAATAAATGCAGCTGAATTACCTGTCGGATCAACAGCTTGATCAATATCAAAGTTAATAGGAACACGTGGCGAAACAGAAAGGAGAGAGTATTTCATTGAAGCATTAGCAACGGTGTGAGTAATACGTTGAACAATGGATTGATCATCCATATTAATTTTGGCAACACTACGATCTTCCATAACTTTCTTTGTGGCTTCCTTAAGTTGTTCATATAATTCATCAGCGAGAACATAAATACCTCTTCGGCCAGACATTCTTTGAATCCTTCCGCTTCTCATAAGCTTAACAAGTTCATATGCCATATGGAATTGAGGCCTATTTTCAATGCCGAGTGCTTTCAAAGTTAAGGCAACCTTTTCTTGTGGAAGATTTTGCTCTGTACAGATCACATTAAGAACAATATCAGCTTCAGAAATCTTTTTCATTGAATAAGCAACATCTCTAAGGGTATATAGAGTGGTTCCATCAGGACGAAGAACATAGAATGGTGGATATGGCTTTGCATAACCTCCTTTTCCACGTTTTGTACCAGTTGCATCAAGATAGTTATCAAGATCAAGATAGGCACCTTGGGGCTTACCTTGCTCATTGGATTGGGTTTGAGGGTGGAAAAATGGTGATTGTTGGAATAAACTAATCAGAGCATTGGATGTGCCATCCCAAGATATCTCAGATTCAAAATCAAATCTATCATGCTTTACGCCATATGTATCCAATGTTTGTTGACATCCACGAAGAGTATCGTTTGTCATCTTTCTTATGATACGAACGGCATCTGGTTCTTTGTTTTCATATGCTTTATTCAATTGTCCAGCTAATTTGATAACACTATCATTGTCATTGAAGCAGGATCTTAAAGAATCAAATAGATCTGGATAACGAGTATGAAGATCATTGGATATTGTCACATATTCAATTTGCTTCATTGCCTTTTCGTATTTGTTTCCAAAATCGGGAACAACTTCAACTTCATTTGAGTCATATTGGCTTGGATCATCAACAATCATTGCAATTTCTTCTAAATCTTCAAATTTAGGAATTGGTTCGAATTCTGAAGCATCACCATTGTTATCATTTTCATCATTAACCAAATTTTCAAAGAATTCATAGTCATAAAAGCCATTGTGTATGTGATTGGGCTTAGGAGCTCCTTTTTCCTTAAGTTCATTAAGGAGTTGATTGAAATAACACCACCTATAAAAGCTTATTTGTGGATCTTCAAGAATGATTCTGTTATTCAAGTCAAAGATCAAATTAGCAACCATCTGTTGAACATTAATTTCTTTTGGTGATGATGTGAATTTAGTCATCAATTGTTTGTTACCTTTTAAGTGCTTGTATACATAAGCGAAGTAGTTAGCGAAACACCAAATTGAATAAATATTCTTTTCAGATTTGGTATCCTTTAATTTTTCAAGGTTCTCTATGATCTGAGCTAATGCTTCGAACTTTGATGAAAGTTCCAAGAAAAATCCGAAAGGTTTTTGACTATTTGATTGTGCACAACATGTTAACTTGGAATTAATAAATGCAATATTAACTTGGCACCATTCGAAAAAGGTTCCTTTGGATTTGCCTACAAATCCGCCTTGTGTCATAAACTCGATCATTTCGAAAATCATCTTATTCATATATTCTTTTGAATGATTTTCCAACTGAGAAACTGATTCTCCCTTCATATAACAATACAAGAAGTAAATCAAGTTGTCAAAGAAAACAGTGAGATTCTTCTTTCCATGACGAACTTGAGACTTCAGATAAAAGTTAAGAAAACAAATAACTCTATCGACTTCATTATCAAGGATTGTGCTAAGCTGGGAAAAGTTTATACCACAAAGCTGCAATTCATTAAAAGTATTCATGATGGCATAAACAGAACCAATGACGTGATCAATTTTCCTGTCATATTTCACATCTGGCAATCTAGAGTAACCAAGAGCTGTTAATCCAATTTGAGCACCAAGATCATTGACTAAGAAATATTCCTTGGTGTTGTAACCAAGGAATTTGAATAGCCTGGACATGTGTGCACCAATCATAACATTCCTCAAATTTCCAATATGAAGAGGAGAATTAGGATTAGATGAAGTATGCTCTATAACTATCTTGAAGTCAATGGGATTATTGTTCTTCATAACTTTGCTACTTCCAAATTTGCTGTTCTTTCTCTCAATTTTATCAATAAAGTGTCTAAAGAATGCAGACCTGCTGACAAAAATATTAAGAATACCCTCGAAAAGTGTGATTGAACCAATTTCAAATCCAGGTTGACCAATTTTCATTTGGATCAATTCAACAATTCTTGCTCTGGCTTGATCACCATTCTTATCAGCATTATCAATTGGGAATCCACATGCATTCATAATCTTTGTAAGAGGAGATTTGGGATCTGGAACTCCTTCAGATGCAAATCGGAAATTCAAACGAATAGAATAATCGCCCAAATTGGCATGAGGACATTTTGTCACAAGGATTTGTTCGTAAATAAGCTGCTTTTTATCTCCGTTGATATCAAGGCAAAAAGCAAGAGCCTTTCGAATTCTTTCCATTGTAAAAGTGAGAGACCAAACAAACCCATTCAAAAAAGATGTAAACTAAAATTCAGATTTTAACTTGAATGTGAACGATGTATTGATAGCTTTGTTATGATTAAGTGGGCCAAAGATAACTGTTCAGAACCAGAAATGCATTGTTTTTGGATTTTAAAATTTCCTCAATAGAAAAAAACAACAAAATCATGACAATTTAGTGTATAAGAATATAAAAACATGTTTTTATTTTCTTTTTCATCGAATTCACAAAAAATCTATGATATCAGCTCAAAAAATGTTTAGAAAAACCATGACTGTAAAAATCAATTAAAAATACAATAAAAAGAGTTAACTTTGAGAATTTCTGGTCATTTTTAATAAATATCCAATCTGTTTATATCATTTATCAAAATTGAATCATTCTTCACAAGGTATCTGCGATTGTTTTGTGGTTTTAGATCTTTACACAACACAAATAAATGACCAATCATTCCGTGAAAATGATCCTTTTCAATTCTAATCCGACATTCAAAATTCTGTTATTTTGTCAATTTAGCTACGGTAGGACATATTTTTGAATATTTTTCAAAGATACTTTCAATTATTGACAAGAAATATTGGAAAACTCTATTGAAAATTAAATTTAATGAAATTCCTATTCACAAAACTTCTGCTTTCAAAATTGATAAGAAATAATACATGGATTCGTTTAATGAAAAAATCACTTAAATCATTAAAATGGCTCTGATTTCCGACATTTCATCTTTGGACAAGGGAAATAAGTCTATTTGGGACTCAGATTGAGTAAAAAATTGAAAAATAGATGAATATTCAGGTTTTTCCATCTTATTCTCAATTTCTTCATCTTCAACTTTTTGATCCTCGGAAATTTTCCTTAAATGCCTCATTCTTAATTTATATCTATTTCTGATACAGTTCCCCGATCTATTCTTAAAATGTTTGGCAATCTTGTGCCACCTTGAACCATACTTCTGATACAACTCATCTATTAGTTTATCCTCCTCAGATGTCCACCCATCAGATTTAAGATTGGGAGATAAATAATTAATCCATCTTTCTCGGCATTGTCTTGGTGTTCTTGATTCAATTAAATCCGAAATCAGGATCCAATTCTTTGTACCATGCTGTTCAACCAACTCTCTTAATAAGTTGTCTTCTTTTAGAGAAAATTTGATCTTTGGGGGGACAGGTCTTGGAGTTGAGTTCTGACCCATAAAAAAAATGAAAGGCTTTATCCTTCAATTTTTGATAAGTAATTCAAAACCTTGTTTCAAAATTTTTACAACATTATAATAATATCCTTTCAATTAAGGACTATGTAGAGATTTTTTTGGAATTGAACCAAAATTCGCAATTTTGTTAATATTTCTTTTAAAAAGAGTAAAGGAAATAATATAAACATTTTTTTTATTCAAACTCGGAATCTGAACTCAAAACAAGTACAAAATCTTTTTTCTTTGAATTACTTGACTTTTTCATATTAGGTATTAAATTCGATACGGTTAAGTTTGAAACTGCTGATGTATCAGAAGATAACAGGTCAATAGTATTTTCTAAAGAGGTATCATCATCACATTCTAATAAATTGCTTGATGATTCTGAGTAAAATGAATCTGTTTCAGATAATTGGTCAGATTCAGATTTATCAAGTGTTTCTTCTTCTTGAATAAAATCTGTTTCATTTGAACTAAAACTGCTATCGGTAAGCTCAATTCCAAACAATGCAGCAAAATCATTCCTTTTCTTTGTATCTCTTGCTTCCTCAAGGGGAATTTCAATTGTTGGCATCGTGAAAGATATAGATTGTGAAGAATAATCAGGTAATGGATCAATGGGCATTTTTGCATCTACATGATCATCCTTGAAAACTGTTTGATAAGAACAATCACAATGATAAATATCATTTAGAACCTTTGACAAAACATATGACTCGTTCGAGTTCGAAATTGATGAAGCATCAAAGGTTGTTTGATATGTGGTATGTTTAGACAAATCAAATGGATGATAGTGAATTGTTTTTCCAAAACTTGAGTGAAGTTCATCTAATTCACTACTTAAAAGGGTGACTCTTTTTGATGTCTTTCTATTTCTAACATTGATTGTATTCTCATATTCTATTTGCTTTTCAATAACTGCAAATTTATGGGGATTCATAACAAATAAGGGATAAAAAACAAATTCGCTAATTTTCCTGGAAACCAAATCCGTAACAGCATTTGATGTTCGTTTTGCACTATCGATTTGGCCTCTTTCTATTTCACTTAGCAAGAATATAACTTTTCCATTCCTCTTCCTCCCAGTTCTTCCCATTCTTTGAATCGTTCGAATCATCGATTTTTGAATATCGAAACATACAATCAAATCTACTTCTCCAATATCTAAACCTTCTTCCCCTATTGCTGTGGCAACTAATGTATTGAACATTCCTTTTCTAAATGAATCAATAATTTGCAATTGTTTTGCCTGGTTCAACCCTTTTGATGTGGCATTACTTGCTTGTCCAATAAACATCGAACATTTAATCCTATTTGATGCTTCAGTTAACCTTTCAACAATTCCTTTTACAATCCTTCGAAAATTGCAAAAGATAATGATTCTTGATCCTTCTGTAGTTCTAAGATATGAATCCACAATAGTTATTAGCTTTTCCATTTTGAGATCTGTTTGAGGCATTCGAAGAGCTGTGGCATATATATTCCTAAGTTCATGGAGATAATCTTCACTTTGGAATTCAGGTGAATTTAATGCCTCGCTAGCCAATTGAGAGAACGTTTCTATTCCATATACTTGCAAATACTCCCTAAATTTGAGAAATCTCAAAGCACTTGTAACACTCTTTGATGCATCACCAAGATTTTCAAGTCTCTTCAATAGCGCAATTTGTCCCTTTGTTGTTCTAACTGGGTCAGTATGTGCCACAAGATTGTAGCTGGAAAGATTCACAAGACAATACTTAATAACAGTGTTGATCCTAGCTACAAGTTCTTTGGTACCATCACTATCAGGTATATACTCATGATGAATTTCTCTATGCATTGTATATTCTCGACAATCTTCATCACTCCTCAATTCAATTTGGGAAATCATAAGGTTATATATGACTTGTTGAATCTGAGTAAAACGGCTTCCTGGTGTTGCTGTAAGTCCAATCACTCTAAAAAAACGTGTATACTCAGCTATACCACTGACAACTTTACAGTATGCGTGATCTCCTTGTGCATGATGTGCCTCATCAATGATGACTAGAACCACCTGGGAAGCAGGGCATATCCTTTTTTCAATATCATTTTGAACAGTTTGGGGTGTTGCAAAAAACACCCTTGAGTTTTCCCATATTAAACCACGGGTTTTTGGATCATTTGTTCCTGTCATCTCTGCAACATCTTTGGGATTGATTTGGGTCATTTGCTGAATGCTCTTCATTTGTTGAGTAACCAGCGGTTTTGAAGGAGCAACAAATATGATCTTTCCGTTTTGAAACCATCTATAGAAATTCAAAATTAAAACTCCAGCAATAAATGTTTTTCCAAGGCCCGTTGGGAGGACCACCAAAGTATTTCCCTTAATAGATTCGATGCTAATATCAAATTGATAGTTTCTCTTTTTAAAATTATTTATATATATGAACGTTGAAGCCGTGGACTGTTCAATGCAAGGATAAACCATTTCAGGGGCTCTATTAATCTCAGTTGGCGGAAAAGATGCTCTTATGTTTTCTTCTTTCCTCTCTGGTACAACCCATTTTTTCTGCATTACATTAAATTCATGAAAAGGTATTTAGTTGTTGAATAGGTCTTTGACAGACTGCATTGATAATGAATTATTGAGATTCTTCGATGAAAACTTGATGGTGTTGATCAACCCAGTTTGCTTTGGTTCATAGTTAACCAGAAGCCTCATTGCATGAAGAATAGCCATTGGTGAGTTGCTAGTAAAGGGTCCATTTGGTGATACATGGTCATATAGAAGAACAGCGCCTGTTATGCATCTTAAACAAAGCAAGTTTGTTTCTTCATTTGGAAATCTATGGCTGGACAAGACCGATGTTGCCACATCAGTAATTGATCCGAGAAGGGTAAGAATCTGTGATAGTTTTTCTGGCGAAGATGCATATGCTAATTTAACTTTATTTGCAGCTGCAAAAAGAAAAGGAGATGGTTGGCCATAAAACACGGTTGAACTATTAGTAATTGCAATCATCTCGGCAATTTCATCATTGGTATTCCTCATTCCAACCCTCCTAAAATACGAAAGATCGTTGAGCAATTTAAATAAGCTAAGCTTAATCTCATCAAATCTTAAAATCAAATCGAATGCTTGAGCAAAGCTTTTTGTTACAGCTGCATACTGATCTAAAATCTGAATAGAATCGTTTTGGATCAAATTTATTACAAATTCAAGAAGAGAAAGAAACTGAGAAACCAAAACTTCAGAGAATTTGTAAACATCTAATTGAAGGCGAATGTTTGGAAGAAGAGAACTAAAGGCCGCAGATGAATTTTCTTCACTAGGCTTTGATATCGCTTGCCCTATTAATATACTTTGATCTTTATAAGCGGAAAAAAGTGGAATCAATTCATTAGCCTTTTTCAAAACCTGCTCGTTAAATTCCGTAACAATTCGAGTTTCTTCTTCGTTGATGGGAGCTACATTATCAAAGTCAATAAATACATCTGGAAGTCGATGGGAAATGCTACAGCTAAAAAGACCTCCCATTCTCAAAGAAAAAGTGATTTCTTTAATCTACAAATTTTATTTTATATTTTAACCGAATTCTATTACTATCTGTTTGCCCATAAGCAACTGTTCCCTTGCACTTTTCTCCCCCAAGAATGTAGTTATAACATAGACTCCTCCAGGGATAATTATTATTAGAGATCCGATGATAATAAGCAGGAGCCAATTAAATTGTTTTATTGGCTTGACTTCATAGCAATGGACAGATACTGAATTCTGTATGACTGATTCTGTAGAGGCTTGATTGAGTATTTGAACATTTGCGAAATAAATATCTTCTCCTTCATTGTGGATAATATAACATGACTCGACGTAAAGCTTCGCTTTAAAACTCGCAAACAAGTGTTTGGTGTTGTTTTTGAATACAGAAGCTCTTGTCCAGAAAGGCAAGTCTGATGTTACCATAATATGCGATTCAATAATTGACTCTTGAGAACTCATAATCATATTAATATTACTAATATCTCCATCACCAGTGTTGAAAACAGTCAGTGATGAATATGAAGCGAAATTTTTGAAAAAATCCGAGTATGATACATGTATATCCACTCCAATGTAATGGGTCAAGACAGAATTATAAAACGAATGAGATTTGGAGATATTTGAGTTAGTTAGGCTAAGAGAACATAGATATAATGATAGAGGACTTGTCCCATATTGGGCATTTTCGGCTTTTCCTGATAATGAGAAATGTTGATAACTAATCTTAGTGTCTGGATCATCACTTTTAAGATAAATGAACTGACCAAAGCAAGATATTCCACATGTACAACTCTCTGAGCATACACTGTTTAGTAAAATAGATGATTTTTCTTCAATTTTCACATAGATCACACCACCTGAAGCTTTTGAATTGACGCAAAAAAACATTGTTTGCTTAATTTTCACACTAATAGATTTTATTTCAGCAAAAATAATACCACCATTCCCAGTAAACGTCGTAAACCTCCAGAATCCACATGATTCGATTGAAAAAGAACTACTAACAATTTCATATGGCCTTTTATCCTCATTTAGTGATGAAGAGTCCACACATTCAGAATCTCCTCTGATAAATAAGTTTTTTAGATTGAAATACATTAAAATCACCAGCATTTCTTGAAGAAATTTTGGTAGTTTAAAAACAGGACTTGTTCTCTTTTGTTGTGTCTGTTTTATTTATTAGTGTTATTGTAATGAAGTATGTAATATATTAAATATTCCACTCATGTTATCATGATTCTTTCTCGATGAAACTTTTGAATATATTTTGAAAGAGAAAAGATGGGTTTTGTTGGAAAACTTGGGATTTTTTGAGTTTTTGGAAATTTGGCTATAGTGAGATTATCAATATTACTATTGTTTGAATTGAACTATCAGGAATATTGAATTGTTTGACACAAATCATATTAAAATTCAATTCCATTGATCCATCAATCAATAGGAAAAGAATGAATAATGTTTGTGATTGGAATTAAAATCCCATCAAAAAGATCAAAATGAAAAAAGAATTTTACTAAAAATATTTATAAAAAACCAATTGCACTTAAATTCGTTCTTCAAGTCTATTGACATTCTCCAAAAGATATGAGCTTCAGAGCTAATTTGGAAAACACTGAAGTGAAGAGATGTTTGTGAATGCCTTTGAAGAAATGCTGTCTCTATTTACGAGTAATAATTGAAAACAAAGGATTTGTTCCTGATAATCAGCCTCCAAAATAAATGGGATGTCAATATCCATTATCCTTCTTTGTTAGGAGGCATCATTGCAGAAAGTGTGAACATTGTGTGTGCAAAGAAAGCTCAAATGTTAATTAACCTCAGAGGAAATCAAGATAAAAGGCAACGGGTATGTGTTCGGTGCTATTCAATGTTAACAACACCCAAACCTCAGTAACATACGGGCATACCTACCCCAGAGACCATTGCCCTGATAATGTTATACAAAGCACAATCTAAAAACTTTTGATCGTATTTGAGAAATCCCATTATTTTAACATTATCATTCTGAGATATTATAAGGATATGGAAAATTTTGTTCCTCATTCCAAAATCAAACAATAGATTATAATAAAAAACATAATGAAATAATCAGACAATCTGATAAAAAAACCTTTCTGATTCAAAGTTAAATTCGCAACCTAACCATCAATGGATATCATTCATTTTTTCAAGTACAAAACAATATATTTTTTCTAAAAAAAACATAATAATCGAATATAGGAATAGAGCCTAAATAAATGAATTTTCGCGATTGACAGTATGCTGGTTTTGATATGTGTATATGTTCCCATTTGAGGGAATTGAGTTTACATTGTTTGTTTGAAATGATTGTTTTGGAGCTTGAGATGAAGAAGATGACGAGGTGATTTTTGAGGCAACGAGGAAAAACATTACTAATATGAGAATAAAAGTTAAGGCGGAAATAGAACTCATAATTGCAATAAAAGTACCCAAAGTTGATAAACCATCGTTTGGAGTTTCTTGAGGTGTTGGATTATTTGATCGATTTGGAGTTTCTTGAGGTGTTGGATTATCTGATGGATTTGGTGTTACTTGAGGAGTCAGATCATTTGATCGATTTGGTGTTACTTGAGGTGTTGGATTATTTGATCGATTTGGAGTCTCTTGAGGTGTTGGATAATCTGATGGATTTGGTGTTACTTGAGGAGTCAGATCATTTGATCGATTTGGAGTTTCTTGAGGTGTTGGATTATCTGATGGATTAGGTGTTACTTGAGGAGTCGGATCATTCGATCGATTTGGAGTTTCTTGAGGTGTTGGATTATCTGATGGATTAGGTGTTACTTGAGGAGTCAGATCATTTGATCGATTTGGAGTTTCTTGAGGTGTTGGATTATCTGATGGATTAGGTGTTACTTGAGGAGTCGGATCATTTGATCGATTTGGAGTTTCTTGAGGTGTTGGATTATCTGATGGATTTGGTGTTACTTGAGGAGTCGGATCATTCGATCGATTTGGAGTTTCTTGAGGTGTTGGATTATCTGATGGATTTGGTGTTACTTGAGGAGTCGGATCATTCGATCGATTTGGAGTTTCATAAGGTGTTGAAGTGGCTTGAGGAGTTGGTGTTTGATTTGGAGTCACTTGAAGAGTGGGAGTTAGGTTTGGAGTCACTTGAGGGGTTGGATTATTTGATGGATATTGTGTGACCTGTGGAGATGGGACCACAGATGGAGCTGGTGTGATTATTGGAGTAGGAGGGCATACTGATGAATATACCTTAAATTGGCTTGATGAATAATAAGAAAATATACCACTTCCACTAATATTGGTTATCTCTTCTCCAAAAGTGTCTGAAGGTCTTGATTTGGTTTGTATATACTGCCAGGATTCGGCATTATAGAACCCGGGATATAATAAAATAGAATTTAATGAAGAAAATGAACCACTTCCTGAAGAATAATACCTAAGTGATTCTACAATCTCTGAGGCTGTAGAATTAAACTCTGTTGAAGTGAAAAGTGACAAATATGAATATCGTTTATAATAATAAGAAGAATAATATAAAGAATAAACTGTTTCACTAATTAATCCCCGATGAGAAGCGAACCATATACAATTACCATTTGATACCGTAGCATTCCTTGAATCATAATATGATCCAGAGGAAGCAACAGTAAACTGATGATATGAACCAATCGAAACATATCTCGTTCCGTTGCATTGATTTGCTCCATTAGCTTTTGAGTAAACAATACCTGAGATGTGCAATTGATTATTTGGGACATTAATAACTTGGATACATATAAATCCTGTATATTGACCAAAATCTAAAATCTGAGGGTTCCTTGATGGACAAAACTTGTTCATAACAGGTGTTCCATAAGAAAAAGCTTCAGCCATCCATCCAGTTGCTTCGTGAATTATTATTGAGGTTTGTGAAAAAGGAATCTTTATGAAAACAAATTTGAGATTTGTGGTGCTGATAACGAAATCTGTAAGTGTATTAATAGTATATATTGTGTTTGGGTTTGAATCAAAATAATTTATTATTATTTGTGAAGATAAGCTATATTTATGAGTGGAATCACTGATTTGACTGATGTTAGAATTCATAAGATATGGTTCTGACACAACACTAAAACGTCCTAATAATACTGATGCGTCTGTTTTCCAATAAAACAATGAGGAACCTTTCGTTATTAAAATTGTTTCAGCTAAAACATCAGAAGAATATTTGGAAATATAATTAAGAGAGCTTGTTAGATTGGCTTCATTATGATAGAAGTAAAGGAAATCATAACTGTTATGCATTTTGTAGTTGAGATTATGGTACAACTTAACTGGAGAAACAATCCAATAGCATATTTTTTGATTATTCTCCATTGTTGTATTTGAGACACTATAGAATAAATCCAATTTTTCTGCAATCATGTATTGATGATAGCCACCAAATGACACAATCTTTTGCTCGCATGATACGGAGTTGAATCGAGAATAAATTATTGATGAAAAATAAAGGTCATCACTGTCTTTTGTTGTTTTAAACATAGTGATGTAACCTGTATTTGATCCAAAATCAAACACAGGATTATCGTGAATATGGTCATTTGTGAGACCCAAAAAAACAGAATTATACACAATATATGCAACCCAACCTTTTTTGTTCAATATTGCAATTGAAGTTGTTGCAACATTGCAGTGAATTCTGAAAATCTGAAACCCAGATAGATTGACATAATAATCACCCATTCGATCGATATTAATATCCAATATTGAGACTAATGATGAATCATATGATCCTTTTATACTCAAACTTGTATTATATGAATATGTTATTGTAGCAGATTGAATATTTTCAAGATAAATCGAATCATTTGGAATCGATTCAATGCGAATATAGAATGACTTTGAAGACCGAACATTAGAAAACCGAACCATTATTGATTGGGATTGATCAAGATTATTCGATCCATGGCCAGTCATCGATAACGAAGAACTTATGTTAATTAATTCAGATGGATGATACAATCTTAAGAAATCACTCCCCTCATATATGTTATATTCAATTGAATGTGATAGTGTAATAGGTGAAGCAAACCAAATACACATGTCCATAAATAAATCAAAGGATTCATTCTTTGTATCATAATAACCAGACAATAACCCAGCAATTGTCATTTTATGATATCCTCCAATAGATACAATTCTCTGCCCCACACATCCATTTGAATCAATAAATTGACTGTAAATAATACTAGAAAAATGAAAATGGCTCTCATATTTTGAAAAAAAATGAACAATAACTCGCCCTGTTTTAGAGGCAAAATCAATAAGATTAGGAGATTCACTATTTGTCATATTTCCAAAAATGCCATCATTATAAACAACATATGCTGACCAGCCTTCGGAATTATGAATTACTATTGACGTATCAGGAAACAAACAAAAGATCTCAAGAACCTTATCATTACTCATGTCAATATGGTAATCCCTCATTCCAGATATGACGATCTCTTGAACACATAATGAATGACACAGATGGAAAAACAACATTTGAAAATTCCACTTTATTTGGCAATTTTTCTTTTTTTCTAAAATTATGGAAACATATCAAGAAATCCCTATGTTGATCTGATTTGGAGTTGATAAATGATTCAATTCAGCATATTGAATAAAAGGAAATGTTGTTTTTATATGCAATAATATTGAAGAACAAACACTAAATTAATTTTTTTAGCCTTTAGTAGCACATTATTATGTATTCTTGATTCCAAATGAGTACCAAAACTGAACATAAACATCTTATTGTGTGAATATCTCATAATATTGGCTCTTGATTTTTCTTGGGGAAATTAAATTGAAGAATAAAAGTCAATGTAACTTTTAAGCTCAATTTAGATGATAAATAGGAAAAATTCTTACAACCTTGTCCCACAACAACAGCAAAACAAATATTTTTGTGATAATATTCATGAGGGTCTTCTCCCAATTGATGATAATTATATTTTGGACTAATTAACAAAACTTTCAAATTCAAATCAGCATTTACAGTATCCCTCATCTATTTGAACCGGAGCAATCAACAAACACTTACTGGGAACCATTTCTTTATAGACCACTATATACCAGAGATCAATGGAATATAAAAATCCCTCCTCAAAAAAATAAACCAAAGTTTGTCAAATATCCAGATTGTTTTTCTCACAAAAATTACAACGTTGGAGCTTTTGAGAATATTTTAATGTGGGTTATTTTGTTTTTATTGTCGCTGTTTGAAGATTTTTTTAGTATATCACCATCATGCCAAAGTAGATTTGTCTATGGAGCCACCCTCCACGATTTTTTTGTGTCAGAATGCTCTTTTATTGGATCTAATGTCAATGAAAATGGAGGAGTCATAAAGTATGAAAATGCAGTGGTTCATTTTGTTGCAGAAGATTGTTTATTCTATAATTGTCGTGTTGGGGCATCAAATTGTGGATCTGGGATTTACTTCAAATGCACAAATGGAGGAATTGTTGTTAATAGGATTTGTGCCTTTTATTGTTATATTTCATCAGCATCTAGCAATAATGGCGTTTTTATGTCTTCTCAAAGCTCAAATACTAACAAAAATTACTTGTTATTGTCATCTTTTAGACACTGTCCACATAATTCCTTTTCTTCTTCAAGATACTCAATAAATGCATTCACTTATGGTTATTGCCAAACAAAGTACATTAATATGAGTCAGAACTATGTTGAGAGACCGTTTGGTTATTATACAACACTGGCTAGTTTCGAGTTCCGCTATAACACAATGGTTGACAGTATGGGATATGTAGGTTATGGTTTTTATATTGATGGAACTTCATCAAGTTTAGATTTCATATATTTAAATTATGTTAATAATTCTGCAAATGGCAACTTAGGCTCAGCGAATCCAGCTTTTATCAGGTTTTCTGTTTTTAAGAATAATCTTAACAAGTTATTTAGTGGATCTCTAACGATCAGGAACTGTTCAATCTAGGGATGTCAAAATGACCCCATTTATCAAATTATTCAAAATTAGGGGTGATTATGGTTGGGGTTTTGGGGTCAAAAGAAGTTAAGAAATAATTGAAGGGAATTCGATTTAATAAATAAACAGTAAACATTTTTCCTGTTTCAACAAATTTTCTTATGTTTATTTGGGGGTCAAATTCAGAATAAAAAAATCGTTTTGGGGTCATGTTCTCAAAAGTTCAGAATTGTTGGGGTCATTGGGGTCAAAGCCTCTCAATTTAAAAAGCGGTTTGGGGTCTTGGGGGTCAAAGCCTCTCAATTTAAAAGCAGTTTGGGGTCTTGGGGGTCAAAGCCTCTCAATTTAAAAGCAGTTTTGGGGAGAATGGAACATAAATGTAAATCCATGATTAATAAACGATTGAAAAAACATTTATAAATATCAAACAACATAGTTTAATATGTAGTATTAGAAGTCATCGAAATAATAGGATGTGGTTCAAAATATATGTTTAAGCAAATGGTGGGTAATATTTACTAAATGGAAAGAGTTATGAAAAAAGAATTAATATTCTTCATAAAAACCGAATAAAAGGAGAATTATTCCCCTTGTTCATGCTTATATGGAGATAATTCCCATTACAATTGGAATTGCACCCCAGATCTCATCGAATTGTACAATATTTTTAAATAGGATAAAATTATTATGAATATGAAGTAATTGCTATGGAATTAGAATAAATTATCTATTTAAAGATTATTATTCACTCACAAATTCTCGAATCAATCATTATCTCTCCAGAAATGAATGAATGTTTTATAATTTTGAAGTTGTAATATCTGAGATTAAGCCAGAACCCATAGCAATTAATGAGCCCACCAAATTTGGCTGTGCAATAAAAAATATTAAAAATTTGTTATTTAATTCAATGAGTAAGATTAAAGCCCCTCCTCCTGGATTTGAAAACATATTTGTTAAATCTGAGAGTGGTAAATCTATAACCTTCTTGAGATGTACAAAAAGAATAAAAAATCCTCTCACCAAAAAGAATGATCAGTGTCAATATAAGATAAGAAAAGATCATTATTGTGGCAAAGACCATAAATGCTCATTCCCAATTCTAGATGGATTCATTATGAGGAAAGAAATTGCTCTTCAGAACAATATTAATGATATTGATAAAGAAGTACTCGATTTCGTGGGAAAGAAAAACATTTCTCTTAAAACTGCCTCAAGTAATGAGTTTTATGATCTTTTAATGCATTTTTATGAGATGGGACAACAAAATCCTTCAAGAGCTTTTCATGATATCATGCCCAAAATTTCCAGACAAACATTTACTAATCGATTCATTATATTCTCTGATTTTAAGAGATC
>Ga0074193_1001278_pt1 | contig 32063 bp, 37 predicted proteins | sample EPASupsiteHSE605_FD_64523 | JGI IMG/M metagenome (GOLD analysis project Ga0074193, IMG submission 64523) | Bioremediated contaminated groundwater from EPA Superfund site, New Mexico - Sample HSE6-05 | ecosystem: Environmental > Aquatic > Deep subsurface > Groundwater > Contaminated ... | reverse complement strand
CAGATTCCGCCTCCCAGTCCGGGCTCGAATTTTCCCCCTACAATAACCATCGCATCCAAATAACCCTTTTCCATTGTACGCTGGCCAACCGTATTGTTAAATGAAAAAACTGTGTGCGGAGCAATGACGCTTTTATTAACACTGGAAGCCGCCATATATAGATTGTGTGATCGGTTCACTTCTGCTGGATTAAAATATGTTGAAAAGCTAGACAGCTCACCCATAGCTTTTAACATGTCATCAGTTACCTGTGGTTTTTGGCGTTCAACAATAATAGGTATCCTGAAGGATGAGACCGTATCTAAATTCGCAGGTAAAGCCTTATAAGTGGCTTCCTCATTTACCATCATGCCGTATTTAGCGGGAATTATGACCAGGCCGGTTTTACTGTTAACCTCTAAGCTCGCGTTTTGGGAGGGAACACCCCATTTAGCAGTCCACTCCTGCACCAGCCTCGTTTTCACCTCAGAATTGCAAGGTAGATTAATGGGATATTTTACTTTCTGTTTTCCATTTATATTAGCGATTTTAGCTCGCCAGCTTCTTGCCTTTTCTTCTTTCCATGCTGATTCTACTAGTTTGCCAGGATCTATGGGAGAACATAAGGCTCCCAGTTTAGTTTCATATATATAGTCATCCTTATAAAAAGTGACACTGGCAGCATTCATTGCAAATATAGCCTGGCTTATAGCTGTTGCAGCCTCCTCCAGATTATACCCCTGAACCGGAATACCGCCAATCTCAACGCCTGGCAGAAAGTAGTTGGTGTTTATATATCGATCATATAAATAATAGGAAAACGCTCCGGTTATACCCAGCAGTAATATCAGGGCATATGTCATCCCTGATTTAAGTTTATTCTGTTCCAAACCCCAACCCCCACAACCTTACTGAGTGTACTCGTTCTCCCTAATTATATTACAGATTCCACTTTAAATATGACATTTCTAAAAGTTCAATAAAAAGAAGCCTTAAGGCTTCTTTATTATTGAAACTATATTTCTTCTTCGCTGTCTGCAAGTTCCTGCCAGGCATCGGCAACCTTTTCCCACTCTTCGTCATCTTCGATGTCGCCTAAAAACTCGTTACCTTCCTCATCGTATACTACCTTAAGTATCACTACCTCTACTTCTGCGTCTTCGTCAACTTCTTCATCTTCATCTTCGTCAACAGGAATTAGAACTCGGTAACTTTGATCTTCTACATCCAGCTCCGCTAGAAGTTCAAACTCATGTTCCTCTCCGTCTTCGTCAACTAAAACTAGTATCGGGAATTCCTCATCATCAAATATTTCCTCATGATCCATGTAAATACCTCCAATCTAAAGACTAACGTCATTCTAATATTTTCCATAGTTCTTTGTCAAATTACTTGTTGGATAGACGATCCAGATAACCCTGCAATATATTTACAGCAGCCAGTTTATCAATAACACCTTTGCGTTTCTGACGTGAGACATTAGCCTCCAGCAAAACTCTCTGTGCTGCTACAGTAGTCAGCCTTTCATCCCAGTAGTCCAGCGGCAAAGAAAGATATTCCTCAAGCTCCCGGCCAAATTCTTGAATTTCTTCTCCCTTAGGCCCTACGGTCCCATTCATATTGCGGGGGAAGCCCAGAACAATTTTTTCTATCTTATACTCTGCACATAAGTCGGCTAATTTCTGCAGATCATCTTTCGGCTTGCCCCGTACTAGAACAGAATGACCTTGCGCCGTCCATCCCATTTCATCACTAATAGCTATACCGATTCTTTTTATTCCCACGTCTAAACCCATTATTCTCATAAACACCTGTCCTTATACCATTTTTATACACTATTCTCACATGCCAAATAAACAGCCTGCTCTAGTCTCATATCAATATCGCAAAAACCCCCACGCTTTAGCGTGGGGGTATGTTGCTAATTATCCCAGATATTTCTTCAAAAGAACTTCCATAATCTCATCACGATCTACCTTGCAAATCAGATTGCGTGCTTGCTTGTGACTGGTTATATAAGCGGGCTCTCCCGAAATCATGTAGCCCACTAACTGATTTAAGGGATTATAACCTTTTTCTTCCAGTGCTTCATAAACACTTTTTAATATGCTGTACACCTGATCCGGATCTTCTTTTTCCCATTTAAAACTTACCGTATGATCTCCTGGAACTTGAGGCATACAACCACCTCCCCTTCACGGTAATATTTCTACACAGCAGGTAATTATCCTGCGTCTAAGACAATGTTTTTTCCACCATTTCTTTTGCAGAAGCGAGTGCCTGGCTCAACTTGGTTATGTCTTTTCCCCCTGCCTGAGCCATATCCGGACGTCCGCCCCCGCCGCCACCGGCTGCCTGAGCTGCAGCTCCTACGATTTTTCCGGCATGTATTCCTTTCTCTACCATATCTTTGGTAGCAAAACATACCAATGCAACCTTGTCTTCGATTATTGAACCCAATACAACTACAGCGCTGCCTAATTTATCTTTCAACATTTCTGCGTTTTGACGAAGGTTATTACCATCCTGTGACTGGATCTCGGAAATAAGAATACGTGCGCCGTTAAGATCGTAAGCCTGATTTATGATATCTTCACTTGAAGCTTTCGATATACGTGATTTTAATTGATCAATTTCTTTTTCCCGTTCTTTTAGGGCCCGATTTAAAGCATCGATACGCTTATTCAGGTCAGCAGGTGTAGTGCGCAGGGTCGTTGCTGCTTCTTTAACTTCCCTTTCCATATCGTTTAAATAGGTTAGGGCATGTCTGCCCGTAAGAGCTTCAATACGCCTTAGTCCTGACCCTATACTACCTTCACTAAGTATTTTAAATAGTCCAATTTGTCCTGTATTGCTAATATGTGCACCACCACAGAGTTCTAAACTGAAATCACCTACCTGAACAACACGAACTTCTTCACCGTATTTTTCACCGAATAGAGCCATTGCACCCATTTCCCGAGCCTCTTTGATACTACTAACCGTAGTTGTAACCGGATAGGTCTGCAGTATAGCTTGATTTACAATATTCTCAACCTCACTCAGCTGCTCACCTGTTAAAGCTGTCAACTGGGAAAAATCGAAACGAAGCTTACCCGGTTCAACAAGAGATCCCTTCTGCTGCGCATGCTCTCCTAATACAATTCGAAGTGCTTTATGCAATAAATGAGTTGCCGTATGGTTGCGGCAAGTATCCATTCTTGTTTCCTTGTCCAGTACTAATTTAACTTTATCTCCCCGGCGTATACTTCCGGAAACTCTGCCTGTATGAATGATCCATCGGGCTAACTTCTGGACATCCAGAACCTGTACTGAACCAGTATCAGCATAAATATATCCAGTATCAGCTACCTGCCCGCCACTTTCGGCGTAGAAGGGAGTACTTGAACTAATTACAGTAATATCTGTATCAGCAGCAAAATCTACCATCTCATCGTTTCTAATGATGGCCAACACTTCCGATTCATCCTCATATCTATCATATCCGGTGAAGCCTGTCTCAGGTATGTCCGCCAGGAGTTCAGCCAGAAGCTGATCACTTGCAAATGCGTTTCCGCCCTTCTGAGCCTGACGCGCCCGATTACGCTGTTCTTCCATCGCACGATTAAAGCCGTCAGTGTCCACCGTAAACTGGTTCTCTTCGGCCATATCTTCAGTAAGGTCAAGCGGGAACCCATAAGTATCGTATAGTGTAAAAGCTTCTTCTCCTTTAATCACCGTTCTGCCTTCGCTGACAGCGATTTTTATGATTTCTTCAACTTTCTTTACCCCTTCTTTTAGGGTTAGGAAAAACCTTTCTTCTTCGATCTTGATAACCTCTTTAACAAACTCACCTTTTTCTATAAGCTGTGGATAAGCATTCTTCATTAATTCACAAACCACATCTACATTCTTATACAAAAACGGTTCTTCTATCCCCAGAAATTGACCAAACCTTACTGCCCTGCGCAGAATACGTCTCAGAACATATCCTCGGCCATCGTTGCTGGGTAAAATCCCGTCAGCTATAAGAAAAGTACATGCTCGGCTATGATCGGCGATTACCCGGAAAGGAAATCCAGCTTCACCCTTATCATATTTTCTCCCGGTCAAATTCTCTATTGCCTTAATAATGGGAATAAAAAGGTCAGTATCAAAGTTACTATCTACGTTTTGCAGTACCGAAGTAAGCCTTTCCAGTCCCATGCCTGTATCGATACTTGGCCGTGGGAGAGGCGACATAACCCCTTTTTCATCGCGATTATACTGCATGAAAACCAGATTCCAAATTTCCAGCCAGCGATCGCAGTCGCATACTCCTATGCCACATTGAGGATGGCCACAGGAATATTCCAGGCCCCGGTCATACATTATTTCGCTGCAGGGTCCGCAGGGACCGGTATCTCCCATACTCCAGAAGTTATCCTTTTCACCGAGCCTTACGATCCTATCTACCGGAACATCTGTAATGGTCTGCCATAATTGATAGGCCTCATCATCATCCAAATAAATAGTAGCCCAGAGTCTTTCCTTCGGAATTCCGACTACCTCAGTAAGAAACTCCCATGCGTATTTGATAGCATCTTCTTTAAAATAATCTCCAAAGGAGAAATTACCCAGCATTTCAAAAAAAGTATGATGACGAGGAGTTCTCCCTACTGTATCCAGGTCGTTATGTTTTCCTCCTGCCCGTACGCACTTTTGAGAAGTAGTTGCCCGGTTATAAGGGCGCTTGTCAATCCCCAAAAAGACATCCTTAAATTGATTCATTCCCGCATTAGCAAAAAGCAGGGTGGGGTCATTAACTGGCACCAGTGAAGAACTCTCCACTATGGTGTGTTGTCTCTTCTCAAAATATTCTAAAAAAGTCCTCCGAATCTCACTGCTAGTCCACACGAGCCTGGCCTCCTCTTTTCCTCATAATCCTTTATTAGACTATTTTCATTGATTAATCGGCCTATGTCAACAAATCCTGATCTATAAATTTACGGCTCTACTATTTTTAAATATAAGTAGGTTACAATGATCTTAAATGAAGCAGCCAGCGGAACGGCAATTATCATTCCCCATATCCCCATCAGCTTACCTCCGGCCAGAAGTGCAAAAACCATCAGCAGAGGGTGCATCCCCACCCTTTCCCCAATTATTTTGGGAGTTATAATATTGCACTCGACTTGCTGCAAAACTATTATAGACGCTGCCATATATAATGCGGTATAGGGTGATTGGGACAAGGCCAGACCGACAGCAGGAATTCCTCCGAGTATTGGTCCGAAATATGGTATTAACTCGCTTAAGCCAGAAATAATCCCTATTAATAATGCATATTTTACGCCAATTAATGCAGCTGCAACTCCTACCAGGAGACCTATCATCCCTGCAATCATTAAATAGCCTTTCGAAAATTCAATAATCACACCATCAATTTGTTTAGATAGAACCCCTATTTCACGGCTGGTTACCGGAGGTAATATATTGGAGAAAGCTATTCTAATCTTCTCCCAGTCTTTAATAATATAAAATGCCAGTATAGGTGCAAATACGATGATCAGCGCCTTGCTTACAACGCTGTACAGCACATTGATGAAGCTCTGTAGGATAACATATATTCCATTTTCGAACTTGGCAGTATTGTCTTGTATAATTTGGTCTAGTTTGCCTGGCCACTGGATACCGTTAATTTGGTTTATGAAAGATTCCAGCTGGCTGGCATACTGCGGCAATATATCGGCTAGCCCGCTTAATTCTTGAATTAACTTGGGTACAGTAAACCATAAAAGCAGCCCTATTATGACGATTACTAACAGATATATAACAATGATTGCCCACACCCTCTTTAGCCCTTTCTTTTCCATCCATAAAACTGGTCGGTAAAGAAAATATGCTAAAACAGCGCCAAACAGGAAACTAAAAACTACATCCCGTATTACATATAAAAAATAAAAGGTGGTACCCACCACCACAACCAATAATAGACCACGTAAAATTTTGTTATGCCGCCATGACATCTCCTTCAACCTGCTTTCCAAACGAGTACTGTTAGAAATTCTATTATTTATAGCGATGCGATGCTCATAGCTAAGATCTTAAACCATGAGCACCGAATTATCCAATATATGTATAGAGGACTCCTATATTAGCCCCGGAGTCTCATCCATGGCTACCAGCACCCCATCTTCGCCTACCTCATAAAGATTTAACCTTCCCCGTGCATAATTGAATTCCAGGAAACAATTCCAACAATAATACTGGTCGCTTCCTACCTTACCTACCTGTAGCCCTCTACAAACTGGACATTTTAGTATCACAAAACATCGCTCCCTTCCGGACTGATCACAGCACTTTCAAGGCTGGCCCATTTAACCGATTGCAGAGGTATTTCACTGCGCCCCTCCAAAATATCCTTAAATAATCCAGAGGATAGCTCAAGACCTAGAACTCTCTTTTCATCTGCGTTTATGATAAAATCACTTAAAACTCCTAGTTCCTTACCTTCCCTATCAAATACTGTGTCACCTAACTTTTTTTCATATATTGATGATTCTTCCCCATGTGCATAAGATTTAATACTTTCCGTATCAGAAATGATCACAGCTTCCTTTCCCAGCGCAAAATCATCTGCAAAAATAATACCTGGGCCAGTTTTATCACAATTTATCACCAGGTATGCCAGCTTGAAATCATCTCCTATAACTGCCTTCTTTACCTGTCCAATTTCCTCAGTTGAGAATTCTAATAAAACCGGCAGGTTTTCTAAACTGCGTAACTTCAAGCTCTTATTCCTCCTGACCCGGATAAGCCGGAAATAAACCTTGCTCTAATATCTTTTCGATAGTTTCTCCTCTTTACGCAAAAAAAATGTGCCTCTCAAAGGCACATTCAGGGCTGTTGACACTAGATTACAACTTTTTGATGATAACTCCTCCACCTAAAACATAATCATCCAGGTAATAAACTACTGACTGACCGCGCGTAACAGCACGCTGAGGTTCCACAAACTCCACTCTTACCTTATCATTTTCCATTTTTATGGCTGCATCAGCAGGCTGGGCTGCATACCTGATTTTTGCCTTTACCTGTAAACTCGAATCAATTTTGTCATAGTAGATGAAATTATCAGCGGCTGCGAGCAGGCTATGGCTGTATAAATCCTTATCTTCACCTACCTGGAGAACATTTCTTTCAGTATCAAGACCAACAACATACAGAGGTCTGCCGCCACTTATTCGCAGCCCCTTGCGCTGTCCAATCGTATAAAAAGCCAAACCCTGATGGTTCCCGAGTGCTCTGCCTTCGGCATCACAGATTTCTCCACTGCGGCATTTTATCCGGCCTCTTAAAAATTCGCGGTAGTCTTTAGGTATAAAACATATTTCCTGGCTTTCTTTGGATTCTGCCATCTCCATTTTCATCTGACGACCAATATTCTTTACTTCATCTTTGCTAAAACCGCCGAGGGGGAAAATAACGTGCGCCAATTGATCCTGAGTTAGTCTGTACAGGAAATAACTCTGATCCTTCTTGCTATCCAGGCCTTTCTTCAGCAAATATCTATTCAGAACCTGGTTAAATTCCACCTGAGCATAATGCCCGGTCGCAACCATATCACAGCCATCCTGTCTGGCAATATCTAAAAGAGCCCCGAATTTAATATACCGGTTGCATTCAACACATGGATTAGGAGTATATCCATCTTCATAAGCCGAACAAAAGTAATCTATAACCCTTTCTTTAAACTCCCGCCTTAGATCCACTATCCGATGCTTAATTCCCAGCCAGCGGGCAGCGTCAGCGCCCTTACGGCCTACGGAGTCGTCCCAGTTCACCATGGTCAGACCCACGACATCATAACCCTGTTCCTTTAATAATAAACCAGCGACGGTGCTGTCAATACCCCCGCTTAATAAAACTGCAGCCTTCACCAGAATCTCCTTTGTTTTTTCTAATTTATATCACCTAAACTGTATATAATCAAGCCTTAGTCCTATGGTACTTGGCAGTATCCGGCCATTGTTCTATAATGACTGCAAAGCATCTCCAATTATTTTAGCTGGAGGAGGTAGTTTAAATGGATCTATTTGCAGTCAGTAATACTAAAAATAAAGAAGCTAATGCTCCTCTGGCCTGGAGAATGAGGCCTCGAAGTCTCAATGAAGTGGTTGGGCAGGAACAAATTGTTGGGCCGGGTGCTCCGCTTAGAAATGCTATCGAAAAGGATCAGCTTCACTCATTTGTGCTTTATGGCCCTCCGGGAACCGGTAAGACTAGTATAGCTAGGATCATTGCGCGGATGACCAATTCCCACTTTGAATATATGCAGGCAGTTACTGCTGGGGTGGGAGATATCCGCAAGGTAGCCGCGGATGCAGAGGATCGTCTTAAATATTACCAGAGGCAGACTATACTTTTTGTGGATGAAATTCACCGTTTTAATAAGGGTCAGCAGGATGTACTGTTACCCTCCGTAGAAGACGGCACGCTTATTCTGGTAGGGGCCACCACCGAAAACCCTCTCTACGAGTTAAACACGGCTCTGCTGTCCCGGATGAAGCTGTATATACTGGAAGCTTTACAGACCGAAAATATTGCTCAGATTATTACAAATGCAATTAGGGATAAAGAAAAGGGACTGGGCAATCTCGATATCAGTTTAGAAGCAGAGGGCTTGGCTGTCCTTGTCCAAGCATCACAGGGTGATGCCCGTATGGCTTTAAATATTCTGGATACCATAATTAATTCTTATTTCAACCCCAACGAACACCTGGATATAACTGTCGAGCTTGTTAAGAATGTTACCGGAAAACTAATTATTAAGTATGACCGCAGCGGCGATTATCATTACGATACTATTTCTGCCTTTATAAAAAGCATTCGCGGTTCTGATGCCAATGCAGCCATTTACTGGCTTGCAGTCATGCTGGAGGGCGGGGAAGACCCAAAATTTATCGCCCGTCGGCTAATCGTGCATGCTGCCGAAGATATTGGGCTGGCTGATCCTAATGCACTTTCTATAGCCAGCGCTGCTGCCAGTGCGGTCCAATACGTTGGGCTCCCTGAAGCTCGTATTCCCTTGGCGGAAGCTGTTATATATCTTTGCACGGCTCCCAAAAGCAACAGCAGTAAAATTGCAATTGATGAAGCAATGGCAGTTGTCCGTGCTGGAAATCGGGTTACAGTACCCGCCCATCTGGGTGATACCTCTCATTCTCAGGCCGGTCCTAAACTAGGCAAGGGCAAAGGCTACAAATATCCTCATGATTTTGGTGGATATGTTCAACAAGACTACCTGCCTGATGAGATCGGAACAGTAAATTTCTATCATCCCAGCAGTAATGGCTATGAAAATACCATTAGAGAATTTCTGCAAACTCTCCCCACCAAAGACAAAAAATAGCTTTAAAATAAATCATTTCAGACCGATGACAGAAGTGAAAATCAAGGCATGAAAACAGCCCGAGTTGATTTATCGGGCTATTGAAATAACAAAGATATTCACTTTTAGCTTAGAAGCTACGGTCAGACCGATTAAAGGAGCGAAGATCAAGGCATTAAAAAATCCCGTGACGGAGGCGTACATAAGGTACGTTGACCGAACGGGATTTTTTTAATAACGCAGAGATTCGCAACATTATTGGTGAGTGAAGCGAACATCAGTAGTACCCGAAGGGTGTTTCTTTAATCGGTTTGGTTAGCCAATCACTTCATCGATAACCTTTTGCAATTGGTTCTTGTTCTGAGCACCTACTATTCGCTTAACTTCTTTCCCTGACTTAAAAAATATCAGAGTAGGTATACCCCTCACACCAAATTGACCAGCCAGAGCCTGATTTTCGTCAACATTGAGCTTTCCTACGGAAATTTTTTCTGCATTCTCATCAGCCAGGGTATCCACAATTGGCCCAAGCATTTTACATGGTCCGCACCAGGGCGCCCAAAAGTCAACCAATACCGGTTTTGCCGCCTGAACTACTTCACTATCAAAATTGTCTGTGCTAATGTTTATTATATTCGACACAAGTAACCCCTCCTTTTTTGCCCTAAAATCTATTTGATAAACCTTCCCATCACCTTTACTATCTCATCCAGGTTCTGCTCTTTATCACCCTCATTGAGTGATTTCAATATACATTCCTGGGCATGGTTCTCAAACATAATAATACCTGCATGGTGGACGGCTGATTTAATAGCAGCTATTTGATTTAATATTTCTCCGCAATCAGCTTCTTCTTCGATCATGCGCTGTACGCCTCTGACCTGGCCCTCAATACGTCTTAACCTTGAAATTAATTTTTTACGTATATCTGTTTGCATTTAACCACCTCTTATACCCCTAAGGGGTATCTTTACTAAAATTATATCCACCTATGTTATGTTTGTCAAATTAATTACTATTTATAACACACTATTTAAAATCTTAATCAGTTATACAAACTGGATTAATGAATTTTAAAAATAAGGAGCAGTCTTTTTAAAACCGCCCCATATAGCTTTAACTTTAATCGTAATAAATGTTATTTCCAAGCTGCGAAATAAACTCCTATACCTGCACCCATAGCGATCAGCAGCCATATAAAAGTTCTTATCATCTCACTTTTAACTTGTTTTGTTAATTCCTCCATTTAGAAAATTCCCCTTTCCAATATTTTCATTTACAATCAAAATTATTAACTATAATTATTGGGCTAAAATATGCCCTGATTGTTATCATTAATTATAATTCAACAGCAGCATAAAATGTCCTCTAATAGTTAAAATTCAAAAACGCTATGTTAATTATTATAGTACTTAAAATTTTATTTTTCAGCCTTATTTACGTATATTATATTAGGTTTAAGTCCGTTATCATCGATTTCTATGATAGCAAAACTACCTTGACCTGGTAAACGGGGGCTGACAGGGCTTCCCGGATTTACCAGCCACAATCCACCTACCTTATCACAAAAAGGGCTATGTGTGTGTCCAAATACCACTGCATCTACATCAAGCTCACGGGCGCGATAGAATAGTCTGTTAAGGTCTCTTTTTACGCCATACTGGTGTCCATGAACCAGTAATATCTTTTGGTTGCTGAAAGTTACTATTTCTTCCTGTTTTGCCCGATTAGTAAGATCACAGTTCCCGGCTACAATAGCAGCCGCTATATTTAGCCTTTTGGAAATTATCTCGCCATCATTATAGTAATCTCCAGCGAATAGGATATAGTCAGGTTTAATCTCATTCAACCTTTGGCTGATTAATTCTGTATTACCATGAGTGTCAGCCACTGCTGCGATAATCAAATAGTTCCCTCCGCACCTAATATTCGCTCCAGAAGAGCTTTCGCATCTTGCAAGGCCTTGCCCCTGTGGCTGATCTGGTTCTTCTCCACGTCAGGAAGTTCTGCAAAAGAATCAGATAACCCTGAGGGTATAAATAAAGGATCATATCCAAAACCACCGTGTCCTCTAGGTGTTATGCCTATTTTCCCCTCACAGACCCCCTGTACCGTATCAACGTGCCCATCAGGGTCTGCAACTGCGATCACGCAAATAAATCGTGCAGTTCTATCCTCATCCGGTATATTCTGCATCAAATACAGAAGTTTAAGATTATTATTTTCATCATTCGCTTCCAGCCCTGCAAAACGAGCCGAGAATACCCCGGGTGCTCCACCCAGTGCATCTACCACTAGTCCGGAATCATCCGCCAGGGTTATGCAGCCGCTTAACTGAGCAATTGTTTGAGCTTTCTTTATGGCATTTTCCGCAAATGTAGCGCCATCTTCTTCTATTTCAGGCATTCCTTCAACGTCGTCCAGGGTTAGAAGCTTGACATTCCATGCACTTAAAATGGCTTGCAGTTCTCTTTTTTTCTTTTGATTTCTAGTCGCTATCAGTAAGTTTTGAGGCATAATCTATTCCCTTTCCAAGGATATTCGTTTGCAAGGCAATTATTTCCCTGATACCTTTTTCGGCCAGCGTTAATAGTTCATCGAGCTTAGCTTTGCTAAAAGGGCTGCCCTCTGCAGTCCCCTGAACCTCAACAAAGTCTCCATTGCCAGTCATTACCACGTTCATGTCCACGTCTGCCTGTGAATCTTCTATATACTCAAGATCCAATACCACTTCGCCATCCACAATCCCCACACTGGTGGCTGCAACATAATCAATTATCGGCAGTTCCGTTATAACTCCCTCAGCCTGCAGTTTCATAAGTGCCAGGCACAGAGCTACAAAACTGCCTGTAATGGATGCAGTTCTGGTGCCTCCATCTGCCTGTAAAACATCACAGTCGATCCAAATAGTTCTCTCTCCCAGAGCTTTCATATCTACCACTGCTCGCAATGATCTTCCTATTAAGCGCTGAATCTCAGAAGTCCGGCCGGTGATTTTCCCCTTAGCGGCCTCCCTCTGGGTTCTGGTTTCCGTGGATGAAGGCAAGAGAGAATATTCTGCCGTGACCCAGCCCGAGCCAGTTCCCTTTAAAAAGCCAGGCACCTTTGGCTCAATCATGGCCGAGCAAAGTACCATTGTATCCCCGGTCTGAACCAGTACTGACCCATCCGGGTTTTTAGTAAAACCTGGAGTAATGCGCAGCGGACGCATCTCATCATTTTGCCTGTTATTAGGTCTCGTCATAATACCCTCCTTAATAAATAAACAATAGACGCCCTAAGACCTGGCGTAAATATCATTGCCCTGAGAATCAATTGCGACAATGCAGGGAAAGTCTTTGACTTCCAGTTTCAATAGAGCTTCCGGACCCAAATCAGCATAATCCACTATTTCAGCCGACACTATTCTCTGTGCCAGATATGCTCCTGCCCCCCCTACTGCTGCCAGGTAAACGGCACCATATTTCTGCATAGACTCAATAACCCCTTTATCCCTGGAACCCTTGCCGATCATTACCTTTAATCCCCGTTCTATGAGCAATGGAGCATATGCGTCCATTCTTCCCGAAGTAGTAGGACCGGCAGACCCTATTACCCGTCCCGGAGGTGCCGGACAGGGTCCCACATAGTAAATCATTTGCCCGTCCAGGTCAATGGGTAAATCTTGTCCTGCCTCAATAGCTTGCACCATTCTTTTATGTGCGGCATCACGAGCCGCATAAATGACCCCTTCGACCAGCACTTCTTCCCCCATTTTCAACCCAGCTATATCTTGTCCATTTAGCGGCGCTTTTAATTTCTTCACCGTTATACTCCTTCCCAAGACTGCACTTTAACTTTTGCTGCAAATGTTATTAAGTTAGGTGCCTGGCACCTAAACTTCAATTGTTATACGGCGGGTAGAATGACATCCGAGGTTTACTGCCACCGGTAAACAAGCAATGTGGGTTGGATAAGTCTCTATGTTTACAGCCAGTGCCGTAGTATCACCGCCCAGACCCTGTACCCCTATTCCCAAATCATTAATCTTATTGAGCATCTCTTCCTCTAAAGTTTGCAGTTCCGGTCGGGGATTGGGCTGACCAACTTCTCTCAAAAGAGCATGCTTCGCTAACAGGGCCGCTTTCTCCATATTACCTCCTACTCCTACGCCCACTATGATAGGAGGGCACGGGTTCCCTGAAGCTTCTCTAACCACTTTTAAGATAAACTCCTTTACTCCATCAATACCGGCGGATGGCTTTAGCATGGCCAACTGGCCCATATTTTCACTGCCTGCACCCTTGGGAAAAAGAGTTATTCTTAAACCGTCACCAGCGGCCAGATGAATATGTATAATGGCCGGGGTATTGTCCCCAGTATTTTTTCTTTCAAAAGGGTCATTAACCACTGATTTCCTCAGGTAGCCTCGCAGGTAACCATCCCTGATACCCTGATTAACAGCCTCTTCCAGTTGTCCTCCTACCAGATGGACTTCCTGTCCCAATTCAATATGAGCAACTACCATCCCCGTATCCTGACATAGGGCCATCTTATCGCAAGCTGCTATCTGGGCGTTTTCCAGTATTATCTGTAAAAAACGCGATGCGGAAGCTGAACTTTCCGTGGCCATCGCAGTCTGCAGTGCTCTCTGAACGTCCTCGGGCAAATTGGTATTGGCCTCAATTATTGCACCCTCAACACTCTTTTTTACCTCTTCAACATTTACTTGACGCATAATTACCTCCCTGTAAGGACTTATTCTTGTCCATATATGCAGCAACCTATAGCTCCATTTAACTGCGCTTGTTTTAATCTTAAGACTTTACGAGACGTTTCTTTTTCAATAATTTTGGTCAGAGCATCATTTAGTGCAACTCCACCTGATAATACAATTATATCACTCGCTAATTTTCCCAACATGCTGGCACAGCGTCTATAAAGGGTATAGTTTACCCCCGCTGCCAAACTGCTCAAAGAAGCCCCTTCAACTATTTTACCTATTATCTCCGTCTCTCCAAAAATAGCACAGGTAGAATTGAGTTCCGCTGGTTCATTGCTGTGAGAAGAGAGTTCCTCAAGCGTTAAGCCTAATATAGCCGCCATATTCTCCAAATATCTGCCTGAACTGGCTGCACAGCGATCATTTGTCATAAAATCAACCGCACGACCTTCCCTGATCTTAACCACTTTGGTATCCTGCCCGCCTATATCCAGCAGCGTAAAGTCCATCATTCCGGTCTGGAACACAGCGCCTTTGGCATGCGCTTGTATTTCAGGCAGATGCACAGCTCCTTCTACCTGAACTGTGATCTTGCCATAACCGGTGGCAGCCAGCTTATCTTCACCGTCAAACCCCAGTTCATTCAGATCAATCTTTAGGGTTCCTGTTCCCTTACCGCCGTAGCGTCGGTAGAAACTGATTGTATCGTATATCTTGGATTCAATTATTTCATATTTATTCATCTGTACTATCTTCACAGTTCTTGATCCCAGATCCAGTCCTATCATTTTGATTTCACCCTAATCCTTTATTTCAACATACTCACAAAAGCTTCCAGCCTCATGCGGGAACGAGCATCCATCTTACCGGGCTTGTCCCCTTCCAGTGTCAGGAATGGCAGTTTGATCTTCTGGCGGTAAATTATATCCTCGATTTGGCGAAAGCAAAAAGTCTGGGTATAGTGTATAATCCCGTCCACTTTCCTCAGTGCAATCTGATCCTGGATATCTTCCAGCCGCGCAAATGCACCGTACGGATAGGTATATTGACAATATTGTTCTACAATATCATTGGTATCAAAAGGCATGGAAAACTGACGTTGAACCTCATTATATACCACCCTTGCCCCCATAGATTCCAATACGTTATATAAATCAGTAAAAATAGGCGGCACTCCGATATAAGCCAGCCTCACTTTATCCTGGTATGGTTTTCTACTCCGAGCCTGACTAATAAAACTTAATAAATCTTGTTCATATTGCACCGGATCCCCATTAAAATCACTGGATGATACCAGGTAATAATGGTTCTCCCATCCGCTTACTAAATTATCATGCCAGGTCATTAAATCAATTTCCCTGCACAGGCCTCGGATTCTATCCAAATTGGTCTTGACCCTGTTTACACTTTTCCAATCCACCTGGAATATTTTTATAAGCTTGTCCATCTGTCCTCGGAGACTTTCCTTATCACGATCAAACGGATAGGCAAAAGGAATAATGTCAATATTCTTCAACTGCAGTGTTTCCATAAGGGCCTGAGTATTACTGCAGTCTCCATGCATAACCGCTATTACAGACTGCAGGTCATTTTCCAGGGCAACTGCATATAGTCCTTTGATCCAGCCGCAGGTATTACGAGGATACCCGGCATCTTCAGCAACATCTACCAGCTGGCGTGCTTTCTCAGAAGTAATAAATATATTATTTAGGTCCACCGGTATCTTTCCGGCTGCCAGTATGATCTCTACCGGAATACTGGTAGTAAAACCGACTTTATCCATGGCTGTTTCCTCCAGAATTTAATCCAGAACTATTCTTTCTACCTTTTTTATAACATTACCAAGCAGCATTCTGCCAACTTTGTAAAAAGACTCATCATTACCGCTGACATAAAATTCTCCGTTTCCTTTTACCTGGCTGTCATTTAATATATCCATCCGGGCAAGTATCTCATACAACTCTTCTACAGTTTCCAGGGCCGGATCTACAAGACTAACTTCATTCCCAATAATTTCACTGATAACCGGAGCCAGGAATGGATAATGAGTGCACCCCAACACCAGAGTATCGATTCCCTTATGCAACAGAGGATCAATATATTCTTTTATGGCTTGGCTAGTATCACTCCCGCTCAGCATTCCCGCTTCTACAAGTGGTACAAATCGAGCACAGGCAGCAGAAAAGACCTCAAAGTCTGGTGCAATATTATTAATATTCATGAAATAAGAACCACTATTTACAGTAGCCTGGGTTGCAACCACACCTATCTTACCATTTACGGTACTCTGCACAGCTGCTCGAGCTCCTGGTTTAACTACCCCCAATAAAGGAACAGGGCAATCCCTTTCCATTTCCGGCAGGGTTACCGACGAATGGGTTCCGCAAGCAACAACTATGGTTTTAACCTCGCGGCTCAATAAAAAGGATATTATATCTCTCGCATATTTAAATAACTCTTCCCGGCTTTTGCTTCCGTAAGGAACATGGGCTGTATCCCCATAATACACGAAACTCTCGCCAGGCAGTCTATTAATAAGTGATTTAACAACCGTGAGTCCCCCTACCCCGGAGTCAAATATTCCAATGGGCCTGTTTCTCAAAATTTAACACCTCGTTTAATAATCCTTCTTCATCTCATAACAAATGGAATTTTAACAATCCAATAAATACTCTATCACTTTTGCAGTTCATATTCTAGTAATGTTCTTTCCTCTTAGTGTTTCACAAAATAAGGAGATAGTATTAGCATTTCGCCATACACATCTCCTTATAATTTATACGTTATAGTCTTAAAACAGTACACTTGCCTTTTATTACATTTTATAGTCTGCTTGAACAGGCTGGGCTATATCAACCAATCCTCCCAAAGCATTAACCTTTTCTCCGTTAATTAAAAAGCTAACCTCTTTGATAGTGGGAAATTGGCTTAAAGTATTGGCAGTTGCCTGAACCATAAGTTCCCCCTGTTTTTTATTACTTACCTTGTTGGCCTCTCCGCTTAGATCAACAATACAAAGTCCCTCTGGTTTCACATTAATATCCAGCAGTTTAGTGCCGCTCGGGAATACTGATAGACAATCTTTCTGAGATGGACCTTTTAAAAGCTCCTGCATAGTCTCGCGGGCAATTCCTTCAGCTTTTCCAATGCTGCGTTCCTCTACTACCAGCTTGCTCTTTGCGGTGTCCTGGAAATAAAGCTTCACGCTTATCTTATCTACAGACGGCTGTGATTCATCTACGGGGATAAGATCCTCGTTATTGGTTTCAGCGGGCTTTTCTGTATTGGTTGGTATTTTAATTAAATCTTTCCATGCCTTGATCTTGCTGTCATCCACTTTAGAACATCCACCGCTGAGGAGACAGACAGCGAGAAGTATCACTGCCATTAACATTATTAATTTTTTGGTCATAATTTCATTCCCCCCCTATAACTTCCTTTAATATTTACTAGATTAATTAACAATTTATGCCTGCAATTCTCCCCTTTTCAACTACTTGCTAATTTGTTAATCTATCATTCAAAGGAGTGGTCTATAAATGCGCTACGAAGGAACTATTTATCGTCCCCCCAGTGAGGCACACAGTCTTCTGATTCAGGCTACTATTGGCTGCCCCCACAATAAATGTACCTTTTGTTCAATGTATAAAGGATCCCGTTTCAAGGTTAGACCTGTGCAGGAAATTAAGGAGGATCTTCTCGAAGCACGCAATTATTATGGTGAATATATAGAATCTATCTTCTTTCCAGACGGCAACACTATAATCATGAAAACAGATCAGCTAGCAGATATTTTTAATTACGCTCACGAGCTTTTCCCTGAATTACAACGAATAACTATTTATGGTTCAGCCCGTTTTGTAAACAAGAAAAGCCAAGAAGACCTGACGCTTCTGAAAAAGGCAGGATTAAGCAGGATTCATATGGGTATGGAGAGCGGTGATGATACTACCCTGCAACACATTAAAAAAGGTACAAATTCAGAGGAAATAATCGCAGCAGGCTTGAAGCTGAAGAATGCAGGTATTCAAACCAGTGAATATTACCTGGTAGGTATAGCAGGAAAGGCTAGATGGAAAGAGCATGCTGAAAACAGCGCGAGAGTACTAAGCGCCTTTAGCCCTGATTTTATCCGCCTGAGGACATTTGCGCCTGAACCCGGCACACCTATATTGGAAGAAATCCAATCAGGTACCTTTAAATATTTAAGCCCCCATGAGGCTCTGCAAGAGATCCGAATCCTGGTAGAAAATCTCCATTGTGAAAACAGTATGGTTTTAAGCGACCATATCACTAATTACTGGAATATTAACGGCCTTATTCCCAGGGACCGTGACAAAATGCTTGCTGAACTCGATAGGGCTCTAAAAGTTGATGAATCTCGCTTTAGAACTCCCAACCTACATCATTTTTAACTCATATAATTTCCCAGCAGCTAAACTATCACCATTTAAAGCAGAAAAGCAAGAAAGCCTCTACCCCACAGAGGCTTTCTTACCTTGAACATAAATCCTTTATATATGATGGGAGAGATCATATATCAAATTAAGTTTAGGATTAGGTTTTAATAGCGGTGCGGCTCAAACTAAGAGCCACGCCGTTTTTTTAAATATAATTATTTCTGATAAGGCTGTACTATCCATTTCAAGCAATTATCTTTTTTGTTGCCGAAAATGTCATAACCCTTAACAATATCATTCAATGGAGCACGATGTGTACACAGGAAGTTGGTATTGAGTTTGCCAGCCTGAATCAATTTAATTAGTTCAGGAATCCGATTGGCATTCAATAAGCCCATGCTGATAGTGATGTTTTTAATCCATAATGTATTCATGGCAAGTTCCTGGGGTTTTTCGAATACGCCTATAAAGGAAACATTCCCGCCTGGTCTAACAGAATCTATGGCCATATCATAAGTTGGTTTAAAACCATTAGCTTCAATAGTTCTGTCAGCCCCGCGGCCTTCGGTCAAATCTCTGATTGCATCAGGAACATTGACATTTAACGGGTTAAGTCCAATATCTGCGATACCTTCCGCTACAATCTTATCCAACCGGGATTGATTGATGTCAACAGCGATAACTTTGGAAGGTCCCCAAAGTTTTGCTGTATGCATTGCACACATTCCGACAGGTCCAGCACCCATGACTGCAACTGTGTCACCGGGTTCAATTTTAGCATTTTCAGCACCGAAATATCCGGTGGAAAGGATGTCGCCTACGAATAGTACGTCCTCTTCAGTTAGTCCGTCAGGAATACCGAACATTCCCAGGTTGGCATGAGGAACCCGTACGTATTCTGCCTGGCAGCCATCGATCATGTAGCCAAATATCCAGCTTCCGGTTGTGCAGTGAGAATAAATACCCCGTACACAGTAGAAACATTCACCACACTGGGTAACACAAGATACAGCAACCTTGTCCCCTACTTTTGCATTTCTTACTGCAGGGCCTACTTCTACTACTTCGCCGACAAATTCATGACCGATTATTCTTCCTTCAGCCACTTCTGGCATGCCACCGTGCCAGATATGTATGTCAGTACCACAGATAGTTGATGTAGTTACGCGAACTATAGCATCATCGGATTCAATAATTTTCGGTACCGGAACATCGGCAATGGAAATTTTATCAGGTCCGCCATAAACTAATGCTTTCATAGTACTACTCACAATAAATAACCTCCCTATTAATTAAATATAAATTCCGAACTATAATGTGGGTTCTTTTACCAATATTCTGCTTATTACCCCCCTTTCCCCAAAAAAAATGACCGAATATCTTTATGTTTCTCACCCGTAATCGCGAGTTTCAGCACAAAAATATTGGTCTACTTCGGAGCTGCCCTGAGGTCTCTCCTAAATCCACCATATTTAATTTAGTTTAAACAGTGTTATTCTGTTAAAACTCTATCAAAAACAACTACATGCATCCAGAAATCATTTTCTGCTTCGATCATATACGTTTGGTGAACTGCTTTAGCTCCTAATACCGTCTCTAAATACGGCATATTATCAATAGAATGCTGCTTGGCTACCTGCATTCGGGACTTGTCTACAACATCTTTTCCAGCAGTGGTCGTTACAATATATTTTTCCGGATCAGTTAAAAAACCTTCACCCCGGATAATAAGCATATCTTCCCATATAATAACCTTGGTATGGTCTACACCCTTACCCAATTTTTGTTTAAAGTATTTTTCCATGTAAATTTTTAATTCATGCTGCAATTTCTTACGCTGCCGATCATCTAATTTTTGCATTGAGGGCTTTTCCCAAGAGCTATTCTCTTGAAAATTGACTTTATGAATTGATGACATAACCTACTCCTCTCACATTTCTGCTTGCTACTATCCTGCTATACTACTATTACCGAGGATAAAAAAAACCAATACTTTTATAAATTCAAAACATGTATTTATAAAGATATTGGTTTTCGCAGAGCCACCAAATGGTTTCTCCTTAAGCCACCAAAACTATTTACTTTTAAATATAATAGAACCTAACACACTCTATTATATTTTAATTATATTATATGAGTCAACGGAAATTTTATTACCAATTATGTTATAAATAGGAAATCGCAGCCAACACATGTTTTTTCATTTATATATAAATATGCGTGCGGCGGTTGCAAGATTTAGGGGTCGTCTGCGAAAATATTTTTTCTACATCAGTGGAATCAGCCTGCGCAAAAAAGCCTGCCGATAAATCGACAGGCTGGTTGGTACTTTTAATACCTAATTATCTAATTTCAGATACTTTTATTAACTTTTCTCTTTTCCTTTGTGGGGGTAGTCCATTCACTTTTAGTATCCTGTGGTTTTTGACCACTTGGGGTTGTTGACTGTTTGTCCTTTTTGGCCATTTTTTCAATCCCCCTTTTTAAAATTAAACTATAATTGTTCTCTTGGGGTTTTAATTAAATAGCAATAACTAAGACTTTTTCTTCTTCTTATTTGGTTTTGAATCAGTTCCGGTTTCACTCAGATCACCCATATACTGTGAAATAGCACTATCATCTTTGATGTCACTTTGATTAACTGACCGTTTTTGTTTTTTTGCCAAATCATTAATCCCCCTTTTTAAAATCAAACTAAAAAGTTCTTTTATAGTTTTACCTTATATGAGGGTTTTAGTAAGCCAAAAACTAGATTCTTAGTTAAATTATTTTTAAAAATTATTTTGGTGGAACTATAAAGATTTCTTCTCCTCTAAACTCAAAATAGTCACTTAACTTCCAATATACACCTCTGGTCAGGCGTGTATCAGCCTCCCATTTAAAAGATATATACGGAACATCTCCTTTTAAATACAATTTTAATTCATGATCCAATACCATTTCCTGCAAATCGTGAAAAACAAGCTTTAGGGGACGTTCATTATCCATTATCCCTGAAGCCAGGTAAGGTACATCTTCAACAATTACAGGATTATGATCATCGTCCATTTGAATAAAATAACTGCCATCTGGATTACGATGTAAGTTTTTGGCCAATACGTTCAGTATTTGGCGTCGAAACATCTCAGCCTCTCCAAAATACCATTTTCCGTTTTCCTTTATAGTAATATCCTGTACTAATACATTCACGACTGTTCCTCCTCAAATAGCTGCATCCATCCAGTCACCACAAAATCTGCAGTGGAAATTATTAGCTTTATTCTATAAACTTGGAGAAAATTCCTGCCCCTCAGTTATTTTCCTACATATTTTCAGCGCATTTGAATTGAAGAGAGTTCCGATAAATTCTTTCAATATCCCGCTCATCTATTTCATGGTTACCCATTCTCAAGCCTGCCAGACCAAAGCCATGCTTTTTCGCTAATTCCCGGAGGTAGTGCATTGTTTCCAATGGTAATTTATTACCTATACTGTAATCGTGACAATCACCTTCCAACGCCAGCAAGACGGTCTCGGACAGGCACGCCAGATTTACCCCGTCACGATATCCCAGGTTAGGCCCGAAACAGATTTCATCAGGATACTGTACCAATCCACCTTCCAGGATTAGTACATCATTTCTTTGTGCATATACTTCTGGTGCCACATCAGCAGGACGGGCAACATCACAAACCACAGCCCCCGACCGAAGATTCCCTGGGTAGATTAAATAATCAGGGGAATTGCTGGTGGCAATAACCATATCGCATTCAGGTAGTTGGGCACTTATATTTGTACTGGTTTCAAGCGGGCAGGTAATGTCCAAATACCTACAAACATCGTTTATAAACGTGAGAGAAAGTTCCTCTCCTACCACAATTCGATGAAGATATTCCCGAGCCTTGTCTTGATCTTTTTTCAGGAGAAGGCTTGTCAGCCTGCTAAGCCAGAGACTCATCCCATCTAATTCGCCTGCCTGCATTCTAGTGCGTGCGTATTCAAATATATCTTTTGACAGAGAGTTGAGCCTAATCTTGCTGCTGGTAGGATGCTCAGGACTTCCAAAAAGGGTAATCTGGCAAAGCTTTTCGGATACCATTAATGCACAAGCCCGGCCTATTGAGCCATTTGCTCCTACTACCCCACCCCTGGCAGCTATCGGATCAATATACATCTTCTCAGCACCTAAAAATAATGCTTCGATGGCCATCAAGGTTGTCAAACTGTTGCCGCTGGTAATAGCAACGTCTCTGCCTGTTACGGATCTTCCACCTTTAGTAACCACAGAGGTCAGGGCTCCCAACCCAACTATTTCTGCCCCCAGGTCCCTACCCATATCTACAGCTCTAGCGATAATATCAACCGTGTATTCATTCGGCATATTCATAATCTCCCTGGCTCCCAGGGGTACTCCTATAAGCCAGCCCTCGGCAATTGCGCCCTGAAGAGATCTAATTGCAGGCATATGACATACAATACCGGGATCAGTAGTAAGACTCTCCCACTGCATAAACTTATATAACTCGTCCCGGCTGTAACTTTCGAAAGAGGGGTTGTTTATTATTACATCCTCTGGGGCTGGATAGTGAATTATAAAAGCAAACTTCTTATTTGCCTCTTCCCCTTCCTGAAGCACAGATGCTTTAATAAAACGGCTATAATCACGGTAATCCTTGATTATCTTTGGACGGCGTTTATCACCGATTAAATATCTATATAAGCTGGCATAATCACAATTATTTAGTATACGGCAAACTACTTCCAATGCTTCCAGAATGTAATCAATTTCCGAATAGTTTATGGTTAAGGTAGGCTCCAGCCGTAAAGTCATGGAATTATTCAAGAAAGGAGCCAGGCGAATCTGGTAGACATTAAGCAGGAATCCAGCCAATAATGCGGTGAATCCTCCTTGATCTTCAAGATAAGACATATCATAGGAGCCGCAGTCTATAAGTGAATGGAATTCTATCCCCACCATAAGACCCTGCCCCCGCACCTCTTTTATAACTGTGGGATACTCCCTACCCAGCTTACAAGCTCTCGATAAGAGGTAGTCACCTTTTTCCTGTATCTCTTTTAAAAAACTCTGCTCATCATGGCATAATTTGTCCAAAACTGCAGCACCTATCGCACAGGTCACATTGTTATTGGCGAAGGTTGAACTATGCAGCATTCCGAATTCGTCGTTCCATACCCGGGGAGAACTTAGGCACACACCGAGCGGCAGCAACCCTCCGCCCAAAGCCTTGGCAAGAAGCAGCACATCCGGTTCCAACCCGGCATGCTCACACGCAAAGAGCTTTCCAGTACGTCCGAGACCGGTCTGCACTTCATCTACGATGAACACAACTCCATATTCGCTGCAAAGTTTTTGGGCTCCAAGCAGATAATCCGGACGGCCAACTATTATACCGCCCTCGCCCTGTACAGGTTCAACAATAAAGGCCGCCACATTATCTTTATTTTCCTCTAAAACCTGCCGCAAACTATCTATATCATTGTAGGGAATTCTTCTGAAACCAGGGGCTGGAGCCCGGAAAGGCGCCTGGTATGAATCCTTACCGGTAGCTGATAAGGCTCCCAATGTCTTACCATGAAAACTGTTCTTGGTGGATATTATTAATTCTCTGCCAGTGGTTGATCGAGCTAGTTTAATAGCCGCTTCTACAGCTTCAGTACCACTCTGGCAAAAAGTAGCATAACACAAATCCCCCGGTGTGCACTCAGCCAGCATATTAGCTAATTTCAGTGCTTCTCCTGGCAGTGATGGCTGTACAAGACTCGGCAGACCCTTCTTCCGAACTTCTTCCAGAGCATCCCATACAAAATCAGGATTGTAACCAAATGGCACTGCCCCATACTGTGCTATAAAATCCAGATAACGAACCCCAGTGTCATCTGTTAAATAGCTGCCTTGCCCTTGAGTATAGTTTTTATCTAGTTGAAAAGTTGCTAATATTTCTCTCAATGTTGGATTGAGCAGATCATTTCTTATATGTGACATTTTTTTCCTCCTTTTGTGCACACGTTTGTGCAACTGAATCGGCTATATATATTCTATATCTATTCCAAGTTTTGTCAAACAAGAAAGGCTATATACATGCTTTTTAGGCACTGGTTAAAATTACCAAATAAAATTTGTGCTTATATATCTTCAGAAATAAAAAGAAGAGGCTTGCTTAAAAGTAAGCCTCTCAGAGTGTCAATAAAGTCAGACCGAGCAAAAAATATTCATATTGGTATCATTTATTGCTGAGGATTATGGGAGCTGTCCCCGGCCGCTTCCTTCAAAGCAGCAAATACTCCCCCAAGGCCAGCCAGATCACTAGGAATAATTAACTTGGTAGCCTGCCCGTCACCCAGTTTTTTTATAGCCTCCAGCGATTTCAAAGCTAAGACCTTATCATCTATCCCCGCCTCTTTAATCATTACCAAACTCTCTGCAAAAGCCTTCTGTACATTCAAGATAGCCTGGGCTTCTCCTTCGGCATCAAGAATCTTGGCCTGTCGGGTTCCTTCGGCGGTTCGTATATTGGACTCTTTTAGTCCTTCCGCATTAAGGATAGCTGATTGTTTTCTGCCTTCGGCCTCCAGTATGGCAGCGGTCTTTTGGCCTTCAGCCAGCAGTATTGCCTGCCTTTTCTCCCTCTCAGCCCGCATCTGTTTTTCCATGGCCGTCTGGATATCCTGCGGGGGCAGAATATTCTTAAGTTCTACCCGGTTAACCTTGATACCCCATTTATCAGTGGCTTCATCTAAGATGGCCCTGAGTTTGGTATTTACCAGATCCCTGGAGGTCAGCGTCTGGTCTAATTCCAGATCACCTACAATATTTCTTAAGGTAGTAGCTGCCAGGTTATCAATAGCAAATATCGGGTTCTGAATTTCATAGATATATTTGAACGGGGCGGTAACCTGATAGTAGATTACAGTATCGATCATCATAGTAACATTATCCTTGGTTATAACCGGCTGGGGAGCAAAACTTACCACCTGTTCCCTAAGATCCACAATAGACCGGAAAGTATCGACAAAAGGTATGATCACATTGATACCCTGCTCGGCCGTTCTATGATATTTGCCCAATCTCTCAACTATTCCAACCGTTGCCTGGCGGATAATTTTAATTGAAGAGTAGGCAATCAAGACTACAAATAACACAATTACCGCGTTCACAAATATATTTAACATAATATCATCCTTTCCTTATCTTCGGCTTAAACCGCTTTTTCAACGACCAGCTTTACTCCTTCAACACCTGTAACTACAATACGGATATTTTCATCAATATCCTGGTTGGACACTGCTGTCCAAATTTCACCGTTGACTTTAACTTGTCCGTAGTTCAAGTGGGATATACTGGTCAAGGATATACCGTGCTGTCCTATCAAGGCATAAACATTGCTGACCGTATCGTTGGATTTGACCAATTTTACTACCAGAGGACGGGTAAGTACTATGAAAAGAAGAGTAATTATTGCGAAAACGAGTAACTGACTGGGCAGGCTAATAAACCACGCCAGGCTAACTCCCGCGGCAACCAGTAAAGCAGCCAAAGCTAACCATAGAAACCAGAAGCCGGATGTTAAGATTTCTACCGCTCCGCATACTACGGCCACCAGTATCCACTGCAGTGCCGACATCAGCATTACCTCCTTCGTATTCAGAATATGCAAATAGTGTTGATTTAGGACGTGTTCATAAGCAGGTATCGCCTGCCAATAAATATAATTCCCTCATAACTTATTATATACTAGTTTGCTCCTAAAAAGGCCTTTAGTATAAAATCCCATCAGTGCTATTACTCGCATCTACCGGCAATTATATATCTTATACCATTTAAATCAGATCTCGTTTTCACCTATAAAGTTAACCCCCTGGAGCCAATTTCCAGGGGGTTATATAAGGATCTACTTATTTTTATTTTATCTAGGGACAAAAGCGTTCGCGATACTTCGAATAGTAATTGCGGCTCATTAAGGCCCTTTGGGGATAATTCCAGAATTCAATCTCATAAGCACGATCATAAGTTTCTCTGGTCTTCTTAATCTTGGTCATGTTCACAATAAACGACCGATGAACACGCAAAAAATCTGATCCCAGAACTGCTTCAAATTCGGCCAATCCTTTGCGCATTTCCCAGGCAGTTTCCTGAGTATGAATAATAGATTTATGATCTACAATCTCGATAAAAAGAATATCTTGTTTATTAATATGTATTATTTCATCCTTCATTCTTACTGTAAGCACATTTGACATCAATTGGTCGTTCCGTTCAAGTCTCTGGATAATTTCTTCGATTAATTCCTGCAGTTTTACAACCTTAATAGGCTTCAATATATAGCCATATGGGTGAACATCATAAGACTCCACAGCATATCCAGAATACCCGGTCACAAATATTATATAGATGTCTTCAATTGATTCTCTTATCGTTCTCGCAACATCCAAGCCGTTAACCGTCTGGCTGGAGAGTTCAATGTCCAATAAGGCAATATGGGGATGGTTTTCTGTAGCCCAGGTGACAGCCTCACTACCATTCGAGGTATCGAAGATTTCTGATATTCCTTTTACTTCTCGAAGAATTTGTTTAATAAATTCCCGATTGTATTCTTCATCTTCGAGTATTAACACCTTGACCATTTAACATCATCCCTACCTTTTTAGCGATTCGGGGATATTGGGCTCATACGTAGTAAACCAGCAATTGGGACTAATTCCTGTTCCGGCAACAAACACCAGAACCGCTGCCAGAGTATTCATGGCAAACATCTGCATTTTCGTTTTCATCATAATCACCTCCTATCTGAGTAAATTTATCTATTACTGCAAGTAACTGATAACCCCATGGAGTGATAAAAAACACTGAACTTATACAACCCAGGTTCATTGCCAGTACATAAGTGTTTGCATCATTCTGAAGTAGATAGAAAACCGCTAATCCCCATATAGCTATAATTACTGCCATTTTCCCCTTTTGCTTATTGCGAATTTCTCTGTCATTTATGGGTTTCTTTTTGGTGTCACCGGGTACCCATTTAAGGCAGACAAAAACTGCAAAAGCCAGGGTAAACATTGATAGGTTAGTCAAGAGCTGCATCCCCAGATTGGAATGGGAGATTTTCCCCAGGCCCACAATAAGCGTTGTCCCCAAAACCAGGCATTTCAGATAAGTACTCATGTGAGCCCCGCCGCCAAACCACCGCAAAACCGCATAAGCACAAAGCAATATCAAGGTCGTGTTCAATGCATCCAATCCCCAGGCTAGAGCAAGAATACTCACTAGTTTTATAGCTGCTCCCAATAAGATTTCAAGGCCATATGCATAAACTTCAATCTTATCCTGTTCAGCATCTAAGTTTTTTCCCAGGAATAAAGCAATGTGGTTGGAAATAGCGGATATCATGCGCATTTATCCTTTCCCGGTAATCTGCTATACAATCTATTTATTAGAACTACTGTAAATATTTAGACACAGCCTCTAATCTTTCCTGCTTACTTTTGGGTATTCACGCTCGAAAACCGGGTATTCACGTCACTAAAAGGGCAATTCACGACATTTGGCAGGATTGGCAGAGAAAAAAAGGAACAGTTATCATTAAATATAATCATATATTGAGGTGATTATTTTGGAATAAAACTTGGGGTGCTTGCTTTTTTTATTGCTAATGATTGTATAGAATTCGGACTGTATAAATCAAACAATGAAGTGGTTAAGGCTAGGGGCGCGGCGTGTTTAAAAGCACACCGGGAGGAGGATCTGATATGATGAGAAAACTAATAGGAATTACATTAGCATTAATTCTATTAATTCTTCTGTTTATTAACGTATCAGGCCCAAATGCTCCATTGAAATTTGAGAATAATATTTCCGAAATAATTCTTTATATGGAAAAATCAATTTCGCCCTGGTAATTTTACTAATATGGTAGTCTGCTTTTCAGAAAATACCTCTATTAATCCTCCGTAAAGATCCACCAAATTCTTAACTATGTACAGTCCATATCCCCTTCCTATGGAATCCTTGGTGGTAAAACCGGCTTCGAATATTCTTTCTATATCTTTGTTTATGGTTGCACCATTATTACGTACGCAGAAAATAAAATCTCCATTCTGGTGTTCGAATTCCGCCTCTACCCATGGGTGCACCTTATCCTGTAAAGCCGATTCAATCGCATTATCCACAAGATTACCGACAATACTGCACAAGTCCCAGGGTTCAACCTTGAGCTGAGAAAAGTCGCAGGTTGAAACTATCTTAAACTCAATACCCTGGGATTTCGTTAGATTAAGCTTGCTATTAACTAAACTACTCAGTGCGGGGTGATTAATAAGCACCCCATCATTGGTATTCCAGTATTTATCCGCTATACCATCTATGTATCGTTTGGCTTCTTCGCTCCGATTTAAATAAATAAATGATTGTAGGGCCTGGAGATGTCTGCTGAATTCATGTTTTCCCGATTGCAGGACTGTCAGCAATGTTTCAACCTGCTGTAAATGTTCTTTGATTAAATTTGTCTTAATACTTTCTCGCGCATTGCTATAAATGTTTTTTATTGAAGCTATACTGAACAAAGCCAGCACGAGAATTAAAACTTCCCAAAAAGGCAACCACGCTTTGATAAGATTTATATTGTCGCTGGCGCGAATTATATGACTCATTATAACCGCAACTGAAGTTTGGGAAAGAATCACTAAAATTACTAAAGCATCTCGTCTATGATTCACATGGAACTTCCTTTCGTGTTCAGATCATATAATACCAAACTAAATCTCCTCACTAGAAAGAATAACAAGGCTGCTAGTAAAGTTGTGGGGAATGATACGCCAATATTTAACCATGGATTAGCAGATAAATCGTTAATAGTTTTAGACATCAGTATTAGAGCCACTGGCACAACAACATTTTCGGTTACTCCCACGATCATCGCCCCGCATAGAACAGCAATGAGGCTGTACCAGATATTCGCTTTACTAAGCCAAGCAGTAATACAAGTAGTAGCAAAAATTAAGATAAGGGTATGGGTACCCGGAATAATTGTTAACCGAAGTAAAAAGTATGAAAAAACACCCATAATAACGGATGCCATGATGGGTTCTCGCCACCCTATCTTTAAATTAAATAACGAAAAACCCAACTGAATAATTAAAAACGTCTCAGGTATCGAAATAAACAAAACAGCATACCAGGGTATTGGAAACATAAATCTCAACTCCCAAATTAGTTTAATAATACCGACTAATTATTAGCGCTGCTGTAAATATTAGACAACATATCTAACTTTTCCTGCCTCTAGGGGGTATTACGCTCAAAATCCGGGTATTCACGTTACAAAAGGGGCTATTCGCGACATATGGCAGGTACTGGCAGAGAGAATCAAGAAACGAAAAAGAAGCTAAATGGCATTATGCAATATTTTAGTGAAGGAGAACCAGGCAATGATATTGCGTGAAATATCGGTCAAAGAAATCCCTTACAATCACAGTAATTATGAGGAAGATGGGAAGCTCGTTCGAATCCCTTTATTAAAAACAAATCAAAGACTATCACCACAACATATAATTTCTACTAACTACTACTTACAAATAGCGGTTTATATGATTTATTTTAGTGATATTAGAGAATATCCAATCATAATAAATTTACCCAACAGCTTAAATGTGGATGAGATACCTTTTTTACCATTAATACAAACCCTTACAAATCTATTTCAATTGCAGCGTGCTATCATAAAAAACAATTCAACAGTTTCCCAAATTTTTGTTAAAGGGCTATTGCCAAATACCGTTGAGGCAGTAAAAGAATTAGACAGATTAAATAAAATCGATCCTTTTGTTAAAAAGCTTTTCCATTTAAATAGACCCGCAGTAAATAAATTAAAGCCAGTTAGGGCTTATATTATTTATAAAACAAATAACCTCAGAAAAGTTTATAAACTAAGTAATATCCAAAAGTATTTAATTTGGGAATGCCTGAAAAATAATGGTGTATATGGTCTACCGATAGGACCCTTAGCTATAAATGATCTCGGGCAAAATGATTTTCAAGAATTCATTCAAGCGTTTGAAACCACATATATAATAGGGTCAGGTAAACCATGGGTTGCCACACACCTGATTGTAAGTAATATAGATAGAATTTGTTAGAATGGTGTTTTAGATGTTAGTGTTTTAGCGGACACAAGCACACAAGTGTACGTAGTGAATATTGTATAATTTCAATAGTATATTATGGAGTATACATATGAATATGGAATAGGGGGTGTTATATATGAAAACCTTTTTTAACAGCACTGCTTGGAATATGCTCGTGCTGGTAGTCCTGGGAGTTACAGCCTTCTTCACCAAAGAACTGGTTACGTACACTATGTTAGGTTTTGTCTTAATAATGTTGTCTAATATATATGATAGACTCAGTGAAATTTCTAAAAAACTAGACAACAAATAGTTTGAAATTATACACAGTTATAACAAAACTGAAAGCTATGTTCCGTTCTATCGTATTTACAAGTAAATAACGGACGGGGGCAGATAATATTGAAGAAAACTATGTTCTTATTACTTATTACAATTATGCTGGCTTTTCCGGGGGCAGCATCAGCTCAGCTGTCACCTGGTGATTTTGTAGATATTCGCGGACACTGGGCAGAGCAGAATATTGCAGCAGTATCGAATATGGGCTTGATGAATGGAATCGGAACTACTTACCAGGGTTTTCGTATATTCTCTCCAGGGGGTACCGTCAGCCGTTCTCAGCTAGCCAACGTCTTACAGCGTACTTTTCAGCTCGACTATGGGTTGCTCAGATTTATCAAGCAGCCATTGGCCAGCGATTATTATCGGGATGTCGATGATGCCGCCTGGTACGCTGATGGGGTTTTAATGTGTGCTATTAATAATATCTTTGAAAAAACCGGTAACTTTTCTCCCGACCGCCCTGTCAGCCGCATAGAAGTAGCTCGGTCCATCTACCGCTCCTTTAACGCTAAAGGAATCTCGGTTCCTATGATCATGCTTATGCCGATGTATGAAGATACAAATTTATTATCCCAGGAGGATATTAATGCTATTACTTTTGTCAGTAATACGGGGATCATGAGGGGAAATAATAATTGTTTCAGGCCTGAACAGACTATGACACGAGCTGAAATGGCTACGGTTCTAAACCGCTGTCTCCCCTTTGTGACAGTCAATATTAAATAAAGCTCATGTTTAAAAATACGGCAATTAACATTAAACATCTTAAACCAATTTTTAGGTCTGGTATTCGGATGACACTTGGCAAGTTAGTTTTCACCTGTTTACGCTGGTGTTCATGGTATATCTCTGATGTAAAATATGCCTCACATTTAAATAGTGACGATAAACTGCCGGTTGTTTATGTAGCACATAATACTCCTGTATTACGGGAATTACGGGGAGTAGAAATGCAGCTCCAGCATAACAAAATTACTAATTTGAAATTGGCATGTGCAAAAATCAATGGAATCGTGTTAAACCCGGGAGAAACATTTTCATTATGGAAACTGGTAGGTAAACCATCAAAAAGAAAAGGTTATCTAGAGGGAATGGTTCTAGTTAATGGTTCGATATGCACGGGAACTGGTGGGGGCCTGTGCCAGCTTTCCAACCTCATTTATTGGATGAC
>Ga0074193_1001274_pt1 | contig 32175 bp, 22 predicted proteins | sample EPASupsiteHSE605_FD_64523 | JGI IMG/M metagenome (GOLD analysis project Ga0074193, IMG submission 64523) | Bioremediated contaminated groundwater from EPA Superfund site, New Mexico - Sample HSE6-05 | ecosystem: Environmental > Aquatic > Deep subsurface > Groundwater > Contaminated ... | reverse complement strand
GAATTCGCTCCTGATGAAGGCTAAGAATTTCCTTATCCGTAAGGCGATGCATTTCACCTGCGGGTTGGCCAACCTGATTTCGGTTGAGACTCCGTCGTTGTTTGATTATCTGCGGACTGAACTTCCTGCAAGGATGAATGATAAAGTGGTGTTGATGCTGAACGGATTTGATGAAGAATATTGCCGGGAGCTGCAGATTAAAAGGCGTTCTCTGTCAGAAAAGGAGAATATTATGCTGGCAGTGGGACGTATCGGTGCCCCAGATAAAAACAACGAACAGCTGCTGTATGCCCTGGAGAAGACAGACCTGAAGGACTGGAAGGTTGCCTTTGTGGGACCGATTGAAAACCGGGCACACGATTTCAGGCAGACGATCTACGAATTTTATAAACGGAATCCACACCTCAGGGAGAAGGTTTTGTTTCCGGGAGCTGTTTACGATAAAAAAGAGTTGTGGGAATGGTATAACAGAGCCAAAGTATTTGTGCATACCTCCCCAAAAGAATCTTATGGCATTGTTTTGAGCGAGGCTTTTTATTTCGACAATTATATTTTATCTACGCCGGTAGGAATCGCAAGTTATTTAATTAACTTTGGCTACGGCGAATTGGTGAATCATAACGATGTAGAGGGATTAGCATCCAAACTGCAGGAGGTGATAAACGGAAAGACAGACCTGAATGAACGTCTTAGCTCTCGCACCATGAATAATGATGCCTTTACGCTGAAAAAGGAGATAGATAAATTGGGAAATCTTTTCCCGAAAACGGATAAATAAAGGAGACGATGTACAATATTCCCATTTTGTTTTTAATATTTTGCAGACCGGATACCACAGAACAGGTTTTTGAACAGATACGGGCAATCAAGCCTGTACGGTTGTATGTGGCGGCCGATGCTCCCAGAGCAGGGCGCCCCGATGAGGCGAACAGGGCGGCACAGGCAAGAGCCATTACGGAGAAGGTTGACTGGCCATGTGAGGTGAAGACGCTGTACCGCGAACAAAACCTGGGATGCAAAAGGGCTGTCTCGGAAGCGATCAGCTGGTTTTTCGAACAGGAGGAATATGGCGTGATTCTGGAAGACGATTGTCTGCCTCACCCATCCTTTTTCCCCTATTGCGAAGAGCTGCTGTTGCGTTATAAAGACGACCAGCGGATAGGTCATATCAGCGGGAATTGTTTCCTGCCTCAGGCTATATCGCCGGAGCTAAGTTACGATTTCTGTTCCGTTACTCATATCTGGGGATGGGCAACCTGGCGCAGGGTCTGGAAAAACTTCTCTCTCGATTTTCCTTTCTGGGAGGCCACAAAGAACAACCCGGACAAGCGTAAATCCCTTTTCCGGACCAAACGGGAGGAGATCTATTTTACCTCCTTTATAGAAGACACATTGGCAGACCGTTATGGTATAAGCGCATGGGATGTGCAGTATTACTTTATGCTGCGAACACAAAACCAGCTCTCCATCTACCCGTCGGTCAACCTGGTTACCAATATCGGACTGAATTCCATTGGAGCCACACATGCCACCCGAAAAAAAGAAAAACAATTTGTATCTTCGCAACCCATCGCTTTACCACTCACCCATCCGGTGTATGTGATGGACAACAAAGACATTAATGACGCGGCAGTAAAAGGGAGTTTCTTCTCTTACAAGCGGCTGGCAAGGTATTATTTGAATAAACTTACAAAATAAAAAAAGAGGGCTAACGATTTGCTGGATATGAAAGTTCTGATTCTTTGTACTTCCGAAAACACAGGAGGCGCAGCAGTGGCAGCCAAACGACTGATGTATGCCCTGCATTCCATTGGAGTTGAGGCGAAGATGCTGGTCCGCGACAAGCAGACAGACGATCCCCATGTGTACTCTGTCAATACATCATGGCTTATTACCAAGCTTAATTTCCTCCGGTTCGTAGCAGAGAGACTCCTAATATTTCTGTGTAACAAGTTTAGTAAAGAGAATCTTTTCCGCACTTCGATAGCGAATACCGGGAATGATCTGTCCCGTCATCCGTTGGTACAGGAGGCCGATGTGATTCACCTGCACTGGATAAATCAGGGTTTGCTTTCCATAGCGGATATACGCGGACTGATCCGATCCGGGAAAACCGTATTGTGGACAATGCACGATATGTGGGCCTTTACCGGAATCTGTCATTATTCGGGCAATTGCCTTAAATTTACGGAAAAATGTTTCAACTGTCCCCAGCAGCCTGCGCATCCCTTTGCCGATCTGTCGGCGCTGACCTGGGAGCAGAAAAAGAAGATACCGCAAGATAGGATAGTCTACGTAGGGTGCAGCAAATGGATTACAGAAACTGCCCGTCACAGCGAATTATTATCGGGAGCCCAGATTACATGGGTTCCTAATCCCATTGATACAACCCGGTATTATCCGGTTGGCCGGATTGAAGCCAGAACCCATTTCAATCTGGATGCAGATAAAGTCTATCTGTTGTTCGGTGCCGCCAAGCTTACGGACGAACGTAAGGGCGCTGCGTACCTGAAGGAGGCATGCCGGATACTGAAAGAGAAGCATCCCGAATTGGACGACCGCATCGAGCTTTTGCTGATGGGCAAGGCACAGGAGGACATTCTCGGCTATTTTCCCTATCCTACACGCTCATTCGGTTATCTGAGTTCAGAATCAGAGCTGGTCAAGGCCTATTCGGCTGCAACCCTGTTTGTGATTCCGTCATTGGAGGACAACCTGCCCAACTCCATCATGGAGTCCATGGCTTGCGGAACCCCGTGTGTTGGTTTCCGCAACGGAGGTATCCCCGAAATGATCGATCATAAGGTGAACGGCTATGTGGCCGATTACCTGGATGCCGAGGATCTGGCCAGGGGAATATATTGGACGATAGCCGCATCCGGTGATGAGGCAATACGGGATGCCTGTGTGGAGAGAGTGAAAGTCCACTACAATCAGCAGCCAATTGCTGGACGATATTATCAATTATATGAAGACGCAACCAAGCGGATTCAAACAATGAAAGAAAGATGATACAACCCCTTTTTTCCATCATAACGGTTACTTTTAATGCAGAACAATGGCTGGAACGGACCATCCTGAGTGTTCTGAGTCAGTCGTATCCCCACATCGAGTACATTCTGATAGACGGGGCATCGACAGATGGCACCCTCGAGATAGCCAACCGCTATGCATCCGGAATTACATGTCTGCTAAGTGAACCCGACAAAGGGTTGTACGATGCCATGAATAAAGGCTTGCACAAAGCAACGGGCGATTACGTTTGGTTTCTCAATGCCGGAGATACATTGCCTACGGCAGATACGATTTACCGTATGGTGAAACGATTGGATAAACGGGGTATCTATCCGGATGTGCTGTATGGAGAAACCAACCTGGTGGATGCGGATGGCCGCAGCCTGGGAGCACGGCGCCTGAAAGCCCCGAAGCAGCTTACCTGGAAAAGTTTTCGTATGGGTATGCTGGTCTGCCACCAGTCGTTTCTTGTAAAACGTGAGCTGGCGCCCGATTACGACTTGAATTACCGTCTGGTAGCCGATTACGACTGGTGTATACGATGCCTGAAGCGTTCGAATACGATTCATCATACACATATGATATTATCCAACTTCCTGGAAGCGGGCATGAGCACCGTAAACCGCAAGGCATCGCTAAAGGAGCGTTATGAAATTATGTGCCGTTACTACGGGAAGTTACCTGTTATCGTGCTTCACGGATGGTTTGCAGTGCGCTTTTACTTTGCCAAATGGGTGAAGGGGCGGGTATAAACGAATTTATAATTAAAACAGAAAATATGCAGAGCTTAGCAAAGAAATGGGGCGGGCATTTGGCAGCCCTCCTCTTATTTACGGTAGTTACAATAGCCTACTTCTCTCCATCGGTATTGGATGGAAAGGTGATACATCAGGGCGATATGCTCAAGTTCTCAGGCATGTCTGAAGAGCTCAACAAGCATGCGGCCGAGGCCAAAGACGGTAACATAATCGCGTGGACCGGATCCATGTTCTCCGGTATGCCCTCGTATAACATTGCGGTGAAAGGAACAGCACCCGAATACCTTTTCTATCTGGAAAAAGCGATTAAGTCGGTCGACTTTGACGGGGCCAGCATGGTGCTCACCGGACTGATCTGCTTCTACATCCTGATGTGTGTAATGGAGATTCCGCTGTGGCTCGCCATCGCCGGAGCCATCGCCTTTGCCTTTGCTTCTTATAATCTGATTATCATCGAAGCCGGTCATATCACCAAAGCTTACGTAATTGCCTATATGCCACTTACGATAGCCGGTATGCTATTGTTGTTCCGGAGTAAATTTCTTTGGGGAGCGGTGCTGTTTACGTTGGGTGTAGCCCTTTCGGTATTGAACGGGCACTTACAGATCACCTATTACCTGGCGCTGCTTTGTCTGTTTATCTACATCGGCTTCGCTTGGGATCAGATCCGCCAAAAGGCAATGGTTCCGCTGGTGAAGATTTCGGGTGTTATGCTTGTGTGTGTTATCCTGGCTGTGTTGCCTAACTTAGGGAATCTGTATGCCAACTGGGAGATGAGTAAAACCTCCATGCGCGGTCCTACGGAACTTACGCAGGCAACTACCGGAAGTGCCGCCAAGGTGTCCGACGGTCTGGACAAAGAGTATGCCTTTGCCTGGAGTTACGGCAAGGGAGAGCTGCTCACCTTATTAGTGCCCAATGCCTACGGAGGAGCTTCGGGAGGGACATTGGACAATAATTCAAACCTATACAAGGAGCTTCGGAGTAAAGGAGCCCAGTTAGGTAACGATGTGCAGAGTTACACCTATTGGGGCGATAAGATATTTACCTCTGGTCCGGTTTACTTCGGCGCTATCGTCTGTTTCTTGTTCGTACTGGGACTGTTCGTGGTTCCCGGAAAGCTGAAATGGTGGATGCTGGGAGGTTCTGTTTTTCTTACCTTGCTGGCATTGGGAAAGAACTTTGACGGCTTCAACGATTTTATGTTTCATAATCTTCCCATGTACAACAAGTTCCGTACGGTGGAGATGGCTTTGGTGATTCCGGGCCTTGTATTCCCGCTCATAGCCTTCTGGGGACTGAAGGAGATCCTTTCCGGAAAGGTGGAAGTGAACCTGCTGAAGCGGGGAACCCTGACGGCTTTAGGGCTTACAGGCGGTATTTGTCTGATTCTTTGGTTGATGCCTTCCCTGTTCCTCGATTTCCGCTCGCCCATGGATACCCAGTATCAGATGCCTGACTGGTATTACAATGCCTTGCTGATGGACCGTAAATCTCTGGCACAGGCAGATGCTTTACGCTCGTTGATTTTTATTCTGCTGGGTGTATCTCTTTTGTTCTGGTATTTTAAAGCGAAGAACAAAGAGAAAACGGCTGTATATGTTGGTGTAGGAATAGCTATCCTTATGTTGGCCGACCTATGGAGTGTGGACAAGCGCTACCTTAATGGCGACGACTTTGTACGTGAGCAACCTGCCGAGACCTACAAGGCAACGGTGGCCGATAAAGAAATACTGAAGGATACAGATCCCTCTTTCCGGGTGTTGAACCTGAATAATCCATTCCAGGAAACTACAACTTCATTTTATCATAAATCCATTGGAGGTTACCATGCCGCCAAGTTGCGCAGGTATCAGGAGTTGATTGACCATCGTCTGACGGGTGAGATACAGTCGATCATGCAAACTTTCCAACAGGCAAAGACTGCCGATGATGTGATTAAAGGACTGATGGTTTGCCCTACGTTGAATATGCTGAATATGCGCTATATCATTTACAATCCGGAACAGGCTCCTATACGCAATCCTTTCGCCTATGGAAACGCCTGGTTTGCCCAAAAGGTGGAGATGGTGGACAATGCCGATGCCGAGATGGCTGCAATGAATCAGTTCAACCCGTTGATGGTGGCGGTTGTCGACAAACGTTTTGCTGCCGATCTGGAAGGTTTCACTCCTCAACCGGATTCTACGGCAACGATTGCACTTACCAATTATAAGCCGAATGTGGTTACATACCAATCAAATACAAAAACCGAACAGCTTGCCATCTTCTCCGAGATTTATTATCAACCCGGATGGAAAGCTTTTGTGGATGGGAAGGAAACGCCTCATTTCCGTGCCGACTGGACATTACGCGGCCTTCGCGTACCTGCCGGCGAACATCAGATTGTATTCCGCTTCGAACCGGACAACTACATTATGGCAACCCAGGTTGCATCGGTAAGCTCGCTGCTTATTCTGTTGCTGCTGGCCGGAGCCATTGCCTGGTCGGTAAGGAATACCCTTAAGAAGGATAAAGAGCTGCAGAAATAGATTGCTCAAGCATTTAAAAACAGAAGAGGGTGTGTCCAAACCAAGCCGTGACACATCCTCATACAGACATGAGAAAGAAATAGTAGTGTTGATGATTGGGTACAACGAAAAGCAGTTACGTATGGTAGCATTATTATAGACATTCAGAACAGGCATCCAATACACCTGTTGGGAAATAGGAAAATGGAGAGCTTCCGAGACAGGACAACCAATTGTAGAAATATGTATTATATATTTATTGAATATGTTAAAAGAGAATATTCCAGAGGATAAAGCCACGTGAAATTTATAGTAATATTGGCCAGCTGGGATTAAATTGATCATAAATTAGTAATCCGAAGTGGCAGCTTCCCTGATAGGATATAAAGTTGAGGTTACAGGGCGCTCCGAGGAGAGATAATTGTCTCAAAATGTTACTATATAATATTGAAGGGGATAAAATGGGAGTATAGGATAGAAAACGAGACAATACGGAACACTTTTAGGATATATCTACCTACCTAGACATACAGGAGTCCTTATCTTTACAGTACAAAGAATAAAAAGGATATCATGAATAAACAAAAAATGCTTCTACCCCTTTTGCTGGGATGGATCTGGATTTCGGCGCAGGCCGAAGGTCGGATGGTTCAGCCGTTCAATTCCGGGTGGTCTTTCAAGAAATCGCCAACAAACAAAGAATTAGCTTTAATTACAAACCAGTGGAATAATGGTTGGGAGAAGGTTGAAGTGCCTCATACCTGGAATGCAAAAGATATGCAAGTGAAGGCTGCAGACTTTTACGAAGGGGTGGGTTACTACAAAAAAGAGTACCTTTTCCCGCTTGAGCTCAAAGACAAACGGGTGTTTCTACGCTTCGAAGGTGTGGGATCCTGTACCGAAGTGTATGTTAACGGCACACTGGCAACTACCCATAAGGGCGGGTATTCCGCTTTTGCCTGTGAGATCGGGCCCTTGCTGAAGGCTGGAAAGGAAAACGAAATCCTGGTAAAGGCGGATAATTCGGCGCGTCCGGATGTGATTCCGGTGAACCATTCGTTGTTCGGTGTCTATGGCGGTATCTACCGTCCTGTTTGGATGATCGTTACGGATCCATGCAACATCAGCGTTACAGACCATGCCTCCTCCGGTGTCTACATCTCCCAAAAAAACGTATCGAAAAAGAAAGCAGACGTAATCGTTAAGGTTAAGCTTGATAACGCTACTCTGCAGCCTGTACCTATAGTTTTGCAACAAATTATTTATGACCAAAAAGGACGGCAAATTGCAAAAAAAGAGAAAAATTTGGAACTGTCTCAACAGGGAATACAAACAATAGAAACTTCCTTCGAACTAAAGAATCCCACCCTGTGGCAGGGGCGCCAGAATCCCTATTTATATAAGGTTGCATGCCGACTCATTCAAAATGGGGAGGTTAAAGACGAAGTGATACAACCGTTGGGATTGCGCCATTACGAAATCATCCCCGGCAAAGGGTTTTACCTTAATGGGGAAAAATATCCCATGTATGGCGTTACACGCCATCAAGATTGGTGGGGATTGGGAAGTGCCCTGAAGAATGAAAATCATGATTTTGATTTGGCCGCCATCATGGACATCGGGGCTACTACGGTACGTTTTGCCCACTATCAGCAATCCGAATACCTCTATTCGCGCTGTGACACCCTGGGATTGATTATTTGGGCGGAGATTCCTTTCGTAAACCGGGTAACCGGACAGGAGGCAGAAAACGCCCGTAACCAGCTGCGTGATATGATCCGCCAAAGCTTCAACCACCCGTCTATCTACGTTTGGGGACTGCATAACGAAGTCTACCAACCACATACCTATACCCGCGAATTAACTCAATCGTTGCACGATCTGGCCAAAACGGAAGATCCGGACCGATATACGGTTGCCGTAAACGGATATGGGCATATGGAACACCCTGTAAACGGAAATGCAGATATACAAGGGATGAACCGCTACTTCGGATGGTACGAAAAGACAATTCCGGACATCAAACCCTGGATTGAAAACCTGGAAAAAACCTATCCCCACCATAAATTCATGCTAACCGAATACGGAGCAGATGCCAATATACACCATCAAACGGAATACGTGGGAGAGGCGTTGAACTGGACAAAGGAGTTTTATCCTGAAACATTCCAAACCAAAACTCACGAATATCAATGGAGTGTAATTGCTGCACATCCTTATATTATAGCTTCATACCTGTGGAACATGTTCGACTTCAGTGCCCCCATGTGGGAACGGGGTGGTGTACCGGCCAGAAATATGAAGGGACTGATAACCTTTGATCGGAAAATAAAGAAGGATTCTTACTTTTGGTATAAGGCCAACTGGAGCAAAGATCCTGTGCTGTATCTGAGCCAGCGACGGAATAAGGACCGCGAAAAAAAGGTAACTACGGTAACCATCTATTCCAATATAGGACAACCTCAAGTCTTTTTGAATGGGAAAGAGGTGACAGAGCCCCGAAAAGGGTATACCGATGTGCATTATATCATCGATTCCGTTACCCTAACTACCGGACGTAACGAATTAAAGGCTGTGGTAACCTACAAAGGAAAAACCTACGAAGACACCATTGAATGGTTCTATAACGGAGAGAAAAAAAGGGAAACCGATTCGTCGGCCAACACCAATGCCCATTCTGGTTTTTAAAATTTCTCTCGAGTAAACACCTGCTTTTGCTCGAATGCTTAAACAATAAATCCGGGAAATGCGACTTTTCAGCATTTCCCGGATCTTTCTTTTAATTCATGAACGAACTTACTCTCCTTCCACAATCACCCGAAAGCCTACATTGAACGGGCGTTGCCAGGGATAATAGGTTTTGCGGACTGCCGATTGCGAATATTCGGGGCGATCTATCCATGAGCCGCCACGCACCACTTTTTGTGTGCTTTCTTTTCCTAGATCCTTTTCTTTCAAAGGATAGGGCTGAAAGTTCGAGATTGTCCATTCGGCCACATTCCCATTCATATCGTAGAGTCCCCACGGATTCGGTAAATATCCAGCCACTTCCGACGATATAAGCTTGCCATCTTTGACCTGTACCATCTTAGGTAAATAATCCCAAAATTTCCGTATAGGTTCTTGAGGAGACATGGGACGTGGATTGACTCCGATCACAGCCCAATCGACCAACGTACTATCGGCCAAATTTTCGTATTGCCCAAAGTCGCTGGATTGAGAGCCAAACCAAAACGCCGTTGAACTTCCGGCCCGTGCCGCCCACTCCCATTGAGTTTCGGACGGGAGTGATACATTGCAATTATTTATCTCCCCAACTTTTTTACAAAAAGCTACCGCATGGTCCCAACTAACACGTACAACAGGTTGCTTGGAGCGGTTTGCCGCATAACCTGGGGTGGTATGATCTTTCCACGTTTGTCCAATATACCGGCTATCGTGTTCGGGGAAGAGTGTCCGAAACTGTTCGTTTGTAATCTCGGTTGTACTCATCCAGAATCCCTTTTGCACTTTTGCGCGGAATGTCGGAGAGGCCAGAGGAATCTGATTCTCTCCCATTACAAAAGAACCTTTCGGAATCCATACCATCTCTATGAATTGATTCGGAGCAATCTTTAGCTTACGAGTCATTGAACCTTCAGTATTCTGTTTTTGTTTGGCTTGTGAAGCATTGAAAGGGAATCCTTTGGTTGTTATTTGCTTGTTTCTTAAATCCGTTTTTCGCTCGTCCAAAGCGGATTCGGGCCCTTTATTTTGCTTCAGCCACAGGGCATAATCTTCTATCTCTTTCTGCCAATCCACTTTAACACCGCTGTATTTTTCTGCTAGTTCCTGTCGGCGTTTAACCTGATCGATGCCATTTAGATTCTTTATATCCATAAAGACTCCAAAGAAAGGGGCATTCAGATCGATCCATGCATACAGTGTTTTCCAGTCGTTCTCATGAATCCGGACTCCGTGATGTCCTGCCTGCAAAATTCGAATCAGCTCACTATTATTTACATAGTATTCGTAAGGAGGCAAAACATGGATATCGGCTTCCGGACCCTGACGGTACACATAGGGATGTAAATTGAGGTAACTTGGATCGTAGTATCTCTCCAGCTTAGTAACGACTCCTCGCTTGTAAACCACGGGCTGCCCCTTGCGGAAGTCGGGCTTCGCCACAGATCCATTGTGACAACGCACACAGTTTCTGTCCAACACGGGCTGCACTTCCAGGCGAAATGTAAAAGGACGTATCCCCCCCTCGGGTTTAAGAAGTTTGTGGGGCTTGATTGTCGAGGCAATCGTTTTTTTAGGAATCGGAACCGTGTTCTGATCTTCATGGCATCCCACGCACGAAACCACTTCGCCGGGTTTTCCAACCAACCAACTGCGCATCCATTGAATAGCTGCACCCTTCTCATCGAGTGGCTGAATAGAAACCGGCGTGTTTGCAGGGATCCTAAATAGGGCGGAACCATCCTTTTCCACCGGAACCGTTCCCAAAATACGTTTAATGTCCCAACCGCTTTGGATCCCTTGGGCATCATGATCGGAAGGCGAATTAATATAGGCATATTCATAGGCGAAGATACGGAGTGCTTTCACCGTGCCGCGGGGAACTCCTTTTAATCCTTCTCCCTCATACAGATCTTGAATAAACACAGTCGACTCACTATCTCCCTTTTTCTCTTTGGAAGGGATAATCGGAGGTGTTTTTGTCTCTTTCAAAAGAAGTGGCGACGTTAACCCGGCCCCTTCATCGGCTGCAACCAAAGTCATGTTGTCGAATACATCCACCAGATAAATCCCCCACAGGGCATCCGGATGGAGTTTGGCTGCCACCAAGAAATAGGTATCGTTAAGAGGATAAGGTTTCATAAATTGGGGCCATACACCGTCTACCAGGTAATCCTTAATGATGGGTTCAATTGGGCGATTTCTGAAAGGAATTTCTTGAATCATTCCCTTCTCTTCCTTTCGTCCCTTAGCCGGATCGAAAAGAATCAATCTTCCTGAACGGGCAATCCCGTGATGGCCGGATATGATACCAATAAACCGGGATCCCGATCCCGGAATTGGCTTCATGTCGAATGTACTGTTTGGAAAATAGGACCCACTGCCATAAAGGGCCTTGTTTTCGGTGCCATCCGGATTCATATGCATGACTATGCGAGAGAAATAATGGGTCAGATCCGTATACTCCCAACGCGTATACATGATTCGTCCATTGGACATAACCACTGGCGACCAGTTTCCGTCCTGATCGAAGGTAAGGCGGGATAAGGCTCCATTTTGGGGATCAAAAGAGATCAGGTTGGCCACTACATCCTGTCCGTGCACGCAGGGCACCCCGTTGTACCCAATGTTGGCTGTTGCCACTACCCGTCCGTCAGGCAAGTAATTGGCATCGCAAAACTCAAGGTCCGGCTCTTCCGATACGATTTTCTGATGCATCTGTCTCCCGTCTGCATGCACTTCAAACACCTGCCATTTTCGATTTGCATCTAATGAAGAGAAAAGGATCCGGTTTCCATCCCAGTGAAGCTGTAGTTCCGACAAGGGTACGTCTGTCGTAGGTTTGTAAATCGTTCGCCGGACAATCGTTTTACGCAGGCCGGACAATTCACAAATCTCAGCATCAAACCCTTTACGGACACATGACAATAATGAGGAATAGTTGGCAGGAGGAGTTCCCAAAGAAGGCCCCATGGCCTTCCGGGCTTTTTCCCCCAATCCATAGCGAGCAACTACGATCCGGGCATTATCTAATAACGGATTGGCCAGCATGATTTCTCGTTTTAAAGTCAAAACTTTCAAAGCCTTTTCGCGTTCTTTATCGGAAAGCGACTCCCGGTTAAGAATCTGTCTGACTTCCGGAAGCAAAGTTTCGAGGTGAACCAATTTTGCTTCCAATGTCTTTATCTTCTCTTTTTGAAGAGATGCTATATCATTCAAATACAATCTCATTGCCTGAGGGTTGACCCATCGAATCTCCTCTTTTAGATCTGCTAAAGAGCCATTAAACGGGAAATCCGGTTCAACCCCCGCAACGGCAGAAGATGAAACCAGACTTACCAATAAAAATATGAACTGTTTTATATTCATAATAAAAATAAGCTATGTTTGTTTACTTCGCTAAGCGAGCCATTTCGCAAGCCGCCATCAAGAATGCGCCGGTACCATAAAGTTCGGTCATTTCACGGGTAACTTTGCGCGGGTCGGCCCCTACGGGTTGAACCCATCCCAATTTACCATCTTCCTCAACGGCATTCACCAAAGCTTGCCACCCTTTTAATACCACAGGAAGATAGGTCTCGGCAGGCAAAAATCCTTGATTGATTCCATAAGCCAAACCATAAACAATAAAGCCTGTGGCGCTTGTTTCGGGGGATGGATAACTCTGTGAATCCAGCAAACTGGCCCGCCAATATCCATCCTCACATTGCAATGCAGCGAGTCGTTCGCACATCTGCTTGTACAACTGCAAATAAAAAGGGCGATACTTTTTGTCGTTAGCTGGAAGCGTTTTCAATATTTCGGAAAGACCTCCAATCACCCAGCCATTTCCTCGTCCCCAAAAAATCTTTTTTCCGTTGGCTTCTTTTTGTTTGAAATAGCGGCTGTCTCGAAAAAACAGATGTTCTTCTTGATCATACAGATGATTGTAGGTTGTCAAAAACTCCTTATGGGCATATTTCATGTATTTTTTATCGCCCGTAAGCGTATACAAACGCGTGTAGACTCCCGGAGCCATGAACAGGGCATCACACCAACTCCACCGTTCATAGGTGTCTGGTTTACTATAATCCAACTCCATACTTCCCATAGAAGGATTAGCAATAACCCAATCGATACGTGCAAGGGTTGGTATGATCATCTTTTTCTCCTTGTATTTAGTATATAAATCAAGATAAGTCTGCGCTACACATACATCATCGGCATGATACATCCGATCGCCAACCTGCCAATATTGACGGCCGAAAATCTTTTTCAACCAATTGAAATAGACATCATCCCCGCTAAGTTCAGCCCAGTCAAACATACCCATGTATAATGCCCCCGCAATCCAGCCTTTAGAATCTTGAGAATAGGGATTATCGTTAAATACTTTAATTTGCCAATCGACCACTTTTTTGGCCACCTGCATCACATCAGTCCTTTGGGGGAGATTATTCATCTCCCGAGTTGAACCAGGTATTTGGTTAACAGCTGCCGAGGCATTTAGAAAGAAAGCTCCTAAAAATAGAAGCGTAAATCGAACAATTTGCACAAAACGAGTCGTTATCTTCATCAGAATATAAATAATTAACAATGAATAAATCTATTACAAGTATGGTAAGACGCGAAATTTTTCCGGGCCACCTCCATCCAGTAACAGCTAGAAGGGGTTTATTGAAATAACAGGCTATCTCTTTGATTGGAGATAGCCTGTATATACTCCATGCCTCTGCTTAAAATAAACTCAGATGGAATCCTGCTATTGTGTCAATTAAGAGAAAGCAGTTTAATATCCCTGATTTTGTGGGAATTCTGCTCCCGTATTCGAGTCAATAATAGCTTGAGGGATCGGCCATAAAGCATGGTAGTCTTCCATGTTTTGGGTATTGGGATTGTACTTGAGCGTTCTTTCCTTTAATTTACCAAAGCGAACCAGGGTAAAGCGTCTCGATTCTTCACCGATCAATTCGCGGATTCGTTCATCCAACAAGAAATCAACGGAGGCCTGGCTTTCGTCAATCAGAGGAGCATGGGAGCGCTTGCGAACCTCGTTAATGGCATCTGCAGCCTCCTTTTTATGATTCTGCATCAAATGAGCTTCGGCAAGTAACAAATAGGTCTCTGCCAAACGGAACTTCATTCGGTCTTTGTTATTTCCACCATAACTCAAGTCATCTGCCTTGCCATAGAAATACTTTGTAACCGCAGGAAACAACGTTCCGGCAGCCCAGGTCGCATTTGTGATTTCGGCTTTTTTCCCATATTTATCGGCTACAGCGGGATTATTGTAATACCAATCTCTTTTGATGGAGTATTCAGAATTTCGGATATCCCCTTCTTCAAAGAAATTAGCGCCGTTTATCCACCACTTCATGGGAACAATCTGAGCCAGTCCGCGTCCGCCTAAAGTATCAGCCAACGTGAATCCGTTCAAGTTATAATATTTAGGCACCCAGGCTCTTTTGGTCCAGTCTTCGTATTGGCCACCACCACCTGTGGTATTGTATTCCAGCTGCATCACCCAGATACTCTCCATATTTCCAGAAGTCCGGTTTTGGTTATATTCCAAAAACATGTCCGAAAACGGATCACCGGCTTTATCCTTATTGGCCCCAAAGCGGGCGTTCATTAATTGATAATTGCCTGAAGCAATTACTTCTTTGGCAACTGTTTCAGCTTCCGGATACTTTGCCGCCATCAGGTACACTTCGCTAAGCAAGTGGCGAGCTGCCCAAGTAGTAAGTTTCCCTGTTTGCACTTTATCTGGATTTTCGGGAAGGTACTGTGCTGCAAACTTCAAATCGTCAATCATTTTTCCCAATACTTCAGCCTTGGCTGTACGGGTGAAATCAATCCGGAAAGATTTTTCTATCTTGTCCACGTAAGGGACATCACCGTACAGATACACCAGGTAACGATAAGCATACGCTCTGAAGAAACGAGCCTCTGCCTGGAAGAGGCTTTTATCCGTGGCTTTATCCCATTTCACATTCGGGTTGTCCGATTTTTCCAACAATTCGTTGGCAGAGGCGATGAGTCCATACGCCCAATTCCAATAAGACCCCACAAAAGTGGTTGAGGAACCATAGGATAGATTTTCAAATGGCACCAAAGAACCATCTTTATGACCAGTAACCACAACATCTGTTGCCACTTGCAAAGCCTCGTAAGGACAAGCCTGTCCATGCGATGAGGCAGAACCGCCCCAAGTGTTGTACTCTGCCCGGGCATACGCATACAATCCTGTTACCCCCACTTCAAATCCGTATGAACTTGTATACGTATTATCCGGAGCGAGCGAGCTTTTTAGCTCCTCATCCAGGAAACCGGAACATCCGGTAGTTAAGAATACAAATGCCGCGGTGGCCATTACTATTATTTTTTTCATGATGTATATCCGTTTATAAATTAAAAAGTAAGATTTAAGCCAAACATATAGGATCGTGCCGTTGGATAAGATACAGCCATATTGTCTGCATCAAAGTTGAGAGCATGCTCTACATTATTGAATGTGTAGAGATTGTTTACACTTAAGTTTACACTCAACGCACTAATGCCAATGCCATTTAACAGATTCTTTTCAAAATTATACCCCACAGTGATATTCTTTACCTGTACATAATTCATCTTTTTGTAGAAGGTATGCTTGTCGTATGGGATATAATTCGGCGAAGTCATTTCATTGGTAGGATTCTCCGGGGTCCAATAACCAGTACCGCTTACATAATTATAGGTAGGCATCCAGCGATCCAGGTTTTTGTAATGTAATTCTTTTGTCACCCCGAAAACACCGTTCAATAAAAACGAAACATACATGTTTTTATAGTTTAACTGATTTCCCATGGAAAGAAGGAAGCTGGGCAACTTTGATCCGATGATCTTCTTGTCGGCCACGGTAATTTGTCCATCCAGATTTATATCTTCCAGTTTAGCCGATCCTGGCACTGCACCTTTCTGTTTAACGGCATTAAAGTCGTCGCCCTCCTGCCAAGTCCCGATTACATTATAATCATAAAACACTCTTAACGGTTCTCCAATAAACCAACGGTTGGCCACATCGTCCTTTCCATCGCCTCTAAGTTCTATAATCTTATCGCGGTTTAAAGAGAAGTTTACATTGGTACTCCACTCGAATCCATCCTGTTTGAGGTTTATTGAATTTAAACTAACTTCAACACCTTGATTGCGGGTAGCCCCTACGTTGTCCATGATAGAACGATAACCATTCATGATGGGTACCGTACGGCTCATTAACAAGTCAGAAGTATTTACAACATAATACTCTACATTTCCTGAAAGGCGTCCGCCCCAGAAGCTAAAGTCAATACCGGCATTGAATGTTTTGGAGGTTTCCCACTTCAAATTGGGGTTTCCTACGCCGTTTGAAGGCAAATAGGCTCCGTTAACCACTACGCCATTGTCTCCCCATATATAATTGGTAAGTGATAGTCTGTCTAATGTTTGATACGGATTAATGGCCTGGTTTCCGTTCGAACCCAAGGACGCTCTCAGCTTCAATATATCTACCCAAGTTGTAGCTCCCTCAAAAAACTCTTCTCCGGAAAGCACCCAAGCGGCAGCAACAGAGGGGAAAAATGCATATTTATCATTCGCACCAAAAGCAGAGTAACCGTCTGATCTGCCTGTTATCGTAAGCAGATACCGATTGTCAAAACCATAATTTATTCGTCCCATATACGATAGCATGGACGTTTCCTTAAGCTCAGACGAAATTTCTTTGTTCTTTTCGGCTCCCATCAGGTTGTGATAGCTTGATTCGTCATTAACAAAACTCTCTCCAGAACTTTTGTTCGATCTTGAGTCGGTTTGTTGCATACTAAATAAGGCGATTGCGTCAATTTTATGCTTCCCAAAGGTCCTGTTATACTTTAATATATTCTCCCATGTGTAATCGTAATAGTAGCTGTTATTAACAGAAGCCGACCCATTAACTGTTTTTCCTACCAAGGTGTTACGTCCATAATAGATTCCATCCATCGTATTGCGGAAGTTGTATCCAAAATTTGTACGGAAAGAAAGACCTTTCACCGGCAATTGAACATCGGCAAATGTAGATATGAATATATTACGTGTAGTCTTATCGTTAATAGCATTTGTATTAACCATCGGATTATAAAACAAAGTCTGATCCATTGGATAATCTACATAATCTCCATTCTCTTTTTTGTAGATACCGTACGGGCTCATTTTCAGTCCGGCCTCCAGGTAAGGCTGAACACCGCCAGTCTCCTTCTGTACAGCCTGTGTCCCCATACCGACGGTAAGCCATGAATTAAATACCTGGGTAAGATTCAAGGCAAAGTTTGTTCTTTCCAAACCTGTTTTTACCATTGCGCCTTCCTGGCTGAGATGCGACAAGGAAGCCATGTAGGTGGTATTGTCTGTTCCACCGGAAATACTCAGCTGATGCGAATGAGTAAGACCATTTCTAAACATGATATTCTGCCAATCCAGTTCCGAACCGGCCTTGTAATTCTCCCGTTCGCTGGGATTCAGTAAAACCAAAGGATCCAATTGATCACCGCTGTATTTATATTTCAATCTATTGTAATCCTGTACAAAGGTTATGTACTCCGGCCCCTTCATCATATCGATCCTGCGTTCGGCTTGTTCAATCCCGATCTGGCCTTTATAGGTAACCACTGCGCCACCTTTTTTCCCTTTTTTCGTTTGAATAAGAATTACCCCGTTAGCTCCCCGAGAACCATAGATGGCAGCCGAAGATGCATCTTTCAATACACTGATATTGTCAATAATGTCCGGATCGATATCCGTTAAAGAACCGCTATACGGGATTCCATCTAACACAATTAACGGCTCATTGTCTGCCGTAAGTGAATTTTCGCCGCGCACTCGCAACTTTTGCTCCTGTCCTGGGCGAGAGTTCGTTGTCGAAACATTCAGTCCAGCCACCTGTCCGGACAACTTATCCATCAGGTTATTGGTCGAAACCATGCGCAGTTTATCCGAACCCAGAGCAACAATTCCTCCTGTTAAATCGGATTTCCGCTGCGAACCGTACCCTACTACCACAACATCCTCCAATCCAATTGCATTATCGCTCAACCCTATACTAAATTGCTTATTACTTCCCGTCTTGATCTTTTGGGTTTCACATCCAATATAGGAGATCATCAACACCGAATTAGCAGGCACCTCCAGGGCGAAGTTCCCATCCATATCGGTTACGGTTCCAATTGAAGTTCCTTCAACTACGACATTTGCCCCGATAATCGGTTCTTTGTCTTTAGCCTGAAAAACGTTTCCGGTAATCCGGGTGTTTTGGGCAAAAACACCCGAAGAAATAAATAACATGATTCCCATGATAATGGAAAGGAACGACCCCTTTCGCTTGTCTGCCTTTTGGTTGGGAGGCAGATTCCCCCATTGAATTTTGTTCATTTTTTCATAATTTATTAGTGCGTTAAACTAATTCTATTCCCAAGTGGGAATGGGACAAAAGAATAAACAAATGGGGGTAATAACGAACAAAAATATCTCAAATAGGGCAAAAATAGTCTCTATTTCAATTCCTGGTATTCGGATGGCGATACCCCATAAACTGCTTTAAAGCTACGGGCAAAATAGGACCGGCTGCTGAACCCTATCTGTTGTGCAATCTCCGATACGTTCAAATCTGACTCTTTCAACAGACGTGCGCCGATATCTAGACGGATATTCCGAATCAACTCTATGGGTGAAAGACCTGTAACCGTCTTGACTTTTCGGTAGAAATTGGCACGGCTCATGCCCAATCCCTGGTAAATAACTGCAACATCCAGTTCGGGGTTGATAATATTAAGTTTTACAATTTCTATATATCGAGAAAGAAAATCTGTGTCTTCATCGTTCAAAGTAATCCCTAACCTTTTCAACGAAAAGGTTTCTTGGGTCTGTTCTTTTATTTTTTCACGTAAAGAGAGGATATTCCTGATTCGGGCTTTCAGCAAGGATATCTGGAAGGGCTTCACTATATAATCGTCTGCCCCGGCCTCGAGTCCCTCTTCAATCTGAGGTACCATAGATTTGGCTGTAAGCAATACCACAGGAATGTGGCACATCCCGGGATTTACCTTAATGCGTTTACAGAATTCAAGGCCGTTCATTTCGGGCATCATCACATCGCTTAGAACTAAATCTACCGAGTGGGTTTCCATCCTGGCCAAAGCCTCTTTCCCGTTTCCGGCCTTCTCCACATTATAATCTTCAAGCAGTTGGCTCTCCAGATAGTGCAATATTTCGCGATTATCATCAACCAGCAATAAGGTTTGCTTCTTTTTCGACTCAGTTTCCTTAACCAGGGACAATACCTTTTTGTTGACATCCCGCCTTTCGATTGGTTGTAGAAACAGCTCTTCTGTCTTCTCTTCACTAGAAAGAGAGTCTGGTAAGAGCAGGATGAAATGAGCCCCCGGTTTTTTTGAACTATCCAGCCAAATAATCCCGCCATGTAAGGTCACAATTGATTTGGAGAGCGTAAGCCCGATCCCTGTTCCCGCAATTTGATGGTGCATATCCTGCTGATCCCGAAAGAAAGGTTCGAATACCTTTTCAACATCCTTTTCCGGCACACCCGATCCAGTATCAGAAACTTCTACCTTTAGATAGCGTGCTTCTGTCAAAACCTCCAGCCGATCCTTTGGAATGAGGGGCAAAGCGATGCACTGTTCCTTATCCAGCACATCCAACCGGATCGATATTGTCCCGTTGGATGGTGTGAATTTGAATGCATTAGACAATAAATTAAAGAAAACCTTTTCAATCTCGGTCTTATCGAAATACACCTGAAAAGGCTCAGTAAGATTGGAAAGAAGCAGGAAGCCGATTTCCCTTTTATGGGCCAGGCTCTCGAAGTTATGGAACACCTCATTAATAAACGACGTAAATTCGAAGGAGGTCTTGGTTAACGACAACTTGCCGGCTTCATACTTTTGAATGTCCAGCAAATTGTTAACCAACAAGAGCATCTTGCCCGTGTTCTTTTTTATCATAGAAAGCCGATCCTTTACTTCGGGCGAAAAGGGAACACGGCCTAACAAATCCTCTAGCGGGTTCATGATCAAAGTAAGGGGCGTACGGAGCTCGTGAGAGAAATTTGTGAACATCCGCATCCGCTCTTCATGCAATTCGTTGAGTTTATCTTGTTCCATCTGTTTGTAGCGCCTTTCCCGCTTCTGTTCCTGCTTATGTTGTAAGATCTTTACCATCCAAAAGGTAAAACCCACAGCTAAGACGGTATACAGCAAATAGGCCCACCAGCTTTTATAAAAGGGGGGAGTGATGGTTATATAAAGCACCGCTTCCTGAGGATTCCAAATGCCGTCGTTATTGGAGGCTTTAACCCGAAACACATACTTTCCTGGAGCGAGATTGTTGTAATAAGCCTCTCGGCGGTGACCAGACATGTGCCATCCGGGATCAACCCCCTCCAGCTGAAAGGAGTACTGGTTCAGAGAAGAGGACAGGTAGTTCAACGCCACAAAACGAATGGTTAAATTGTTTTGATGGGCCTTTAAGACCAGTTGATTGCTGTCTTGCCGCGGATAGAAGGCATTTTGTTCGTTGGCGGGGTCCTTTTTATTGAAATTTGATACAATTACCGACGTTATATGCACCTTCGGTAGAATGGGATTTTGGTTTTGGGCGCCGGGAAAAAAAGAGACGATGCCCTTATTGCCCGGGAAGTAGATATTCCCATCAGAAGACAGGCAGCTCCCGCCATAGAGGGTAAACTCCTGCGTGGGCACGCCGTACAATTTAACGGGGTAAAACAGATCCTCCATTTGATTTAAGCGGTAAAGTACCCTGCCGGTAACCGCCCAGATGCGATTCTCCTTGTCTCGCGTCATGGAGCTGATATAACTTTCGGAAAGTCCGTTTTCCTTTTGATAATGCTTCATCAACTTAAAATGCCGGTCGAAACGCATCACCCCTCCCCGGCTGGAGGAGATCCACAGTTGCGCCTGGATGGGATCATACAAGATCGTGGTGATGCTGCCCAGCCGATCGTGTGGTCCTTTTAAATAAACCCGGTTCCGCAAATTGGTAACCTGCGCCTTGGCTTCATCATAAAGGTATATGCTATCTTGCAGAGAACCAAATACAAACAGTCCGGGACGTATCTCTTCCACCAGAGTTATATTTTCAAACGAACGGGTGCCGTTTTGAACCGGAAAGCGATTCTCCATCCGGGCTCCATCCATTCGAACTAATTGTTGGCTGCTGTGTGTTGGAATCCAAAGTCTGCCGCGGCTATCCAGACACAAGGAGTAAATGTCGTTTATGCCCGTATCGAATATCTTTTTGTACTGTTCCTTACGGATGGAAAATAGATAGACCGACCCAAAATGGGTAGTGCAGAAAATTGAATCCCCCCGTACCAGGATCGACTTGATGATGTTGGACTCATAATTTCCCTGATGGGGCGCAACCAAGGGGTAAAGCTTTTGACTGCCGGTACGCGGGTCGTACTTAAACAAACCCGCTCCTTCGGTGGCAAACCACAGAATCCCTGAAGCATCCTCCTGTCCCTTGCCAATTATCCCTGTAAATTGGTGGGGAGTGATCATAAAGATGGGATTGTAATACAAACTGTGGTAGTTAATCCCTGCCGAATAGGTGCCCACCCAAAGCGTCTGGTCCTTATCAACAAACAGGCTGTGAACCGAATAGTGGCTAAGGGCGCCTTTCCCTCCATTTTGCATTTTAAGGGGCGTAATCAGGCGAGTTTTTAGATTGAGTACATTCAATCCCCCAAAGGTTCCTATCAAAAGGGAATCAGTATTGAGCCGTACAAGCGCCCGAATCGAGTTATTCAGCAGGCCGGAATTGGACCGATTCATGCACGAGATCTGCTGGGTTTTTTTATCCAGGAGACATATTCCCTGGTCGTTGGTGCCAATCCACATTTGTCCGTTGAGTCCGCCTTGCAGCGTAGAGATAATTCCTAAAGGCGAAACGCCCTTATTCTTTCCGGAAGCGTCCGTTGATAAATGATGTTTTAGTTTCCAATTTTTCGAATATACGTAAAGGCCATCGGAGCCTGTTCCAACATAAACATCACCATCCTCATCTTGAAATACCGAATAAACTGTGGAACGAATCTCTTTCGCCAAAGCCACGGATCGCAATTGTTTGTCCGGATCGCATCGAAACAACGCAGAGCCGGAAAATAAGAACAAGCTACCATTCGCATGCTTCAAAAAGCGACAGATCGAATTGTTGCTGCCTTTCTGCTTTTCTGTATAAAAACGGGTGATCTCATGGGTTTGATAATCGATGCAATTTATGCCATTGGAGGTGGCTACCCATATGTTTTTGTTCCGGTCTTCGTTTATGGCTTGTATATAGTTGTCGCTTAAGGAGGTGGAATCATTTACTTTGTTCCGATAAATTGTAAATTCATACCCATTATACCGGTTCACGCCATTGCGCGTTCCGAACCACAAATAACCGTCCGAATCCTGAAAGATATTGAGCACAGAGACCTGCGACAAGCCATCCTCCACCCCCAGAGAAGAAAAAAAGAAAGAGTCTTCGCTTCGAACCGTATTAAAAGCTCCAAGAAAAGCGACAAACAATAGACATACGACAATGATTCGGTGATTTTTTCTTTTTATCATACCATACCCTTTTTGCGATAACGCGGACCAAAAGTACTACCAAAGGCTTCTCCATGCAAATTCTTTACAAACTATTTCGAGTAAAGCCTATCCGTGTTTGCTTCCCCAATACTCAGACAGGTTTAAAGTAGACAACAATAATTAAATTGCGATTAGGGGAAGAGATTCGCAGACAAAACAAATGTATTCGGTCTAGTGCTTGATAACAAAATACTTAAGGATGTAATTGAAAAAACTTTAGAGCCCGAGGTTAAAAAGAGATTACGAGAGAGATGATCAATGAAAGCGAAGTTAGTATAGCTTTGGCATACCGATGATGCTTCATACAGAAAATCACCCACATTATGAGGGAGTGTCATTACTTAGTTTTGACATTCCCTCTTTTATTTGCATCACCGTTGTTTCTTACTTATCCATGTCTTTGGTAATTTCCTGGATATCCTGCAGGGTAAAGTTTCCAAGCAGCTGTATCACCGTAAATCCGTCTTCGGTATCTGCCAGCATCAGCATGTCTTTTACCAGATCTCCTTTCATTACGGCATAGAAGGTTGCCTTCGTTTTACCGTCGCGAACGCGCATCAGTTCTTCGTGTTGTTTGGTTACCAATTGAGTAAATTCATTGCGCATCTTCACTGTCAGATCCTTGCGTTCGGTGGTAAGTACCTGCAATGATTCCACTTTCCCTTTCATGTTCATCAGGTTTAATCCTGCAGTCTGCATGGTGGGCATCATTTTAAACATGGCCTTCGAGATATAGACCGAAGTAACATTGTCCATGTCTGCGTATTTCTCGAACAGTTTACTGGTTGTCTGCGACAAACCAGCCTGACTGAATACGAAGCACAGAAGTGCGAGTATGATATATTTTGCTTTCATTGTATCTCTACTTTATTATTCAATTGTTTGTTTACGATTTTGTTTACCTTGTGAATTTCCTTCTGAGCGTCAGACACCTCGTCTAAACCCTTGTTCAGCTGGGTGGACATAAAGGCGAGCGCTTTATTTGCAGCGATGGCAGCCTCCATCGGATCAGAGAATGTATCGGCGGTGGTAGGCTTCTGCTGAACATATTCTGTCTGGAAAAAGAGAGCGATGCCAATCACCAGAGCCGCCGCAACGCCTCCGCACCAGTATATGAAACGCCTTCTTACCAAAGAAATCTTCTTGGTCTGTTCTCCGGCAGCCAGGTTGTCGATATACTGTTCTAATCTTTCCGACAGGCCTTCGGGCAGCTTTCCATCCTCTTGCAGTACTTTGTCGATTAGTTCGTCTATCTGTTTATCGTTCATATACGTTTAGTTTTATGTATTGCTCTTTAATAATTTTACGTGCCCGCGAAAGCAGTGTGCGCACATTGACAGCACTGAATCCGGTAATCTCTTCTATCTCCTCCATGGAACAGTCGCCAAAACCTCTTAGTTTCAAAACCCTTTTCTGGTTTTCCGGCAGCTGCTCAATCAGTTGTGTTACCCGTTCAACCTCGTCTGCATTTTCAAGTACGGTATCGGGCGTGTTGTAGCTGGCAATTGTAATGGTATCCAGACTATCTTCGTAGCGCCCCGATTTAGAAGACCGGAGAAAATCCATGCAAAGGTTTTTAATAAGGGTGACCGAAAAGGCCTCCGGATTGATAATGTTTGTAAGTTCCTCCCGTTTGTTCCATAGTTTGCAATAAGCCTCCTGAAGAATGTCTTCGGCATCGTCTTTATTACCCGTAAGGGCATAGGCAACGCGGAAAAGCTTCGGATGCAACGGAAGGAACGTCTGTTTGAATTGATCAGGACTCACCTTTACCGTGTTTGTTAACCATCCGTTCGATATCTGATGGTTTAATTTTACCTTTTATGCGAACCAATGCTGCGTCGTTGCCTGTGGTTACGATCACCATTTCGCGGATCATCTCATTTTCGATCCGGACCAGCACTTTGGTACGTTGTCCGTTTTCGTTGGCGTTGACCATTGTCTCAAACTTATTGTCTTTAAGCTGGCTAATCGCCTTGCTTAGTTTTTCCTTTACATCATTGGTACAGTCTTCCAACGAATACACCTCTATCCCATCTACTCCCATCGTGTCCGAAAACAGACTGGCAAATTTCATGGTGATCTGTCCCATGCTGATGGTTGTAACATTGTTCATTTTAGAAAACTCCTTGAACAGGTCGTTTACATTTTTCTGACTATATCCTGCCTGGCATATGATTACGAGTGCCAGTATGGCCATGATTTTTTTCATATCTTTTTAAAATTTAAATTGTTAGAATCTGTTTTATCCCTCTTCCATGTGCACCTTTGGCGAGGCATTCAAAAAGTAGACGGCAGAGCCTTGCAGGTTGTTACAAAAAAACGGAATAAATTTATAAAATAATTCGTGTCGGCCGATCTCTTTATCCTACCAAAATTTATTCATTGAAAACGATTTATGCGAAAAACATCTGTCATCTGTCATTTTTCCGCTCAAATCCCTTTATTGAACAGGGTTGTGAGGCTGACAGATGGCTTGTGACGGATGCAGATCATCTGTCATCTGTCATCCAGTACGGCTCCACTGCGGTCACTGCCAAATCAAACCGCAGGCTTTACATAGTCCATTTTAATAAGCCTGTTTTATACACAAGCATCCGGTTACGAAGGAGATTTTCATCGTATTCTTTCTGTTCAGAGAGGATGCATAACCAATGGTTAGTCCTAACACAACGATGAACTAATCCAATCACTACCATGAACTATTTTTTTCATAACGAGTCATTATTCGTTTGCCATATGTTGAACGCAAGTTACCCAATTGTTGAACGCAAGTTACTCATATGTTGAATGCAAGTCATCCAATTGTCAAACGAATAGTATGCTACTGCGTGCCCAATAGTTGTCCGTACACAAAAGATTAAAACCCTTAAGGGAATATAGTACGTTATTGCCTAAATGAAATTACATCGTAGTGGATTTTCTTTTAATGGATAGTTAATACTTGATTTAATATTTTTCGGTTTAATTCTGTAGATTTGTACTTTAAATTAAATATAGACCTATTATGAGTGTGTTTAAATCTTATTTCTTGTCAGGACTTTTGTGTATGGGCTTACTGCAACCCAATGATGCGGTTTCGCAATCTTCTACCTCGAAGGATAATGTGTCGTGGAGCAATTATCCGGTTGGTGAAATTATTTTTAAATCTTTGTCTCCCGAAACAGAAGGGGCTCGTATTTATCATGAATTGGTGTCGAATCCGGAAGATTATATTGCTTCGCAAGCACGGAAGGTATTGGAAACGCTTTATTTTTCTCCTTCTGATAGCATTCCGGGTATAAAAACGATTCATTATACCTTGAAAGAGTACGATGGGATTTCGGCAAAGGGGGGTAATCCTCCAACTATTTATATAGATTACAGTACAAAATGGGTGGAAAAAACCTTTGGGAAAGAATTGAATAAAGAAAAAGTAGATTATGAAACCCGCGGTGTTTTATATCATGAGCTAACGCATGGTTTTCAGTTAGAACCTCAGGGCATAGGCTCTTATGGAACAAATAAGACTTTTTTTGCCATGATTGAAGGAGTAGCGGATGCTGTCCGCCTGCTTAACGGTTGCTTTACAGAAAAAGACAGACCAAAAGGTGGCACCTATATGGATGGTTACCGTACCACCGGGTTCTTTCTTGCCTGGCTGACAAAGACAAAGGATCCGGATTTTCTTAAAAAGTTCAATCAAAGCACATTAATGGTTATTCCCTGGTCGTTCGATGGAGCAATCAAATACGCCTTAGGGAATCAATTCCAGGTAGATGGCCTTTGGAATCAGTATCTTACAGAAATGGGAGATATTGCTGTAGCAAATAATCAGAATCCCCGTTGAGTAAGCAGAAGAAAGAGGCATTGTTACGGAAAACTATAATGTTTGAACGTAGTTTATAACTTTTCCTGCAAAAGTTTCCCACGATAGTGCCTTTTTCTCTGTCTCTATATTCTTGAGACAGGTTGCCAGCTGGTCGTTTTTAAAAAGGGTCAGGATAGCTTCCTCAATGGCCTGGGCTGTTATGGCAGAGGTTACTATACCGGTTTTCGGGATATCAATGCTTGCCGGGAAATCGCCCACCGGAGTACTTATCATCGGGGTGTCGAAATGGTACGCAATAGATACGACTCCGCTTTGTGTGGCCGAACGATAGGGCAGTATCAAAGCATCTGCTGCGGAGAAGTAGTCGCTGATCTCGTTGTCATTTATATACCGGTTGAATACTCTGATTCGCTCTTTCGCACCGGAAGCATCAATCTGATGCTGGTATTTATCGAAGCTGCCGTAGCATTCGCCGGCAATTACAAGCTGATAGGTGTTATCCAGATGCGACATGGCTTCGATCAGCAAATCAAGTCCTTTATAATGGCGGATCAGTCCGAAAAAGAGCAATGTCTTTTTATCCGGATCAAGCCCCAGCGTGGTGCAGGCTTCCGACCGGTCTTTTCGTTCGCCGAATTGGTTGTACAGGGGATGCGGACTCACCATACAGGGGGCCGCGGGACGGATAGCGTGTAAATCGCTTTTTACATTTTCGCTGAGGGTGATAAATCCATGACACTGATTAAAGAACAGCTTAGCCAACGGCTTATCCATCGGCCGGGCTTCGTGAGGAAAGGCATTGTGAAGTAACGCCACTACTTTACAGCTTTTTTTCATCCGGTTGGCTATGTGGGCATAACCGGGTACAAAGAAGCTCATCCAATAAGAGATGATAATCAAATCCGGCGCAAACTCTTTCAACGCTTTTACCGTAGCAAAATAGCTGAAAGGATTGATGCTGTCTAATGTCCGAACACTTTCAACTACTTCAGCATGATCGTCTTTATCAACATATTGCGTCTTCCCGGGGAATAATATGCCGGGATATAGTCGTTTGAAGTTAAATGCTTTAACCTGATGTTCTTTGCCCAGCTCGTCAAAAAGCATGGCACTGAACTGGGCGATTCCGCCCCGGTAAGGATAAAATGGAGAAAGGATGGCAATCTTCATAATTGGATACATAGTGAAAGAAAAGAGGGTGAACCGTGTTGCCGGCTCACCCTTCATTATATTAATATCTGTAGTGTTCCGGTTTATAAGGTCCGTCTACGGGTACACCGATGTAATCGGCCTGATGATCAGTTAAAACAGACAGTTTCACACCGATACGTTCCAGATGCAGACGGGCTACCTCTTCGTCGAGTCGTTTAGGCAGACGATAAACACCTACTTCGTAAGCCATCTGCCAGAGATCTATTTGTGCCAGAACCTGGTTTGTAAATGAATTGCTCATTACAAAAGAGGGGTGTCCGGTTGCACAACCCAGATTTACCAAACGTCCTTCGGCCAACAGGAAGATTGAGTTTCCGGTTGGAAAGGTGTACTTGTCTACCTGTGGTTTGATGTTTGTATGTTTGATATTGGGGTAATTAACCAGTTTGTCTACCTGAATCTCGTTGTCGAAATGGCCGATGTTACATACAATAGCCTGATCCTTCATCTGAGCCATATGTTCGATGGTGATGATATCGCAGTTTCCGGTAGTGGTAACAAATATGTTACCCTCTTTAACCGCCTCTTCCATGGTGGTTACTTCAAATCCTTCCATGGCAGCCTGCAATGCACAGATCGGGTCGATTTCGGTCACGATCACACGTGCACCGTACGAACGCATGGAACGGGCACATCCTTTACCTACATCACCATAACCCAGAACAACTACTACCTTACCGGCAATCATTACATCGGTGGCACGTTTGATACCATCGGCCAGCGATTCGCGGCAACCGTATAGATTATCGAATTTGGATTTGGTTACGGAGTCGTTTACATTGATGGCAGGAACCAGCAATTCCCCTTTTTCCATCATCTGGTAAAGACGATGTACACCGGTGGTTGTCTCTTCAGAAACCCCTTTCATCTCTTCAACCGCACGATGCCAGCGCTGGTTATCTTCGGCCAGAATAGTATTGAGTGTATCCAGAATAACCTGCTCTTCATGATTGCCGCCTTTACGGTTGATGGTTTCGGCGTCTATTTCGGCACGGTATCCCATGTGTACCAACAGGGAAGCATCACCTCCGTCGTCTACAATCATATGCGGACCTTTTCCTTCGGGGAAACGGAGTGCCATGTCTGTGCACCACCAGTATTCTTCGAGGGATTCTCCTTTCCACGCAAATACAGGTACGCCAGTGGCGGCAATAGCGGCGGCGGCATGATCCTGTGTAGAGAAAATATTACAGCTTGCCCAGCGAACATCGGCTCCCAGAGCAACCAATGTCTCAATCAGAACGGCCGTCTGAATAGTCATGTGCAACGAGCCGGTAATTCGGGCGCCTTTAAGCGGCTGTTTATCGGCATACTTGGAACGAAGCGCCATTAAACCCGGCATTTCGTGTTCGGCGATTTCAATCTCCTTGCGACCAAACTCGGCCAAACTCATATCCGCTACTTTATAAGGCAGCGTGGTTGGAAATAGTTGTGACATATTGAATAAAATAGATTGTTCAGTTTGCAAAGGTAAATAAAAAGCATGAAGTTAGTTGTTAAGGAAAAGAAAAAGAGAGCTTTCCACAAGGGAAGGCTCTCTTCTATATACTCATTGAGGGGTTATTCCCTGTTCTTTGAGTAGTTGTAACCCGATATCTTTGAGTTTATATTTTTGGATCTTGCCACTTCCCGTCAATGGAAAGCCATCAATGAAGAATACATACTTCGGTATTTTATGGCGGGCTATTTTACCCCGGCAGAAATCTTTGACAATCTCTTCGGTAAGAGTCACGCCCTCTTTTTGAATGATAAAGGCTCCTACCTCTTCTCCATATTTCTGCGAGGCGATGGCGGCAACCTGTACATCCTTTACACCTTCCAGATGGTATAGGAACTCTTCTATTTCGCGGGGGTAAATATTTTCACCTCCCCGAATGATCATGTCTTTTATCCGGCCGGTTATTACATAGTTTCCCTGTTCATTTTTTATACCCAGATCGCCGCTGTGTAACCAGCCATCCTTATCGATTACTTCGGCTGTAGCTTCCGGATTTTTATAATAGCCTTTCATTACAAGGTATCCGCGGCAGCATATTTCTCCCTGAACACCCTGGGGACATTCTTCGCCGGTTTCCGGATTTACAATCTTCACTTCCGTGTGAGGGTATTCTTTTCCGACTGTAGTACATCTTTCTTCGAAGGAATCATCCAGGGTAGTATGAGTCATTCCCGGGGAACTTTCGGTAAGTCCATATACACTTGTTATATGTGTAATATGCATCTTATCTGTTACTGCACGCATCAGCTCAATGGGGCACAAGGCTCCTGCCATGATTCCTGTTCGTAGCGAGGTGAGGTCGAACATGGAAAACATAGGATGATTCAATTCGGCAATGAACATGGTGGGAACGCCATAGAGAGCGGTGCACCGTTCTTTGTGAACAGAAGCCAGAACCACCAGCGGGTCAAACTTTTCGACCATCACCTGGGTGGATCCATGTGTAAGGCAATTCATTGTGGCCAGTACTACACCAAAACAGTGGAACAGAGGTACACAGCAACATAGCTTATCGTTTTGTGTAAAACCCATGCCTTCTCCTGTAAAGAGTCCGTTGTTTGTTATATTGTGATGTGTGAGCATTACACCTTTTGGGAATCCGGTGGTTCCTGAAGTATATTGCATATTGGCTACGTCATGACATGATATGATGGATTTTACATCGTCCAGCACTTCGTCGCTGATGTTGTCTCCCAAAAGTAATAATTCGGGAGTATTGTACATCCCTCTGTATTTTTCCTGGCCGATAAAAACCACATTCTTCATTTTGGGAAAACGGCTGCAGCTAAGATAACCTCGCTGAGAGTTTCTAAGTTCGGGAATCATTTCGTAGACCATGTCTACATAGTTTCCGTCAAATACGCCTTCGGTAATACATAATGTGTGTAAATCCGAATTTTCAACAAGAAATTCCAGTTCGTGCTGCTTGTAATTAGTATTTACAGTTACCAATACCGCTCCGATTTTAGCTCCGGCATACAGAAAGGTAAGCCAGTCGGGAACATTGGTTGCCCAGATCCCTACATGGGTTCCTTTTGTTACACCGATAGCCAGCAATCCTTTGGCCATTTTGTCTACCCGTTCGTTAAACTCCTTCCAGGTGAAACGCAGGTCGCGGTCCGAATAAACAAGGTATTCTTTATCGGGTGTTGTCTCGGCCCAATGCTCAAGCCATTGTCCGATTGTTTTGTCTTGTAATTCCATAAAGAGATGATAATTAGTATGGCGTATATACTACAGCCAGTATTTTAGCTGTACTGCCGGCTCCGGCGTGTACATGATGAGCTACAATCGAATCGTAATAAATGCTGTCTCCCTCTTCAAGAATGTAGGTGTTTTTGCCGTAATTGATTTCTACGATACCTTCAAGAACATAGATAAATTCTTCACCCTCGTGTGTAGAAAGGATAAAATCGACGCCCGATGACGAGGCAATATCGATTAGGAACGGCTCCATGTGTCGTCCCGACTTTGCTTTCGACAAGGAATGGTATTCCATGTGCTTGCGTGCTTTGGTGGCATTGTTTGAGAAGCTTATACTTTCTGTGGCGGTATTGCTGTCTTGTTTCCGACAAATAACCGGACCCAGCTCTGTCTGATCGTCGAGGAACGTGCCCAGACGAACCCCCAGCACGCGGGCAATCTTGATTAACGGAGCCAGGGAAGGAAAATCAAGACTTCCTTCTATACGCTCTACCTGATCTACACTTAATCCGGAGCGTTCGGCAACTTCCTGAATGGTGAGGTTTTTGGATTCGCGGATGCGTTGTATTTTTGCTCCTATAATCTTGTTATTTCCCATGATAATTAAGTTGTATGTGTTTTATTAATTTTTCGGCTGATTATAATTTGTTACAAAACACGGCAAAAATACATTAAATATTCAAAGATTAGGCTATTTTGTGTGGTTTTTAATCTGTTTTTTGATTTAATGGGGGTTGTTATAACAAAAGAAAAGGGCTCCCTTCATTGAAGGGAGCCCTTTAACTTCCTGAGAAGTTGTTTCTTACTTTCTGATACCAAGTTCTTTGATGATTGCACGATATCTTTCGATGTCTTTTGCAATTAGGTAATCCAGTAAACGACGACGTTTACCTACCAACATTTTAAGAGCTCTTGAAGTACTATAATCTTTATGATTCTTTTTCAAGTGTTCTGTTAAATGAGAAATGCGGAAAGTGAAAAGAGCGATCTGGCTTTCTGCAGAACCTGTGTCTGCGCTAGACTTTCCGTACTTTTCGAAAAGTTCTGCCTTTTTAGCTGAATCTAAATACATGAATTCTACTTTTAAAAAATTAATACTATTGTTTCAAAGCGTGTGCAAAGGTAGCCATTAGTTTTTTGATAGACAACACTTTTACTTTTCTTTTTTTCCATATGAAAGGAATTTGTCGTAAATTTGCAGCCAATAAATTAGTCTCAATGCAAAAGATTAGAAACATCGCGATTATCGCGCACGTGGATCACGGTAAAACAACGCTCGTTGACAAAATGTTATTAG
>Ga0074193_1001271_pt1 | contig 32242 bp, 31 predicted proteins | sample EPASupsiteHSE605_FD_64523 | JGI IMG/M metagenome (GOLD analysis project Ga0074193, IMG submission 64523) | Bioremediated contaminated groundwater from EPA Superfund site, New Mexico - Sample HSE6-05 | ecosystem: Environmental > Aquatic > Deep subsurface > Groundwater > Contaminated ... | reverse complement strand
CGGCCTGAACGCGGTTGAAACGGTCCTGCCCGCAACCATCACCGGCTCCATCGCCATGATCATCGGTCTGACCCTTGCCGGAAACGCTCTTGGCGACGCGGCTCCTCAGGCTGTTGCCGAAGGCGCGGCAGCAAGCGTTTTCAACAGCGGCTGGGTCTGGGCCGTTTCTCTCGTAACTCTTCTTTCAACCATACTCTTCTCCAGATATCTCAAGGGCTTCCTCGGTCAGCTTCCTCTGCTTCTCGGAGCGGGCGTCGGCTGCCTGTTTGCAGGAATTCTCTACTGGGTCGGCGGCTCCGATATGAGTCTTTTCCGCAGTCTTCCCGCTGAAGCTCTCGCAGCTTCCGCCTGGAAGCTCGGTGACGGCAGCATTTTCGCCCTGCCTGCTTTCACTCTGCCCAAGGTTTCGTGGGTTGCAGTCGCCGCTATCATGCCCATCGCTATCGCAACCATCCCCGAATCCACGGCGCATATCTATCAGCTCGATATTTATGTCAATGACCTTGCCGATAAGAAGGGCAAGAAAAAATATGATCTTGCCAGCATGCTTGACAGGAACCTCATCGGCGACGGTATCTGCGATATGATTACCGGCTTCGTCGGCGGCCCCGCCGGAACGAACTACGGTGAAAACATAAGCACAATGGCCATCACCAAGGTCTTTTCGATTTCCGTTATGATTGCGGCTGCAATCATCGCTATGATAATTTCCTGCTTCACACCTCTCATCACAGTCATTTACGGCATACCCACCGCTGTAATCGGCGGACTTGAAATCTACCTCTTTGGCGCCATTGCCGCACAGGGCATCGCGATCATGATCGATAAGAAGGTCGATATGTTCAGCTCAAAGAACATCGCCGTCATCGCTTCCATAATGGTCATCGGAGTCGGCGGACAGTATGCCTTCGGCGGAACCATTCCCTTCTTCGGACTTAGCGTTCCCTGCATCGCTGGCGCCGCAATCTTCGGCATCGTGCTTAACCTTATCCTCAGCATCGGCGAAAAGAAGGAAGCGGTTAAATAACAGACCTTTCTGTCCTCGGCTAAGGCCGCAAACCGAATATAAGAAAACACCGTCCTCTCGGGCGGTGTTTTCTGTTTACTCAATATCTCCGAAGGTTCTCAATGCATAATCCGCATTGACCGCCGCATAATTATGTGGTATTTTCGTCTCACGTCCAAAGCCGTCGCAGATACCACCATCCCTCACGGAACCTATAGTTCCGCAGCAAAACCGCAGTCGCGATATGCTCTGGCCTGATATGCTTTGGTTCTGAATTATTGCGTTTGACCTTTGGAATTTTGCATACACATACAACTGCATTCCCAGCCATGCGTGGTATGCCGGTCTTGCGCTGCTCATCGCTCCAACTCTCTGCGCATTCACAGTCGGAAAGGGCGCCTAGCTCCAGCACAGAGCGCAAACTCTCGCTCTTTGGTGTATGTTCGCTCAGACCTTCACGACTTTCCAGGACGAGGGCAAGTATTTCGTTCAGTCGGCTTTTAGCCCCACTGTTTATACCGTCGTAAGCGCAATCGCTCTTGCTTTCAATGTCGGCGTGTTTCTCTACATGCTCTATAAAGCAATTAAAGCGAAGAAAAGCCCTTACACAAACGATATATATACAGACCTGAAGGAATATAAGGCAATCAGAGAGCTTGCCGAATAATTGCTCAGTTCTCAGAGCGGCAGACATTTTCGTCTGCCGCTCTTTTGTTCGTTTTTTTAATAATTCTTTTGGCGGTATCATATATTTTGACGTTTCTAATATTTTCTGCTATAATTATACAAATAGTATTGATAAATCAACAAACCTGTGCTATATTAAAGCTATAATCAGTAATAGTTATTATTATCAATAATGATTTTATTGCGGCAAGCACTGAATTTCAAAATTAAAATTCAAGAAAGGTTGGTCGAAATGAAAAAAGAAGAGCAGAAATTCTACATTTGCAAACATTGCGGCAACATCATCGGAATGATTGAAAGCTCGGGAGTCACTCCCGTATGCTGCGGCGACACCATGACTGAGCTTGTTCCCAACACTACCGACGCTTCTGTGGAAAAGCACGTTCCCGTTATCAGTATTGACGGCAAAACGGTCAGAGTCGATATCGGCTCAGCTCCTCACCCCATGACCGAAGAGCACCATATCAGCTGGGTATATATCCAGACTGAAAAAGGCGGCCAGCGCAAGAACCTTGAACACACCGGCGCGCCCTCGGTTTCGTTCATGCTAACTGAAGACGACAATATGGTCGCCGCCTTTGCGTACTGCAATCTCCACGGGCTCTGGAAAGCCGAGGCATAACAAGCCTTGTCCGAAAAATCTCTGAAAGAAGGTAATCATATGAAAAAATACACCTGCACCGTCTGCGGCTATGTTTATGACGAAGAAAAAGGCGACTCCGCCGGCGGCATAGCGCCCGGAACCAAATTTGAAGACCTGCCCGACACCTGGGTATGCCCTGTCTGCGGCGCTTCCAAATCAGAATTTGAGGAAACGGCGTAAGAGTCCCTACAGAGTAATTTAAGGGGGTTTGTCATGGATACAACAGCTCTGTTCAAAATTTCATACGGTCTTTATGTCGTAGGCTCGACGCTCGACGGTAAAAACACCGGCTGTATTGTCGACGCTTTCATCCAGTCCACTTCGGCGCCTGTTCCCACTGTTATTCTTTGCAGCATTCAGACTAACCAGACTAACGCCGCCATTAAACAGACCGGGGAATTTATGGTCTCAATCCTCGGTGCAGACGTTGATCCCTTTGTCATCGGCAACTTCGGCTTCCAGTCCGGAAGAGACGTCGATAAATGGGCTAACGTTCCCTTTGAGCTTGTCGACGGTCTGCCTGTTCTTGAAAAGGCGGTCGCATATCTTCGCTGCAAGGTCACCGACTACAAGGAGCTTTCCACTCACACAGTATTCTTCTGCGAAGTCGTCGAAGCTCTTCAGGGCGAGGGCGAGCCTCTTATCTACGGAAATTATCAGAAGGAAATGAAAGCCAAAACTCTCGAAGCCTTCAAAAAGTACAAGCAAACAGGAAAAGCTCCCGAACCGCCCGCCAAATGGGTCTGCAGCGTATGCGGCTATGTCTATACTGGCGAAACTCCCTTCGAGGAGCTTCCCGAGGACTGGAAATGTCCGAAATGCGGCAGTCCAAAGAGCGTTTTTGTCAAACAGTAGCTTCCCTCACATTCAAGAATTTACGGACGTCCGTTTTCCAAGAAAAACGGGCGTCCGTTATAATCTGCATCCAACAAGGGGTATTTAGAAATTATTCTAAATACCCCTTGACATTTTCGCTGCAAAGGTGTATATACTATTTCGAAATCAATCGAAATAGCGTTGCCGCGTCACGGCAAAATCACTGTTTCAAAGAGCTGTGCGGCATGATATAATTTCATCAAACAGGAGGTACTCAAATGCTGAAAATAAGTAATCTTACGAAAATCTACGGCGAAAAGCGGGCCGTCGACAGTCTTTCCCTTGAAATAGCACCCGGGGAAATTTACGGCTTCATCGGTCATAACGGCGCTGGCAAAACGACAACTATCAAGTGCTGCTGCGGCATTCTGCGTTTTGAAGAGGGCGAAGTTTATGTCGACGGAATCTCCGTCAAAGAAAACCCTCTCGAGTGCAAAAAGATAATAGCTTACATACCCGATAATCCCGATATGTACGAATTTCTTTCCGGTATCGATTATCTGAATTTTGTAGCGGATATTTTCGGCGTTTCCGTTAAGGACCGTGAGGAAAGAATCAAAAAGTACGCCGATCTTTTTGAGCTGACAAGCGACCTTGCACAGTCGGTTTCAGCCTATTCGCACGGCATGAAGCAGAAACTCGCACTCATCTCGGCCTTCATCCACGAGCCGAAGCTCATCATTATGGACGAACCCTTTGTCGGACTTGACCCGAAAGCCTCTCACACGCTCAAGGGGCTTATGCATGAGCATTGCGACAAGGGCGGAGCAATTTTCTTTTCGACCCATGTCCTTGAGGTCGCGGAGAAGCTCTGCGATAAGATCGCGATTATAAAGGAAGGCAAGCTGATCGTTTCCGGCACTATGGAAGAAGTCAAGGGCAAAAGCTCTTTGGAAGATGTATTTCTGGAACTGGAAGGTGACGGAAATGTTTAAGGCTCTCCTCAGAACGAGGCTGGCTGCTCTGACCGCCTGGCTTTTCTTCAGAAACGGTACGAAATCGAAAAACAGCTCTTCAAAGCTCAAGCTCATCGGCTTTGCTTTGCTGATGCTTTATGCCTGCTTTGCGTTTATGGTGATGTTTGGAGTATACTTCCAACAGATTGCGAAGCCCTTTTTCGAAGTCGGTATCGGCTGGCTGTACTTTGCCTTATTCGTTATGACCGCCTTTGCATTGATGTTTATCGGCAGCGTTTTTGTGGTTAAGGCCCAGATTTATGAGGCAAAGGACAACGATCTTCTTCTGTCACTGCCTATACCTCCGAGGCTCATTCTGGCAAGCCGCATGGTTATGCTAATGATTCTCAACTTTGTTTTTGAACTGCTCGTTGCCGCACCCTGTTTTGTCATGTGGGTCAGGGCGGTGCCCGTAACGGCAGTGCAGGTCGTGTTTTTCGTCGCGGTTCTGCTGGCGCTGCCCTTCCTTTCGATGGCGGTTTCCGGACTTTTCGGCTGGCTGCTTGCCCTTACCACCGGCAGGCTCCGCAAAAAGTCGCTGATGACGGTCCTGTTTTCCCTCGTCTTTCTGGGACTCTACTTTTTCTTTTTCAGCAGAGCCAACGTATATATACAGCAGCTCGTCACAAACGGGAAGGCTATCGCGGGCTCTCTGGGCTCTGTCGCTCCCCTATTCTGGGTGGGCAATGCCGTTGCGGGGTCGAATGCCGTTCAGCTTATTTTGTCGCTTCTGATAATGCTTCTGCCCTTTGTCCTTATGTATTTTGTTCTTTCCGCGACCTTTATCAGAGTCGCCACGGCAAAGCGCGGCGCAGCAAAGGTGAAATACGAAGCGCGGGCGATGCATTCGTCAACGCTTTCGTCAGCTTTGTTCAGACGGGAATTGAAGCGCCTGCTCTCCTCCCCCGTTTATATCATGAACGCGGGGCTCGGCGTGGTGTTTATGGTCGTCGCCGCAGTTGCTGCGGTCATCAAAAAGTCTGCCATTCTGGCTTTAGCCGCGCAGATGGGTTTTAGCGGCGAGCTTGCTTCAGCAGTCGCGGTCTTCGGTCTGTGCCTGCTGTCGTGCACCGTTTTATTTACGGCTCCCTCCGTTTCGCTTGAAGGAAAATCGCTCTGGATAGTAAAATCGCTTCCGGCTGCAACAAACGACGTGCTTAAAGCAAAGCTTCACCTGCACATTTATGTCACGGTTCCCGCAATCGTTCTTGCCTCCGCCGCCGTTATATATGTTATTTTCCCCTCTATTCTGAATATCGTCGCCATAATTGCGGCGCCGGTGCTTTTCGTGATGCTGACGGCAAACATCGGACTTATCTGCAACCTGAAAAGTCCGAAGTTTGACTGGGTCAACGAAACTCAGGTCATAAAGCAGAGCATGAGCGTACTGCTTGCAATGCTTTTCAGCTTTCTGATTGTCGGCTTGCCCGGTGTACTCTATTTCGTGGTGCTCGGCGGAAATTTCTCTGCCACCTTATATCTGCTCGCTTACACGCTTCTTCTCGGCTTAGGCTGGCTAATATCACAGAAATGGATAAAGACGAAGGGCGCGGAAATCTTTGAAGGCTTGAACTGATCCGTCATCCTCAAAATTAAACAGCGCGGCGGTTATCTTACCGCCGCGCTTTATTATATCTGCCTCAAAAAAGCTGCAGGATTTCTTTTTCGTGATTGAAAAGCGTGCAGCCGCCAATGTGCTGCTCCGCGCCGGCTTTGCCGATTTTCCTTATCTCTCCGAAAAAGTCCGAGGCAAGGATTTCAAGTATCGTATTCTCTCTGATGTTCAGCTTTGAGTACGGAGAAAACGGACAGGCTTCCGCTCCGCCGAAAGGATTGATATGGAAAAATCCCCGTCCTGCAGCCAGACAGCCGCCCATGTATTTTTCGTCGCCCGGAAAAGCAAAAATGCTCATGTCGGTAAATTCCGTTTTTAGACTCTTTACCCTCTCATTGAGCAAGTCAGATTCTTCGTCCGACATAACAAGTTCTTCTGTTCCTTTTTCGGCAGGCACGTACTCGACAAAAAATACCGCGCCGCAGCCTTTTTTCCTAAGGTCTGCGAGAAATTTTCCGGTAACGACCTTTGAAAGGTTCCTGTTTGTAACGGTTACGGAAGACGCAAAAAGGACTCCTGCGTCGGATAGGCCTTTCATCGCGTTTTCAATAAGCCCTGCAACGCCTTTTCCGCGCCTTGAATCGGTCTCGGCTCCGTCTCCCTCAATGCTGAAGACCGGAATGAGATTGCGGTGCTTTTCAAAAAGTCCGAGGTATGCTCCGTCAAGCAATACCCCGTTTGTAAAAATCGGAAATATCAAATTTGGAAAAAGCGCGGCCATGCCGATTATATCGCGGCGGAGCAAGGGTTCTCCTCCCGCGAGCAGGACGAAGGACACCCCGAGTTCAGAGGCCTCGGTTAAGAGCTTTTTCCATTCTTCCCTTTTCAGTTCTTTCTCCGTTTGACCGTCCCTGCAGATTCCGCCCGCTCTGGCATAGCAGCCTGCGCAGCGAAGATTGCACTGCGATGCGATGCTCGCAATCAGGAACGGCGGTATATGCTGTCCGCGCTCCTCAAATCCGCGCCTTATTTCGGCGCTTGCCTGCAGAGACGGAATAATTGACATGAGAAAACTGCTTCCCGCGCTGTCCTGAAGATAGTAATTCGAAAGGGTTGCGGCTATCGAGCTTATCCCCTGTTCTATGTATGCGTTTAAGTCCATTTACCTGAGCCTCATATATCTGTGTATATCCTCATTAGAATACCGTGCGCAAGAGTCTTTTCTTGAGCTCGCTGTCATACTCAAGATAGAACATCGCTGCCGATATGCAGACAAGCGGCAGCAAGACCGGTAGGGTCCATCCGAAAGTCGGCGCTCCATAAAGGTACATGTCTATTACAAGCTCGACCGCCATTGCGAACAAGCCCGCAGACAAGATTATAACAGCAGATTTAAGTAATTGCGAGGCTTTTTTTATGTTGATTATTCTATATATCGCAAATGTCATTACGCCGGACATAAAGGTTACAGGCACTCCGAGCGGCAGAACCCATTGGCCGGAACCCGACAGAAATCCGATCAGGAAAAGGTAGCCCGACGTAACTATTGAGGAAGCGAGTATGAGAAGGCTCGTTTTAGGCTTGTTGAACAGCTTTGGCAGGAATACATAGGTATAAAAGCAGGCTTCGCCTCCCCAGATATACATCACCCAGCTGATAAATCTATCCTCCAGAATATCGACGGCAAAACAGCAAAGGGCGGGGAATAAGAGTATAATAAGCCCCATCAGAGCGGTGCGTGAGCTTGAAAGCGGCACAGCCTCGCAAGTTAACGGATAAGCTCTCGGCGTATTGACCGGACGCGTATATATCCGTTTTCCGCACAGAGGGCAAACGGCTTCCGTAGCCGATAAAGAAACTCCGCATTTTGAACAGTATGACATCTGCTACCTCCGGTTGCTTTCAAGCGTGACATTGATTCCCATGCCGGCAAGCATGGTGAAAAACTGCTTCTCAACGAGCGGCTCTTCGATTGTTCTTGTAATATTGAAGCAGAGCTTGTCGCCGTAGCTGGCGCAGGCGCAGGACACGGGGTTCTGTCCGGAGCCCAGCATGAAGCTTATACGCTCAACGTATTTCTCAAGCTCTTCGGGCAGTCTGACAAGCCCCAGATTTGAAAGGGTTACGCTGTTATATCTGTCGCCGTTCATTATGAAATACAGCTTCATTATCGGATCCTTGAGATAAAGCGGCGTAATTCTCAAAAACCAGTGTTTCTCCGAAGCGACATTAGTGCTGAACTTTGCCGTCAGGTTTTTTTTGCTTGCCTCGAGCGCCATGCCGTGCCTGATGATTGCAATCGTTTCTTCAAGAGTATAGTCTCCGAGCGACGGGACTATGCCCAGATTCGCATATGACGTAAAATTGCGCAGTGTGTGCGAAGGAAAGTGCTTTCTGAGGTTGATTGGGATGCAGACCTTGACAGCCTGTTTTTTGCGGAAAGGATGGTTTTCCAAACGTTGTATGTTATAAATCGCGAGAATAAGCGAAGCGACCAGAAACTCGTTTATTGTGGCTCCGTATTCCTTCGCTTTGGCGTGAACCTCGTTAAGTGACATGATGCCGGTCGTTATGTGTATAACGCCGTACTCCTCACGCGTTCCTTTTATATGATAGGCAGGCTTTTCATATCTGCTCTGCTTTACAGGCTTTGCATATTTGAGAAAACTGTCCTCATATTCGGTTTTCTGCGGAGGCTCTTCGCAGTCCAGAATTCCGTTTCCGCGGGGGATTATCGCTCCGTGACGGAGGGATATGTATTCCGCAACCAGAGTTTTAAGAAATGACATTCCGCCGGTACCGTCGGTCAGCACATGGAAAAAATCCACCGCTATCCTTTTTCCGTAGCAGCTCACCCGAAACTGAAAACCCTTGTTTTTCTTGACGTTGAGATATACGCAGGGATTGCGTATTTCCTCCGATATCGGCGGGACTTCCTGACTGTGCTCAAAGTGATACCAGAAAAAACCGCGCTTGAGGTGCTGCGAAAAACTCGGCATCCTGTTTAGAGTACCCCTCAGCGCAAGCTGAAGAACCTCCCTGTCGACAGTTTCCGTAAGCTCCATAGACAGCCGAAACATTGAGGGGCTTCTTCTGCCCTTTGCCGGCGGGTAAATCTTCGCGGCATTGTCGAGAGGCAAATATAAGGGAAACGCGTGTGTATTACTATCGATAAGTTTTGTATCCATGTTAAATCCTAATATTAAAATAGCGGCGAAATCCAGCCGCGTTTACGTTTCGGCAAAAATATTCCTGTTTCGATTATCATATAATATAATATTTATAATCATATTATGTCCGGGGCTTCTTGTCAAGCAATATAAGGGTCATAAATGTAAATAAATAATAAACGGCAGACGTACGACTGCCGTTTATTATTTAGGTTCGCTGTATCTAAAGGAGCGGGGAGCGGCGGCTCCTGCCGCGGCTCCCCTTGTAGTATCTTTCTGTCAAAGCAGACCTGTCGCCGTCAGACAATCAACAAGTCCATTAAGCAAAACAATGGTGATATTGCCGTATAATTACATAATTCCGTATTTTTTGATGAGATCGGTCACGACGTTGTTGTCGATTTTGTATTTGAGGAGAGCAAGTATCGGCAGTATCATCGGCAGCATGACCTCAAGAGGCTTCCTGCCGTCCATCAACTTCAATGTCGACTCCATGAGAACGCGTACATCGTAAACGGAGGCGAAGACTTCGGGCACGCCGCGGTCAACGTTCAGCAGTGTGTAAACTGCCTCCATGCCGGTACGGACCGCGAACTCTGTTGTGAAAACGGTATCGCGGGGGGTCTCGACGTGTTCGCCCATGAAGCCGAAGTTAACGGCTCCGTCGGGAACGACCTTCGGACGGTCGCCCGCAGCTCTGTTTTCGAAATAAGTTGTGACATAAGGCATGATGCAGGGAATGGTGTTCGCGTGCTTCGTCGCGTATTCTTCAATCTTGTCAGCGGGAACGCCCATGTGATACAGCCATTCTTCACAGATTTCGATACCGTTGCACTCCACGATGGGCTTCTTTATATAATCGCCGGGTACGAAGTTATTGAGCGCATATATCCAGCCTACGACCTTATCCTTGGGCTGAGCCTTGAAATGCGGCTGACGGTTGAAGGTAAAGCTCATAAGCCACTTTGAGCCCTTGACCGTGATGATGCCGCCGGTGACTACCTTGCCGGAGAAAGGATCGCGCTTGCAGCATTTCTCAAGGTAAGGAGCAATCGTTTTGTCGATTGTTACAGTTGCGGACTCCCAGAGGGTCTCCTTGATATTGCCGCAGAACTTCATTGGCTTGCCGAAAGCCTCATCTTGAGCCGCAATGTTTCTCCACAGCTCCCAGGAGATGCCGCTGCCCGGCTCATCCTTGAGCTTGGGAACTTCGGTGTTGGTGCCGAGCGTCGAGTTGTCGACGTTACTGCCCAGCGTTGCGAATACATAGTCGTTTTCGGTAAGGTTTATCTTTTCTTCCTTACCGGCGCGGGTAAGCACTATCTGCTTTGCGACTTTCTTCTCGGGAGTTATATCGAAGATAACATTGGTAACGGTGCAGTTGAATTCAAAGCTTACGCCGTTTGCTTCAAGATATTTTTGAAGCGGCAGGATGAGGGATTCGTATTGGTTGTATTTCGTAAACTTCAGAGCCTTGAAATCCGGCAGACCGCCGATGTGATGAATAAAGCGCTGGATATAGAGCTTCATTTCAAGAGCGGAGTGCCACTTCTGGAAGGCAAACATCGTCTGCCAGTAGAGCCAGAAGTTTGTTTTGAAGAAATCTTCGTCAAAGAAATCGGTCATAGGCCTGTCGTCGAGTTCTCTGTCGGGAGTCATGAACAGTTTGAGTATCTGAGTTGCAGCTTCGGGTGTAATATCAAATTTGCCGTCGGTGTGGGCGCTCTCGCCGCCCGAAATTATCGCGCGCTCAAGAGAGAAATTGGGGTCGTGCTTATTCAGCCAGTAGTACTCATCGAGGACGGAAACATCGGGTGTTTCAATTGAGGGAACTGAACGGAAGAGATCCCACAGGCATTCGAAATGGTTTTCCATCTCGCGGCCGCCGCGGCAAACAAAACCGTATTTTTCAAGGAAGGCGCCGTCGCAGGCACCGCCAGCTACGGGGTCCGATTCAAAGACATGGATGTGCGAACCGGGCATCTGAGCGTCACGTACGAGGAACGCCGCGGCTGCAAGTCCCGCAAGACCTGTTCCTACAATATACGCGGACTTCTTATCAACACCTTCGGGCTTTTCGGGACGGGCGAAAGCTTCATAATTACCATTGCTGTAATACACAATATTCTCCTCCTAAGTTATATTTGCTACACACCGCTGACGTTCATGGTCAGTTTGCATATCTACAGGCTTCATTATAAAAAAAGATTGTTCACTTTTGTACGGTCAATATATATATTGGTGTTTCAATTTTGTACCGGAGCGGCAATTTGATTGTATTTCGGACACTTTCGTCTGTTTGAACATATTTTGGACTTTCTCGGCTCTTTGTAACATTTTCAGACATTTCCTCGCTGTTGTTTATATTGCCGCAGACACGAAGTTTGCGAATTTACTGTTGACCGCGGGCGCTGTTTATAGCATAATCAAGGTGAGGTGATTCAAATGAAAGTACTGATGATAAACGGAAGTCCGCATAAAGAAGGCTGCACCTATACGGCGCTGACCGAAATTGCAGGCGAGCTGCACAAGGCGGGTATTGAAACTGTTATCGAGCATATCGGAACAAAGCCGATTCGCGGCTGCATCGGCTGCGGTAAGTGCGTAAACGGAAGATGCGTTTTTAATGACGATATAGTCAACCATTTTCTCGAACTCGCCGAAACGGCGGACGCTTATATTTTCGGTTCGCCTGTGCATTACGCAGCGGCGTCGGGAAGCATTACGGCTCTTCTGGACAGGTTTTTCTACGCCGGAGAAGGTCACGAATATAAGCCCGGCGCAGCTATTGTCACCTGCCGAAGAGGCGGAGCAACGGCGGCCTTTGATCAGCTTAATAAGTACTTCACAATACGCAATATGCCTGTAGTTTCGTCGCAATACTGGAACATGGTTCACGGCAACACGCCCGAGGAGGTCAGGCAGGACCTTGAAGGAATGCAGATTATGAGAACCCTGGGCAAGAACATGGCATGGCTTCTCAAATGCCTCGAAGCCGGGAAAAACGCCGGAATATCGAAGCCCGAAAAAGAAGCTCCAGAAGTCACGAATTTCATAAGATAATAAAATGCCCTTCCCGTTTTATTTCGGGAAGGGCATTTTTATTATGTAAACCAGCTATCGGTTTACATAATTTCTTTGAGGAGTGCTATTACTTTTTTTTCGAATAACTCAGCTTATAAACGGTTCGCATGATGAGACAATCTGAAAACGAAAGCTCGTGCGGAGAACCGCAAAGTTCCGCCGTTATCTGTGCGTAGGCGTTTTTTTCCATTACGAGCTGCACGGCATTTGCGTCGGATTCGTTTGCTCCGCAGCAGAGAGCGCCGACGCCTGTCACCAACACTCCCGATCTCTTCCCGAGAGCGCGGACGACATCAGAAGGCGCCGCGCTTTTTGAGCAGTATGCATGCCTGCCCTCAATCTGAGCAAAATCGTCTAGCATAGGCAGGAGACTCATTTTCGATGCAGAGGCCGTGAGCAGCGCAGCGCTGTCCGAGCAGACGATAAAGTTTACGTCCCTGCGCCTCCTGAAAATTCCGGCGTGGAGAGCGGCTTCAGGCGGCAGTTCATTCTGCTCCGCGGCGTATTCGGTTTCTTTTCCGTCCAATGAAAAAACAAAGCCTCTGTCAGTCCGCCGACTCGAGGCGGGCTTTCTGCAGTTTTCATCCTGCCCAAAATCGTCGCCTGCGAACAGGCAGCGATGGGTTTCCGAGCATGCGTATTTTCCCTCAACTGCTTTTTTGAAAAGGTCTTTGATGTAATCTCGGCAGCTCTTCTCCAGTGAATTAGCGGCGTCAAAGGCCTCTTTTTCGTCTTTGCCAAAACAAATCACGCCGTGATGAGCCATAATGACCGCTCTGCCTCGGGTTTTTGAAAGAGCCTTTTCAATGCCCTTGCAGAGTTTTTTTGTGCCCGGCAGACCGTATTCGGCAACGGGTACAGGCTCCCCTTCGGAGGAAAAGACCGCCGGCATCTCCGCTTTGCCGATAACGCTTACGGCCGAAGCCTGAGTCTGATGAGTGTGAATAATAAAGTTTGCCTCCGGACGCTCGCGGTAAATCAACGCGTGCGCTCCCCTTTCCGAGGAAGGCTTTATATCGCCATCGTATGAGGCGTCCTCGGTTTTACAGACGACAATCTCATCCGGTGTAAGGCTCTCATATGCGCGTCCGCTCGGCGTTATCACAAATGTCGTGTCATCCAGACGGCAGCTGACGTTGCCCCAGGTTCTTGCAATCAGACCGCTTTTAACGAGCTCAATTCCCGCCTTGACAACAAGCTCCTTCGCTTTCTTTTCCTCCATGCTCTTTTCCTCCGTCCGGTCAGTCTTTGCAGACGACCTGAGCGAAAACGCGGTCAAAGGCGCCGAGCGCTTCGTCAATCATTTCTTCCGTGTAAGCCGCGCTTGTGTAGAGCCTGCTTCCGGCAAGGGTTACAAGCCCCTCAGCCATATATGCGGCTCCGATATGTTCCATTTCTTCCTTGCGTATCGAGGTTTGCTTCATTACCTCAGGAATTGTCCAGGGCTTTGACCAGTTGATTGAGAAATGCATCGTGCCAACAGTTTCGAGGTGGCAGATCGAGCCCTGATTGAAGGCGATGAAGGGCAAGTCGTGTTTTTTGATGAGCTCATATAGACCCTTTGTCATTCTGTCGCCCATCTGTCCCGCGACCTGCGCCGCGTTTCGGCGCTCGATTTCGCAGAGCGTATAGTAGCCTGCCGCGCTGCTTAGCGGAGTCGCCGCCATCGTGCCGCCGATGAGAGCTTTCTTTGTCTTGCCACCCAGACCTGCACAGAGATACTGCATATATTCTCTCTTGCCGCCCAAGCCGCCTGCGCCCGGATAGCCGCCCGCGACAACCTTGCCGAAAACGGTCAGATCCGGAGAAACTCCGAAATAGCCCTGTGCGCCCGACATGCCCAGACGGAATGCCGTTACGACCTCATCAAATATCAGAAGCGCATCATACTTGCGGCAGAGCGCCTCGACACCCTTGTTGAAATCCTTGTCAAGAGGGCGGGTACCGCTTTCCGGACCCACGGGCTCGATCATTACGGCCGCCGTGCCGCCCCGAAGCTGATTCATCTTCAGCTTGTGTTCAAGGTCGTTGAGGTCGTTGGGGAAAAACTCCTGCGTGTCTTTGAAAACAAAATGGGGAACGCCGTGCGCCTGAGTCCATTTTGAGCCCGGTATGCGTATGCCGTAGGCAAGCTGATCGCTCCAGCCGTGATACGCACCGCCCATTTTTATAATGTTCTTTTTCTTTGTCGCAAGCCTCGCAACGCGTATCGCTGCCATGCAGCCCTCCGTACCCGAGCCAAGCATTCTAAACATCTCAACATTCGGCATGGATTCCGAAATTTTCTCTGCGAGCTTATACTCGAATTCATGGAACAGTCCCGTCGAAGGCCCGCACTCGTTGAGAAGTTCAATGACCTTTTCCCGAACCTCCGGCGGGTTGCTGCCGAGAACGGTGGGTCCGCCTGCCTGAAGAAAGTCGAAATACCTGTTTCCGTCAATATCGTAAAGATACGCTCCCTCCGCTTTTGTAAAAACCAGCGGGAACGGATAGTTGAACGCAAGATTGTGCTGAACTCCTCCGGGAATCAGCTTCTGCGCCTTACCGATTATTTCTTTTGACTTTGAGCATTTTTCCTCGAAGTAGTCTTTTTCGTAACGCGCAAGGGCTTCTTTGCTTATACTGTAAATAGGCTTTTTGATAAGCTCATCAAGCTGTGAGCTGATTTTTGCCGCATTCGGATATTCCGAGATTGCAAAACGGGTGTCCATATACAATCCTCCAAAGCCATAGTCTAATATGTGGTGAGTAGTCACTCACTTTTCTTTGAGTATAGCATAAAGCGTCTGATTGTCAACGTTCAAACGCCGATTTCACGTCTGGTTTTGAATGTTTATGCAATATACACGAGAATTACCCGCAGTTTCTTTGCTGATTCACATTAGAAAACGGTTGCTTTTTTGATAAAACCTGCTAATATTGAATTATGTGAGCATCCGCTCACTATTTCAGGGAGGCGATTACAATTACTGAACTCTATTTAAGGATTCCCGAAGAAAAACAGCTGCGTATTATGCAGGCTGCAATCACGGAATTTGCCGAAAACGGCTTTGAGCACGCGAATACAAATCATATCGCAAAAGCCGCGTGCATAAGCGTCGGCAGCCTGTTTAAGTATTTTGAAAGTAAAGAGGACCTTTTCCTTTCAACGGTGAAGTACGGCGCATCGGAGTTGAAGGAACAGCTGAAGTCGCTTGCGGCAGAGGACGGGGACGTTTTTATAAAAGTTGAAAAGGTGCTCCGCACGGTACAGCAGCACTCTAGACAAAACGTCAGCCTGATACGCCTGTACAATGAGATGACGGCTCACGGCAGTCCGACTCTCGTATTTCAGGAGGTCGACTGGCTCGAGTCCTTTACGGCAACGCTTTATGCACAGCTCATCGAGAAGGCAAAGGCAGACGGCGATATTCGTCCTGACTGCGACGCAAGAATGTTTGCCTTTTTGCTCGACAATCTTTTCATGATGCTGCAGTTTTCCTATACCTGCGACTATTACAGGGAACGTTTCAAGGTTTATGTCAGCAGCGACATCCTTCAAAGAGACGATTTTGTTGTCGAGCAGGCGATGAAATTTATCAAAGCAGCATTTTCAAAGCAGCAGGCATAAATATCGCGTGTAGAATTTCTCTGTTACTCGGTTAACATAATATCGGAGGGGAAAGCTGTGAAGGACGGAGCGTATATTCTTGCATATGATGTGGGCACAACTGCGGTCAAAACCTGCCTCTATCATATAGATTCCGAAATCAAGCTCGTTGCTTCGGCAGGTAAAAGCTACCCTCTGAATGTGCTTACCAACGGCGGAGCGGAGCAAAATCCCGAGGACTGGTGGAACGCAATGTGCGTGACGACAAAGCAGGTCATGTCGGCTTCAGGCTTTGCCGCAAAAGCTGTTTCGGGAATCTCTTTCTGTACACAGATGCAGGGGCTTATACTTGTGGATGAAAACGGCAAGCCTGTACGCCCCGCAATGAACTATATGGATCAGCGTGCCTCAAAAGAACTTAAAGAGGGTATGTCCCGCGGTCTTACACTTGACGGCTGCAATGTTTTAAGGCTCGCCAAGTCGCTTCTCATCACAAGAGCCGTTGCCGCCAGCGTTAAAGACCCCGTCTGGAAATATAAATGGGTCGAAAAAACCGAACCTGAGCTGTTTTCAAAAGTACGCTGGTGGCTGGACGTTAAGGAATACCTGATTTACCGCTGCTGCGGGGAATTCGTTATGACGGCTGACTCCGCTTTTTCAACTATGCTCTATGATGTAAGAAAAGGACGCGAGTGCATCAGCCGCAGTATGTGCGATATGCTCGGAGTCCGCTATGAACACCTGCCTCCACTTATAAAATCGACCGACAGCGCAGGCGGGCTTACGGAAGAAGCGGCTCAGTCGCTCGGTCTTTCCGTGGGGATGCCGGTTTTCGGCGGAGGCGGCGACGCCTCTTTGATCGGCGTTGGCGCGGGAGCCGTCGGGCTTAACCGGACGCATATTTACTGCGGAACCTCCGGCTGGGTCTCAACTGTTGTCGACAGACCGATGGTCGATGTATCCTCGAAAATTGCGGCGGTTGTCGGAGCGAACCCCGGATTCTACAACTATTTCGCGGAGCTTGAAACGGCGGGTAAATGCCTTGAATGGGTCAAAGACCACCTCGCTCTTGACGAGATCGATATTTACCTTGAAAAGAAGCACGTTTCCGATTCTCAGGAAACGATATACAAGAGCCTTTATGATTATATGATGTTCGTCGTCTCAGGTATCCCTGCCGGAAGCAACGGCGTCATCTTTACCCCGTGGCTGCACGGCAACCGCTGTCCCTTTGAGGATTCTCAAGCGAGAGGTATGTTTATCAACATAGGCCTCGACACCGGCAAAACTCAGCTCATTCGCGCGGTACTCGAGGGCGTCTGCTATCATATGCGCTGGATGCTAGAAGCACAGGAGAAAAAAATCAAAACCTCTGACACAATCCGCTTTGTCGGCGGCGGTGCGCTTTCTCCCGTCACCTGTCAGATACTCTCGGATATTCTGGAACGTAAAATTGAAACGGTCGAGAACCCGCAGAACGTCGGCGCTGTCGGCGCCGCCGTCACGGCAGCGGTAGGACTGGGCGTCATAGGCGGCATCAATGAAGCTTCAAGCCTCGTCAAACCCAACAGCTCATATTCGCCGCAGGCGGCAAACAGAGGACTATACGATACCGGCTTCGAGGTCTATAAAAACCTCTACAAGGATAACCGAAGGAACTTTGCCGCGCGCGCCGCGATACTGAGCTGTTTATGAGGTTTACATAATAAATCAGCGGATACCGTTTTGCACGGTATCCGCTGATTTTTATGCTGTTGTTGAGGTTTATACGATTTGGAAAATATAAAATTTCAGATAATCCGTCTCCGGAACGTTCCACAGTATCGGGTGGTCGGGCGCCTGCTGACGGGCTTCAATCTGTCTGAGTTCAACTGCCGCGTCACGTGCCGCCGCTTTCAGCATTTTTCTGAAAAGCTCGTCGGTGATGAAATGCGAACAGGAGCAGGTCGCAAGATAGCCGCCACGCGGCAGCAGCTTCATGGCTCTGTAATTTATCTCCTTATATCCGCGAAGCGCGGCGTCGATCGTCTTTCGCGACTTCGTGAAGGCAGGCGGGTCGAGGATGATAAAGTCGTACGGCTTCTCCCCTTCCCGCTCCAGCTGCGGAAGCAGATCCAGCACATCTGCCGTTAAAAATTTCATTTTGCCGTCTAACCTGTTCCGCACAGCATTTTTTCGTGCCATTTCGATTGCGCTTTCCGAAACGTCCGTGGCGCAGACGTACTCGGCTCCGCCGAGAGCCGCGTTGAGTGCGAATGAACCCGTATGCGTAAAACAGTCCAAAACCCGCTTTCCTTTGGAAAGTCTTGAAACGGCCAGACGGTTATATTTCTGGTCAAGGAAAAAGCCTGTTTTCTGCCCGTTTTCGACGTCAACCTCATATTCAATTCCGTTTTCGTGTATAACAGTCACGGGACAAGCGGGCTGAGGGACGTTCTCCAGCGGAAACCAGCCCTTGTTCTGCGAAAGCCCTTCAAGCTCGCGGATAGCAACGTCGTTTCGCTCGTAAATGCCGCTTATTCTCTGTCCGTCCGCAGTCAGCACCTTGTAAATCAGCGGAAACAGCATAGCTTTGTGGATTTCGATGCCGTAGGAGAGCGTCTGCGTGACGAGAATTTCCCCGTACCTGTCAACGGTCAGTCCGGGAAAACCGTCAGCCTCGCCGAAAATAACGCGGCAGGCGTTTATATCCTCCGCCATCACCGTCTTGCGGTAGTCCCAGGCATAGCGAAACCTGCGCTCGAAGAAGGCTTCGTCAAAGCTGTCATTCGCGTTGCGCGAAATGAGGCGTATTCTGATTTTCGATTTTTCGCTCAAAAAACCGGTTCCGAGATACTTTTCCTTATCGCTTACGACATCGACGAGGGAGCCGTTGGGTATGCCCTCTGTATTTGACAGCAGCTCCTCGTCATAGACCCACGGGTGCCCGCCCTCAAGCGCGGCCTGAGCCTTCCTTGTAACCGTTATAACCGGGTATTCTCGTTGTTTCTTCATATATACATTCCCTTTAATCTGCCTAAACTCCGTAATAAACATCGTCCGACTGCCTGACAAGACCTTCGTCCTTAAGCTGTTCGATGTGCTTTAGAAGCATAAGCTTCTCCCAGAATACGACCAGAAGCGTCGGATGCGCACGGTAAATAAGATTTTGTTCCGCCAAAGCGTGCAAATCGGAGGGATTTTGCACGAGGTATTTATATACCCGCTCGCCGCGCTTCTCGATGCGCTGCCGAAATTCACAAAGCGCAGGCACGGGTTTTTCCACAAGCTCGCGCGTATGGCTCGAAACAAGACGCGGGGGGTTCAGCTCTATAAGCCTGTCAATTGAGCTCATCATCTGCGCGGGGTCCGCAAGATGCTCGCCGTACCAGGGTCCGGCCTTCGTAAGACAAATGTCCGAGCTGAAAAGGAATTCCTCCTCAGGAAAAAAGAAGCAGCAGTGTCCGGCGGAATGTCCCGGCGTGTGAAGCACCTGTGCTTTGACCGTACCGAAGTCAATTATCTGCCCCTCGGCAAGCGGAACTACGCTTCGCACTGGGTCAAAGGGCTTATTGTCGGGGCCGAATTCGCTGAAGCCTATTTCACGAAAGGCGCTCCACCTGTCGGTATCTGGCATCAGCTCATCCCACATATCCAGGGAGTTCTGCAGAATGTATGCATTTTCGTCCCTCAGCGCTTCTGTTTCAAGTCCGTGTATCATCACCTGCGCGCGCGGAAAAAGCCCGTTGCCTCTCCTGTGGTCGAGATGATGGTGGCTGTTTATTATTAAATCTATCCCCGAAGGGTCAAGCTCCTGCAGCCCGTCCCCGTCCATTCCCGTTTCGATGACAGCCTGCATGTCGTCATTTATATGGAGCCAGTTTGAATAAGTAAAACCCTGCTCCGTCAGCATAAGCGTTATTTTGTCCGAAATCTTGACTTGCAAATCAATCCGATCTCCTTAGAACATTCTTTTATCTACCCTTGATAATAAACCAAAAACTGATTTTGTCAAATATCGCCGCCAAACAGCCGGTTATTCTTTTGCTCCTCAAAGCATACGGTTATAATAAGCAATAACAAAGAGACGGGTTTCTATGATGTTAAAAACGGCATAGCCAAAAGGCGGCATCCGTATTGAACGGATACCGCCTTCTATGTTTTCTTAATTGTTCGATGAGTCTTTTCTTTTTTTTACCGAGCGGAAATATATCAGCGCCATTGCGCAGGCGAGACAGAGCAAAGCCGCCGCGTACACCGTCTTTGTTTGAGATACTGTGTTTTTGACGGAGTATCCGGTTTTCACAATGCTCATGGAAGCGCAATGGATATCGACGTCTCCTCCATGCTCCGTGCAGTTATTCGAGAAAACTCCGGTTATTCTTATAGTGTCGCCGATATGCTTGTAGTCACCGAAACACCCGATACTTTCAGCGTCTTCAGCTTTCATCCAGACACCGATAGCATTTGTACCGTCACTGATATTGACCCAGGCGTACTCTCCCCGCTCCAGCACCTCACCTATAGCTTCGCCCTCGACGGTGACGCTCTGATTATTGAATGCTTCGGTTTCGTTAATGAGGCTGTTAATATCAGTCACTTCCTCGGCGCCCGCTGAAATCATAAATAAGGCGGAGAGCAAAGCGGCAATAATCATCGCTTTCAGTGCTTTACACATAGCTTTTTAACTCCTCCGATTACAAATCCGAACAGCGCAAAAACGGAAATAAACTCGAGCCTTCCTAGGTACATTGCTAAAATATACTGGATTTTCAGAACAGCCGGCATCGATGCTGCCGTTACGCCGATGCTGAGACCGACGTTGCCGGAAACCGAGGCCGCCTCGAAGGCAGAATCGGCCAGCGGATACCCGTAAAAAGTTCCGAGCAGGGTGGTTATCGCAAAAAGAACCATATAGCAAACTATAATGAGCGCGGAGGCCTTAACCGTGGGGTCATCCAGCACATAATCCTTGATGTGGTGATACTTCTCGACCCTTATGTTTCGCTCAGGTGAGAGGATTTTCTTTATATCGGCAACTATTCCCTTGAAAACTATGCCGACTCTCAGTCCCTTGAAGCCGCCCGCCGTGGAACAGGCCGAGCCGCCTATCAGCATCGCAATGACCATGAGAAGTATTCCGAAATCTCCCCATTCATTTGCAAACTGCCTTGCATATACGTTTCCGAAGCCCGTGGTGGTATGCGCGGAAAGAACGTTATAAACAACGCGTCTAAAGGACGATACCGCATTTGTATATACGCCTGTCTGCGAGAGCTTGAGGACCGCAAAAGCGCTAATGAGAAACGAGGTGATAAAGAAGCTCTGAACCTCGATGTTTTTGACCATTTCCTTTTTTTTGCCTTGCCAGATTGCATAATGCAGTCCGAAGTTCAGGGAGCCGAGAACAAAGAGAATTATTGTAATGATCTCAAAGGAAAAGCTGTGGTAGTACATGATGTTCTGGGTATTCGGAGCAAAGCCGCCCGTGCTCCATGCGGACTCAAACATAAATAGCCCGTGGAAAAACGCCGGCAGAGGCGAAAGCCCTATGCTCATGCCGCAAATCCAGAGCGCAAGAGTTCCCACCAGCAGGTAGATCATACTGATTTTCCAGATGCTTTGCGCAGTGTTTTTGACATTCGGCAGCAGCTTAACGTCTTTTCCCTCGCCACAATACATCTTGTATGCCCCGCCGATGTGTTTTCCCAGAAAGCTGAGCGCCAGAACGACCATTCCCTGACCTCCAACGAAGGTCAGCATATGCCTCCACATATTGAGGCCAGTTGAAATATGGTCAAGGTCCTGCGTCAGAACGAGCCCTGTGGTTGTGAACCCGCTCATTACGTCAAAGCAGCCGTCCAGAAGGCTTCCTGTGTGCCCGCTCAAAAGGTAAGGTATAGAACACAGGAACATAAGCATAATCCACGACAGAGCCGCTATGATATAGCCGTATTTCCAGTCGACCTGAACTTCGCCCCGTCGCGTTTTTCTGCCGACAGTCATTAAAAAGCAGCCGACAAGCGTGGAAACCGATATACTTATCACAAAATCCAGCGCAGGATTCCATTCGCTCATGGCAAGGGACGTAACCAGCGGTATCACCATAAGAACTGCTGTTCCCAGAACAATATAGCCCGTATAGTAGCTTACGATATAAAAGCTCGGAAAACGTGTTTTAATATTATCCATAAAATCACCGCACAGCAAGGAGCGTCAGCGCAAAAAATACGCCGCAGTACAGCACGGCCGACAGGACTTCCGTCAGAAGCCCCAGTACTTCACTTTTTCTTTTTCGCATACGACCCTCCGTCATGCAAAAGCTTTTTGATTTCAGGGAAGGTTGAGCGGTTAGTTATTATATGCATGCTGTCGTTTCGGCATATCTGTGTATCGCCTCTGGGGAAAATCACTTTCCCGTCGCGCAGTATTGAGGCGACGACGCACTCCGAAGGCAGCACAATGTCTTTGATACACAGGTCAAGCCAGCGGTTGTTCTCGTTGACTGCTACCTCAACCAGTATCATGGCTCCCCTGTCAAAGGTCTGAACGATTTTGCAAATATCCCTGTCGAATTCATATTCTATTAAATCCGCTATGACTTCCGTGCTGCACACGGTCTGGTCTACGCCCAGAGCCTTGAACAGAGAAATGTTTTTGGGATTATTGATCCTTGCAATCGATTTGCCGATATTGAAGCCTCTTTTCGCAATCTGGCATATCACAAGGTTTTCCTCATCCTTGCCCGTGACGGCCGCGATAATATCCGCTTCATTTATTCCCGCATCCTTAAGCACGTCGATATCCGTTCCGTCTCCGCAGATTACGTCGGTGCTGATATCCTCCGCTATTCTTCGGCAGGTTTCTTCGTCCATTTCGACAAGCGTGACATTGTAGCCGCGTTCCTTCAGCGTTTTGAGAAGGTTCGAGCCGACCTTGCCGCCGCCTATAATAATTGACTTCATCTTTGACTCCCCTCGACTTTGCTCTTAATGATATATGAAATCAGTTCAGTCGGATTGATCATTTCGATACCAAGCAGCTCATAGACGCTTTTTTTCTGCGGCTCGTTCACTCTTGCTATTACCCGCGGAACCTTGAATATCTCTTTTGCCGCAAGCGAAACAGTTATATTGAGGTTATCGTCGGACGTGACAGATATTAAATAGTCGGCGTGTTTAATTCCGGCTTCTTTCAGTACGGCATTGTCATATTCGATGCCCTTTACGCTCAGTCCGTTGAAACCGCTCCCGAGAGCCTCAAGCCTTTTTGAATCTCTGTCAACCACAGAAACGTTGTGACCCGCATCGGAAAGCTCCTCTGACAGCATTTTTCCGAGCCTTCCGCTGCCTATAATTATGATGTACATACAGTTCTCCTTTAGGTAAATGCTTCTTTATCCGATTTCCCGCGGCTCGCGTTTTCCGCCTCTATATACTGCATCGTCGCCGAAATCGTAAGTTCGCAGCTTGTAATTATCAAGCAGCGTACATATCTGCTCAAGATTTCTGCACGCCGGCTCAAAGGTGGGGTCAAGCGAATAGGCGGCTCTGTAGTGGCGGCGCGCTCTGCTGCCGTCCCCCTTCAGCTCGTACATGATGCCGAGCAGATTGTGCGGGTGCGGCGCGTTGGGATCGATTCGCATCGCCTCGACGATAAAGCCGTATGCCTTTTCATATTCGTCGCTTCGGAGGCTTTTTACCGCCAGTGATATATTCAGAGAAAACTTTTCATTAGTCAAAACCTGATTTTCCATAAGTCCTGCCTCCCTATGGAATAATAATACGTCGGGAGGGATAATTTTTGTGTAAGGCTTATACGGAACTCTGTTATGTTATTGTGAAGAAGTGCTCTGAGAGTGCTTAAATGAAGCCACTTTGGGCAATAATAAACCGCCCTGACGGCTAATTTGCCGTCAGGGCGGTGCTTACAATTTATCCGGCAACAGCGCTATTCGTCTGCAAGCCTATAGCCGACGCCGATTTCCGTGATTATATACCGGGGCTGCGCCGGGTCCTCCTTCAGCTTGCGCCGAAGATTTCCCATGCATACCCGCAGGGACTGCGTATCGTCCGAGGTTATCATTCCCCAGACGTTTTCGATTATAAATCTGTGCGTCAGGACCTTGCCCTGATGCCTTATCAGCAAAGCCAGCACCTTGTACTCATTCGGTGTCAGATGTATCTCCTCGCCGTCAAGCCATACTCTGCGCTTTTCCACATCGACCGTCAGTCCGCCGATTGACACAATTTGTTTTTCTGGGCTCTCGGTATCGTCTGCCCCCCTGTGCCTCAGAATGACGCGTATGCGCGCGCAAAGCTCCGCAACGCTGAAGGGTTTGGTCAGATAATCGTCCGCTCCGGCGTCCAGCGCCTCAACTTTTTCGCGGTCATTTCCTCGCGCTGATACTATTACAATCGGTATCCGTGAAATTTCGCGCAGTTTTTTAATAACGTCAACACCGTCCATATCCGGCAGACCAAGGTCAAGAATCAGAATATCAGGGTTGTGCGACGCCGCCAGCATCAGCGCCGCTGCTCCGCAATCAGCCTCTATGCATTTGTAACCCTGTGTTTCGAGCGAGACCTTCAAAAAGCTGCGTATGGTTTTCTCATCATCTGCGATCAATATCAGAGGCTGCATTTTCTTTTTTCTCCTTTACCGGAATACGGAATTCAACGGAGGTTCCGTGCGGAACGGCGTTTTTAATCAGTATAGTGCCTCCGTGTGCTTCAACGATTGATTTGCACAGGGAAAGACCCAGCCCGAAACCCCGCCTTTTACCATAGGGCTTACCTCTGCGCGAATAAAGACGTTCAAACATATGCGGCAGGTCTTCTTTGGAAATGCCCGGTCCGTTGTCGCTCACCTCGAAAACCACTTTTTCTTCTTCCCTTTTCAGCGAAACTTTAATCTCGCTGCCTTCGGGCGTATAGTTTATCGCGTTATCCAAAAGGTTCACCAGTACTTGAGTTATCAGAACTCCATCAGCTTCGAAAACGATTATCTCCGCGGGGATGTCAGATAAAATCGTATGCCCCTCCGCACGCTTCTTCACGTGGCCTATCGCTTCCGCGACAATCTCCTCCGCCGCCTCCTGTCCGATATTCAGTTTGACCCTTCCTTCGTCGAAGCGCGTCATATTAAGAACGTTTTCGACAAGCTCGTTCAGCCAGCCCGCGTCGTCGTATATGTTCTTGAGAAAGCTCTTTTTTATATCGTCGCTGACCGAGTCATAATTATCCATCATAGTGCTGGCAGAGCCCATAATACCAGTAAGCGGTGTCCGAAGGTCGTGCGAAATCGTCCTGAGCATATCGGCGCGAAGACGCTCACGCTGTATCTGTATCTGAGTTTCTTCCTGTTTTCTGTAAAGAGTCTCGCGTTCAAGCACTACCGCAATCTGTGTTGAGATGGTATCCAGAAATTCCATCTGGACCCCCGACAGTGCGCCCTGTCCCTTCATCGCCACGCCTATAACTCCGATAACGCCGCTTTGACTGACAACCGGGAGATAATATGCCTTCGCCTCCGAAAAGAGCTTCGTTCCGTGTCCGCAGGGACTGCCCGACTGATACGCCTCGTAGCAGACGACGCTCGCTTTGTCGTCCGAAAAAACGTCGTCGCCCTTGACGCACCTGTCACGGATTTGACCCTCGGCGTTATAAAACTGCGTTAATACCGAGGCCGAAAACTGTGCCGCAAGCTCATCGGCGGAGACCTCGGCAAGATTTGCGCTGCTTTTTACTCCGAGGAGTCTTCTGCCAATCTGGTAAAGGGCTTTTATGCGCGCCTCTCTCTCCTCCGCAAGCAGCGTTTCCCGTCTTATTCTGATTGTCAGCGTACTTGTAAAGGAACCGACCAGAAACATTATGAGAAAGGTCATGGGGTAATCGGGGCTGTATGCCTGAAAAGTGTAATAGGGCTCCGTAAAAAAGAAGTTGTAAAACAATACTCCGAAAAGCGACGCTATAAGGCTGTAAAGATAGCTGCCCGTCATATAGGAATACAGAAGAATACCGAGCAGATATATCATCACGATGTTGGTTTCGAGAGCGCCAAGATACCTAAGCAGCGCGGAAATGCCCGTACACAACGCCATCACCGCGGCAAGTTTTATGAAATTCAGGAAAAAGACCGCAGCTTTGCTGCGCTTTCCCTGCGCATTCTCCGATGAATCGACTTTCAATTTCAGCATACGGCTTTGACCTCTTCTGCGCAAAATATGCGTTTTGTGCTCACTTGCTGCTATTTCACTTATTAAAGTGTAAATCAAACACGGCGGAATATCAAGAGAAGATTGAAACCCGCTAAACAGGCTGCGAATTTCTGAGCTAATTCCCGATGACCGTCAAGCTCATAGAATAACAAAACGAGGGTCAGACGAAAAGCCGACCCTCGTTCTATATACTATTGCTTTTTAATCATGACAGCCGCAGTGTTCGTGACCGCCGTCGCCGTGATGCTCATGATTTCCGCAGCCGTGCTCTCCACAGGCGCCTTCGTGATGCTCCCCATGGTGGTCGCAATTCGCTTCAGCGCTGAATTCGAGCTTACCCGCAAGCAAAGCCTCAACAGCCTTATCCGCATCGCCCGAAACTCCGCCGTAGAGCTTTATATTGGCCTCAGTCAGTGCCGTCTTTGCGCCGCCGCCGATACCGCCGCAAATCAGCGCATCCGCTTCGAGCTTATTTAATACTCCCGCCAAAGCTCCGTGCCCGCTGCCGTTTGTGTTTACAACAGCGCTGAACACAACCTTGCCGTCCTCAATATCGTAGACCTTAAAGCGCTCGGTGTGTCCGAAATGCTGGAAAATCTGTCCGTTTTCATATGTTACCGCAATTCTCATTTTCTATTACCTCACTTAAATATTTAGCTTAATTAACTGTTACTGTTCTTCACCGTCCATGCGGCGTCTTCTTTTACGGCAATGACCGCAGCCGCAGCTTCCTGGTTCGTCGCTGCACAGAACGTAATCTCCTCCGCCGATTGTAAGGTTTGCGCCGTTAACGAGACATTCGGCAAGTTTTGCACGTGCGCTGTTGTAAATTGCCTGAGCGGTCGTTCTGGCGACTTCCATCTGTTTTGAGCATTCCTCCTGGCTGAGTCCTTCAAGATCAATCAGTCGGATTGTTTCAAATTCATCAATTGTCATTTTTATTATTCTGCGCTCGTGCGGACTGTAATCCAGCGGTCCAAAGCTCTGATTATGAGGCATACAGCAGACGCGACGGCACTTTCTTGGCCTCGGCATTTTATCACCGCCCTTTCTTCTTTGTTATCGGCATATGCCATTAACTATAATCAATGTATCATTGTTATTGGCATATGTCAATAACAATTTTAATAAAAGCGGCCCGCATCAGCGAGCCGTCTTTATATATATTCAAATATTCTGTATTCCGCTATACTATGCCGAGTGGAATCAGCACGGCGAGCGCCACGGCGTCAATTGCGAACATCGTAATGATAAAGCGCTTCTGTGTTTTCGGTTTCTTGTCATAAATGAGGTAGCTCGCAAGGAAAAACGGAATATAAGTCGTGATGAACACGGGGACTGCGCCCCACCACGGATAAACCCAGATGAACGCAGGCGTCCACGCAAGGAAAATCTCCACCAGAGAGAAAAGAAGCGCCGAGCCGACTGCAAAGACAATACGGTTATTTATACCCAGAATTTTCATGTCTTTATCGGCCGGCAGGAGTTTAGAGGTGAAGCCCGCGATTGCAAACATCATCGACAGCTCCCACGAAACGCCGATAAGCAGTATAAAGCTGGTGCTCTCGGCGGACACCGTCCACAAAGCGTAGCCTGTGACGCTGCAGATAACGGCGTTTGCTATTTCATAGAACCAGTGCACGGAATACAGCGCAAGCGCCGCGGCTATGGCCTTGTAATCCTTTTTCTGTACCTCGTTGCAGTAAATGATGACAACGATTGCAAAAATAGCGATGAACGTCCAGTTGAAATTCGAAGGGTCACGAACCATTGCTTTTGCCGCGTCCGCAAGCGGTTTGTTGGAATAATCCCCAAACAGCATATATTTCCTCCCTATTATTTTTAATTATCTGACAATAACATATTTTAGTACCGACGGTCAATATGAAATTACAAATACCGGCCATATGAGCGCCTCAGAAAAAGCCACATGAATACTCAACGGGCAAAAACAGAGGCGGAGTCTCCCCTGCCTCTGTTTCCTTATAAATTTCTCGCGTGCGGAGCGCCTTCGGAACATCGCCGTTTCTGAAAGACGCAGCCGCTTCGTTTCTTGTGCTGCGCTTTTGCCCTGCCTCAGCCAAAAAGAACGTTATTGAAAACAGTCTCAAGATATTCCTGCCTGCCGCTTTCAACAGGCACCTCGGTAAGCCCCATAGCGTAGTCGGAAAGCTCCTCGAAAGAGGTTTTGCCGTCAACAATCTTTTTGCCGATGCCATCCCTGTAGCTGCGATAACGGTTATCGACAAAGGAGTCGATGCGTCCGTCCTCAATTATTTTGACGGCGGTGCGCAGACCAAGCGCGAAGGAATCCATGCCCGCTATATATGACAGAAGAATATCCTCCAGCGTGTTTGATGCGCGGCGGGTCTTAGCATCAAAGTTCAGTCCGCCGTTTGTAAAGCCGCCGGCCTTGAATACTTCGAGCATACAAAGCGTCGTGTCGTAAACATTTGTCGGGAACTGGTCGGTATCCCAGCCGAGAAGCATATCGCCCTGGTTGGCGTCGATTGAACCGAAGGCGCCGTTGACCGCCGAAACACGCAGCTCATGCTGGAAGGTGTGCCCCGCGAGGGTCGCGTGGTTCGCTTCAATGTTCATCTTGAAGTCGCCTGTCAGATTGTACTTACGCAGGAAATTAAGGCAGGTCGCGGCGTCAAAATCGTACTGGTGCTTTGTGGGCTCCTTCGGCTTCGGCTCAATATAGAAATCTCCCTTGAAGCCGTTCTTGCGGCCGTAATCGCGCGCCATGGTGAGAAATTTCGCCATATTGTCAAGCTCGAGCGCAACGTCGGTGTTAAGAAGGGTCTCATAGCCCTCGCGTCCGCCCCAGAAAACATAGCCCATACCGCCGAGCTTGATTGTGGCATCAATGCAAGCCTTGACCTTTGCAGCGGCAACGGCAAATACGTCCGCGCTGCAGGAGGTCGCGGCGCCCGCCATGAACTTTTTATCGCTGAAATTATTGGCAGTTGCCCACAGGAGCTTCTTGTTGTGCTTTTTCTGAAGCTCGTATATGTAGTCCACTATGACCTTGAAGTTATCGATGCTCTCCTTGATGTTCTTGCCCTCGGGAGCGACGTCCGCGTCGTGGAAGCAATAGTACTCTATGCCGAGCTTGTCCATGAGATCGAAAGCAAAGTCCGCCTTCGCCCTGAACATTTCCATGGGATCGGATTTGCCGAAGCTCTTATCCATGGATGGATGCCCAATCGAGAACATATCCACGCCCTCGGCGTCAATGGTATGCCAGTAGCTCATCGCGAATTTCAGATGTTCCTTCATCGTTTTTCCCGAAATGACTTCCTCGGGATTGTAGTATTTGAAAGCAAAGGGCTCGCTGCTGTCTTTTCCTTCAAAGCTGATTTTTGTTATTTCATCGTAGCTTTTCATGTACTCGTCTCCTTTAATAATATGTCCGCAAGCAGACTTTATATTGTTTTCGGCTTTCTGATTTTTTCACGGATTGCGGGGACAACAATTTGCACAAACACCGCAATGAGCAGAATGGAGCCCTTTATTGTGTCGTTGATTAGAGCGTCGAATCCGAGCGAAGCTATAATTTTGTCAATTATGGTATAGGACATTGCACCGAACAAAACGCCGAGCAGTCGGCCCTTTCCGCCGCTCATGCTGATTCCGCCGATTACTACCGCTGCGATAGCGTACATTTCATAGCTCTTACCAATCGTTGCGGGGTCAACCGAGCCGTTCATACCCAGCCACAGAAACGAACTGAGACCGCAGAGCAGACCCGTTATCACGAAAACAAGAACTCTGGTTCTTTTTACGTTGATACCGGCGAGCTGCGCCGCCTTTTCGTTGGAACCGACCGCAAAAACAGTCTTGCCGAATTTCGTCATGGTGGAAACATAAACCATGATTGCGGTAATTGCAATGAGAACGACGCCCACAACAGGCACCGTAAGCCATTTTGCCTGCCCGAAACCGTAAAGCACATCGTAGCTGGAGAGCGTTCCGTCCATGTTGTAAATGGACTGCCCGAGCGTTCTCAGGTAATACTGCGCAATTGAACGGTAAATCAGCATTGTTGAGAGCGTCACGATAAACGCCGGCATCTTGGCAAGACCTACAAAAACGCCGTTTATCAAGCCGCAGAATATACCGGCTCCCAGCGCGAATATCAGCGTAATTATGGGGCTGTTTGTCGCGTTGAACACGACAACGGAGAGTCCGCCGATAAGAGACAGCATCGAGCCGACTGAAAGGTCTATGCCGCCGGTAATGATTACGAGCCCCATGCCGAAGGCGAGAACGCCGACGACCGCAGAGTGGCGCAGAATGTTCATAACGCCGCTCCATGTGGTCGCTCCGCCGTTTATCAGCAGAAACGCAGCTAGTATCACGAGGAAAATTAGTACGAAGCTATAGTTGCCCAGGGTTTTGGTAATCGAATTGCCTGTTTTGGGCTTTGTTTCGGTTTCGTTCATGTTATTTGGCCACCTCCAAAGAATTGATCGCATTAGTCGCCCACAGCATAACGGTCTCCTCCGACATGTCGTCACGGCTCAGTTCGGTCTGCAGGTGCCCGTGATAGAATACCACGCAGCGGTCCGCAACCTGCTGGAGTTCCGGTATTTCCAGAGTGTTGACCAAAATGGTCTTCCCCTCTTTTGCCAGTTGGTTAATGAGCTTATATATCTCTGCCTTCGCACCAACATCAATTCCCTGTGTGGGATTGTCCATCAGCAAAACATCAGCCTTTGTGTTCAGCCAGCGGGCAAGAATGACTTTCTGCTGATTTCCGCCCGACAGTGATGTAATCATATCCCCGGGTGAATTAGATTTGATATTGAGAGCCTTTTCGAGTTTGCAGTATCTTTTGTTTTCTTTTCGCCTGAATATGTGCTGTATCCTGTCGGAAAGCGTGTGCTCGGACACATAGCAGTTTTCAAGCAGCGTGAAGTCCTGAATTACCGAGTTTTCCTTCCGGTTGGACGGAATCATGGATACTTTTTTCTTCATTGCCTTGTGTATGGAATGCATCGAGATAGCGGCGTTCCTGATTTTAAGCGTTCCGCCCGTAATCGGAAGTACGCCAAAAATCGTCTGGAACATTTCGCTCACTCCGGAGCCGACAAGTCCGGTAAAGCCGATGACCTCGCCCTTATTGATTGAAAGGCTTACGTCCGAAAAGCCATGTCCCGAAAAATGGCTGAGTTCAAGAACAGGCTCTCCGCACTCGCGGGTCTCGTAAGCCGCCTGCTCGCAGTATTTGCTGCCGACCATCATTCTGGTGACTTCCTGCGGGTTTGTATCCGCAATCTTACCTGTATTTATAAACTCGCCATTGCGTAAAACCGTGTACCGGTCCGCAATGGTGAATATTTCCGTCATCTTGTGTGAAATGAACACGAAAGATTTTCCCTGTTCCTTCAGCCTTCGGATAATCGTAAACAGGTGTCCTATCTCTTCGTTGTTCAGAGCTGTGGTCGGTTCATCCAAAATGAACAGCTTGGCATTAGCATACAGCGCCTTCGCTATTTCGAGGAGCTGCTTTTTTCCGGTTTCAAGTTCGGAAACCATCACTGTCGGCTCAATTTCAACACCGAGGCTTTTGAACAGTTCCTCGGTTTTTTTAATCATTGCCTTCTTGTCAAGCATCCCCGACTTTTTCGTAATCTCCTTACAGAGAAAAATGTTTTCAAACGCCCGAAGGTCGTTAAACAGATTCAGTTCCTGATGCACGAAGGCTATGCCCACGGCTTCAGAAGACTTAACCGTCGTATGCTCGAGTTTTTCGCCGTCGAACATTACCGTTCCCGAGTCCCTTGTATAGACTCCCGCCAGAATATTCATCAGCGTAGACTTTCCCGCTCCGTTTTCCCCCAGCAGAGCGTGGACTTCTCCCTGCTCGACACTGAAATCAACGTGCTGCAGAACAGGCACGCCGAAAAACGATTTTGAGATGTCCGTCATTTTCAGCATTTCCACTGCCGTATCTCCTTCTTCATGGAGTTTCTCAATGCCCGCAGGAGTAATACTACTCCCGCGGGCACCTTTTGTTTAGTTAAGCTTACTTAGAGACTGCGTCGCCGAAGCCCTGGAATTCATTGACGTTTGTCGCGTCAACAACGGATACGGGAACGACGTGATCCTGAGCGACTTCTTTGCCGTCAAGACTGTCAACCATGTCCTGGATAGCGATCTTGATCATGCCGGGGTCATAAGTAACGGAGAAGAGGTCAGCGAGCTTTGCTACTTCTGCCGTATAGTCCTTCTGGTGGGTGCCCTTAAGAACGCTGTACATTTCGTTGAGGCCGGAGGAAGTGCCGAGGTTTACGCCTGCATTGAGGAACGCGTCCTTCTTGGCCTGGTCGATGTCGGAGCCCTTGAGAGCCTCAAGGATGCCCATTGCGATTTCGTCGTCGTGTGTGAAGATCCACTTTGTAGCGCTGATTTCATCAACTGTGGAGGTTTCGAGCCACTCGGTGAAGAGCTTCTTGCCTCCGCTGCG
>Ga0074193_1001264_pt1 | contig 32487 bp, 24 predicted proteins | sample EPASupsiteHSE605_FD_64523 | JGI IMG/M metagenome (GOLD analysis project Ga0074193, IMG submission 64523) | Bioremediated contaminated groundwater from EPA Superfund site, New Mexico - Sample HSE6-05 | ecosystem: Environmental > Aquatic > Deep subsurface > Groundwater > Contaminated ... | reverse complement strand
GCTTGTCATTAAATTTAACAAGGGTCAGACCCATGGGAACTATCTTCATGGTCTCACCCTCGTTATTTCTTGTTATTTTATCTTACTTTTAACTCGTTTTGCCCTGGCAACATCTACATAGCTGTAAACTTTGCTTTTAAAACTAGCTTTCTCTTCTGTGGACAAGGTTTCATAAATTCCCATTACTCGATTTACATTTGGCCAATAATTATAGGAAGGATTAAAATCTAGTGTTGCAATAGTGCTATTCATTATGGATATCATTTGGCTTTCCTTTGAGGTTAACCCCTTGCTGCTTGAAGAAGATTTATTAGTTGTATTACTCAAACTTTTTTCTTCATTAGATGGATTTTTACTGCTATTAGCCTGAGATTCCCCTTTCTCCTTATCATCAATTCCTTTTATAGCCTTATCTGCTTTACCAAGAATTTTTTTAGTACTTTCGTTAAGTTTAGCTATAAGATTTCCTTCTTTTATTTCAAGGATTTCAATTTTATCCAAAAAAAGTTTTTTATTTAAAACTAGGCTATTATCTTGAATTTCTATTTTATCTCCTAATGAATCTTTAATAAAACTAAGAACTTTACTCATTGGCACAAGGATACTTCCTACTTTAAAATGCTGAGGATAATAAACTATATTTCCTTCCTTAACCATGAGTTTTCCTTTTGTAGAAAGCAGTAGCGCAAAATATTTATATTTCACAGGTATTAATAAATTTATATTGTCCTCTGTCATATGTACATTTAAACCCATAATAGTAACATTACCCTTTTTTATTCCTTGCTTAAAATAACTAGCTCCTAGAGAATTTATTTTTTCCTCATCTATTTTAATTGTATCCTCACCACTAGAAGCTCTTAAAAGCAAGTCTACTAAAGTACCAAAGGATTCACTAGTACTATATTCCTTGTACCCATTCTTATTAAATAATGTAGCTAAGAAAACAACTATAATTATCATTATAGAAATTAAAACAATTATAATATTTTTTCTTTTATTCAATATATTCCTCAATTTCATCACCTTTTTCATTATATCAAAATCTTTAGCATCAATACAAATTTTCTTGTATACTCCTTTAATCATGTATTAATTCTTATTTAATGTGAAAAATATTATTACAACACTAATTAATTTCAAAAGGAGAATTACACCATGGCCAAAAAAGGGATGAAACGTCCTGATGAAGATGAATTTCAACAAAAGCCTAAAAAGAAAAAGCCTAAAAAGGATGATCCAAGGCAAGTACCAGAAGTTAAATAAAAAAATAACCAGTAGCTCATAAAACTGAACTACTGGTTATTTTAAAAATTATTAACTTTCCTACATGCTTATGCTACCATAAGCTTCTTCCGCATGTTCAGAAACGTCTAATCCAACTTGTTCTTCCTCTTCACTAACTCTTATCTTTATAAATAAACTTATAACTTTCAAAATAATAAATGTTACAATTGCTGAAAATGCTACTGTAGCTATTATCGCAATTAATTGAACTCCTAGTAAATGAATGTTTCCAAAAATTAATCCATCAGCACCAGCTGCGTTTACAGCTTTTGAAGCAAATATTCCGGTTGCAATTCCTCCCCATACTCCTCCAATTCCATGACATCCAAAAGCATCTAGAGCATCATCATATCCGAATTTGGCTTTCATAACTGTTACTGCAAAGAAACATATAGTTCCTCCAATTAGTCCTATTAAAATTGATGATATTGGAGTTACAAAGCCTGCACCAGGAGTAATTGATACAAGTCCTGCTACGGCACCGCTGGCAACACCTAAGGAAGTAACTTTCTTTCTTGCAAATAATTCACATAAGCTCCATCCTATTGCTCCTGCTGCTGCTGAAGTATTAGTTGTAATGAAAGCATTCAAAGCTATATCATTTACAGCTAACGCACTTCCAGCATTGAATCCAAACCATCCAAACCACAACAATCCAGCACCTAATACAGTAATTGGTAAATTATGTGGAACTATTGCTCCTAATTTTTTTCTCTTTCCAAGAACTAAAGCAATTACAAGTCCGGATATACCAGAGCTAATGTGAACAACATTTCCTCCTGCAAAGTCTAGAGCTCCTAAGTTTCTTAACCAACCTCCAACGCCCCAAACCCAATGTGCAACTGGGTCATATACAAAAGTTGTCCATAGTAAAATAAAAATTGCAAATGCTATAAACTTCATTCTTTCTGCTACTGCTCCTGAAATTAAAGCAGGTGTTATAATTGCGAACATAAGTTGAAATAACATAAATACTTGATGTGGAATATTAGCAGCATAATCTGCATTTGGTTCAAAGGTAACTCCACTTAAACCTAAAAATTGAAAGTTTCCTAAAAGTCCTTTAATATCTGTTCCAAAACACAATGTATATCCAATTAATATCCATTGAATTGATACTATTGCAATAGCTCCATAACTATGCATAGTAGTACTTAAAATATTTTTCTTTCTAACCATTCCTCCGTAAAATAACGCCAAGCCTGGTGTCATAATAAAAACTAAAGCAGTTGAAAAAATCATAAATATAGTGTCTGCTCCATTAATACCATTTAACATTAGTAATCCCCCCGTTTTAAATTCTAAAATTGATTTAATACTCACACAACGTTTAATTTCGAATATTATTAATAATACGTACTTAATTTTATCATATCAATAATATTTGTCAATGTTTATTATGTATTTATTAATTTTTTATCTTGTTTTACCCTTTATTTGGTAAATTATTCTTAATTCTGTTTGCTATTTTATTACATATTTCAACTATTGTTCACATATTTATTGAGCTGTTGTATAATCTATTATTAAGGAGTGATTAAATGAAAAACAAAAGATTAAGCAATCCATTGAGAATTGTAATTTTCTTATTACCTGTTTTTGTTTTTATTATTGCTTTAGGTTCAAATGTTAATAACAGCTCAAATAATAATAGCAATACTGTAACAACAGGTATGAATCAAAGTGAAAATAAGGGTATTACTGATAATAACAATTCAAAAATAGCTGGAAATCTAAAAGTTCATTTTATTGACGTCGGACAAGCTGATTCAATACTTATTCAGCAAGGGGATCATAATATGTTAATTGATGCTGGAAATAATTCTGATAGTGATTTAGTTTCAAATTACCTAAAAAATCAAGGAGTTAGCAAGCTAGATTACGTAATTGGAACTCACCCCCACGAGGACCACATAGGAGGACTTGATGTAGTTGTAAAAAATTTCAGTATAGATAAGATTCTTTTGCCAAAAGTTACTTCAACTACTACAACTTTTAAGGACCTTGTAACTTCAATAAATAACAAAAGAATGAATATTACTACACCAAAAGTTGGTACAAGCTATAATTTAGGTGGAGCAACTTGGACAATACTTGCACCAAATTCTAATGCCTACGAGGATATAAATAATCATTCTATAGTAATTCATTTAAAATACGGAAACAATAGCTTTATGTTTACAGGAGATGCTGAAAGCATTAGTGAAGAGGAAATTCTACAAAAACAACTAGATATTAAATCGGATGTTTTGAAAGTAGGGCACCATGGCAGCAGCAGCTCTACATCAAATTCATTTTTAAATAAGGTTAATCCTAAGTATGCTATAGTTTCAGTTGGAAAAGATAATGATTATGGGCATCCACATAAGCCAACAATGGAAAGACTTAAATCTAAAAGAATTACAGTATATAGGACAGATGAATGCGGCACTATAATAGCTACAAGTGATGGAACTACAATAACCTTTAATACAAAACCTGGTAGTTACTCATATAATTAAGTGATGTTATTAATCTAGGGCATTCTAACCCTTGTGATGTTTGCACAAATTAGGAGGTAAAGGAATGAAGATAATAATTGATAGATTTGAAGGTCCATACGCAGTTTGTGAAAAATATAATAGAGAAATGATAAATATCATTAGAACTTCTATACCACCAGAAGCAGCAGAAGGAACTGTTCTTACTATTCAAGATGGCATAATTACTATAGATTTTGAAGAAACAAATAGAAAAAAAGCAGAAATAGAAGAACTTACAAAGGATTTATGGAAATAAAAAAAGTCCTAGCTACACACAAGTAGCTCGGGCTTTTCTCTTTTATCCGGTGCCAGGCACTTTATTTATAGGCACTTTATTTACTTTATTTAAACACCTTATTTTTAAACCCTTTTATATTTAAGGAATCCATCCACAATGTCTAATTCTATAGCACCTATTTCGTTTAAATATTCTACATAGGACCTTAACATCTTCTCTAGAACATTATACCTATGTATAGTTTTTACTCGAATTTTAAAATTCTTCATAACAGCCTTCATAATGTCTTCCATTGTCATATATCCTTCTATTAGGCTGCATACTATTGCTGCTCTATCTTTGTAAAATTCAATATTATCAGTTATAAGCTTTGTAATATCATCATACATACCTTTGTGCGCTACTACATATTTGCTGGATTTTAGATTATAAAGCTTTTTTTTACATTCTAAATCCTCTTTTAAAATATACGCATATGGAATCTTAGCACCCTTCATAACTTCATAGCTTATAAGAGAATCTCCTATATACGCAACATCATCAGGAGTTATAATGCATATATGTGCAGGACTATGTCCCGGTGTATGAATGATTTTAAACTTAATACCACACAAACATATTTTGTCTTGATTATCAGAAATCATAATATCTGTTTCGCAAACCATGTGTCCAAAATGCTCTTCAACATCTGATAAGGTTTGGCTACTATAATAAACCTTAAGATTAACTACAGAACTGCAGACTAGCGCTTCATAGGCTGACATAGCTATTATACAATTGTATTTTTTCTTAAAATATGCATTATTTCCTATATGATCAATATGGGCATGACTGCATATTATCCCCACTACCTTAAAATTATTTTCTTCTAAAAGCTCATCCAGTCCTTCTCTTTCCCCTTCAGCCCAACCTGAATCAAGAAGAATAATTTCCTCATCATTAATTTTGTAAAAAGGTATGTAGGTCATTCCAGTGTCAATACAAAATGTATTTCCTTTTATAATCTTTACTTCCATATAACTTCCTCCATCGTTTTCATGATTCATCCTAAAAGTACTAGTAACTTGTTAAGTACTTTTCTCCTCTATCCGGTGGCTGGCACCTTTACTGGCACCTTTACTTAGCTAAATCCATTTATATGATTCTTGTGCCACTTCCATGCAGTTTCAATTATTGTTTCTAAAGAGTTAAATTTTGGCTCCCAGCCTAGTTTATTCTTAGCTTTATCACTAGAAGCTATTAAGATCGCTGGATCTCCAGCTCTCCTTTTTGTCATTTCTGTTTTAATTTCACAACCAGTAATCCTTCTAGCAACCTCAATTACTTCTTTTACTGAAAAGCCTTTCCCGTTTCCTAAATTATATATGCCGCTTTCCGCACCATTTTTTAGTGCTTCTAAGGCAAGTATATGTGCACTAGCTAAATCTGTTACATGAATATAATCCCTAATGCATGTACCATCTTCAGTATCATAATCATCTCCGAAAATCATTATTTTTTCTCTTTTACCTAAAGCAACTTGAAGAATTAGCGGAATCAGATGAGTTTCTGGAGAATGATCTTCTCCAATTTTACCGCTAATATGAGCACCTGCTGCATTAAAATATCTTAATACTGAATATTTTATGCCATAGGCCTTCTCGCACCATTTTAATATTTTTTCCACTGCAAGCTTGGATTCTCCATAAGGATTAGTTGGAAGAGTCTTGTCCCCTTCTAAAATAGGTATCCCTTCTGGTTCTCCATAGGTTGCCGCGGTTGAAGAAAATACTATATAATTAACCTTATGTCTCCTCATTGCCTCTAATAGATTCATAGTAGAGCAAATATTATTTTCAAAATACTTTAGTGGCTGCTCTGTGCTTTCCCCTACTAAGGAATAGGCTGCAAAATCGATTACTGAATCTATATGATTTTCAGTAAAAATCTTATCTAAAATTTCACTATCTCTTAAGTCCCCTTTATAAAACTTCCCACCTAAAATTGCTTCTCTGTGTCCTTTTTCAAGGTTATCTAAAATTATAACTTCCTTATGTTTTTCTATAAGCTCGGCTACTGTATGACTTCCAATATATCCTGCCCCACCACAAACTAATATAGGCATATAATATCCCCCCAATTTATTACCTACTAAAAACTCTCGCCTACTATTATAGCATATGTGTCCATTTTTGTTATAATAACTGCAAAGTATTCTTTTAAAGGTGCCAGGCACCGGAGAATGGAGAATTTTCAATTCTCTTTTCTCCGGTGCCTGGCACCTTATTTAAAACTCTATTTTTACTGATTTTTCATCACTTTTAAAGTAAGAATCGGTAGCTTGTATTTGGAAGTATATAGTATACCCATTCCAAGCTGAAACGTCAAGTAACTCATTATTTCCCTGAGTGTAGTCCTTAACTACTACATCTCCGTTCATAACTTTATACCATACATAATCTGATACCATTTGTTGTGTTGTTTTGTTTACTGTATCTATGGTAAAGTTCTGAACTACTGGTCTTTGCGGAACCATTACTTCATAAATTTCACTGGAGAAATCAAGATTTGTTGCCCTCAATCTAATATAAATATTAGATCCTGGAGTAACCGCTAAAGGTCCATCATTTGCATTTTTTACAACCCCAGTAAAAGTAACATCTTCTGAATATTCATATCTATTATCAACATATGCATCAGAGTCTGCTAGAATAGTTTCATTTTCAAAATCAATTCTAAAGTTTCCATATATTCTAGGTCTAGCTGGTACAGTAAGTTTTGTTGTAAGACTTGGGAAGGAATTATACCCTGCTTTATATCTAAAGTATACATCTTTACCTGGAGTAAGTACTAAAGTTTTTCCTTCTCCTGTAATCTTGCCAGTTATAAAGTCCTTATCATAGGAATACTCCATATTTGTAGAAACGGTTTGTACTGTTCTTTCTTCAGAGTAATTTATGGTGAACACAGGACCTTCTTTCCCAGTAGCTGGTACATATAATTCACCTGTTTCTCCTTTAAAGTTATTTTGTGAAGCTTTTACTCTAAAGTATAAAGTTTTAGGACTATTTCCTGGATATAAAAGCATCTTAGTTCCTTGTCCAACAGTAACACTTGCAAAAGTGTCATTATCTGAAATCTCTACTGTACTTGGGATCACCTGATTTGTAGTTGCATTGCTATAATCTATAGTGTAAACTGGTGCTTTTGGTCTTACCGGTATCTTTATTACTTGTATCTGACTTTCAAATTGAATGTCTGCTATTGTTGATTTTTTAAAGTAAATATTTTTCCCTAAATAATCAGACATATTAATGTCAATTCCATTTCCCTTTATAAAAATTCCAGCTTCACCAATTCTATATTCATCTATTACTGCTTTTATATTTTCATTAATAAAATCTATAGCATATGTTGGTGCACTAGGTAGTACTGGGATCTGTAATTCTTGAACTACTCCTGAAAAAGAACTTGAAGTTGCTTTTACTCTAAAGTATAATTTTTTGTCTCTTGTATCTGGATTTAAGTTGACATAAGATACTCCATTTCCAGCTACCTTTCCCTTTGTAAACTTAACATCCTGAGCATATTCATCAGTAACTTCAAGGATTTCCTTGGTTGATTTATTTGCATAATCAATAGAATATGCAGTTGCTGCTGGTCTAGCATCTATTACTAGGCTAACTACTTCCCCTGGGAATAAGCTTGATGTACCCTTATATCTAAAGTAAAGCGTCTTTAATATATTTCCTGGATTTAATGCTAATTTTTTCCCATTTCCTGATAATACATCTACTCTGAATTCTGGATCATAGCTATATTCTACAGTTGTTGGTATTACTTGATTTGTGGTTTCATTAATATAATCAACAGTATAAGAAGGTACTCCCAACACTTGTCCATTTACAGTTAATTTTAAAGTCTCCCCTTTAAAGTTTTTCTCTGTAGCTTTAACTCTAAAGTAATACTCTGTATTTTCTTCTAAGGCTACTTCTTGTCCATCTCCAATATTATAGCCACTAATAAAGCTCTCATCTTTTGCATATTCTGTTGTAGTTACAATTTTTTGTGTAGTAGTTCCCGTTAAATAATTTGCAGTAATTACTGGCTTAATTGGTCTTTTAGGTACTTTTAATTCAAAGCTTTTACTTGGCACTGATCCGGTGGTAGCTTTATACCTAAAGTAAATTGAAGCTCCTGTATCTGCATAAGTACCTAAGTCTAGCTTTGCTCCACTGCCAGAAACCGTTGAAGAAAAAGTTTTACTAGTTGAATACTCTACAGTATTTGGAATTACCTCAAGGGTTTTTTCATTTAAATAATCTATTGTAAATTTAGGAGCTGCTGCTTCTTTAGATATTTCTATTAATCTATAATTGTTAGGAGCTCCCTTTTCTCTAACGCAGATAACTTTTCCAGGTACCAATGTAGAAACAATAGTTTCTGTATCTGTACATGCTTCAAAGGTTCCTAAAACTCCATTAGTTGAATTTAAGCTATACTCCATATTGGCAGTGGTTCCTACAAGCTTGTTATTTAAAAAATCTATAGATACGTTATCTAATACTAACATTTCTTTTATTTTAATCTTTTCTTTTAATACCGTTTGAAATAAACTTTGATTTTCAATTAATTGCTGTAGGGTATATGGTTTTCCACCATTAGATTTATCCACAATCTTAAACGCTTCTTTTGGAGTTTGAAGCTTAGACTTAAATACTTCAGTTTGTAGCACGTTATCGCTGCTATCATAAGCTGTGAAGGTTAAGTCATAATCATAATCTACTTCACTTTTATCAATAAGAAATCCAGCATTAAAAACAGTCTTGCCGCTCTTGATTATTTTATTAGCATCGCTTTGCTTAGTAATAAGTCCTCCATTTGCTTCAAGTTTAACGTTAAGCTTATTAACAATTTCATTTTTATTAACGTCAATACTTATGACTCCAGCTTGTCCCGATGTTTTATTACTAGTAATACCTATATCCGTTATGTATTTTCCCTCTATATATATATTTATATTTTGAGGGGAGGTAACTAGTAGTAATTCTTCAAGGGTTGTACCCAAGTCTTCAAAGTTTTCCCATTCTGCAGCCACAGCATTTCCAATATTTATACCTAATAAAAAGGCTAAGCTAAAAACAAATATTATTAACTTATTTTTTATTATAAATTTTTTATTTTTCATTTTCTCCCCCCTTATTTATTTATAGTAAAATCCATTTCATCTATAAGGTTATTATCGGAATCATAGGTCTTAATTTTTAGTTTATCTCCAATTTTTTTACCAATAATATTAGCATTATATTCATTATTCCCTTTATATTTTGCTTCCTCATTATCAACATAGACTTTATACACTGTTGATGAGGTTTTTATATTAACAGCTGTAAATAAGGAATTTACTGAACTAATTACTTCTTTAATTGAATCCTTCTTATCTTTCAAATCAACCTTAAATTCGTAAAAAACAGGAGTCTTCAATAGTTTTCCTTCTTCATTTTCAATCTTGTCCTCTATATATAGCTTGTAGCTTTTTAAGTCCTCATAGGGTTTACTAGGTGATATCTTAATGGTTTTATTATCATTTTGTACTAAGACAGTTGTTTCTAGCTTATTGCCATCTTCATCCTCAATAAAAATATTATAGCTGTTAATGGTGCTATCTTTAATTTTATGACTAAACTTTATAAGCCAAGGTTTATTTACATCGCTAATAACCATCGGTTGTCCCCATGCTTTAAATTTTAATGTATCTGTTTTACTGAAGGCTTCTTTAGAATTAGATAGTATCAAAAGGCATACAATAGCCACAATTTTAGCCAATTTACGATTTTTTTTAAACACTTGCTTACACTCTCCCCTATCCATCAGTCATATTCAAATAAGTATTTTGACAAATTACTGTGCTAATTTATTATATTATACCAAATTACTTATTCTTTGGCACTGAAAATTTGAAAGATAATGGGTCAGCCCCCTGAACATAGTTCCCAGAGAGCTGACCCCATTTTATCAAAAGCTATATTTTATTTATTATAATTGATGTAAATTCTTTTAAGTCATCTATATGTTTTTCAATAATTTTCTCCACTACCTTAAGGTTAATTGCTTGATAGTTATGAACTGCAATATTTCTAAATCCAACCATTGCCTTTAAATTTTTCATTAATGCCCCATCAATATATTTATTGCTATTTAATACTTCAAAAGCATCCCTACTGTTTTGGGGAATCCCTAATTTCTTTTCTGAAACGATATGCATAGCTAAATCTATGGATGCTTCGCAGCACCTTTGTATATTTAATATAATTGAATCTTGTTTAGTATGATTTTCAAGATTGCGTGGATTATTATCATATTCTTCATATATTCTTCTTATACATCTTTCAATAACTTCTATTTTGTTATATATTACATCATTCCCCATAAACACTCCCCCTCTGCCTAATTCCATCTAATATTACGGCCCTTTCTTCATTTAATAGCGCATAGTCTTTAAAGGCATACATTTCAAAATACATTCTTCTAGTATCATCAGTGCAATATATTACTTTACCCTTACCAACAACTTGCGCCTTGAACACTGTTGAGGCATTTTCTAAATTTATTAAATCAACTTCTCTTTTTAATATGTCCGCTAATTCTTGAGCTGCAATAAACAACTCATATTCACTAAATTTTTTGTCAGAAATAAAGGCAATATCTATATCGCTATCCTGCCTAAAAACTCCATCTACACTAGAACCAAATATATATATTATAAATGGGTTTATCTTTTCTAATAAAAATTTTTTTATTTTTTCTATATATGCATTATCTATGTTCATTGCAAATAAGCACCTCATATCTTTTCAAATATTTCTATATTTGAATATTATTATACCATATTTTGCCCATTTCAATGCTTTTAAATTCTCCTTTCTCCGGTGCCTGGCACCTTCTCTGGCACCTTCTCTACCTAACAATTAAACAACAGTCCATTGGAGGTATATTTCTAATATAAATTTTATTATTCACTATAAGATAATTTTTATTGTTTAAAACATCCACAGAGCTGCCATCAAGATTTTTATCTAAACTCTTAGACATGTCCCAATAAAACCTGGCAGGTTTATCTGTTAAGTTAAATATTGCAATATAATCTGAATCTTTTCCCTGCCTTAGTATTGAAAATACATTTTCCTTTTCCATATGGGATATTAGATTGCTATTTCTATTTATATCTAAAATCATATTAAGCATATTTTTATTATCTAAAGAAGAAGTATTTATATTTAGAGTTATTATATCCATAGCTTGTATAATTTTTAAATTAGAAGCTATAAATTTTGAATTATGTATAAATAACCTTCCATATAAGATAGTTTTTAATATTAAATTATAATTTAAATTTGGGGTATTATTTTTCCTTCTTATCATGCTTAATAAAGAAACATTTTTTAAATGTTTTAAATCAAAAGTATTTTTTATAATATTCATGTTTCCAATGGCAATTCCAATGGGACAATCATCATAGGTTAAAATAAAGTTAAATTCTATTTTTATATCATTTAAAAGTTTACTTAATTCATAGTAAGGATTAAATGCTTTACTCTGAACTACAGCATTTATGTAAGGCATTATGTTTTTAAAATATAAACTTTTATGCCCATCATCACTGAAAGTCTTTAATCTATCTATTACAAAACTTTTTCCTTCTATTTTTGAAATATCAATAGGATAAATCTTCTTTCCAGAGACATTAATACAATAAGGTTTTCCATTTGTAACTAATGATATTTTTGAGGCTTTATCTTCAAATAAAATATCAAGTGACTTTTCAGTTGTCACTTCCCTTTCATCATATATTTCATAAAATCCTTTACATTGACCTAAACATTCACTATTAATTAAGTTAACATAGTTATTAAAACTTTCAATCATCTGTTTATTAAAGTTAAAATATACTACATCTAAATTCAGTTTTTCTCCATTCTTTAAACAATGGTTTACAAAATCAAATACAATATTTACAGTTATTTTCTCTCTATTCAAATTAATTTTTATATAATTTCTAGATAGATGGCTGCTCAAAAATCCTATAAAAATATTCTCATAATGATCAACAGCAGACAAAAATGTAAATAGAAAAGATTTGTAAGATTCATTTGGTGTATTACTATTAATTATATTTAAATCTATATCATCTTGAGAATTTTCGTTATTTAAGATGATTGAACTATATGATTTTGCATCTAAATTAAATAGCTCCAATTCTATTTTATTTAACTTTACATCGTTGTCTGAATTATTTTTAATAGTAGTTATAATTTTCTCTGAAGTATTTATAATACCAATATTAATAGGTCCACCTTCATAATTCATCTCTTCATCTTTAACATTCATATTCAAGGAATAACTTTTATTATCTACTGCGGCAAATGCTTTTATAACTTTTAACATACCTACACCTCTATCAATAAGCTTTATTTATAAATAATTATACCATATTTTACCAATTATATAAATAATATTTACTCCTCTATTTAATGAAATTTGCCGGCTTCGCTCTAATTATAACTTATCCAAATTTTAATTTAATATAAAAAACTCAGTAACCTTTTTAAGCTACTGAGTAAACTTATGTTTTTATTATCTATATTTATATTTCAATTCTCTTTTCTCCGGTGCCAGGCACCTTATAATTATCTAAATACCACTTAATAGTTCTCTCAATTTCAACTTCAAAAGTAGTTTCTGGAAACCATCCTAATTCTTCTTTTATCTTATCTGGAGCTATTGCGTATCTTCTATCGTGTCCTTTTCTATCTTCAACATACTTAATTAAATTCTCAGTAACTTCCTTATCAACATTCTCATTTATATAATTTATAACAGTGTTAACTATCTGTATATTTGTCCTCTCATTATGTCCACCAATATTATAAACCTCTCCGATCCTTCCCTTATTTATTACTATATCAATTGCCTTAACATGGTCTTCTACAAATAACCAGTCTCTTATGTTTAATCCATCCCCATAAATAGGTAATTCTTTGTGCTTTAGACAATTATTTATTAATAATGGTATGAATTTTTCTGGAAATTGAAAAGATCCGTAGTTATTTGAACATCTTGTTATATTTACTGGCATTTTGTATGTATCGTAATAAGCCTTAACCATTAAATCTGCTGCAGCCTTACTTGATGAATATGGACTGTGTGGATCTAGAGGTGTTGTTTCTCTAAAGAATCCTTCATTTCCAAGTGATCCATAAACTTCATCTGTTGATACATGAAGAAATTTAACTCCTTCTTTGAATCTACTTTCTGTTTCCCATGCATTTTTTGCACAATTAAGCATATTTACTGTTCCAAGTACATTTGTCTTAGCAAATATTTCGGGTTCTATTATACTTCTATCTACATGTGATTCTGCTGCAAAATGAACTACATAATTTATATCATACTTTCTAAAGAGACTTGAAACTAATCTTTTATCACAAATATCTCCTTGAATGAATACATATCTTTCATCATTTTCAACTGGTTTCAAATTTTCTAAGTTTCCTGCATAAGTTAATTTATCTAAATTTATTATTTCTATATCTTCATATTTATTTAACATATATAAAATAAAGTTTGATCCAATAAATCCTGCTCCACCTGTAACTAAATATTTTTTCATAACTACTTTCTCTCCTTGATTTATTTCACGTTTTACTTAAGATAGTTTAATGATAGCTTCTACAATATTATCGTTGTCTGATTCTAAATTTTAATAAAAATAAAAAAACTCAGCAGCTCTTCATTTTCTCTCTACTGAGTTAAATTTGGTTTTCATGATTACCTTGCAATTTGGCAGGCACCTAAAGAAACTATTTTACATAACTATATCACTCTTTAATCTTCTAACCTCTTCTATTGTTAGCCCTGTTCCTGCAGCTACTTGTTCTACAGTCAATCCCATTTTCAGAAAGTTTCTTGCTACTTCAATTTTACCTTTTTCTATTCCCTTTTCTATTCCTTTTTCTATACCTTTCTGCATACCTCTTTCTGTTGCCTTCTTTTCTATATTATCTAAGGTTTTTTCTAAATTATGAACCATAACATCAACCTCCTCTTGATTTGACTTATCTAAAACCTCATCTATTTCTTTTTGCGATTCTTTTTTCAACCTTGGTTTTACTATTCTTTTTAGCCATTGTTTAAATACTGAAAATTGTTCTGGGGATATTTTCTTTAGGATATATATAATTTTCCTTAGTCTTCTTATTAATTCTTCCTCGCTCATTTCTTGATCCAGGAAAAATATCGCTGATACTAAATTTGATATACTATACAATTCTTGTTCTGAATATCTGTTAATATCAAATAACATATAATTAAAATCTAATATATTATCTTCAAATAAATCATGTCCACTTAGCACTTCTTTAAAACTTGTATATGCTGTCCATTTATTTTTACCGTTATACAATACTATAGGGATAATGGCTGGTAGTTTAAAGCTCTTTCTCTTACTTTCCTTTTTATCAGTATTTTTAAGCACATCTCTCCATATTTCTGTCATATAAAACAATAATCTTATTGGCATCTGGAAATCTACTTTTGATTGAAATTCTAGCAATATATAAAATATTACTTCTTCTCCATCTATATTTACTTTATATAATATGTCTGATTCTTCTTCTTCAAAATCTGAAAGTACATAGGATTTATCAACTAAAATTAAATCTTCTTCTTTTATTAGTTTTGCCCATTCTTTTTTAGTAAAGCTTCGTAAAAATTCTAAAAAAGTACCCTTATGTGAAAATATATGCTTATAGCCTACATCATGTTCGTGATGTACTTTATTGTATTCCACTTTTCTTTATCACTCCTTTAATTCTTATCTTAATTATATCAAATTGCTTATGTTTTTACACGGGTATTTTAATTTTGCAATAACTCCTTTTTAAACAAAAAAACTTAGCAGCTCTACTTTCCAACTACTGAGTTTTAGTATATTAATTTTGTTTTCTCTTTTCTCCGGTGCCTAGCACTTTAATTGTGCCAATATAATTGAGGCTTCTAAATATTGCTGCTACAGTGAAAGCATCACAAATTTCTCCATTCATCGCCATGTTATATGCTTCTTTAAAAGAAAGTATTTTTACTTTCTTAATGCCTTCGTTTAATTGAGTATATCTATCCTGAATTTTAGCATTTATGCCTAAATATAAATGAATCTTTGCCTTTTGTAGACCAGTATCTGGATATAAGTAACCCAAGAAAATTAATTCCTCACATGTGCAATGAAGTTCCTCATATAGTTCTCTTTCTGCTGTTTGTAAACTAGTTTCACCTTCTTCTGAGAAACCTCTTGGTGCTTCTATAGATATACTATTTATAGTTTTTCTATATATCTCTATTAATATAAGATCGTTACTTTCTGTTATTGGAAGTATAACACTTCCCCCTAAAATATTTTCTACTAATACTATTTCATTATCTTCTGTTATATTAATATATTTATTTTTATAAACTAATTTACTCATTCCTTTAAATGTCCTTTTCCCTTCCAAACAAATTGATTATCCAAATACTTGATGAGAGAATTTTTTCCTTATCGCATAATTTTCTTATAGATTTGTAATATATATAGTTTAATAGCAGGAAATATATAATTATTGATGCATAAATTATTCTAACATCAAAATTATAGGAAGCTCCAAAAATATATATATTTATAGAATTAATTGCTACGTATAAATTAAATATCCAACTTTCTGTTGTTTTGAAAAGACCAATTGGGGTCGTTGTTACTACAATACTTCTTAATATATGAGTTATCATTTTCTGGTCAATAGTTTTATTTTCTATAAACATAAGCCTTTGAATTACAACGCAAGCTAAAGCGTATTTGATATGCCATTTTCTATATTCTAGAACTACAAATGCAAAAATTATTCCTATTGCTACCATAGATATTGCTATTACATTAAATGCTAGCATAGTTTTTAGCCTATCAAGATTTCCTATATAAAGTCCTGTAATTGAAGCAAGCAAAACAAGAATCTGATCTCTTTTTTTATCAGATTCCAATAGATGACTATTGCATTGAACATATAAAGTATCAAAACTGAAGTCATCTCCAATTGTATCTTCTTTCATTCTATTACTATTCATCATATACCTCATTATAATATATAGTTTAATAACCAAGCTTAGTCACCCAGTGAAATTGAATGCATTCATAACACTCCGTGGACAATGGTCTAATATCTTAATTATACCAAATTGCTTATGGTTTTACATCAACATATTAATTTCTTCCCTTCCAATTCTCCTTTCTCCGGTGCCTGGCACCTTTCCCATTGAAAATAATACCATATTATCATATAATATAATTAAACATAAAGGTATATTTTTACATTCAAAGGTATATATGGTAATGTTATACTTTTATTTTTGGGGACTAATAAAAAATAATTTTACAGGGGGGATTTTTATTTTGAAGAAACGTCGTTTAACAGTTCTATCACTTAGCCTTTCAGCCTTGCTGCTTATACCGCAAAATGTAATGGCTATAACTCAATCAGTTATTACTACTGGGCCAAGTACAAGTACAACTAGTACTGTCAAGTCAGTAGCTTACGTTGAGAATAATGGCAAATTGCAGTATTTAAAACAAGGCACATCAAGTGCTTCATCAAGTTCAAACACTAGTGTTAGTGCATCCTCTAAGACTGCTAGTACTGCAAGTAGTAGCTCAAAGATTACCAAGGCTAGAAAAAGCCAACTAAAAGGTACTGCTAGCAGCAGCGGCTCTATTCAAAAACCAACTTCAACTAATTCAAAGGAAACTGCACAGGACAAAATCAAAAGCTCAAAGAATAAGCTTAGACCGACTTCAGTTTCAAATCAATTGATTATTAAATTTAAAAATGGTACAACCGATACTGTTAAAAACTCAATTTACAGTAAAATTAACCTAAAAAGCAAAAAGAATATTAAATCTTTAAATACTAGCTTAGTAGAACTTCCAAAAGGTACTACTGTGGAACAAGCTACAAAGCTTTTAAAAGAAAATTCAAATGTAGAAGCTGTTCAACCAAACTACCTTTACTACCCATCTGAAGCAACAATATCTAGTGATCCACGTTCTTCAGAATTATGGGGGCTTGAAAATGAAGGACAAATAATTAATGGAGCACCTGGAGCTTATGATATAGATATAAATGCACCGGCTGCTTGGAATATAACTAAAGGTGATAGTAATTTAGTTGTAGGTATAATAGACACTGGTGTTGACTATAATCATCCAGATTTAATAGACAAAGTCTGGACAAATCCTGGTGAAATCCCAATGAATGGTGTTGATGATGACGGTAATGGATATATTGATGACGTACATGGCTGGGATTTTTACAATAATGATAATTCTGTTTTTGATATTAACGATGGAGACTTCCACGGAACACACGTAGCTGGTACAATAGCTGCATCTATGAATGATGTTGGTGTTGTTGGAGTTGCTCCAAACGTTCAAATTATGCCTTTAAAATTTATAGGTCCTAATGGTGGTGACACTATGGCTGCCATAGAAGCTATAAATTATGCCTCAAATATGGGAGTTGAAATTACAAACAACAGTTGGGGTGGCGGAGGCTATGATCCTCTTCTAAAAGAAGCAATTGAAAACTCCAACAGCCTTTTTGTTGCAGCTACTGGAAATGAGTCAAATAATAATGATATGTACAATTCTTATCCAGCTTCTTATGATAGCAACAATATACTTTCAGTAGCTGCTATTGAAAGTGATGGTACTCTTGCAGGTTTTTCAAACTACGGGCCAGCAACTGTTGATGTAGCTGCTCCTGGAGTATCTATACTAAGCTCAGTTCCAAAGAATTACGATTTAGGTGCTGCAATCGGAAGCAATAACGGCACTTATAAAACCTTATATCAAGGCTTTGGTTTAGAATCCATAGCTGATATACCACCTTTACCGACTTCATCATCTTTACCGCCTTTAGCATTTTTAGCACAAGATTATATGTCTAGAGTACTAAGTTACTTTGGAATTACCTCTGGTGATAAGATATTACTTGTTCAAGATGATGAGCATGATGCACCTGCAAATTTTCCAAATTATTTTGCAACCTACAAGAATCCTTTAGATGCATTAGCTACTAGCATAGGATGTACTGTAGATACACACACTGTAGGATTTAATTCTGTAGGACCAGATACTACTGTTCTAAATCAGTATAAGCTTGTAATATGGTTTACAGGAGATGGTTTTGGTTGGTCTACTATGCCAATGGAAGGACCACTTAGAGCTGCTGACAGAACAAACTTATCAAGTTATTTAAATCAAGGCGGAAATCTATTCCTTGCAAGTAAAGAAGCTGCATTTGATGCAAATTCTTTACCATTTATAAATACCTATCTTCATGCAGATTTAGCTTATGAAGATGAAGCTGAAGGGAAACCTGTAGTAGCAGGATTACCTAATACAATATTTGCAGAAATGCTATATCCTCTTATGCCTACCTTATATATAGACTATTTATATCCATCAGATCCTATAGGACAGATAGTTTTAAATTATCCTGGTGATCCAGATTACAGTAATGCTTATGATTATTACAATGGTACTTCCATGGCTACACCACACGTTACAGGAGTTGCAGCATTACTATTGAGCAAAAACCTTACTCAAAATCCATTAGAGTTAAAGAGTAAAATAATGAAAAGCTCACAATTCCTCCCTAGTTTAATTGACTATGTAGGTACATGTGGTTTAGTAAGAGCAGATGCGGCTTTAGCCCTAGCAGATTCTGAAGCTGATGATGATATTCCTGGATTACCTCTTCCTCAATCACCTGTAGTTGGAACACTAAATGAAGCATCTGACATAGATGATGTATACAGCTTTAATTTAGATATGGGAGAAATGATCACCTTCACATTAACTGGAGGCCCTAATACAGACTTTGACTTACACATATACGATGGAATGGCTACCACTGTAAATACTGCCTATGGATTATTGGCATCCTCTGAAAATATTGGCAGTACAGAAAGTATTACCTTCACTGCAACACATCCTGGAGTTTACTATATAGATGCATATGCTTACTCTGGCTCTGGAGGCTACACTTTAAGCTATGAAAAGGCTGGAAATATAGTATTTGATGATAAGGATCCATTATTAGCTTTCAATGGAAAATGGATAGATGATTTATCAGAAAATCACTATAAGGGTTCAGCAAAAACATTGAATAGTCAAGGATCTATGATGCTGCCTTTCACTGGTTCAAAAGTAACTTGGAAGGGATTTAAAGGACCTAACCAAGGTATTGCAAATGTATTCATTGATGGACAAAATAGAGGTCAAGTAAGCTTATACAGCATAACTAAAGAATTCAATCAAAATTTATTTACCGCTGATCTCCCATACGGTCATCATAACTTAGAAATACAATGGACAGGAAGATGGGACAAAGCAGCTAAGAGAAAAACTTACACTGCAATAAATGTTGACAGTATCGAGGTTGCTAATATAAATAAGCCAATGACTCCTCAAAACTTAATGACTGAACAATTCTTAAATGCTATAAATATAACGTTCATTGTACAAGACTATAATGCAATACAGTTTAATGTATATCGTTCAGAAGATGGAGTAAATTTCACTAAAATTGATTCAAGACCTGTAAATTTCTATGATGCCCATTATCTTGATATAGACCTACAAGATAAAATATATTACTATAAAATTACTACTGAAAATCCTCTTGGAATTGAATCAGACTTCTCAGAAGTAGTTCAAAATAGACCTATTATTGGAAATAGTAAATTTAGCATAGATGATTCAAGTAACCACATTACCTATACAGGTACTTGGGCAGAAGAAAACAAGGCCGGAGCATATAAAGATAAGATTCATACAACTACTGCAGCAGGTGCAAAAGCATCACTTTCATTTACTGGTTATAACCTTGGATTTAAGTTCTATGGTGGAGCTGGCATGGGAGTAGTAAGAATAACTTCCTCCTTCGGATTCTATTGGGATCTAGATTTAAGTCAATACCCAGATGCTACCTCTATTCGTCTGTATAGTACTCCTAGAGTAGAAGGTGACACTTGGACTATTGAATGCTTATCAGGTAAGGTAATGTTTGACGGAATGGACATTGAAGATTTACAAAATACTGTTCCTGCAGCACCTACTACACTAAAAGCTGCAAAGGATGGCTCAAATGTAAACTTAACATGGAGTGACAATTCTGAAATAGATGTTGCTGGATATAATGTTTACCGTTCTGAAACAAAAGGAGCTAAAGGAACTAAGATAAATGCAGCTTTAGTTGATGACTTGAAATTTACAGATAGCTCTATTGATACTACTAAGACTTATTACTACACTATTAGTGCTGTAAACTATGCTAAGCTTGAATCTGGAGCTTCTAATGAAGTGGAGGTATTAGGGCAAGCTAGTGGAGGAACGACGGTGACTAGGTATGAGGAGACAGATACTAATGTTCAATTTAGTGGAAGTTGGTCTTCTTCAGCATCGGCTAGTCATAGTGGTGGAAATAATAAAATTTCTTCTACTACAGGATCTTATGTTGTATTTAATTTTACTGGAACAGGTATCAAATGGATTGCTTACTCTGGTCCATCTCGTGGTATAGCTAAAGTTACTATTGATGGTGTTTCTTCAGAAGTTGACGCCTATAGACCTGTCAGCACTTTCCAAGATACTTTATTTGAAATCAATAATTTACCTAATACTACACACACTATTAAAATTGAAGTTACTGGCAAAAAAAATACCAGCTCTACTGGCACTACTTTAAATGTGGATGCTTTTGATGTAACGAAAATCAAATAATTTCATTAAAATTATTTGGTGTAGTATAACTAATCATCAGATTAATGTTAAATTTAGCAATGTTTTTAATAAAACTTTAGATAATAGCTTAAATATATTTGCAAGTTATTTAACTAAACCAGCTTTCTATGATAAGATCTTAATATTATAGAAAGCTAGTTTTTTATAATTTATCCTAATTTATATTTATAAGTAAGCGTCAAAATTTTAGTATCTTTAATAACTTCAAAAATAGCATTAAAATATCCTAGTAAGGCAAGAAGATGCTTTACTAGGATTTAATTTATTTCCTATCTTTAATTTTCATATTTTCAGGAATCTTATTAGACCAAGGCATAAGATTCTCCAAGCTTTCGCTGTCGGATATATCTATATTTGATAGATTATCAAATAGATAAACTAAGTACCTTTCTACAACTAGCTTATTAGCCTTGGCGGTTTCAACAATGCTATAAATATTTCTACTTGCAGTTGCACCTTTAGCAGTATTCGCAAAAAGGAAATTCTTACGACCTATAACAAAAGGTTTGATTGCTCTTTCAGCAGCATTATTGTCAACTTCTAAAGAACCATCTAGTAGCACATTTTTTAATCCTGGTAAATGCTTCTTAGTATAATCAAGTGCTTTACCTAAGGGACTTCTCGGAAGAGCATCTTTAATTTCTTTTTCAACATAGTCAATAAAGTTATCTATAAGCGGAGCTAGTTTTTCAGATCTTAATTTAAATCTAATTTCATAATAATTTTCATCACTTGAATAAGATTCTCTAAGCTCTTTTTCAAGCTTATAAATTTACTCACAATAATTAAACCCTATTACTCCTCTAGAATTTTTTAGGGCCTCTTCATCTAAATCAATTATTATATTATGGAAGTATCTTCTTATGTGAGCTAAGCAATAGTAAACGGTGGTCTATAGGTACCTCGTATTAGATACTAATTTTTGAGATAATTTATCCAAGCTTTAAAAACTACAAGTTTTTCAAAGTAAATAAACTATTTTTGGGAGGTAGTTATGGATAAGATTACTCATGAAATGCGTTTAATACACTGGGCATCTATTATAAATGAATGCCGTAACAGCGGTATGACCGTTAGGTCTTGGTGCCTTAACAAAAATATTAATCCAAGTCAATTCTACTATTGGGAACGTCGTACCAGTGGAAATCAACTGGACACTTTGAAAAGCCCCGAAAGAACTGAATCTCAAAATCAATCAAACTTTGTGCAGCTACAAGTTCATACTGATTGTTCGAAGAGCACATCTTCTTTCAAGACAGATATGCTTATACATATCGGAGATAACATATTAGAGATCTCTAATACTATTTCAGAGGAGTTGCTTTCCAGAGTTTTGAAGGTGATGTCAGATGTTAAATGATGCATCTAGCTTTGAAAAGATATACATTGCCTGCGGCTATAGTGATTTGAGAAGAGGTATTGATGGGTTTGCCAACTTGGTACAACAGGAATTTAAACTTGATCCATTCAATGGAGGTATTCTCTTTTTATTTTGTGGAAGAAAAACAGACCGCATCAAAGGACTATTGTGGGAAGGTGACGGTTTTCTTCTTTTATACAAGCGTTTGGAAACAGGAAAATTTCAATGGCCACGTAACGAGGAAGAAGTAAGAGCAATTTCAGATCAACAATATAAATGGTTAATGGAGGGACTTTCTATTGAGCAAAAGAAAGCCATTAAAACTCTTACACCCGAAAGGGTTTTATAGTTGAATATATCCACAATAAAGACTTGAATTTCAACGTTTTTCCACAATTTTTAGAAATTGAATGTTTCCTATTGTTTCTATATTCTAGATATGGTATCTTGACCATATGGATAAGAAATATACTCAAGAGGAACTAATTAAATATGATAAGGAAGCTCTTATTTCTCTTTACATGACCATGCAGGAACTAACAGAAAATCTTTTACTGACTTGTACTGAGCAGAAAATTCAGCTAGAACAAGTAAATCAAAATATGAACTTGATTTTAGAACAGCTAAACATTTCAAAGCAACAAAAGTTTGGTCGTTCTTCAGAGAAGATGGTTTATGATGGTCAATTAGAAATGTGCTTCAACGAAGCCGAAGTCACTATTGTTAACAAGTTTGTTATAGAACCTGAGATGGAAGAAGTCTGCCCAAAACCATATAAGCGTAAGAAAGTGAAAGGCAAGCGTGATGAAGATTTAAAAGATATCCCTGTTATAGTCATCAATCATGAACTACCCAAAGAAGAGCTGAAGGAGCGCCTTGGAGTTAAATGGAAACGCCTTCCTGATGAAGTTTATAAAAGGCTTACTTTTCATCCTGCAAAATTTGAAGTAGAGGAACATCATGTAGCAGTTTATGCAGGAAGTGATAATCAGACTATTATTCGCGGCAAGCGACCAACGGATTTGCTTCGCAATAGTATTGTTACGCCATCATTAGAGGCTGCTATCATGAACAGCAAATATGTCAATGCCATACCGCTATATCGTTTGGAACAAGAATTCTTAAGGAATGATGTAGTTCTCAGCCGACAGGTTATGGCTAATTGGACAATTAGGTGTGCAGAGCGCTATCTTTCTCTTCTTTATGATCGACTTCATAAAGAACTATATAGCAGCCAGGTGCTACAAGCTGACGAAACGCCAGTTTGCGTAAGCAAGGATGGACGGCCTGCCGGCGCTAAGAGCTATATGTGGGTATACCGGACAGGTAAAATGTACACTGAGGCTCCTATAGTGCTGTATGAGTACCAGAAGACACGGAATACTAGCCATCCACGTGAATTCTTGAAGAATTACTCTGGCACAGTTGTTACGGATGGATATCAGGTTTATCACAGTTTGGAGAAAGAACGTGAAAACTTAAAAATTGCAGGATGCTGGAGCCATGCAAGACGCCGTTTTGCAAATGTTGTAAAGGCTCTTGGAAAAGAAAAAGCCAAAGGAACACTTGCCTATGATGCATTGAAACAGATTGCCGCTATTTATAAAGTAGAAGGCTTATTTAGCGAACTCTCGGCAGAGGAACGTCAAAAGCAAAGACAATTGACTGTAAAGCCACTAGTTGAAGCATTCTTTGCTTGGATAAGGCAACATGAAATTGAAGTCCTACCGAAATCAGAAACAGGTAAAGGCTTTACCTACTGCTTGAACCAAGAAAAGTATTTGAAAGTATTTCTCGAAGATGGTAATGTCCCTTCTGACAACAATGCAGCTGAAAGTAGCATTCGCGGCTTCTGCATAGGGAAACATAATTGGCATCTGATTGATACGATTGACGGAGCTAAGGCTAGCGCCATTATCTATAGTATTGCAGAAACCGCAAAAGCTAACAATTTAAAGCCTTATAATTATTTTGAGTTACTTCTTACAGAAATTCCAAAACATATGGAAGATACTAATCTTAATTTCCTTGATGATCTTCTTCCATGGTCAGAAAAACTTCCAGTTGAATGCAAAAAACAGAATCAATAGATTTTTCTGCCGCCATTTATAGCGGCTTTATTTATCTAAGTACGTATGGTTTACCGTGTACGAACTTTCAAAAATGAAACTACATAAATACATGATTTCAATATAAAACATTTTTATTACTATAAATACATATGTGGAATAATTTAGACAAATTGTTTATAATAAACTTAAGAAATAAATCAATAGATTATCGGGAATCCATAGCTGTATATTTTAATTAAAAGAAGAGAGGAAGTGAATAATTCTGAGTTATGATTCACCAATAGGAAAAATAAGAAAGGAAACGGAAGATAATTATAATATATTAGAAGTAATTTATAATTCTCAATATATTACGGTTTTTAAGGCGTTAGATGTTAAAAAAAATCAAAAGGTTATAATTAAAACATTAAATACTGAGTTTAATAATCCGATAAATATATCAAAAATTCAAAATAAATTTAATCTATTGAAGAAGCTTGAAAGTGAATATATATTAAAAGTCTATAACTTTTTAGATTTTCAAAATAGGTTTTCAGTCACCTTAGAGGATATTGAAGGAATCCCACTTTCGCAATATAGAAATAATAATCACATTGAATTAAAGGAATTACTTAAAATTGCATTAAAAATAGTAAAATGCATTAAATATATTCATAGTAATCATATTATGCATAAAGATATTAATCCATTTAATATAATTTATAATTCTGATAAAAAGATTATAAAATTGTTTGGCTTTGAAAATTCATCAGAATTTTCTTTTGAAACTGCAGAAGCACTAAATCCAAACATATTCCATGATAAACTATATTACATTTCACCAGAGCAAACTGGAAGAATGAATAGACCAATAGATTATAGAACAGATTTTTATTCTTTAGGAATTACTTTATATGAATTAGCTTGTTCAAAGCTTCCATTTTCTTCTTCTGAACCATCCGATATAGTTTATTTTCATATAGCAAAGACTCCTTTGCCCATTGATAAAATTAATCCGAGTATTCCTCTAATTGTTTCAAAAATTATATTAAAACTTATGGAAAAAATGCCTGAAGATAGATATATAAGTGCCTCAGGTATTGAGTTTGATTTACAAGAATGCATAAATCAATTAGAAGAAAAGGGAATTATAGAAGAATTTGAACTTGGGAAAAATGATATATTAGATAAATTTGAAATTCCTAAAAAAATATATGGAAGAGATAAAGAAATAAAAAAATTGTTTAGCACATTTGAAAAAGCAGCTAAAGGGAATGTAGAGTTAATTCTTGTAAGTGGTTACTCTGGAATTGGTAAAACCGCATTAGTAAATGAACTGCATAAACCTATAATTGAAAACCATGGAATTTTTCTTGCTGGCAAGTGCGATCAATATAATAAAAATACTCCTTATTCAGCATTATTTAATGCACTTGATCAATTCTGTACTTATATCCTATCTGATTCAGAGGTTGAAGTGAAAAAATGGAGAGAAAGAATATTAGATTCACTTGGGAAAAATGCTGCTTTACTTATAGATGTAATTCCTAGACTAGAATTGATTATAGGCTCACAACAGCAGTTGAAAGATCTTTCACTTATAGAAATACAGGTTAAATTTAGTATTGCTCTTCAAAATTTACTGAAGGCCATCTCTTCACAAAGACATCCAATTGTATTTTTTATAGACGATCTTCAATGGATAGATACAGCTTCTTTAGAACTTTTTCAAAAGATTCTTTTTGATAATAGTATTAAAGGTTTGATGTTCATTTGCACTTATAGAGAAAATGAGGTAGATATATCCCATCCTCTAGTTAGAACAATTGAGAAAATAAAAAAGAATAAGGGTAAAATAGATTATTTATATTTAAATAATTTAGATATTCATGCTGTGACAGAAATGATATTTAATATATTTAATTTTAATGAGGAAGAGACATATGGGCTAGTAAAGGTAGTTTACGAAAAGACATTAGGAAATCCCTTCTATATTATTGAATTATTAAAATATTGTAATAAAGAAAAGCTGCTGTACTATAATGAATGTGAAAAAAGATGGATCTGGAATGAAAGCAATATTAGAAATATAAAAACCTCAGATAATGTTGTAGATCTTTTAGTAGAAAAAATGAAAACGCTTCCAGAAGCAACAAAAAAACTTATTTTTATGGCAGCCTGTATTGGAAATCGGTTTGATATAAAAATACTTTCGGCAATTTCTGGAAATAGCTTAAAAAATATAAGTGAAGACTTAAAACCAGCTATAGCTAGTGAGATGATTTATGTTCTAGGAAAGGATGGTTTGAACTCTGAAAAAGTAGAATTCCTGTTTTGTCATGACAAATTTCAACAGGCAGGATATTTTGCTTTATCAGAAGAAGATAAGAAAATTATTCATATGAAGATTGCCAATTACTACGAAATTATAGAAGGGTTAACAAGTACTTCAAACCTTTTTTTAGCAGCAGAACACTATTATAAGATATTAGATTGCATTAAAAATGAAGAAGACATTAAAAGAGTAATTAACATTTTCCTGAATGCAGCACAGGCTGCTAGACTTACCTCGGCTTTTGATACTGCACGACAGTATCTTGAGCTCATAATTGATATTGTTCCAGAGACTTATAAAATAAATGATTCCTTAATGGAAACTATTTATACTGAATATCATCTAGTACTCTTTAGTTTAGCAGATTTTGAAGAAGTGGATAAAATTTATTCTATAATAGAAAAGTTAACAAAAAGTCCTCTTCAATTGGTAAACGCTTGCTGTGTACAATTAGTCAGTCTTTCAAATAGAAGTAGATACAAAGAAGCATTTTTACTAGGTGTATCTCTTCTTGAAAAGCTTGGTGTAAGTTACCCTGGAGACAAATTAATGGATGTGCTTGAAGCAGAAATTGAAAAGTTTTACTTGTATCAATTTAATGGCAGTATTGAGAAAATTCAAGAAAAAGAACTGCTCTGTAGTGAAAAAGACAATGCTATTGCAAAATTATTAAATAGAATTATTGCTGCTGGCTTATTTTTCAAGCCCTTAGCCTGCTTTTGGTCTATTCTTTTAAGTGCTAACTTAATGGTTGAAAAAGGTGTTACTAACTGGGCTTTGGAAATCTCATCTACTATAACATTGGCATTAGTTCCACTAAGAAATGATTATTATACAGGATATAAGTTTGCAAAAAAGGCAATATTTATTTTACAACAAAGAGGTTTCAATGAAGAATTGTCTAGAATGTATCATGTTCATAGCCTTGTAAATTGTCATTGGTTTGAGCCTTTAGAAACTGGAATTTATTATGCCCATAAATCTTATAAAGGGAACTTAGAAAACGGTGAATTCGAATTTTCATGTTTCAGTTTTTTTACTTCTCAGGCAGGTATATTGGAATGTTGTAACGCTATTTCAGAAATGCAGGCTGAAGTAGAGGCGGCTATTTCATTTGCAACTAAGACAGGCAACCTGTATAGCCTCAAATCTTTTGTTAGTTTCTTGCAATTAGTAAAGGCTTTGAAGGGAGAGACCTTAAGCTATGGGAGCTTTAATGATAAAATTTTTAATGAAGAGAAGCATTTAAAAGATATTAATAATAATGGAGTGGCATTAGCTTATTACTATATTTACAGAGCACTTTTAGCAGTGTTATTCAGTGATTTTAAAGGTGCATATACACTTACCCAAAAAGCTGTTCCTCATTTATCACATGTTGCACCATTTTATATAGTTGCACTTCATCGCTTTATAACAGCCCTTTCTATTTGCAAAGTCATTGAAGAAACGGAAAATGCTGAAGAGAAACAAGCAATGGGAAAATTATTAGAAGAAAGTCAAGAGTGGATGTACCAAAAAGCAAAGGATGCCCCATTTAATTTTCAGCATCTTTATGATATAGTGTGTGCTGAAATAAAAGCACTGGAAGGAAAATATGATGAAGCTTTCAAACTATATGAAAATGCAATATTAGAAGCTCAAAAAAATAAAAGGCACTATCACTATGCACTAATATGCGAAATTACAGCACAAAGATACTTAAAATTAGGTATAAAAAAAACAGCAAGTATTTATATTAAAGAGGCTTATTCAAGTTTTTTAGGCTGGGGAGCCGTAGGTAAAGTTAAATGGATGAAAGAAAAATATAAGGACATTTTATTTTCTAATACCAGCCCTCAATATTTGTCAGTGGGTTGCAATAGTATAAATTGTATAGACTTAAAAGCTATAATAAATGTATCTCAGACTATTTCTAGCGAAATTGAAAGAAAAAAACTCCTTGAAAAATTAATGAAAATAGTAATGCAAAATTCAGGCAGTACTGCTGGACACATACTTTTAAAAGATAAAAACAGCTTAGTTCTATTAGTCTCTGGAAGGGTAAATTTTAGTTTAGAAATAAGTATTGATCATAAAGAAGTTAATTTTGATAATACAGAGACTAAAAAAATTCTTCCTGTGTCTATCATTAACTATGTTGTAAGTACAAAAGAAGAACTGATTATTGACAACATTTCTAGAAGCCAATTTGCATATGATAATTATTTTGAAGGTATTAGTATTCAGTCGGTAATGTGCTTACCTATTTTGCAACAAAATATTCTAAAAGGAGTATTATATTTGGAAAACGACATATTGTCAGGAGCATATACTAAAAATAATATTGAGGTATTTAAGATAATTGCTTCACAGGCTGCAATTTCCATTGAAAATGCCTTTTTATATACTAAACTTGAGAATAAGGTTAAAGAACGTACTTTTCAGCTGGAGGAGACAATTTCTAAGCTAAAAGAAACGAACACTGCCCTGGAACAAGAAATTACCCATCGAATATCCACTGAAAAAGCTTTAAAAGAGAGCGAAAAACAAATTAGCTATTCTAAGGAATACGATAAAATCAAAATGGAATTTTTCTCGAATATTTCCCATGAGTTAAGAACCCCAATTAATGTTATTTTTTCTGCTCTACAGATGCATGAGTATAAACTAAAACACTGTTCCTATGAAAATGCCTACAAAGACTGTTTTAAATATGGTAATACAATGAAACAAAATTGTTATCGCCTTTTGAGATTAATTAATAATTTAATTGATATAACCAAAATAGATACAGGTTATTTTGATTTAAATGAAATTAATATTAATATTATAAGTCTTATAGAAGATATAACTCTATCTGTAGCGGATTATGTTGAAAATAAGGGGCTGTCTCTTATATTTGATACATATGTAGAAGAAAAAGTTATAGCTTGTGATCCAGAAAAAATGGAAAGAATTATTCTCAATCTACTTTCAAATGCAGTAAAATTTACTTCTAAGGGTGGCAATATAATGGTTAATATAGAAGACGGTGTTGAAAGCATTTGTATAAGAGTAAAAGATAATGGAAGAGGTATTCCTAAAGAAAAGCTAAATTCTATATTTGACAGATTTGTACAAGTGGACAAATCCTTTACAAGAGATCATGAAGGAAGTGGAATAGGACTTTCTCTTGTAAAAGCCTTAGTAGAACTTCATGGTGGAACAATATCCGTAAACAGCACAGAAGGCTGTTGCACTGAGTTTATTATTTCTATTCCATGCAAATTGCTTAATGAAACTTATAATAAAATTGCTTGCTGCGAAGAACTAACTAAAAGCTGCATTGAAAAAATCAATATAGAATTTTCCGATATATACAAGTAACGAAATTAAAGTTTCTTTGATGTTTTTATAAAATTAGATAGAGCGTTTTATCTTCCCTCAAACTTAGCTTTGGGGGATTTTTTGTATCATTTGATGTAATCTAATAATATTATATTAATAGAAAACTAATATCCTTGATTAAATAAGGAGATGTAAATTATGATGGGACCAATGAGTTCTATTGTTTATTTTATAAAGTGTAAATATATGATGACTACAATTACGGTTACATTTGTCAATGGAGCAGAACTTACTGGTAAAGTTGTTGATGCTTTTGATAACTTGGTAGGTCTTGATGCTGGAAAAGGTGTAATTTTTATTAATGCAAATCAAATAGTAACCTTTACACAAAATGATTAGTAGGACTGAGTCCTGTTAAATGCAGGATTCAGTCCTTAGTGTATTAAATATGCGTATCTTACAATACATTTTTTTATCTACTATTAAGTAGTCTCCTCAGTTAAATTACTATTCTCATCCTCTTTCTTTTTTCCTTTAAACCATTTAACAATTACCATTACTGAGGATAAAAAAGTCATAGCTGAGCCTATCCAATATTTAATTTTTTCAAAGAATTCTACTGTTAAAGCTGAATTATCACTGCTCATATAAGCTACTGTTCCTGGAGAGAGAGGAAAATCAGAAAATGAATTGCCATCTTCTTCTACCAGTTGCTGCTTTATTACATTCTCAATTGATGAATTGTAAAAAATCTTCAAGAATTTTCAAATTGCCTTTGGATTTACATTTGAGTGCATATAAATTTGTCATATTGTGTCAATGATTTTGATGATAATGCTATATTTTGTTATAATCATTCATAATTTATTTGAGATTTTTCATAAAATTCCACAGAGCAAGGAGAATATCTTTCCTTGTATTGACAGTATTTGAATTAAAATATATAATCTAAATGAATATTAAATAACTAAATTTTAAGAAAGGGCAAGGTATTTGCAGAAATGAAGAAATAATCCACTTTAACTATTAATGTAAAATGATAACTTATATAAGACCTAAAAAGGACCTTAAATAAAGGTTTTATTGTTGAACATTTTATTTGAATTAATGAGTGGATAGTGTTTTTATAGCTGTGGGTAGCTTGTTTATATGATACATTTTAGTCTTAATTAAGTATTTGAGTTTTGACCATATGTAGGTTTTAATTATACATAGTTCAAAGCTTATTAAGCTTAGTGTATTTGCAGAATGCTATCCTCTCTAATTACAGGGAGGATTTTTTATGTTATTGATTGAGTGCAGCAAGATTAAAAAGTATTTCGGTGATCAGTTGATCCTAGATGTAGATTGCCTAAAGATTTATTCTGATGATAGAATAGGTATAGTAGGAATAAATGGAGCAGGGAAAACTACATTGATTAATATATTGAATCAAAGATTAGAAGCTGATGAAGGCTTGTTGAAGTTATACGGAAAATCTAGTTATATTTCACAACTAGATTTACCAGAAAGCAAAAGTATTAGTAATGAAATTGCTTCAAAGTTTGGTACTAAAAGTTCATGGGATGAGTATATGAGTGGTGGAGAAAAGACAAGGTTTAAACTGGCAGAGGCTTTATATAATGATAGTGTTATGATATTTGCAGATGAACCTACAAGTAATGTGGATATTGAAGGCATTGAGCTTATTGAAAAGAAATTTTCGCAATATAAAGGTGCCTTGATTGTCATTTCTCATGATAGAAACTTTTTAGATAAGTTATGCAATCAGATTTTAGAAATAGAAAATGGAAAAGTCAAAATCTATAAGGGTAATTATAGTGATTATGAGATTCAAAAGAATAAAGAAACGGAAAGAGCTCAGTTTGAATATGAGGAATATGTAAATGAGAAAAAGCGACTTGAGGGAGTTATTAACGGAACAAAACAAAAGGCTAAAAGTATAAGAAAAGCTCCAAAAAGGATGGGAAACTCTGAGGCTAGACTGCATAAGATGGGAGATCAAAAGGCACAGGGCAATCTTGATAAGGCTGTTAAAAATGTTCAAAAGAGAATTGAGAATCTTGAAGTAAAAGAAAAACCAAAAGAACTACCCAAAATTCAGTTAGATATTATGGATTCGAGTAGGCTTCATAGCAAAATTATTATTGAAGGTAAAAATATAAATAAGGTATTTAATGATAAGGTTATGTTCAAAAATGCAGCATTTAATCTTTATAATGGGTCAAAAGTATCCTTGATTGGTCCTAATGGATGTGGGAAAAGTACCTTAATTAAAATGATTATAGATAATGATGATTCTATAAGGGTTGCTCAAGGAGCAAAGATAGGATATTTTAGTCAGGATATGGACATTTTAAAAAATAACTTAAGTATTATTGAAAATGTCATGGAGAGCAGCATTTATCCTGAAAATTTTGCAAGACTATTGCTTGCTAGATTACTCTTTAAAGGAGAATCAATTTATAAAAAAATTGATATATTAAGCGGTGGAGAACGGGTGAAGGTTTCCTTC
>Ga0074193_1001263_pt1 | contig 32492 bp, 23 predicted proteins | sample EPASupsiteHSE605_FD_64523 | JGI IMG/M metagenome (GOLD analysis project Ga0074193, IMG submission 64523) | Bioremediated contaminated groundwater from EPA Superfund site, New Mexico - Sample HSE6-05 | ecosystem: Environmental > Aquatic > Deep subsurface > Groundwater > Contaminated ... | reverse complement strand
ACCTGTGGCTTGTTGATGACAGCTCTGGCTATGGCGACACGCTGCTGTTGTCCGCCCGAAAGCTGACTGACAGAACGCTTTTCATAACCCTTGAGCGCAACAAGCTCCAAAGATTCATGCACTCTCCGCTCGACCTCCTGTTCCGGGAGCTTAGGTCTTTGCACCCGTAAACCGAAGGCGATGTTTTCATAAACATTCAGATGAGTGAACAGCGCATACTTCTGAAAAACCGTGTTGATCTTGCGCTTGTGAGGCGGAACATCATTGATTGTCACACCGTCGAAAATCACTTTACCGGAATCGGGTCTTAAAAAGCCGCCGATTATGCGCAGGGTTGTGGTTTTTCCGCAGCCCGAGGGACCGAGCAGTGTGAGAAATTCTTTGTCCTTAATAGCTAAGCTAATCGAGTCAAGTACGACCTCGCCGTCAAATTCCTTACGGCAATCCTCAAGTCGTATGAGTTCTTTGGCCATTGGCGTCCCCCTTCTGTTTTGATACCCGCATGACAGCGCAAGCCAAATTACGCATATCGTTTTGTAAGCCGGTATTTACCCGATTTTTTTATGTTTTCTGCCGTTTGAACGGCAAGGATTTTAACGCTTTATTTTTCAGCGCAAAACTCAATATATATATAAAAATGTCAGTTGTCAACGGAAAATTCAAAATCGAAATATTTTTTGGCAAAATCAACGCCTTCAACGGAAAAACTCTGTCCCGCAAGGTAGTTGAGCGCTCCGGCGTCCTCTTTGAAGGCGAATTTCAGGCGGTAGGAATACAGCGCTTGGTACTTCTCGCCGTATTCGCGGTTTATGCGCTCGGCGCCGTATTTTCCGTCGCCCAGAAGCGGAGTTCCGTTTGCCGCCATCTGTGCGCGAATTTGATGTGTACGGCCTGTCATAAGACGGCATTCAACGAGCGAAAGCCCGTCTTTGGAGCGAAGCGTGCGGTATTCGGTAACGGCTTCCTTTGCTCCCGGGCAGCTCTGCTTTTTCACATAGACCTGGTTTTTTGTAGCGTCCTTGAATATGAAGCCTTTGAGCACGCCCTCCTTAGGACTCGGTTTGCCGTGGACGGCGCAGAGGTAATATTTGTCGATTTCCCGCTCCCTAATCTTTTCATTCATAATACGCAGGGCTTCGGCGTTTTTCGCCGCGATGACGATACCGCCCGTGTTGCGGTCGATGCGGTTGCAGAGCGCGGGGGCAAAGGCGTTTTCTTTTCTCGGATTCCACTCGCCCTTCTGATAAACATAAGCCTGAATATTCGCTATCAGAGTATCATAGCTCCACTCGCCCGCGCTGTGGCAGAGCACTCCGGGCTTTTTATCGACGAGCAGGATGTTCTCATCTTCATAAACGACGGCGAGCTTCGGAGCGGAAACTTTCAGATAGGCATTGTCCTCCGTCGGTATTTCGAAAAATTCGTCATTTATATAAAGCTGAAGAATATCGCCCGCTTTAACCTTATTTTCGCGGTGCGCGCCCTTTCCGTTCACCTTGATTCGTTTCAGGCGGATGTACTTTTGAAGAAGCGAATCGGGTAAAAGCGGAACGGCCTTGCCTATGAAGCGGTCAAGGCGCTGATTCGCGTCGTTTTTGGAAACGGTCAGTTCTTTCATTTTTCTCTCCGATAGTGTTTGAAAAATCCCCGAAAGGTATTATAATAGCTTCATGGCGCCCCCGGCATTAAGCCGCAGGCGCACGGCGCCGTTGCAGAATAATGTCAGGATATGTTTAGCGGCCGCATTGCGGATATTATAACATTACTTTATCTAATAGTATATATCAATTTTCTGTTGACAAGCCGCGATATATAAATTATAATACTCAAGCGACTATGTGAGGTGCTCAATGAGGCTTAATCTCTGCGAAATCATCGAAATGCCCGGCAGCAGTCTGCCCTTCTCGTGTCAGCTCGACGCGGAAAGGCTGCTGACTCCCGCCATAAAGAGCTTCATTTCGTCTCCTTTGGCAGAGGGAGTCATCCGCAATTCCGCCGGCGCACTTATGCTGACGGGAACTATTCAAGCCGAAATGGTCTGCATCTGCGACAGGTGCGGAAGCGATTTTCGCTGTGAGAAAGAACTGCCTGTCGAAGCAAAAATCGGAACTGACCCGTCGGACGACGACAATCCCGATATATTCCCGCTCGAAGGTGACTGGCTGGACCTGAACGATCTGCTTGAAACCTGCTTTATCCTCGGCACGGAGGCAAAATTCCTTTGCAGAGAGGACTGTGCAGGGCTTTGTCCCATCTGCGGAAAAAACCTTGATGCCGGCCCCTGCGGCTGCAAAAAGGACGTTGATCCAAGATTGGCTGCACTAGGTCAGCTTTTGGACAAAAATAACTAATAAAAGCTGTCAAACCAGCTGTCAACAGGAGGTGTCACCATGGCGGTTCCAAAGAGAAAAACTTCAAAGGCCAGAAGAGATAAAAGACGTAGCTCCGTTTGGAAACTCGATGTACCAGGTATTGTTGCGTGCCCTAACTGCGGCGCGTATCATCTGCCCCACCGCGTATGTAAGGCCTGCGGATTTTATAATGGACGCAAGGTTCTCGACGTTAAGAAGTAAACTTGAAGCTTGAGGAGAGGAGGCACACGCCCCCTCTCTTTTTGCTTTGCCCGCGGAGGATGACTTAATGGGTTCTGTAATCACAAAAATTGAAAAATACAGTCCCCTGCTGCACAAGGCGAAGCTCGGAGACTGTCTCGTTTCCATTAACGGCAGAGAGATCGAGGATGTGCTCGACTATAAGTTCTTTTCCTACGATACGAAGCTTGAGATCGTGCTTGAAGACGAAAACGGGCAGCGGCGCACCGTTAAAATAAAAAAGGATGAAGGCGGCGATTTAGGGCTCGAATTTGAAACCTATCTCATGGACAAAGCCCGCTCCTGCAAAAACCGCTGTGCGTTCTGCTTTGTCGATCAGCTTCCGCGAGGTATGCGTAAAACGCTCTATTTTAAGGACGACGACGCGAGGCTGAGCTTTTTGACCGGCAACTACGTCACTCTCACAAACCTTTCGGAGCGCGAGCTGCAGCGCATTATCGACCTTCGCATCAGCCCCATCAACGTTTCCGTCCACGCAACGGAACCGCTCCTCCGGGCGAAGCTTCTCGGAAACCCCGACGCCGCAAGAGGCTATGAGCTTATAAAAAGGCTCGCTGCGGGTAAAATCACGATGAACTGCCAGATCGTCTGCTGTCCGGGACTTAATGACGGCGACGCCCTTTCACGCAGCATGGCGGACCTCGCCGCGCTCTATCCCCAGGTTTATTCCGTTTCGATAGTTCCGGTGGGGCTCACGAAATTCAGGGAACGCCTGTTTCCGCTGAAACCGTTCAGCCGGGAGGAAGCTCAGGAAACGGTCGACAGGATAAACGCTTTCGGGGACGTCTGCCTCGAAAAATATGGCAGCCGCATCTTCTTCCCCTCGGACGAGCTTTATCTGAAGGCAGAGCGTCCGATACCCGAGGATGAATACTACGAGAATTATACCCAGCTCGAAAACGGAGTCGGTCTGCTGCAGCTTTTGCAGGTAGAGTTTCTTTCTGCCCTCGAATATGAGGATGCGGTCTGTGACGGGGTACCTTTTTCGATTGCGACCGGTGTTTCGGCGGCGCCATTTTTGGAAAAACTGCTGATGACAGCCGCGCAGAAATATGATAACATGAATGGTAAGGTGTTTCCGGTAATAAATGACTTTTTCGGACACACAATAGATGTGGCGGGGCTCGTTACGGGCGGCGACCTCATCGCACAGCTCCTCGGAAAAGAGCTGGGCAAGCGTCTGCTCATTCCGCGCAGCATGCTCCGCGAGGGCGAGGGGGTTTTCCTCGACGACGTCACGGTAAGCGAGGTCGAAAGACAGCTCAATATCGAAGTTATCCCCGTCGAACAGGACGGCAATGCACTTTTTCTGGCCATGACTGGCACTTTTTCAAAGCATGAGCCGGAACGCCCCGAAAGCTGAGGCTTTATGATAATAAAAATGACACTAACTTAAGGAGGGCGGCAAATGAAACCGCTTGTTGCCATTGTGGGGCGCCCCAACGTGGGCAAATCCCTGCTTTTCAACAGAATAGTCGGTCAGCGGCTCTCGATAGTCGAGGACACGCCCGGCGTCACGCGGGACAGGCTGTATGCCGACTGCGAATGGAACGGCGTTAAATTCGACGTGGTCGATACGGGCGGAATTGAGCCCTCAAAGGACGACGAAATTCTGCTCTTCATCCGCGAGCAGGCCCAGATTGCCATTGACACCGCGGACGTTATCATTTTCGTAACCGAAATCGGAACAGGCGTCACCGCCGCCGATATGGACGTTGCCGGCATACTTCAGCGCTCGCGCAAGCCTGTCGTGCTTGTTGTTAACAAAATGGACAAAACGGGTAACGTAGACCCCAATTTCTACGAATTCTATTCTCTCGGACTGGGCGATCCCATCGCCGTTTCAGCCGTCCACGGTCACGGAACTGGCGATATGCTCGATGCCTGCGTCAAAGCCTTTCCGCATTACGAGGAGAACGAGGAGGATGAGGATCGCATTAAGGTTGCCGTCATCGGCAAGCCTAACGTCGGCAAATCCTCGCTCATAAACCTCATACTCGGCGAGAACCGCTGCATCGTTTCAGGCATTGCGGGTACGACGCGCGACGCGGTCGACAGCCGGGTGGACAGCGAATTCGGCAAATATATCTTCATCGACACGGCGGGTATACGCCGTCATTCCAAGGTCGATGACAGGATTGAGAAATTCTCCGTAATGCGCGCTCAGCTTGCAATCGAGCGCTCGGACGTGTGCCTTGTAATGATTGACGCGCGCGAGGGCGTGACAGACCAGGACACAAAAATCGCGGGTCTGGCGCATGAAGCGGGCAAGGCGTCAATCATCGTCATCAACAAATGGGACCTTATCGAAAAGGACTCAAAGACCATGGACAAAATGCGCGCCGAGATAATGAGCGACCTCAGCTTTATGTCATATGCGCCTGTTCTTTTCATTTCGGCAATGACGGGTCAGCGCACAAACCGCATATTTGAGCTTGTTAACTACGTTAACGATCAGAGCGCGATGCGCATAACGACCGGAATGCTGAACAATGTCCTCGCGGACGCGCAGGCAAGGGTTCAGCCCCCCACCGACAAAGGCAAACGTCTCAAGATTTACTACATCACGCAGACTGGCATACGCCCTCCGACCTTTGTTGTATTCTCGAACAGCCGTGAACTCTTCCATTTTTCATATCAGAGATATATCGAAAATCAGATCAGAAGTGTTTTTGGATTGGAGGGAACTCCCATCCGCATGGTAATCAAGCAAAAGGGGGACAACGAGTGATGGCAAAGCTGACTATTTTTCTGGTGATTACGGGCTTCGCCGCCTATCTTCTGGGCGGTATAAACGGCTCGATAATCGCCTCCCTGAACATCTTCAATAAGGATATCCGCAATTACGGCAGCGGCAACGCAGGACTTACGAATTTCACGCGCACCTTCGGAACAAAGGGTATAGTCCTTGTTCTTCTGGTGGATATTCTCAAAACGATAGCGGCGGTCATGCTCGGACGCTGGCTTCTCGGCATGGTAGGTTATCCGATGATTGGCAAGCTGTTCGCGGGCTTCTGCACCATGCTCGGTCACGTTTACCCGGTTTACTACCGTTTTCACGGCGGCAAGACAGTTCTTTGCGCCGGCACTCTTGTCTGGATGCTCGACTGGCGGGTGGGACTCATCTGCTGGGCGGCGTTTATCGTAATTGTCGTGTTCACGAAATACGTATCGCTCGGCTCAATCTCGGCCTCTGTTCTTTGTCCGATAGGGCTGTGGGCTTTCGGCTATTCGGGACTTGAGGGCCTGATTGCTCTTCTGTGTTCCCTGCTTCTGATTTATGCCCATCGTGAAAACATTAAGCGGCTGCGCAGCGGCACAGAGAGCAAACTCAACTTAGGCGGACGGCCTAAGAACAGCTGATATTGCGGCTAATAGTATATTTCGGGACGGCGACCTTTTTTGTCCCCGTCCCGATTAGCTTCATATATAACAGTGCAAAGCCGCTCAACATTATTGACAAAAGAAAGATAATCTGTTACTATACCACTTGCGGCGGCTTAAAACCGCAGCCACACGGGGGCGTAGCTCAGCTGGGAGAGCGTCTGACTGGCAGTCAGAAGGTCAACGGTTCGATCCCGTCCGTCTCCACCATCTTAAAGTCTTGTAATCTCAATGGTTACAGGGCTTTTTGATTTTGTCCCGTTTAATCATTTTCAGCTTTTTTCTAACGCTTTTTCTAACACCTATATGGTTTTCTCCGCGAGGCAGCTTGAGAGCTTATCTGCCATGTTCTTTTTACGACTCACATCTAAGTGTGAATAGATATTGGCGGTCATCCTTATATCGGAGTGTCCTAGCCATTCCTGAACGTCCTTGAGAGAGAAACCCATGTTTATAAGGAAACTAGCGCAGCTATAGCGAAGCTCATGGAATCGGATGTGGGGCAAGCCGTTTTTCTCCAACAGTTCACTAAATCTGTGCGTTACATAGTCGGGAGCAAACGGTATGCCATTATATCTCTGATGATTTATAATTGCATAAAGCACCTACTCACGGAACGGAGATTCCATGAGTAGGCGCTTCATAATAACGGAGATATTTTAATTGAAATAAATGTTGGAATATGAAATAATAAACAAAAAGAAGTCGAAGTTGTGAATAAGGTAGGCGAGAGCCTAAGAATAACGTCTAGAGATATGACAAAAAGCACCTTACATTTCTCTAAGTAATAATTTGACTTTTTGAGATGAGTAAAGCACATGGTCCATCACCCAGACACACACTGGAACAGAGTACCTAGAATGGGAATCACACCGTCTACTTATGGAGGAGATTTTAGTGAAAAAAAAGAAAAAATTTAAGGATATAGTGCCAATCATAATTATCCTTGTACTGGGTGTCTCTATTATCGGCTTATTTATCGAAAACTATAAAGCACTGAATAACATTGAAAAAGCGGACGCTTTCGAGCAAAATGTTCAGCAGACGGTGCAGACATATATAGATGATTTGGTTAAGATGAGAAGCGTTCTATCCTCAAGTGCCTATAGACCGGAAGAGAGCGGTATCACCGCTTACAAACAAGCCAGTCAAACAGCGCAGAATGATTTGCAAAAATTCTATGAACTGACCGATGATCCGGAAATAATCAGTGAAATCAAGAGCATACAAGACGCCTTGGTTGAGATCGGGGAATTGGATGTACAGGCACTTGGTATTATGATAACTGATGGCTTGTCAGCAAGCGCCACAATTTTGGGTGATGAAAAATATGCCGCTTTAAGGGAAAAAGTCCAAGCCTATCCGCTTCAGGTTGAGGAGGAGCTTCTCAAAACCGTATATGCCGATGTCAGCCATTATAAAAAAACGAATAACTACACAAGTGCCGTCAGATTAGCTTTTTCAATTACACTTGTCGTATTTTCGCTTTTCTTCGCCCGAATGACAAGAATCCAGATAAACAAGCAAAAAAGACTTTCTGAGGAACTTTCAGAGTTCAATAACACTCTTCAAAGCAGGGTTGAGGAAAGTACAGCACAGCTTGCACAGCATGCGGGTGAACTGCAGGTCAAATCGGACAATATGGGACAGCTGCTACAGCAAATGGAAGCGGAAGTCGAATTAAGAAAAAGTCTGGAAATAGAGGCGCATTCCCAGCGAGCTATTGTAGAAGAACAAGTGAGCCTGGAGCTCGGACTATCCAAGCTGAACGACCTGCTGCGAGAAGAAACAGATGTTGAAAAAATGTCGGATATCGCCCTTTCATCAATCGTCGAGATTACTGGAGCGCAAACTGGGAGTATTTTTATCAATGAAGACTCTGTCCTGAAGAAAAAAGCTGTTTTTGCAGCTTCGAACCAGGCAGTTGAAAAAACTGTATTTTCTGTCGGTGAAGGCATGGTCGGCGAGGTCGCAAAAACCGGTAAGCAAATCATTTCAATATTTCCTGATACGGATGAATATGCCAGATTCGGTTTTGGAGAGCTCAGACTGTCACAGGTAATTGACTATCCGCTTATATATAAAGCTTCCGTATTGGGAGTAATTGAATTAGGGCTTCTGAAGGAATTATCGAAAGTGCAGCTTGAGTGGCTGAGCAAGGCGGTTGATACTGTATCCGTATCAATTAAACTGGCAGCAGATAACAAGGACCTGACCGAATTAATGCGCAAAATCTCCATAGACGAAGAAAGGTTCCGTCAGATTCTCGAATCCAGCGGCGAAGGCCTTTTCGGATTGGATTCAGAGGGTAAGGTAACCTTTGCAAATCCCGCGGCGTGTGAAATTCTGGGGTATACAGAAGATGAACTGGTCGGAACAAACGCCCACTCGAAATTTCACTATAAATATGCAGACGGTGAAGATTACCGTACTGAAGATTGCTTCATGCGCAGCGCGTTTACACAGGGAATCACTGCACACATCGACAACGAAGTTTTATGGAAAAAAGACGGTACTTCTGTTCCCGTCGAGTATATGGCAACTCCTATTAAGGAGAATAATAAAATTGTAGGTGCAGTAATAAGCGTTAAGGACATCACTCAAAGAAAACTGATTGAGAAAGAAATAAAGGACAATCAGGAAATGCTTCAGGAAATACTTGCAACCTCGCCGATTGGCTTTGGTATCGCGTCAAACGGTATCGTGAAAATGTTCAACCCGGCGATGAAAGAGATGATTGATGTTACCTTAGATAAATCAATGGTGAATCTATATGTAAATCCCGAGGATAGGCAGACAATACTGGATACATTGAAGAGAGAAAGAATACTAAAGAATTTCGATCTTCAAATGTACGGTCCTTCCAATACGCCCAGAGATTTCATGGCTACTTTTTTGCTCGCAAATTATCTGGGGGACGAAAGCGTGTTCAGCTGGTTTGTCGATATTTCCGAAAGAAAAAAAGCGGAGTTGGAATTGCAGGCTGCAAAAGAAGTTGCCGAAGACGCGGCAAGGGCAAAGGCTGATTTCCTCGCGAACATGAGTCATGAGATTCGTACCCCAATGAATGCAATCATAGGAATGACGCATCTTGTGCTGAAAACTGAGCTTACGGCAAAACAGAAGGATTACCTCAGCAAGGTCCAGTCTTCCAGCCAGCATCTTCTAGGAATAATCAATGATATCCTTGACTTTTCGAAAATTGAATCAGGCAAAATTTCAATCGAGCACGTGGGCTTCCAGTTGGAGGCAGTTCTTGACAATTTGGCGAACCTTGTAGTTGAAAAGGCGACATCAAAAGGGCTGGAGGTCATCTTCGATATTGACAAAAAGGTTCCGAATAATCTTATCGGCGATCCTCTGCGGCTCGGCCAGATTTTGATAAACTATGCGAACAACGCTGTGAAATTCACCGAGACCGGCGAAATAAAGGTGTCCGTTCAGCTGCGGCAGAAGCGTGAAGAGTCTGATGAAGTCCTGCTTTACTTCGAAGTCAGGGATACCGGTATAGGCCTTACGGAGGAACAGATTGGAAAGCTGTTCCAGAGCTTCCAGCAGGCGGATGCTTCTACCACAAGAAAATACGGCGGAACCGGCCTGGGGCTCGCCATTTCAAAACAGCTTGCCCAGCTGATGGACGGTGAGGTCGGTGTCAAAAGCGAATACGGAAAAGGCAGCAGCTTCTGGTTTACGGCGCGGCTCGGGATCGGACATGAAAGCTCACGCCCGCGCGTTTTTGAAGCCGATCTTAAAGGCAGAAGGGTTCTTGTGGTTGATGACAATCCGAGCGCAGCGGAGGTTCTTGCAGACAATCTCTCGACAATGGGCTTCGACGTCGACAAAGCCGAATCGGGACAGGAGGCGCTGAAGGCCGTCAATCAGGCCACCGCACATAATCCCTATGAGATAGTCTTCCTCGACTGGCAAATGCCGGTCATGGATGGCATGGAGACCGGGAAAAAGATTTTACAGGCCCAGCTTCCCCGCCCGCCGAAGCTCGTAATGGTCACGGCTTACGGCAGAGAAGAGGTTTACAACAAGGCACAGGAGATAGGCTTCGAACAGGTGCTTGTTAAGCCGGTGCAGAGCTCGCTGCTCTTCGAATCTGTCGCAAGGATACTCGGCGACAATAAAGAGGACGAGCGCAGGGAACAGGGCAGGCAGATCCCCGCATCAGAGCATGAAGCGCTTATGCAGATTAAGGGCAGCAGGATACTCCTTGTGGAAGACAATGAAATGAATCAGGAAGTCGCGGAGGGCATACTGATCGACGCCGGCTTCGTCACAGATATTGCGGATAATGGGAGCATAGCCATCGAAAAACTGAAGACCTCGGAGCCTTATGATCTTGTTTTGATGGATATGCAGATGCCGGTGATGGACGGCGTGGCAGCGACACGCGAAATCAGAAAGATGGAACGGTTCCGCGGATTACCGATTGTTGCTATGACTGCCAATGCCATGCAGGAAGACAGAGATCTTTGCTCCGGAGCCGGAATGGATGACTATTTAGCTAAACCGATTGATCTCAGCGAGTTATGGGCGGTTTTGCTGAGATGGATTAAGCCAAAGCATCAAATCAAAATCAGGCAGGCCGAAGAAGTGCCGCAGCAGATAGATGACGGTTCCGTTACAGACGCGCTTACCGATATTGAAGAGCTTGATGTAAAGGAAGCGCTGAAGCGACTGCTGGGCAAGAAGCATCTTTATATCGGCATCGTAAAGAAGTTCGTTTCCGGGCAGAGAGACGCCGCTAAAAAACTACTCGATCTGGTCGGAAAGTCCGATAGAGACGATGCGGAGCGGGCGGCACATACGGTCAAAGGGCTGCTAGGCAATATAGGGGCTACAAGACTGCAGGCTGCGGCGGCTGCTATTGAATCGGATATCCACAATAATGCGCCGGCTGAGAAAATCCAAAAGCTGACTGAGAAATTCACCCGCGAATATGACGAGCTTTTCGCCCGTATTGTCGGGATCCTGCCGGCAGAACTCAATGCCTGCGACCTCATTACGACAGACAAGGACAAGGTAAAAGAGCTGACGGAAGGACTTATTACTCTGCTTGAGGAAGACGACCCGGATGCAGGTGCGCTCTTCACAGAAAATATCAAAACATTCGAGTGCATCCTCGGAAACAAATTTGAAGAGGTCTCAAGGGCTATCAGGAACTTTGACTTTGAGGAAGCTCTGGCGGCAGTAAAAGAGAGTATAGGGTAAGGTGGTAGGAATGACAGAAAAAGCTACGATTCTGATTGTTGACGACACTCCGGACAACCTGTCCTTAATGAGCGAAATACTAAAGGACGAGTACAAGATCAAGATTGCAAACAACGGTGAAAAAGCGCTTAAAATTGCTTTGGGAGAAAGCAGGCCCGATTTGATTCTGCTTGACATCATGATGCCCGTAATGGACGGATATGAAGTATGCAGAAGGCTGAAAGGCAACCCTGCGACACAGGATATCCCAGTAATCTTTTTGACGGCAAAAGCCGAAGAGGTGGACGAAAAGCTGGGGCTGGAGCTGGGGGCCGTGGATTACATTACAAAGCCGATCAGCATCCCTATCCTCCTTGCAAGAACTAGAAACCATCTTCAGCTGAAGCTGGCTTCTGATATTCTGCGTGACCAGAACACTTATCTTGAGGATGAGGTCCAGAGAAGAACCGCCGAGGTCGGAGCCGTTCAGGACGTTACGATACTGATGCTTGCCTCTCTGGCCGACGCGAGAGACAGCGACACCGGAAACCATGTAAAAAGATCACAGATGTATGTAAAAGCTTTGGCAAATAAACTGAAAAGCTATCCGCGATTCTCCTCGACACTGACGGACAGCTTCATCGATATGCTGTTCAAATCCGCGCCGCTTCACGATATCGGCAAGGTTGGGATTCCCGACGCCATACTTAAAAAACCGGGGCGCCTCGATCCGGAAGAATTCGAAATCATGAAAACGCACACTACCATCGGGAGGATAGCCATCGAAAATGCGGAAAAGGAACTTGGGAAAAGCGTCGACTTTCTGGACTGCGCAAAGCAAGTTGCCAACTATCATCAGGAGAAATGGGACAGCAGCGGCTATCCGGAAGGAATAGGCGGCGACACAATTCCGGTATCCGCAAGGATTATGGCGATTGCCGATGTGTACGATGCGCTGATAAGCGAAAGGATTTATAAACCGGGGCTGCCGCATGAAAAGGCCGTTTCGATTATTTTGGAAGGCAGAGGTACGCATTTTGATCCCGATATGGTCGATGCCTTCTTGGAAATTGCGGATGAATTTAAGGCTATCGCGGCAAGATTCAATGACACTGGGATAAAGTAGGCAAATTGTCCCGAAAGCTAATCTTCTATAAAGGCAAACAAACGCCTCCTTTATGGGGTGATATTTACTGAGCCAGGAGTATAGCAAGTAAATATTCTTAAGCGTAATAATGGGTCGTTCTATCACTTTTCTAACACTATTCCGAAATTTGCGCAAAATCGCAACTTATTGGGCTACTAAGCATTTCCAAATGATAAGCTCTAAAGGCATTGATTTTACTAGAGATTTAGCGGGTTTTAACGTAACCATAAGGGAACAAAAGCAGCTAATAAAGCATATATTTTCAAACTGGCAGTCAGAAGTGGAGCGGTTTGATCCCGTCCGTCTCCACTAAAATCAGCCTGAAACTTTCGTTTCAGGCTGATTTTAGTATATTTTGAGAACTTATCCGTGGGGCGCAGCTAAAATGGGTGCGTTAGATTTTTTTGTCAACAATGGTTCCAATATTAAAAAGAGCGCCCGCATGAATGGCGCTCTATTTTTTTATTAAGATTGAAAGGCGGTAAAATAAGTGCTAGAATAAATTATTTGATACTAAAGTTCTTTGAGAAATGACACTCCCCGACGCGGGTAAAATGCGCGTGAAATTAGGCTGTACTAAGTCAAAATGTTAAATGTTGATAATGCAGTGTTTTTGCTTCCAATTAACAGATAACGAAATACAGCTTATTTATTGAAAGGAAACTGTTATGAAGAAAATTTTTGAACCTGTTTCTTTAGGAAATCTAGCCCTCAAAAACCGCATTATCAGAAGCGCAACCCTGACAAATAAGGACTGCGAGGATGGGGTTGTCCTGCCGTACCTTAAGGAGAGCAGCGCAGCTCTTGCAAAGGGAAATGTCGCCTTGATTATCACAGGCATGATGGGAATCGGCGTTAATTCCTGCGCCGCGGATTTTATGCCGAGGACTTATATCGACGGCTTTCCCGAAAAACTGCGCGAAATAGTTGACGCCGTCCACGAGAATGACGGGAAAATTGTTGTTCAGATAAGCCACTGCGGAGCAAACGCGATGGTATTTGAGGAGGGTGAAAACCCCTGGGCTCCTTCAGACATTACCTCTGTCATGGGATTTGAAGCTAAGGAAATGACAAAAGAGCAAATTGAGCGGGTGGTAAAAGACTTTGGAAAAGCTGCTAAAATCTGCAAAGACGTAGGGGCGGATGGAGTTCAGCTCCACTGTGCGCACGGCTACCTGCTAAGCGAATTTTTGAGCCCGTATTATAACAAGCGCACTGATGAATACGGCGGCGGAATCGAGAACCGTGCCCGTATCGTTTTTGATGCATATAGTGAGATAAGAAAGCAAGTGGGAGACGATTATCCTGTATTAATAAAAATCAACTACTCCGACCTGATCGGTGAAGAGGGACTTTTACCCGAGGACAGCACCTGGGTATGCAGGGAGCTTTCTAAACGCGGAATCGACGCCATCGAAGTCAGCTCCGGCCTCGCGCTGACAAAGGAAACGAGACCTTCGCTGAAGGTTGAAGAGGGAGCGATGGAAGGGCACTTCACGGAAGGTGCGCTAAAGCTTTCGAATGAACTCGAAACGCCGATAATCAGTGTTGGCGGCTACCGCACAAAGGAGCAGATTGAGCACGTTTTGAACGAGGGCGGCATTGCCGCAATCGCGATGTCAAGACCCTTTGCGAACCCTGCATATATCGCCGGCTGGGAGAAATAGACCTTAGAATCAGCGGCCGTCATTGGCCGCAGCTTCGTTCACTATACATGCGCAAAATCCGGACGTACAAACATATAAACCGGAGATGTGTCTTTGTCACGACACATCTCCGGTTTTTTTCCTTTCAATATGGACGAAAAGAAAAAGTACGATGCCGCTCTTTCTAAACCATTGTCACTTTCTCTCCGCAAAGCCCTTTTCAGGCGACCACTCGCACTTGCCCTCAAGCTCATAGTGGCAGTTACAGCAGTCGTCTCCGTCGCCCAGCGTTTTTGTGCGCACAAAACCGTTCCCCATAACACTTGAAAACAGGTAGTCCATGCGGCATATGCCGGGAAGAAGCCCCTCAGCGTCGAGCTTATGCGCAAGCTTTTTCATAGCGCATTCGGTTATATCGATTTCAAAGCTGTTTTTATCGATTTCGCGGTAAGCGACTTTCCAATCGTAAGGATGAAGCTCCCCTCGGTTTTGGCGTTCAACATGGGCCGCCGCCTTTTTTCGAAAGCCGTTCATATAGGTTTTGCCGGTAAATTGCAGGAATGGACTCGGTATCGCCGTCGCCATTTTTTCGTTCATTTTCCAAATGTTTTCGATTGTCTCTTCCTGAGAAAGTCCGAGTGAAAGGAAAGATTTGTACCACGCGATGTACGGAGGCCCGAATTCGTAGTTGAACGAGAATATGCTCTCGCCTATGTCGGGGACCCTGGGCAGGATGCTGTCGAAGTTGATTTTTGAAAGGGCGTGGAAGGACTGCCAGAACTTCGCCCCGTATTTTTCGATGATGAAGCCTCTGCTTCGCGCCATGATAAAGCAGTAAATAGTCTTTGTCATATACTTCACCTCCTGCGGAGCTTTTTTGCAAGCTTAACAAGCTCATACCAAAGGACTGACACCGCAGCGATACCGAGGCAGGAGAAGAACCGGGCGGCGGACAGAGCTTCGAGCTTCAGAAATGTGTTAATTGGCGTGTAAAGTATGAGCAAAAGTCCGGCGACTGTGACGATATTGGTAAGCCACATGATCTTATCGCAGGCGAGGCGTTTAATGGACTTATACGCAAAGTCTCGGTCGGAGCTGTTAACCTGGACCAAAAACAGGTTGGATAGTATGATTATTGCAAGACCCATAGCGCGCGCCATAGGTGCGTTTCCGGGGTTTCCGGCAAGCATATAGAAATATGTTCCGAAGGAGGCCGCGAAGATTATAAGACCTTGAATGATGCTCTTAATAAGAATTTTCGCGTTAACAATGTTTTCCTTGGGGTTGCGCGGAGGACGGTCCATTATGTCCCTTTCCGCTGGCTGACGCTCCAGCACTATAGAACAGGTGGGGTCGATAATCAGCTCAAGCAAAACGACGTGCAGGGGTAAAAGCAGGAGTGCCGAGGGCGCAATGCCGAGTATCGGCGCGAGCAGTGAAGCAAACGCGATTGGTATATGTATCGTAAAGACATATCCGACTGCTTTGCGGATGTTGTCGTAGATTCTTCTGCCGTCGCTGACAGTTTCAACAATAGTTGTAAAGTTGTCGTCCATGAGGATTAGGTCCGCCGCCTCGCGGGAAACCTCGCTGCCGCGTTTGCCCATGGCGATGCCTATGTCGGCATATTTTAGTGCGGGAGCGTCGTTTACTCCGTCGCCGGTCATGGCGACGATTTCTCCGTTGTCCTTAAAGGCTTTTACTATGCGCATCTTATGTTCGGGAATAACGCGAGAGAAAATGCTGACGTTCCTGACCTTTTCGCGGAGCTCCTCGTCGTTCATGGCGTTGAGCATATCGCCGGTTAAAATGTTTTCGTAATCATGCATACCGATTTTATTTGCAATGGACGAAGCGGTTATGCCATTGTCACCCGTTATCATAACGACGCGGATGCCCGCCCTGTTGCAAATAGCGATGTCGTTTGCGATACCTTCTCGCGGGGGATCGGAAAGGCCTACAAGGCCCAGCAGGGTAAGTACGCAGCAGCTTATGCTTTCGGGAATGTCCGCTTCGGTCTGCGGTTTCATCGTCGCTACGGCGATTACGCGAAGGCCTTCCTTGGACATTTCCAGAATCTTATGATCGGCTTTTTCCCGCTCTTCGTCCGTAAGGCGGCACACAGTCAGGATTTTTTCGGGCGAGCCCTTTGCGGCTATGATGATTTCTCCGTTTCTGCGCCAGACGTGACCCATCATCTTGAGCTCGTTTGTAAAGGCGTATTCGGAGAGAAGTTTTCCGCCGAAAAGGTGCTCCTTTGTTATACCGTGTCTGTCGCAGCAGGCAAGCATAGCCTTTTCCATCGGATCATAAGCGTCAGTTTCGCAGCCAAGGCCCATTGTTTCGATGAGCTCATGGTCGTCTCCGTTTAATGCCCAGGTATCTGTTACGGTCATCTGGTTCATTGTAATAGTGCCCGTTTTATCAACACAAAGGACGGAAACAGCACCCAAAGTTTCAACGGAGGGGAGCTTACGTACAAGCGAGCTTTTCTTCGCAAGCCGCCATGCGCCCATGGAGAGGAAAACAGTAAGAATTACAGGAAATTCCTCGGGAATCATTGCCATTGCAAGTGTGATACCCTAGAGCACGCTCTCGATAAGTCTTGCGCCGGTTGTGTGGTCGGGAATGTTAACGTAAGTAAAAACGCCAACAAGCGCGAAAAGCACGGCGGCTATTCCGGCGCAGAGTTTGACAAGCTTGCCCGTCTGCTTCTGAAGCGGCGTGTCCTCGACTGGCGCAGACGCAACATTGGCACCGATTTTGCCGTATTCCGTTGAAGGACCGATTTTGTCGACCAGAACCATTGCCGTGCCCTGAGTTACAAGCGTACCGGCATAGCAATAGTCTCGGCGCCAATAGTCCTTTGTCGGCTCTGCACTTTCGGTATTGACCTTCCATACTCCCTCAGCCTCGCCGGTAAGCGAAGATTCGTCCACGCAAAGGTCGTTGCATCTTATAACAACGCCGTCGGCAGGGATTTTAACTCCCTCGTAAATCATCATCAGATCGCAGGGGACAAGGTCAGCGCTTGCGATGATTTTTTCTTCTCCGTCACGCATGACCATAACCTGCGGAGCAGATAAATCTCTCAGCGCACTCAGAGTTTTATCGGTTTTCCATTCCTGAATAATGTCGATGCTGATTATACCGATAACGAATATCAGCATAATTGCGCCGTCGCGCGGTTCACCTAGGATAAAATAAATAATCGCAGCTACAATAAGCAGCAAAAACATCGGCTCGCAGATGATGTGGAGGGCTTTTTTGATAAAACGCTCCTTCTTCTGCGGGGTCAATTCGTTTTTGCCGTATTGCTCCTGCAATTTTTCGGCTTCGGCAGAGCTAAGCCCTGCCACATTTTGTCTGATGTCTGTCATAACAGTTACCTCCGTTTTTGCCTTTCGGCATTCGTATGATAGCTCTATGGCACTTCATTTAAGGTCTATCCGCCAGTGTGCAGCGAAAAAAAGCACGTCTGCGGAACATACTACTGTCCCACAGATGTGCTGATGCACTCTGCTGCCGTTTTTCAGCGGCCCAGACCATGACCGAAATAATCGGTTCATCGCCTGCTCAGTTTGTACTGTTGATCTCGCATTTCTATTGAGAAATGTAATGCAGTGCAAAGAGATTGTTTATAGAAATTACCATGAACTCATGTATATGTCAAGAGATAGCTGTCGAATGAAAGACTTTATTATTAGAGCAAATCCTCTGATTGACTCTGTCATTCATATTACACAAACTCCGAACCGTCCGCATATTTTCCCTTCACATATGCAGGCTTGCAATCATCTGGATAATAGTGTATATTATGCTTATATTCTGGTAAATATCTGGTATTTGTCGCTATATTATGTTCGGCCGGTCCCGAAAAATCAGTATTCAGCGTTAAGAAAAGAGGTGATTTGTTTGACTGAGCAGGTAAATAAAATTAGAACAAGCGCCTTGTTTCGACTGATCTTCAAAACGTCAAGTATAAAAGAGTTCATGGAAAATTATGCGGATGAGATGCGTTTGCCTTCTTTCGGCGAATACATAACCGGCTTATGTCTTAGTTGCGGTGAAGTGCCGGAACGAATCATCAAGCGGGCCAATATCGAGCGCTCCTTCGGTCATCAGCTTTTCAAGGGGACAAAAAAGCCTTCGCGGGATACTGTCTTACAATTGGCTTTCGGATTCGAGGCTGACGTTGATACCGCACAGGAGCTATTAAAACACGCCGGAATGAGCGCCCTTTACCCAAGGGTTAAGCGAGATACTGCAATTCTATACTGCTTGCATAACCACTTTACAATCGTGGATACACAAAATGTTCTCAATGACATGAGTCTGCCGTTGATCGGAGGAGGAAAACGAAATGACCGATGTGAAAGCCGCCGTTAGCGATATTGAAAGCGCTTTTGGCGCATCACTCTATCCCACAGAGTTTTTGGAAAAATACGATCAGCTGGAGTGCCTGTCAGCGAGCCATGGCACGGAGACCTTTCTGGTGAAGGAAAAGAACGGCGAGCAGCTATTAGTGGCCAAGTGCTACGATAAAAGCCTTTATTCTTTCGTACATGAGAGCGACATTTTGAAATCTCTCCATCACAGCGGTTTGCCAGCGTTTGCCGATGAATTCCAAAACGATGCGACGGTTTGTATTGTACGCGAATATGTGGAGGGGGAACCGTTAAATAAATACATAGCCGAGAATCATCCCACGAATGATGATATAATCGGTATCGGCGTTGCGCTTTGTGACATTCTCGTCTATCTTCACGGACAAAAAAGCCCTGTTATCCACAGAGATATAAAGCCACAGAATGTTATTGTGAAAGACGACGGACAGATCGGGCTCATCGATTTCGACATCGCCAGAGTATATAACAGCGAGTCGGAAACCGATACGCAGTTTTTTGGCACAAGGGAATACGCGCCGCCGGAGCAATATGGCTTTTCTCAGACAGACTCGCGCACGGACATATACTCCTTCGGTATACTGCTGCGCTATATGCTGACAGGCAGCGAGCGCGAAGACCCAAAGGTCCATGTATATAAACCGCTGGCGCGCATTATCAGAAAGTGTACCGCCTTCGCTCCGAAGGAACGCTTCGCAAGTGCCGAGGCTGTGAAAAAGGCGCTGCTCGCGGCGAATCCGAAAGCACAAAGGACACGCAAAACGCTTATCGCTCTTTGCTCGGCCGCAGTGTTGGTCCTGTGCGTGTTCGGAGGAATTAAGTGGTATCAGCACGCTACCTTCGATCCTTTTTCCGAGGGGTCTATCCCCGCCGTTATGACGGACTCGGAAAGAGTGTCCGACGCCGTATCCTATATGAAGAATAAATATGGCACAGATCTGTTCGACGATACGGAAAGCTATGCGGATATAGGTTTTGTGAAAACCATCCTGACCGACGTATACGGCTACGACAGCGATTACGCGCATGCCCTGCCGGAAGAAGACGGCCCACCGCATGAGAGCGAAAACAACTTTCTCCCCTGGGGAATGGGCGACGAACAATATCTCGCACGGGACGTCATGGTCTATGTTGCAGTGAAAATATATTGGGTAGATAAGGTTTCGGATTACTCAAGCCTCGAAGACGATAACGGATACTATCCCGGCGTCCGTGTTGCGGTTGCTTTCGCGGAAGAAACGGGAATACTCACAGGAGCAGGACGTCCGGAGGATATAACCAAAGGCGAGGTGGCAATCCTGCTTGCAAATGCCGACAGGGTATTTGAGGCGACAAAGGAATAGAAAGAAGAATTATTTCAAAAGGTGGGCTGACAGCCCACCTTTTTCTTTATGTGGTTTTGTAAAATAATGGTGTCACTAATAGACAGGAGGAATTATTATGAGGCGGAAAATACTATCTGTTCTTATGGCGCTTTGCATACTGTTTGCGCTGCTTCCCACAGCGGTTTCAGCAGACGGGCCATTAACGGGCATGGTAAACCTTCAAAAAACGGCAGGTGGCAGTATCGAAAAAATCAGCGCGGAACAGGCGGCTATTCAATGGAACGGCGACACCGGAACCCAAACCCTGACGCTTGAGGAAGTCGAAGGGGAAAGCCGGATGAACGCGCATTACAACATAGTCGCCAACGCGGGCTACTATATCGTAAGCGCGACACTCTATCCCGCCGGAGGAACGCCAAGCTCGGTTTCGTTCTATTCGTACATAACCAGCGGCGGAGGCGGCTTCTTCGGCCGCGTGCTGGACGGCTCGGACAATCTGATTGCGGGCGCTTTGCGCTGGATGGCGGCAGACGGCGACCGGCTGGAAGTCGTATTCGGGAGCACCTCTGCCTCCCGCGCAACCATATCCGCAGAGGGGGAAATGGGGCTTAGTCTCGCACAAACCCTCCCCGGCGCAAATAATGTAATTATCCAAGATACCTTCTCCATTGCCAATAACACTATCATCCAAAAAGACACGGAAATCCAAAACGGCACGGTGACGGTTAATACCGGCGCTGTGCTGAACATAAACGGCTGCAGCTTCGGCCCCAATTTCACTAAGGATATAACAAATCCGAGCGTGCTTATCAACAACGGCACAATTAACGTGAACAGCGGCGGAGAATTGGTACTAATCGATGAAAACAGCGGCAGTATTGTCATAAACAGCGGCGGCGTTATGGAAGCGGGCGTTATAAACAAGGCTGGCGGAAGCATTACCGTGGAAAGCGGCGGCGAAGTCCGCTGCGCCATGGGCGCCAGCATCCAAAATGCGGGGCAGTTTACTGTTGACGCCGGCGGCACTTTGAAACCGCAGAAAGGCCGGGGCTTTTGCAACTCTTATAATAGCTCCGAAGGAACGCTGACTCTTAACGGCGACGTCGTCTTCAACCAGGGCTTCTGGTCAGATTTTTCTCAGGGAACCGTTGACGGAGCGGGGCGTTTTATTATCAATTACAGAATTGAGACAACTGACCTTACCGCCCTGCAAAGCGTAATATCAGGTAAAGCGCTTACAATTGTCAACGAGACCGTCGTCGATCTGGGCAGCAGCGCCGATTATTCAGCTTTTAAGGCCGCGGTAACCGACAGTTCCGTTAGGGCCGTTTATTTAAGCAACGCCGTTATAGCCATCGACGAGGATTTGAGCATAACCGACAAGAACATCTATCTGGAGGGTACTACCGCGCTGACGCTGAACTCAGGAAAAACCCTGACTCTTACGGACACCGGCGGCACCGGTTCCCTGTGCAGTCTGACGAACAATTTTACCGGCAGTGAAAACAGCACAAGGCCCTCCACCAGCTTTACCGTAAACGGACGAATGGTCCTGGCAAACGGCGCGAGCCTTGGCGGCTACATCGGCACCATCACCATCGGAGACAGCGGCGTTATCGATAACAGCGACGGCAGCATACGCGTCCGCTACCCGGTATATTGCAACGGCAGCATTACCAACATGGGCTACGCAGACAGGGCAGACACCGGTCATCTATGCATATTTACAAATGGCGTCGTGGTCAAAAACGGTGTTGCACTCCTCGGCGAGCAGAGCGGAAGCGTCAATACGGCTCAAAATGACGCCGCGGTGTCAAGCATGAGCATCTCGCGGGACACGGAGCTTTTGAATAATACGATTTATGACGGCGGGAATGCTGTCAACATTACGCTTACGAAGAATCTTACCGTTTCCTCCGGAACGCTTTTGTGGGTTCCGAAGATTGAAACCTATGGCAACTATGTTAACCTCATGGGCAACACCCCCGACCCCAGCACCGGAACCGCCTCGCTTACGGTGGACAGCGGCGTCACGTTAACAATAGCGGCCGGCGGAACTCTGCGCCTAAACGGACCGCTTACCAATAACGGCACGCTTTATTATAACGGTTCTGTTACCGGCGACGGCGCAATCGGCGGTACCGGCCTGTTTGTCCTCGCCCCCAATACCACGATAAAAATTACCACGGGCGGTGGAACGATAAAGGGCGCAAATGATGCTCAAGCAATTGAAACCGAAGCGGGAAAAGGCTACACCGTGGGCAGCGACGGTATACTGATTACAAGCCACTCAATTTACGCCGCCGACAACAGTCTCGACCTGACTGCAGGCTCCGCTCTGGGCGGGCTGACGCAAAACGGTGCGGCACTTGCTCCTCCTGTCGGACTTGCACAGGCGGCAGTCGCAGCAGCCGGTCTGGATACCGAGGCAAATTACGCCGCAAAGCTCTCGGCTACGCTCGAAAGTGTGACCCAGAATAACGGTACAACGCTTGTGTATGACATCAAACCGCAAATCTCCGAAAACGGCGGAGGCTGGACTGACATCACGGCGCTTGAAGGTAACAGTTCAAACAATACGGCGGTCGTTTTTCGTCTGCCCGTCCCCGCTGACACGGCGGAGAGCTACGTGCGCATTGTCCATAAAAACGGAGATACCGTCAAGTCCATAGAGTTCTATCCGGTTTTGACCGACGTCGCCGGAAACAAGTATGCAGAAATTACCACGAAGAGCTTCTCTACATTCCAAATGAGCTTTACCGATTCCATTGCCGTTGTGCCGGTCGGCGGCAGCTCGTCCGACTATTTTACTCCGGTTCCTGTTACCTCGGGCGGAGTTACAAGCGTCAGTATGAATATTAGCTCCACTTTAACCGGCACATCCGCCACCGCCACGGTGACCGCTGAAAACATGAGCAAAGCGATAACCGCCGCCGCGGAAGATGCGGCAAAAAGCGGTAGTTCGGCAAATATAAATCTCGTTGTGGGCGCGCCGGAGACTGCAGACGAGGTCAAAGCCACGATTCCGACTGCCTCGATAAGTAGGCTCACGTCGGCGAGCTCTTCCGCCTCGCTGACAGTTTCAACTCCGGTCGGCGATGTGCGCTTTGACAGCGCTGCGCTTGCGGGCATCGATAAAGCGGCGACGGGTACAGACATTACAATTTCCGTAGCCGAAATTTCAAAGCAAGAACTCACGTCGGAGCAGCGGACGCTTGTGGGCGACCGCCCTGTGATTGACCTGTCCGTGATGTCGGACGGCAAGTCGATATCCGACTTCGGAGGCGGCAGCGCTGCGGTAAGCATCCCTTATACCCTTGCCGCAGGCGAAAGCGCGGACGGTATCGTGGTGTGGTATCTGGCAGACAACGGCACACTGACGCCTGTTAAATGCAGCTATCAGAACGGAGAACTTACGTTTAATACCAATCACTTTTCAAAATACGTTCTTGCCTATTTCCCTTTCGATGACATAAACGGCGAAGACTGGTATTATGAGAATGTGGCTTACGCCTACACAAATGGTTTGATGGACGGCGTCGGGAACGGCCTGTTTAGCCCATCCGGCACGACGACGCGGGGCATGCTTGTGACGATTTTGTGGCGGCTTGAGGGTTCGCCGGTCTCGCTGGTAAACAGCTTCACCGATGTTGCTGAAGGCAAGTGGTATGCTAATGCTGTTAGCTGGGCCTCAGCAAAGGGCATCGTCGAAGGCTATGGCGGGAAATTTAATCCCGAAACCGCCGTCACCCGTGAGCAAATGGCCGCAATCTTATATCGTTACGCGACGTACAAAGGATACGACTTAAGTGGACTTAGCGAACTAAATTCCTTCACCGACGCGGGCGATATATCCGACTGGGCGGGAACAGCCATGAAATGGGCTGTTAAAAAGGGCCTAATAAGCGGAATTGGCAACAGCAAGCTCGACCCGTCGGGTAATGCCCAGCGCGCCCAGGTTGCGGCCGTTCTCCAGAGATTTATTGAAAATGCCGCCAATTGACAGCTTTTTCAGGCCTGAGCGAGCTCTGCGTTTTCCGCATTACTTTTTCCCGGAAAAAGTATAGTTCAGATAAAAAATCAATAGGCAAAACGGGGGTGCTCGCCCGATACTTCGGGAAGGCGTCTGACCGGCAGTCAGAAGTGGAGCGGCTCGCTCCCGCCCGTCTCCGCCAAGAAACACGGACGGGTCCGTCTGCTCATATTGTATCCCTCTCCCGGGCTTGCAATATCGGATCCTGAAACAGATAAGCAAAAGCGGCTCCCACCTTCGTGGCTGGAGCCGCAATCTGTAAATATACTTACTGCTTCTTCAAAAGAGCAGCCTTGACCTTGCCTTTGGGATCTTTGATGAGAAGAATGATGAGCCACACGATAAGTCCGAGAGCAACGACGGAAAAACCGAGATAGGAGTCGTTGACCATATCTTCAACTGCCGGGGTAAAGAACTCCGCCTTCAGTTCGGCATATTCGAAGATAGCGTCCACAAGCCACATAATTGAAGCGCCCCAATACATAATGCACAGGATGCCGACCTTCATTTCGTCCTTCGGTGCCTTTTTGTACCAGATAATTGTGCAGATAATCGCAGCAGTTACAGTAATAAGTAATGTCATATGTTCATTCCCCTACTATACAGCCGCTGATGCATGCTTCGGTGCCCTCTTTGTTATTGCGTTTGCGGCAAGCACCATGCAAATCCAAACCGCCGTCACGAGAACTGCCATCGACACGCCGATAGTGGACATTTCATGCAGCATTACCGCGGCGTCCGTTGGATCGCTCGCAGCAGTCAGGAACGGGAACCACGGAACGACCTCGCCGTGCCATACGTGCTCAAATGCGAGAAGCAGGGCTCCGCCCCAGAGCATGCGGGCAAGCCACATCAGCTTTCTGGAAAGCGTAACCTTGGTTTCGTCTACCGCGTCGGCTATCGCGCCGGCAACGCTGTCGTTAAGAGTCGGTGCCTTTTTTTCATTGGATTTAATAATCTGCGCAGCAACAGTTACTATAACTGCCTCAGCCGTGGGTACAAGAAAACATGCCATTTGTAAATCCTCCCTTATAATTCGTCTGTGAAAGCGGCCAGGCCTTCTTTCTAAGGGGAAGTATAGTATTGAATAACACGGCGCACAAGCCTCCCCAGGGGTTAAAACCTGTTACTTTTTGCTTTTTTCCGCTTTATTCGTCATCCGGTTAAGGGTAAATAACGATATGGGTACTGCTTCAGCCTTTTTCATAAAGCTGCGTCTGCAAAAAAACTGCTGCACAAATGCAAGCCTTATTTTTGAATGACGCGCAAGAACGGTCCTCTGCCTGTAATCAGAAAAAACGCAGGAGCAATTCCGCATCGGGAATTGCTCCTGTTTTCAGCTTAAATGCGCTTTTAGGTTCCTGTTTATGTTATGGGGGTTAATTACGGTGTTTCTTCCGTTAGGGGGCCTGAATTTGCGATACTGGCTGGCACATCCTCGAATTTGCTGAAATTCGCCCTGAATTTTTCCGCCAGCATACGCGCTGTTTTGTCATATTCTTCGGGGTCCGCCCATGTGTTTCTCGGGCTCAATATCTCTGACGGAACCTCGGGGCAGCTTTCCGGCACATAGATGTTAAAAACAGGATGCGGTGCAAACTTAACATTTCCGAAACCGTTTGTCAGAGCGGCGGTAACCATTGCCCTCGTATAAGGCAGTTTCATCCTCTTTCCGGCTCCGTAAGAGCCACCCGACCAACCTGTGTTGACCAGATAAACGTCCGAGTGGTTCTGTTCGATCCGCTCTCCGAGCAGCTTTGCGTATACCGCGGGATTAAACGGCATGAACGGTGCTCCGAAACACGCAGAAAAGGTTGCCTGAGGTTCTGTTATTCCTCTTTCGGTTCCGGCGAGCTTGCTGGTATAGCCCGACATGAAATAGTACATGGCCTGTTCTTTGGTCAGTTTCGCAATAGGCGGCATAACACCGAAAGCATCCGCTGTGAGGAATATCACAGTTTTTGGCTGCCCGCCTACTCCGGACAAAACCGCATTCGGGATATAGTCTACTGGATAGCCTGCGCGGGTGTTCTCCGTCAGCGAGCCATCCGAATAATCGGGTTCCCCGTTTTCGTTATAAATCACATTTTCGACAAGGGTTCCGAACTTTATGGCATTCCATATCTGTGGTTCATGTTCTTTTGAAAGGTCAATACATTTTGCGTAGCATCCGCCTTCGAAATTGAATACGCCGTTATCGGACCAGCCGTGTTCGTCGTCCCCTATGAGCTTTCTGTTCGGATCAGCCGAAAGAGTAGTCTTGCCCGTTCCGGAAAGTCCGAAGAAAAGGGCGACGTCGCCGTCTTCGCCTACGTTGGCCGAGCAGTGCATCGGCAGGACGTTCTTCTTCGGCAGAAAATAGTTCATTGTTGTGAATATGGCTTTTTTGATTTCTCCCGCATACTGTGAACCGCCGATTAAAACGATTTTCTTTTCCCAGTCCAGGATTATAAACGCTTCGGAATTGGTTCCGTCAATCTCGGGAACGGCCTTAAAGCCGGGCGCGGCGATTACCGTGAGCTCAGGAACAAAGCTGTTCAGTTCCCCGGTGCTGGGTCTCCTCAGAAGCTGATGAATAAACAGGTTCTGCGAAGCAAGCTCATTCACAACCCTGACCGGAAGCCTGTAGTCATTATCGGCGCCCGCAAATCCGTCAAAAACGAAAATCTCGCGGTTTTGAAGGTATGCGGTTACCTTCCCGTAAAGTTTGTCGAAACTGTCCGGGCTTATGGGTTTATTGATTTTTCCCCAGTTTACATCGTTATGTACGGAAGGACCGTCCACAATAAATCTGTCATCGGGGGACCTTCCCGTATATTTCCCCGTTGTCACACACAGCGCGCCGGTATCTGAGAACTTTCCTTCTCCGCGCATAAGCGCTTTTTCCGCAAGCTTTGTGGGAGGAAGATTTCTGAATACCGTGGCGTTAACAATTCCCAATGCTTCAAGATTCTCAAGGCTAGTGCTCATATAGTTCGCTCCTTTTTATCGGCAGCTGCCGAATAATTATCCCTCTGTTCTACTTAAACAACGTAAGCAATACGCCTGCGGCAACGGCCGTGCCTATTACTCCTGCGACATTCGGACCCATAGCGTGCATAAGAAGGAAGTTTGAAGGGTTCGCTTTCTGTCCTTCCACCTGGCTGACACGCGCAGCCATCGGAACAGCGGATACGCCGGCCGAGCCAATCAGCGGGTTTATCTTGCCCTTTGTTGCCCAGCACATAAGCTTTCCGAGCAGCAGCCCGCCGAAGGTACTGAATGCAAATGCGACAAGTCCAAGTAAAATCAACTTCAGCGTGCTCACCTGCAGGAACAACTCCGCGTTGGCCGTCGCGCCTACGGTGAGTCCGAGGAAAATCGTAACGATATTTATCATTGCGTTCTGCGCCGTGTCGGAAAGGCGTTCAACCACGCCGCTTTCTCTGAAAATATTGCCCAGCATCAGCATACCGACCAGCGACGCGATGGACGGAAGCAGCAGAGCGATTATTCCGGTCACGATGAGCGGAAATACAATCCTTTCGAGCTTCGAAACCGGTCTGAGCTGATCCATTTTGATTTCGCGTTCTTTCTTTGTCGTCATCATTCTCATGATCGGCGGCTGAATCAGCGGCACCAGAGCCATATAGGAATATGCCGCCACCGCAATCGGTCCGAGCAGATGCGGCGCAAGCTTTGACGCAAGGAAAATGGATGTAGGACCGTCGGCGCCGCCGATAATGCCGATGGAAGCGGCTTCCTGCGGCGTAAATCCCAGCAGCAGAGCGACGACGAAGGCAAAATAAACTCCGAACTGCGCTCCTGCACCGAGCAGCAGGCTGGAGGGCCTTGCAATCAGCGGACCGAAGTCGGTCATAGCACCGACGCCCAGAAAAATCAGCGGCGGGAATATTTCAAGCGTAACACCCTTGTAGAGATAGTACAGCAATCCGCCGATGCTCGAGTCGGTCGGTTCAGCCATCAGTCCGGACAGCGGCAGGTTCGCCAGAAACATACCAAACGCAATCGGCAGCAGTAGAAGCGGTTCAAACCCCTTTTTAATGGCCAGATACATCAGCACAAAAGAAACGGCAATCATTATTATCTGACCGATTGTAATCGCTGTAAAGCCGGAGGTCTGCCAGATATCCAAAAGTGCCTTAAAAAAGCTCTGCATAGAATAGTTTCATTCCCTTCTAAAGCGTAGTCCGAATTATTTAAGCGTTAAAAGCATATCTCCGGTGTTCACAGATGCGCCTTTAGAAACAGAAATGCTCTGCACCACCGCATCACGGGCAGCCAGTATTTCATTTTCCATTTTCATTGCTTCCAGAATTATAAGCGTCTGACCCCTCTTGACCTGTTGTCCGACGCTGACTTTGATTTCGTAAACCGTACCGGGAATCGGTGCGGTAACGATATCCTCATCCGAGGCAGACGTCTCTTTCTTCGCGGTGCTCACAGGAGCCTCCTGTTTCGGGGCGTCTGCCCTTTCAATCTCGACATCGTATTTGCTGCCGTTTAATGTAACAGTATATTTCATAATCCATCCCCCCATTTAATTTTAAGCGATTATTAAATAACATCCCTGTTCAGTCTGTTTTCCGGATTGACTTAATTTGGATTTCATTCATCGGAATTTCAGTCTCCTCGGCGACCGCAGCAATTATGACTGAAGCCGATTCGTTATCGATACCTGTAAATTCCGCCGAGCCCTCCGCCTGCCCGCTCTTTTCGGCATGCCTTCTGTCAGGCGCCGACTGTATCGCCCCGTTAGGAGGAGCCGATAGGGGTTTTTTGGCTCCAATCCCCGAAAACTCAATAACCTTATGCTCAAGCACGATAATGGCCCATAAGACAATCAGGACGAAAAACACAATCCCCATACCGATAAGCGTTGTGCTTAAGCCGAGAGACAACTTGTCAATGATTGACATGACAGATGCGCTCCTTTCATTATAATAATCATCTGACCGCCGCTACGGAATAACTGACGGTCCGCTTTTCAGGTTCACCGGTTTTTCCGGCTTTCAAAAAGGCTTCGGCAATCTGCGGGAACATAATATAAGACATTACATCCTCATCCGTTTTGGCAAAGTCACCGATCTTCGCCTTTGTCTTTTCAAAAAGGGGTTCCAGCGTGTCGGCGTATCTGCCGGTAAGCGGCTGTTCGCCGTTGAGCACCCTTTCGCTCAGTGCCTTGTCTATCACACCGGGAGCCCTGCCGTATTCGCCGCGGACATAAGCCTTCAACTCATTGATTATGACCTTATAGCGTTCACCCGAGAGCACGTTCATGGCTGCCTGCGTTCCGACCAGCTGGCTCATGGGCGTTACAAGCGGCGGATAGCCGAGATCCTTGCGGACACGCGGCGTTTCAGAGAGGACCTCATCAAGCTTATCCAGAGAATTCTGCTGCTTCAGCTGCGAAATCAGGTTGGAAAGCATCCCGCCCGGGATTTGATACACCAGCGCGTCGGCCTCTGTGCCGAGCACATAGGGGTCGAGTATTCCGGCTTTGAGATACTTTTCTTTTATCGGCTTGAAATAGTCGTTGATTATCTTCAGCTTTTTCATATCAAGACCCGTCCCGATGCCCTGCTGTGTAAATGCGTAGCTCATCGATTCCGTCGCCGGCTGGGAGGTCCCGCCCGAAAAGGAAGAAATCGCTGTATCAATTCCGTCACAGCCCGCTTCAACGGCCTTCATATATGTAAGCGGACCAAGCCCCGTCGTGCAGTGTGTATGGAGAAAAACCGGCAGCTTTATAGTTGATTTGAGTGCAGAAACAAGCTCAAATGCGTCCGATGGGCTCATTATTCCGGCCATATCCTTGATGCAGACTGAGTTAGCGCCCATTTCCTCAAGCTGCTTGCCAAGCTTCGCGTACATCTCCAGGTTGTGAATCGGGCTTGTGGTGTAAACGATTGTACCCTGTGCGTGACCGCCTTTTTTAAGTGTCTCGTCGACGGCGGTTTCGATGTTTCGAAAATCGTTCAGCGCGTCAAAGATCCGGATAATATCAATTCCGTTTTCAATCGCCAAATCGATGAACTTACGAACAACATCGTCGGGATAATGTTTGTAGCCAAGAAGGTTCTGCCCCCTGAGCAGCATCTGCAGCTTTGTTTTTTTCACTTTCGACCTTATGCTGCGAAGCCTCTGCCAGGGATTTTCATTCAGAAATCTCAGGCAGGAGTCAAAGGTCGCTCCCCCCCAGCATTCCAAAGAATAATAGCCCGCGTTGTCCAGTTCTTCAAGAATTGCTTCAAAGTCACCATACGGCATTCTGGTTGCGATAAGCGACTGGTTGGCGTCTCTTAAAACTGTTTCGGTAAAATTCAGCGTCATTTCATCACCCCTTAGATAAAATAAAAAAGTGTAAAAACCCACCGCAATGATGAGCTTCCCACTCTGAAATCGGTTCTTGAGAAGTAACATTTTACGGACAAGCTGTTATGCGCTGCATGGCAGGTCCTGAATTTCCAAACGGCCGGGATTTGAAAGGGTCAAAGTCGGCTAAGTTGCCCAAGCGCCCTGTGTTGGTTATTAAACATCTCAAACTATGTAATTTAATCAGTTTATGTGAACTGCGTGTATACCGAATTCCCTGTACGGCTCGCTTCGGCCTGCGGATAGCATGGCAAGTTGATTTCCGCAGGAATCGTATCATTTCGTCCCATTTTTAGGCATTTACCCACCATTTACACCGGATAAATGTACAATGCGACCGGAATTTGGCTTTCTCCAGCCCTCAATATGTGCAAATTGCACATCCTTGATAGTTCACATTATAGCAGGCTCGATTTTTCTTGTCAATAACAATTGTAATGTTATTTATGTTAGTAACGTTTAGCACCACTACCATACAAGTTAAAGGACCGCGGTAGAGGTTTTTCCTCTTCGCGGTCCGTCGTATTTATTGAGTTTTCCTTGTTTCATCCGGAATATCTCATCGCTCCGACCTGGATATTCTCCGGCAAAAGCGCTGCCGTTCAAAATTTAATAGTTTCATTTTTTTGGCCATGCATGATATAATCGCTCTTGTCAAAATTTCTCTCCGCGTCTATGATATAGTATTAAGAGATTTTACCAGAGTAAGTTCAACGCAAAAGCAAAAACCTCTTGAAACTGTCCCGCATAATGGTATTATTCATTTGTATTAAGTTGATTTTATTGCTGCGGTTTACCTAGACCGAACCAAAACAGACAAAACTATTCTGAAAATGGGGCTGCATTTTGTACAAGGTATTTTTAGTTGAAGATGAGGTCGTCGTACGCGAGGGCCTGCGCACAAATATCGATTGGGAGCAGTACGGCTTCACCTACATAGGGGACGCCGCCGACGGCGAAATGGCGCTGCCCCTAATTCGGGAAATCAAACCCGATCTCCTGATTACGGACATACGTATGCCCTTTATGGACGGGCTTTCCCTAAGTGCGCTTGTCCGCAAGGAGCTTCCGAACACAAAGATTGCAATTATCAGCGGTTACGATGACTTTTCATACGCCCAGCAGGCAATCCACATCGGAGTGGAGCAGTATCTTCTAAAGCCCATAACAAAGGCAAAGATGATTGAAGTGCTCAATGAGCTGCGGGAAAGACTGGAGATTGACAACGGTCAGAACAACTATCTTCAGCAGTTTCAGCAGGAGACGCAGGAGTACGAACAGTACTCAAGACGCCGCTTTTTTGAACAGCTTACTTCCGGCAGCCTGTCCGTGGCGGAAATATATAAAACTGCGGAGCAGCTTAATCTGGACATCAACGCTCAGAGCTACAACATCGTTGTTTTGTTCCTCAACAGCATAAGCCGCAGCGGGGAGAATCCGGACCGCTATACCGACGCTCTGGCGGCCCTGCAGGATAAACTGGTACGTTTATTTACGGTTTTCCCGGAATATATACTGTTCCGCTGGAGCATGACGACTTTTGTCATCATGGTAAAGGGAACTCCCGACCAGATTGACGCCCGTACGGCCAACTGTGTGGAAAATATCTGCCGACGCTGCGGCGAATATGAAGGCGAGGTCGACTGGCACGTTGCGACGGGGAGCCCTGTCAAGCGGCTGAGCGCCATTCCCGATTGCTTTGACGTGGCCAATCAGATCATTTCCTTCCGCCATATGTGGCCTAATGAGCACATTTTAACTGCCGACAGCCTTGAAAACTGGAAGCAGAACAGCTCCGCCAACGGAGGACTGAACACCATAAATCCGGAGCTTGTAAAAAACTTTCTGACAGACGGCACCTCTGACGAGGTCGATGTGTTTTTGGTGCAGCTGCTGGGCAGCAACGGCAGCGAGTCGCTTAAATCCATGATGTTCTGCCTGTACTTTTCGATGACTGTATATCTCAAAACCGTGGAATTCGTTGAAGCGCTCGGCTGCTGCTCCGATGAATTCCTGACGCCTGAAATCCGCACCCGTCTGAAGGACACCGACCCGCTCGTTGTAACAGGCAATGTTCGGCATATTCTGAAAATGGCCCTGGAGATCAGGGAACGCGAATCCAAAAAGCACTACCGCGATCTTCTGGCCCAGGCTCTGGACTTCATCGACACCCACTATTGCGAAAACAGTATATCTTTGAACAGAGTCGCCAAGGAGGTCAACATCAGTCCCTGCTACTTCAGCGCCGTGTTCAGTCAGGAGGTCGGCCAGACCTTCGTGGAATATCTGACCCAGAAACGTATGGAAACAGCCCGCCGGCTGCTGCAGCAGTCCGACCAGCGAAGCAGCGACATCGCCAACACAG
>Ga0074193_1001261_pt1 | contig 32531 bp, 25 predicted proteins | sample EPASupsiteHSE605_FD_64523 | JGI IMG/M metagenome (GOLD analysis project Ga0074193, IMG submission 64523) | Bioremediated contaminated groundwater from EPA Superfund site, New Mexico - Sample HSE6-05 | ecosystem: Environmental > Aquatic > Deep subsurface > Groundwater > Contaminated ... | reverse complement strand
AATGGTCGTATTTCCGTTCCAGCATTGAACAATTCCAATGTTGAGTTCATTGCACAAGCCGTTGTCAATGTCTTTGCTCGTCGCCCATGAGTAAACAATAGTTAGTGCTACTTTTGCTCAATGTTTTCTTAGTTTAAGATTTCGTTTCAAAAAGTATTTGGATTTTGAGAAATTTATTTGGGTCGATCAGAGAATCAGTTATAGATTCATGTGCAAAGAGATAGACGAACAGTATGACAAAGAGGATAATGGATCAAGGCCTATTCCGCGCGATTTACCAGATTCCACAACCAGGCACCCTATTCCTCAAGATGTTCTTAAGCCTCCTGTTCATCATACTAATTTGACAGTTCAATCGATTCCTGATCCGACTAAGCCGGAAAGTATTGGTGGCCACGAATTATGCGATAAAATTCTCTCAGATCTTAGTAGTTCTGAAGAGACAAATCCAGACATTTAATAAATTATTATAAAATTATTTAGGGAATGTAATGAATACGGCCGGATGGATCAAATTTGAGAAAATCTTTGCTATCAAGTTTTTTCAGGCAATTAATGTATATTTCATCATCGAGTTTGAATTTGATAATTGATTCTACTTGGCTTTTTAGAATTCCTTTGTCCAGAGTGCGCTCCGATTTCAAAACTCTCATAATATTTGCTTCAATTTGTGATTCTCTATTAAACATATTGGGACTACCCTTTTTAGGATCAATTCGACTGGGAATTTCAGTGATATGTAATGAACCACCTTCAATACAAGCGGATTTGTTTATAGACAAAGAGTTCCCACTACTAATGAGGCGTCCATATCTTTTTCGAGTGAGTGAATTTATAATCGACTCAACATCTGATTTTTTAATCTGTGTTGTTTCACTTATTGATTCAATAGTTAGTAAATCTTCACTATTAAAACACAGGAGTACCGTTGCATATAATCCATTACAATTAACTTGATTGATATTGTCAACACCATCTAAAGACATATCGACATTGGTTAATTGATAACACCATTTCAAATTCTTTGATTTTTGTTCAGCTATAAAAAACTGAGAAAACAATTTGAGATATTTTGACACCGAAGAAGGTGGTACAATATAGTCTTCATTGATATCTGGCCATACTTCAATAGAGAATGTAGCAACTCGGAAAAACTCTGGTATTTTTTTCGAACTTCGGAACTTTTTAATCATCCTATTTGAAGATTCAACATCAGAAACAATTGTTTCCATGGGTTTGGTATAGTCAGGTCCACAAAGTTTTTTTAATTCTTTGATGAATAGTGAATCACATCTTAAAACCTCTTGTTTGAGCATCAGTGATCGGCGAGCAAGTAATTGTGTATGAAAACTTTGGAAAATATCTTTAAACCTTAGCATTCGGAAAATGGAAACATATTGTGGTATCTTTGAATCATCATTTGATAAGAAAGACTGATTAATGGCTTGTGCTAATAAGCGCTCTGATAATGTGTCTTTGGCTTGAAATCCGGATTCAAATGCAGACCATAATATCTTCCCACTTGATGGACCAAAAGATATTTCAACTATTCTCGAAAGAACTTCAAAAAGAAACATAATTTGATTCATTGGATCTTCGTTTGAAAAACAAGATGTTACAGAATCTTTGATTATTGTTCCAAAGAACTGAGTGAGGCTATCGATAACATCAGTTGCTCTCGATAGTTTAGCACATATTGATAAACTCTTAACATCCCCACTTTGAAATAGTGATGGTAATCCTACAAATATTTTTGTCGAGAGTTTTGAAGTAAAAACATTATAATTAACTTCGAAAATCAGCTTTTTGAGAAAATTAGCAGAAAACAAAGTATTTCCAATTTTTTCTTCGCTCTCTGATATTCTTTGAATGAATAAAAGATACTCATTTAAATCATCAATGGAAGTTTTTTCAATTCTCACCTGGTGATGATTAATTACAGATGATATAAGCCTCGAAGAAAAGAAAGTGTCGAAAAGATCTGCCTCAATAAGAAATTGAAGTGGATCTCGCAAATGAGCGGCATTTTCGCTTTCATGAGATGCAATGTATTCATTTATCACCAAATTGGTAATATGGTCCAAAGATGGTTCATTTTTTAAAAATGAATCTTTCAGAAATCTCTTAAAAATCTCTTTTATTGGGGTTATTCCCACTTCATTCTTAAATAATGGTGCAAATGATAAAGATATAAGACTTTTTTTTCTTGTTAACTCTTGATAAAATAATCTAAGCTGATCTACATTATTAAAAACGGAAACAATACTTGGAATATCATTGCAAAACTCGGAAATTTTATACTCTAACATTTCCTGTGCAGATCTCCAATCCTTTGAATAGGATATAGCCAAAGATATTCGATACATATGAGACGTAGAGAATTCAATATTGTTTTGTCCAAGGCATTGAATAATTGCAGCTTCAATTTCATCCTTGAGATCACAAAAAGATGGAGATGTCGGAATCGAAAAAGGTAATGTTAAAATTGCTGGAGGTTTATGATATTTTACGACAAATCCTTGAAGAATACTAACGCTTATTGAGCTTTTTTCTCCCTGGCCAATAGTTTTTAAAGATCTGGTTTTCATGAAAAAGTGGCAAACTCATTCATGTTACAGATTGTTCTCCTCTGGTAATGGTTGCCAATCAATGAAATCGATGATTGAGTTCTTATTACCATCATTATTTAAATTGCCGGCTTTCGAAGCCTTCAATGAGTTTTGAAATTTCTCCTCAAACAAAGCATACCAACGATTCTTAATACTATTATAGCTCCTGTTAGAGAAATATTTTTTAATCAATGACCATTTTTTTCCAATTATTGTCACCATATCACATAACCTCTGATCCTCATCTTGTGTCCATTCTGTTCTATTTATTGAAGGCTCAAGATAATTGCGCCACCTCTCTCTGCATTGTCTTGGAGTCCTTTCTTGCATATAGCATGAAATTGTTTTCCATGAATTTGTTGAAAATTTTTGAACTAAAAAAACCAGCAAAAGATCCTCATTTTTCGTGAAACCTTTGCGATACCTTGGTTTTTCATTGTTTTCATCAGAAACATTGCTCGCCATTGAGACAAACTACTATGAATTGATTATCTCACAAATTTCAACGTTTATTTACCAAATATAAATCTTTTTATTAAATGAATATAAAAAATCAGAAAAATTGAATACAACCATTTTTTTCTAGAATTTTGTGAACCCTCTATTGTAAATTGTTAATATTACTTTTATGGGACATAACTGGAATATAAGATAAAATTATGAAAATTGTGAGAAACTGTGATGAAAAAAAATATTTCAAATGATGGAAATCTCTGGTTATGTATGGTTTCAATACATAATACAGATTCTCATCGATAAGTAAAGTTAATATAACAATCATCGATACAACTATGCAGAAGACTGTTCTCATTTTGTTTTGTGGTAAATAGTTAATAAACAAGAAAAACACTTTGATAGTAATAATAAGAATCAATAGTAAATCCGGCAAATACTTAACTGGAAACACATTTTCAAAAATTTCAAATTCTTTATAGTCGATTAGGCTCAAAGTAAATATAAAAATAGTAACTATGAATATTTCAATAGATTTCAATGGACTGAAATGAGATGAAAGCCTCTTTGTCGAATCAATAATAAACAACAAAACATATATAAAAACAAAAAAAAAGAACTTAGAAAGCATTTCTTCGATCATAAAAATCGTTTCTGATACAGGCAAAACAAAATGAATGGGATTTATGCTTAATATCGAAAAAAATGATAGTGAACAAATCATTTGGTAAGAAGTTGAATTAAACTGATGGTTGCTTGATTTAATGAACATAATAAAGGAGTATATGACAAAAATTCCAACAACAAACTTAATTAAATTTAAATTCTTATGAGTGAAGCCATATGTACTCTGATGATATATGCTAATATTATCAATTAATTCATTGCTTTCACACACGGACACATTATACTCTATAGAACAAATTGGATTGTTGGCATTTGAGATCAAAGATTGTGGATAACTATCAATTGATCCCTCAGGTAAAAACTCAAAACTATAAACATTATTCTCTATATTCATCATAGCAGTTGAAAATCCACATAATGTATATTTATAGTCCACTTTAATTGAAATTGATATATTTTTACCTGTCCCAACTTCGTATCGATTGACAATTGCAAAAATTCCTAAAAGAGGTTCAGCTTGGCGATGATTTGAACAAGAATAAGATACAAAATTACAATTTTTCGTCGAAATATCGGACATTTTTATTATCTGTTCTTTAGATTTCCCATTATAATATTCATCATGGTTCATTGATCTATAAGATACCCAAAAAGCCAAAAAATATATTAAAACAACGGCAAGAAAATCAGAATAACTATATAAATCTGCCTTGATCATTGGAAAAGACGAATTTTCACCAATTAAGTAACAAGAATGCTTTCTCATATATGTATCTGGAAATCTTTCTAAAATAATATTTCTTTTTTATCATTCGATTTAGCATTTTTTATTATGGAGAACAATTCTTTTGAAATAGGGGATATGATATTTGATCACGATTCGAACAATTCTTATAATGGAATCGAAAAGTATCTTGTAAGAGGAAAAGATAAACAATTTTATACGGCATACCAATTCGATAAAGTTAAATATGAGAATTATCCATTTCTTCACGAACTAAAAGGATGTGTTGAAATACAAGGCTCTATTTTGCATCCAAATATTCAAAAATTTCATGATTTGATTGATCATAATGGACAGATTTTTGTTTTATTTGACCATGAGTTGCTTAGTTTCCTAAGTTTGTTTGAAAATTGCAATAAAATTAATGAGGAAAGGTGTCGGCATATTCTTTTGCATTTAATGAAAGGAATCGACCATCTTCATTCAAACATGATAATTCATAACGATATATCACCATATTCATTGTATATATCCTCTAGCCAAGAAATAGTAATTAAGAATTTCATGAAATCCAGAAAATATGAATCCCAAAGTGGAATGAGCAACTCAAAAGGTGTACTCAACTTTCGGGCTCCTGAATTGATAGTTGGAGGTGCCAAAGATCCTTTCAAAGTTGACATTTGGGCATGTGGAATCCTACTATTAATGTGTTTAAAATATGAAAATCCAATAAAAGGCACAACAGAAGAAGATATTTCGCACAGTATCTTAAGTTTTGAATACAAGAAAGAGCCATATATTTCCGATGAATTTGATAATTTATTAAAGAAAATGCTTCAAAAGGATCCTAATCGCAGGGCAACATCAAAAGAAATCCTTGAAGATCCTTGGTTAATTAAGAAACCAGATTCAATTGTTTGGTTATTCGATAAAGGCGCCACCGCTCAAAAGCTTCGAGTTGAAACTAAAATGTCTTTGAGTCGAGCTAAAGAGATGCTTTTGCCCTTTATGACGCAATATGGGTTCAAAATAACTTATAGGAATCAGAATAAAGTAATGAGCTTTCAAATACGCCAACCTCATAATTTGCTATTTAATATTAAAATTGACGAAAGATCAAATGGATTTGTCGATTATATTATTACCAAGCTTTCTTCTGATGATAATGATTTCTTTGATAAGATTATTAACGAAATAATCGATTTATTTCAACAAAGCTCCAATATATAATCAATTTGGATCTTGATCACAAATTTTAATTTTTTTATCATTATTTGAGTTATTGAACTATTATACTCAAGATATGATAAAATTTTGAAATGTTCTAATAAAAAAATTCATTATATTAATATACAATTTATTTCACAATATCTTCTGAGTATATTGTTCCGATTAATTTCGCGATCAGTGTTTCTCTTGAAAGAAGGGTTTGTTTGAGTTCATCACATCCTTCGGGAGAAATTTGCTGAGAAATTGTAATGTAAGGGTTCTCTTCAGTTAGCTTTAGATCAATAGTTTGAAGAAAATGCCGATATGCTGCAACAGCGGATGAAATATCACACCTGATCAATGAGTTTCTGATGGCAAAAATCCATTTAGATAATCTTTCTTGAATATTCTTAGGAAGATCGGAATTAACTTTTCGAACAAAAGTAGTAAACCGAATTCGCAAAAACTTAACAAGTTGTAATAGTGGATCAGATAATTTGGAAATTTCTCTATCAAATGTTTCAAGATAAGGAAGGATGAGTATACTTATTGAGAGTTCTGGGAAATCAGAGCAAAAACGAATGAAGGTCATATTAGTAATTGATCTTTCACCCCGATATGTTTTATCAAGATTGAATCTTTCCCAAAGCCTTTTAAGATCATCAAATGATATAGAAGGATTAACAATGATGAAAAATTGCTTAAATAATGTGTCAGTCATGTCCATGCACTGATCCCATCCGATTAGTGAAAGTAGACCAGAAACTTGCCTGTGAAACTGGACATGAGTTTTCCTAAAAAAGGTGATCATTTTCATCCCGAATCCCCAAAAAGTAATCAAATCCGGATGAATTCTATATGGTGTTTCATTTCGAATTTCATCAATATTCAAATCACTTTCTGGAAGGTGAGCAAAAAATGATCTAAATATCTTCTTTGCTATATCTGTATGAATCAAAAACTGAGGAGTAACAGGGAAAATATCAGGATCGTTAATTGATTCATTGACAGAAGGGTATATCATTTCAAGACAAAGACTAAAGAGCATTTGAAAGAACTTCAGATCAACTATATTAAGCTCTTGGAGCATAAACTGAAGGTACATATTAACTGCTTGGGAATCAAGTTTAAAAAACTGAGATGATTGAATTATATCAAAAAATATTCGATTTGCAATTGACTCGATCCCACTTTCCCTAATAAGCTTTTGCTTAGCCAAAGAAATTGCCCCCATTGAAAAATCTGATAATTGTTCAACACCAGCTAGAGAACTAAAGAAGTTCACAATGTGCCTCAATACCCAAAAATATGGTTTTGATTGTGTTCTCCGATCATTCGAAATCATATCTAAAACAGATTCAGGAGAATGTTCTAATGATGTACCAATTGGAAGTGGCAATAATCGAAAAACGCAATTAACAATGGATTCTTGTTCAATTTCATATCCATGGTTAACAGCGTAATCCGATGGCATTGGAATAGATGATGATGGTAAAACCGTAGGTTCTTGATAATCTGTAGATAAATCCAATGATTTTTCTGCCTTTGGTAGGATTGGAGTACTTTCTAATTCAATAACTGGAGGCATAGGTGGAGGTGGTGTTTCAATGATTGGAATTGGTATTTTATTAGCTGTCGATGGGGGAGGATTAACAATAATGTTTAAGGAAGAATTTCTCTCGATTGGATTAACTTGGGGTTTTTGGTCAATTATTGTATCTAAACTTGGAGGGTGAAGATCTCTAAAATCAATTGTTTTCATGTTATTTCTGGTTTTCTTCTTACCCAAAGCAGGCTTCTGTGGGGTGTCGTTAGCTTGTGTAACCATAGTATCTGTTAAAACACCAAAATCAGTATATTTTGGCTGCTTCTTAAGGTTCTCAACTTCTTCATGAAGGGTTTCAATATTGTCATGAAGAATCTTCATGTCTTCCATTGCTTGGTAATACATAGGTCTGTACCCAGCTCCATCTTGCTCATACTTGGATATTATTGATTCATGTGATTTAATTTGTTTCTGGAGACTCTCAATAAGTTCTTTTTGAGAACTATCATTTAATTGAAGTTGGCCTCTTTGTTCTTCTGATCTTTGAAGCCTCAAAAGCAGTGTGCTTTGCTCATTTTTATTCATTTCGGCATTAAACTCCATATTATCAATTTTCTCGTTCAAATCCTGAATATCTATTCTAAGTGCTTCATTTGACTCTGTTAATTCAACAATCTGGTCTTGCAAAGAAAAAATTATCTCTTCTTTTTCTGCATTGTGGCAAATTGATTGTTCTAATTCCTTTTTGGCATTTTCTTCGTTACTTTTGGCTTCTTGTATCATTTTAACATAATTCTGTGATATCTGAGGAAATCTCTCGAGTCTCTCTTGAAAAAATTGTTTGATCTCAACCAGTAGAACAGCGTGTTCTTCAGAAAAAGACCTAAGTTGCACATTAAACTTATTCCAGATCAAAAAAGCACCTTGAAAATTTGAAGCCAGAGCAGACGACTGTCTCTCTGGTGGTACGGAATCATCTATGTCATCATTTGAGATAATACTGTGATATTCTCTGGATAGAGATTGGGCGTCTTTGGGTCCGGCATACTTCCTTTTTGTGGAAAGTAACTCATCAATGGATGGAAGAGGCTGTTCAATCACAGCAGGTGTACATGTAGAAGGCCGACAAAATGTCAAAGACTCTATATTGTTGATTCCTTGGGCACTTCTTGAAGTTGAAAGTTGATTATTTTGTATATTTCTTTTTGTTTGATCAAATCTCACATTCGGCGTCATTTTCTTGGGCCTTTGGGATTGTGATGTTTTAGAAGAGCGACTGCTTTTTTTGGAATCAAGGATATTAACGTCTTGGGCAGGTTTCAAATTAGGCATTGGTCTAGTTGAGGAAACAAACGACGTATTTGATGGAATAAGCCCAGATGATATAAGGCCATCAATAAGAGAGGGATTAGGTTCAGAGAGCCAGGCCAGCTCCTTTTTGCGGGTCGGTCCCTTCATTATTTGTGACAATTAGATTTTATACTGCGTTTAATTGAATGTGCACGAAATAACGTTTACTGCTGTTTTTCCTTTAAACTCTTCTTTCGATAAATGAGGTAGCCAGCAAGGGCAGCAAGTGCTCCTACCCCGATCGCCATATACAGTGTGTATCTAATTTTAGGTTTTGTGATTATTGACTCGTCGATTTCGAAGGATTCAATCTCACTATTCAATTCAAGTGCCCTGTTTCTGTGATATATAGCTTTTTCGATATTTTTTCCTGTGCCAATTCCGTATGCGTACATTTTCGAGATATTCAAATGGGGATATGCAAAGCCCTCTGCTTTTTCAATGCACTCTTTAAAGCAATTAAATGCTTTGAATGGGTCTTTTGAGTGATACTCAATACCAGATAATGGCGAGAGAATCTCACCAACACCATTAAGCCCTTCAATGATTCCATAGTTATAAGCTTCTTGGAAAAAATGCAATGCCTTATCCATGTCATTTTTCTGGAATGAAAGAAATGCTAAGCGAAGAATTGCTCCTGGGTAATGATACTCGATGGCAGCAATTTCTAAAAACCGCATGGATAACTCTGGATCTTGGCCATTAATACAATCATAAAGATATAATAACGCAGGAGGGAACTTAGTACTTGCTGATAAATTCATTAATGCATTTGCGTTTGTATACTGTTCTTGAATCTGGTCTTGAGGAACAGAATTATTGTTAATGGAATCAATGGTAAGCTTTCCTAACACATAGGCAGATTGGGGATCAATTATGTTGTCATTTCGCATTGGCCCAACCACAATAATTCCCCACTGGCTTTGTCTCACTTTTTCCATCGATATAACGAATGTTGATCCATTCTCAACGTAGGTATTCACTTTTTTAATGTCGTCAAATAGTTTTCCTGCTACTATTGGAGGGCTGTTAGGTAAAGAGCAAATAATGTATTGGTTGTCAATTATATCAGTTTTTAGCGTTTCGGAATGGAAATTATTTGGTAATAGTATATGAATGTCAATGTGATTTGAAAAATCAACAGCTTCCCAAAAATAGAGCTGGCTTATGAGTGGATCAATTTGGCTCATTGGTCCACTTTACAGTTTTATGGATGACAGCCTCAACTATAAAAAATTGCCGGAAATCGTTGATGAACGGTATATTTCATGCGTTACCCCTGTTTATTCATTAGCAAGTAATGAAGATACGAGTGAAATTGATAATTATTCCAAAAAATTCATAAATTCCGAAGATATTGTTGAAAAAATCGAAATAATCAAGGTAATAACCAATATTATTCAGTATAAAAATATATTTGTTTCTGAAGTAATTCTAAAATCTATTGTTGGTCTTTTGTGTTCTGATTCTGTTGAAGCATCCAACGCTTCATGCGATTTTTTTTGTGAATACTTGAGATTTATTCCCAACAATAATGCAAATTGTGTTGAAGAGACTATTCTTGCGTTCATTATTCAATATTTTAGAAGTGATAATGCAATGGACCTATTAATTGAGTATCTAAAAAGATTTCAGAAATCAAGACCAGTGTTTTTTAAGGCTGGAATTCTTAACTTAATACATGATATGATCAATGATCCTGAAGATATCACTGATTTGGATACAATTTGCAAAATATGTAGATCACTTCTCATTGATAGATTAGATTTGGATGAATATGTTTTGAAAATTGTTTTAATTTTCGATGAGATAATGCTATTATTTGATAATTCTTCAGACGAAGGATCGGTTTATATATCATCTTCTGTAGTAACATATTTATACTCTCATGATCGCTTTGTTCAGTCATTCTACAAAGATAGATATTTATTCAAGTTTTTATATTATCATTCAGAGAATCCAAAATATATCGAGAATGTTCTTCAAATGTGCTCTATTTTGGCCAGGTTCTCCGAAGAGTATTGTGATAGCCTTATATCCAATCATATTATTGAATTCCTGGATCACTACTTGATATCTGATGAGAGCAATAATTCAGGTTTGGCAACTTATGTTTTGGCAGAGTTATTATTCTATAAACCGGAACTTTGTCATGATTACCTTGTCCGAAATATTCCTTCAAGAGTTGTTAGTTTGTTTAATCAAGAATCCACTACTATTTTTTTCAAGAAAGCAGCATTGCGGCTATCAACTTTTTTGATATGTTATTCATCGTCATTAATATTTGATATATTTGAATCAATAGGCGTATACAATATTGTGTTTGAAAATGCTCCACTTTGCAATGAATATGATCTATTTTTTGTTTTGAGAGCAATTCTTAGGGCATATCAAGAAGGATACACTGTTCAAAAAACCATATCTGATGGAGACAAAAATTTGAACTCCGATCTTATTAACTGGATTGAGGGCATCAGCCCGAAATCTAACTCAAAAATGGAATTGCTCATTAACTCATTACTTTCTCTTCTCAAAAATTAACACCCTCTATTAATCTGAATATTTGTGATCATTCTTCTATTTTTCTATTCAATTTACCTTAACTCTCAATTTTCAATACTAAAGATTTAGTTTATGCAGAGGGAGAAAACACACAACATATTTCCAATTGATACAACTTTTATTGGACGAACATCACTTGATAAATTAACCAAAAATTCATACCATAAAATATCTAATTTGGGGAGAGGAGCTTTTGGCGAAGTTTACAGTGCATTAGATTGTCGTGGATCAATTGTGGCCGTAAAACGAACAAAAATAAATCCAAAGATTATGAATAGGGAACTAGATATTCTTAGCAATATTGACTGCCCGTACTGTTTATCTTTAAAGAATTTTTACTTTGAGTGTGATCTTACTACCAAAGATACATATTTGTATATTATTACAGAGATGATGCCTCTCTCTCTTTTGAAGCATATCGACGAACTTAGAGTTTTTAGAACTCCAATGTGCCCCAATAATGTCAAATTGGTAACATATCAAATATTTCAAGGACTTAAATATATTCATTCTCGTGGAATTGCTCACAGAGATATCAAACCCGCAAATATTTTAATAAATCCATATAACAATCAGGTGAAGATTTGTGATTTTGGATCCGCTAAATATATGGAGAATGATATGAACTCTACACCTGAAATAGGATCTAGATATTATAGAGCACCTGAAGTATTGCTTGGATATCGACACTATAACACAAAAATTGACATATGGAGTGCAGGATGTGTGATCGCTGAAGTTTTATTAGAAGGAATGCCCATGTTCCAAGGTGATTCGAATGAAGACCAACTGGTTCAGATTATGAAGATTATTGGATCGCCCTCACAAGAAGAAAATAATATGTTTGGCCCTGAAGTTACTTTCCCTAATGTTGAAAAAATAGCAACTCTTGAGCAAGCTCTTCCCCTACATGTGGATCCAAAATTAATAGAAATTTTATCACAGGTTTTTGTTTATAATCCAGATCAAAGGCCAAGTGCTGAAGAAATCCTTAATCATTCATATTTTGATGATGTGAGAAATTATAGGTGACATTTCGTGAAATAGTTTATTACAAGCTGTTGAATTCCTTCCAAATCATCGAGAGATAGTAATTCATTTATTTTCGGGAGTCCCTCCACATGTAAACCCAAAAGTATCGAAGAAAACGGAAAATCAAAAATGAGATCTGGTATTGATGATCTGAGCTGTGTTTGTTCTTCATCCGATGCCATATTTCTTCTTATACCATTTTTTTCCCCTACATCAATAGTTTTTTGTTCAAGAAAATGAGAGAGTTGGCAAGGTACACTTTGTTGGGTACAAATTATCATAGTTTTTTTATTCGTAGAAGATAACCATGCGTCTCTGTTCAAACAATCACAACCAAAAACATGTCCTATCCCAATTGCAAATATCATCTTACCTAAGGATTTTTTGGACATCAGCTTCTCTACAACTGTTCTAATAAAAATAGAGTGATATGAATCAATATTTTCATTTTGTCCAAATAGAAATGAGATAGCAGAATTATGTGTTTGTTTTTCCAGAGTATCTATGAAAGAATTCAATAATATATTCGATATAATGGAGTTTGTAGATACATGATTAACAAATCGTCCATTTTTATCTCCAAATATTGTAGGTTGATTAGAATCGACAAACCAGAGCTCATAATCTACAATAGAATCAATACTATAATTCAAATTTTCCAATAAAATCCGGAAAACATCTTCAATTTCAAGTTTTGGTCCATTATAAAGAAAAACATTATGATCATTGATCAAAACACTTTTCCTAGTTCCATTCTCATTCAAAACGATAACCCCAGCAATCCTAACTTCCCTATTGGACATTTGCTGGTAATCAGTTTGTGTTGGGTATGCGCTTTTCTTACATTTCATACCATAATTTGGAATTTTCAAGTTTGGAAAATCTATTTTAGAATAAGCCAAACGCAAATCTTCACCTCCTGTTAAATTAAAAATGACCATTCCAATATTCTTTCTATTGATAAAAAATCGCTGCGGAATCACTTTCCACTCTTCGTTTTCTTTAAGTTCAACATATCCAGATTGCTCTAAAACCTGAAAACACCTAAATAAAAAATGATGAGGAGTTGGAGTATCGAAAATCACTTCCATATCTAATTTTTATTATCTAGAGCAAAACTCGAAAATGATTATAAAGGTTGGTTAATTAATGTTTTTGTTCCATAAAACCTTATTTGATGCTATTAGCGAAAAGGACTATTTCGCCTATTTTGTTTTTGTTACATTTGTTATTTTATCAATTTACGTTGTTATTAGGTTTTTCAAGCAGGTTTTTTGCCGAATTTTGAAGTATAGCAAGTATCCCCGTAGATTTGCGTTTTTCCTGTCCCAATCGATACTTTTATTGTACAACACAATAAATTTATTGATAAAAAGACCTAAAGGTGTCTTTGGATTGGGGAGCCCATTATCATTTTTCCATAATTTTTTGTTCCCTCAGTGTTTTTTACAGCTTATTTGTCTATTATTGTTCAGATCAATGAAGGAATACTCAGAAAATATGAATTGTTCTTATATTTTCAAAAACTTCCCAGTGCTTTTTATTCCTATTATTGGGATTTCCGCTTTATTAATAGGATCAGTAGGAACAATTATTGTTTTTAACTTCTCAATAGATATGTATCACTCATATTTCACTGTTTATTCTATCTTCAATGACATTTTTGTAGTTTTGTTTATTGTTATACCTTCTATTCGTCTTTTAAAGCAAACAATGAGGGTCGATGCATTAAAACTTATGAGAAAGAAATGCCTTGTAACTATCATCACAAATTACTTCTTTATTTTTCTGATTGTCTTAAGGTGTTCATTGGTTTTTGTTTACTCATTACCCACAAGTTTTGTTGATAAAGGGACAAATCTTCAATATAGGATAGTTGTTTTTATTAGTGTTTCATATTTTGTATTTCAGTTTATTCTATTTGCAGTTTATCACATTTATTTTCTGATTCAACAAAGCTTCCTTGATTCAATTCTTTTAATGGTTGAGGTTACAGAAACAAAAAGTGAACAACCATCTGTGTATCTACAAGCAACAAATGAGTTTTAACATTTATTCATGAGTATCTAATGACCAAATACGGCACCATGTTGGTCTGCCATGTGGACAATTCCATGGGAAATCACTTGATGCCATATCTCTAAGAAGATTAGTCATATCTTTTTTTGACATTGTATCTCCTACCATAACTGATGATCTGCATGCCTTGTAAGCAAGTTCTTTTCTTGCAGTTGGTGTTATTGGAGAAGCATATGGATTATCACATAGAATACTAATTAGATCAATAAGATCTATAGCACCAGAAGCAACAGAGTGACCAGAAGGAATTCCAGATATTATGATATTGTTACCTTCGATCACAAATCTATAACCAAATTTCTTACACTGTTCTTTGAATAACTCTGCATTATGAATATCTTCAGGCGATGCACTAATTATTATTGGTTCTATTAATTTTTGTACTAAAACTTCTTTAGTGTTTCTTAATTTCTCAAAATTTAATGCTTCACATGCAGCATGTTGATCAATTGCATAAAGATCACATCCAAGACGAGTAATGATGAAAGCCTGGTTCCATTGCCCAATTATTTCCATTTCTGAAAAGGTTTTTGTATCAATTGAAGCAAATGATTTCCCATTATTTCGAAGATATGCGTGATATTTTGAATACTTATTCGCAATATCATCATATGTTAAATTTATGGTTTCAATAGTTGGATTAAGTTTTCTTGGTTTTAAAGATTTTGATGATTCAGATGACAAAAAAACTGCTTTCTCTTCAACATCCATATTGGGAGAAGTAGAAGATTCTTTCCAGGCTTTATTAAGAGACTCAGCAATCATTCTGGAAAGAAGGGGAGCATTGATAAAATTAACTCCAATAATTGGAGAGTTGGCATAAAAATCAAAAGCACTTCGATCTGAGTATATCATTAGAACCAAACACAATGTTTTGGGACCAACACAGAGGCGGTACTCGTTTTTGATGCTTCTATTAAGAGATGTGTTAATAAATGGTCGGTTATTAACTGATGAGTAAATCTTATGTTCAGAACCCTGATAATGATTGGAAAAAAAATATGAAGCATATGCAGATTCACTCCATTTTGATAACTCAATTGACCCTGTCTCGAAAAACTGAAAGTATGTCGTTCCAAGTATACTTCGAAGCCTTAAATCGATTTTAAGATTGTTAATTGACAACACACGCTTTCCATCTATTTCAACACTCATCGTTACCCCTGATAATAGGGCAAAAGAGTTGCAAACAGTATTTATCTCATTTATTTGCTGTTTTCTGTGTTCCAAAGCATATAATCTTCGAACAGGATAGTTATAATATAGATTATCAACGAAAACAGTGGTTCCTTTTGGGCGACTCGTCTTTTCAATAATTCTTTCTCGATTCACAAAATACATTTTGTGGCACTCTTGGCCATCATTTGTTATTATAGTCAAATTTGATAATAATGAAATGGCTTCAAGGGCTCTTCCTCTTCCTCCACTTTTATCTTTTCCAAATTCTTTTGACGTTACTCCTTCCCCACACAACATTTTCAATCCAGAATATTCAATTCCGTTTCCATTATCACTAATTGATATTTGATCCATTCCAAACCCTTTGAGGATGATATTAATCGATGTACATCCTCCATCAATGGAATTTTCAATCAACTCTCTCAAACAATGAGCAACAGAACTTATTGTCTCTGTTGCCCTAACCATCCCAGAGTCATTGGATGATAGTTTTCTCATTTATCTATTAAATGAATTTCATTCTCTCTTTTAACCTCTGAACAATTATTCAGATTTTAAAATGAGGAAAAGAGTTCGACCAATATCTGATGTTTTTCAGTCACCAGATCTTGATAACGATGATAATGATACTCAGATTGAGATTAAAACACCGGAATTTATACAAAAAAACCATAGGGGCTCATTCCAGGTTGTATCCGACCCATCAAAATTTACTCATAAGCAATCGGCGGAAAATATAGATTTATCGCTATTTAATGATGAACCTAAGGATGGAAGCACAGAATACCTTGATCCCATTAAAAAAAATGGGTGGATTAAATTCAGTTTGAATGTTGACCGGCAAATCCCTATTTGTAAGGACTATATGGAAACAGGCTATTGTACTTTTGGGAGTACATGCAAATTTTTACACACACGAGATAAAATGATTCCAACTGATAGATTAGAAAGGCAATTTGCTAAAGAAAAATTTGAAAAATCCATGATTTCCACTCAATCAACTACTGATGAGGATTTGAAAATATGCAAAATATGTAGAAAGAATTTCCAAAACCCTGTAAAGATGAGATGCAATCATTTACTCTGTGGAGAATGTGCCTTTCAGCGATATATAAACGACAAAACATGCCCTGTATGTGGAAAAGATACTGAAGGTGTGTTTAATAGAGTGAAAAATAATGATATGGCATGAAAGAACTATTCAGATTTGTTTTTGGGATTAATTAACTCAATTTTGGTTACTATTTTTGATCAAGTTTTTGAGATGGAAAATATCCGTCAATGTGACTTGTTCAAATGCCATTGTGACATGTTAAATTCAATTATTGTATGCTTTATTGACCATAAAAAGTTCTTATTCAAAATTGATTAAGCTTAAAATGTCAATTCATTTGATGGAAGTTGAGCTTTTTGGTGGTTCACACAGTGAGATTCAAGAAAACAAAAAGCATAGGAACGAAAGGAGGATATTCACAGAAGATGAGGATACAAAACTATCAAGTTTAGTCTCTGTTTTTGGAATTAACAAATGGCCCTATATCGCTCGTTTAATGGATAACAGAACTGCCAGACAATGCAGAGAACGCTATAACAATTACCTATCCCCCCAGATTAGTAATGCAGTATGGACTAATGAAGAAGATTTATTGTTGATCGAACTTTATAAAGAGTATGGAACTTGTTGGGCAAAAATGGTGAAGCATTTTAATAGGAGAAGTGGGAACAATATCAAGAATAGATGGAACACATATCTGAAAAATGAATATATGAAAGAAAATAATATCGATAGTCTTTTCAATTCAGTACCTGTGTTTAGTGATAATTCAGGAGAGCAAAAAATGATGTCATTTGATCAACAATGTGATTATAATATGTGGTTTTTCATTGAGTAAAACATTTTTACATTTTGAATAATTTATTTTCCAAAATATTTACAACATTCAATGAAAAAAATTATTTACGCTATAAAATAATTTACTCTAGAAAAGTCCATGATTGATCTAAAACTGATGTTTGATCGAACATATAATAGCTATCGATTACTGAACATCCCTCAGAACTCACATTGGAAGTTGATGGTATCATTATTGGTGAAGATATCTGAACTCTTGGCTTCAAATGAGTATACCATCTGTTTTTAATGTTATTATCACTGCGATTCTTAAACAAACGAGCTATCTCTGCCCATCTTGGCCCGATTTCTTGGTACTTCTCTATCAAAAACTGATCATCTTGAGGTGTCCATGGGGCATTAAGGATCTGTGGCGATAAATATGTCTTATAACGTTCACGGCACTGACGAGTACTACGGCCCTCCATGGCACGTGCAATAATTGACCAATTGTTCATCCCAAAAAGTGAAACAAGCATAGAAAGCTTGGCATCTTCTTCTTCAGTAAAGATCCTGCGCTCATTCTTCTGTTTACCAACTTTAGTATTCGCTTCTTCGTTTAATCCACACATGAGGAAACTCATTGAAAAAATGATGTTGTGACATGTTCTTTTCTTCTCAAATATAGTCCAAATTTTATCAACCCACTAAAACTCATTCAAATATAAAACACAGCATGTCACTGATGCCAAAATGACATGATTTTCATGCCACTTGTACAGAAATATATAATTAATTCAATTCTTAGGTAAAATAAACTATCTTTCTGATAATTGTTATCAAAATATTGTGGAAATGACAAATGATAAATCTATTCCAAATTGTTTGTCTTTGTTTTGATCAATCAAAGTTAAAAGTCGAGGAGAAATCAGTGATTTATCCCTATATCTCATTAAAATTTCATTCAATAAATAAATAGAGTCCATTCTAGTCTCATTATAGTCTAAATACTTATCAATTATTCTTGATGTTTTGTATGGATCAACTGAATACCCATTATTTGTTGCAACAATCAATTGCGAAATCAATAATGAAGCAATTTTAATATCATGAATTCTTTCTAATACATCTATAATATTGTCTGTTCCATATATCTCAACGAATTCTGACAGCGACATTGTCTTTTCTAAGAAAAGGATTATGTATTGGGCAATCGAAGTATCTGATACTTCTAAAATTTCCTGAATAAAACGAAATGCCATTCTTTTTGACTTTAACTCATGAAAGTTCTCTTTTGCACTCCCAAATAACAACCTCAGTAGAACAAGCTTATTTTCAGTAGAATTATTAAATGATAGAAAAGTAGGGAAGTGGTTTTCCATGAACCAATTACCTAAGTGATTAGATTCGATAAATCTTAGAATGATGTTCCCAAGAAGGTGCCTATCTGATGATATTCCCCATGATTCTATCAAAGAAACAATAAAACTAAAATCATTTCGAAAGTCACAGGAAATATTTGGCAGCATTTGTATTAATGTTAGTAGCTTTAGTGTTTGAAAGTGCAAAAATGGGCATTTCAGTAAACAATTCTGAGATATCATCTTGAGATGGAAACTACACAATCTAATTTGCTTTTTGTAGCTTGTAAATAAATCAATAATTCCTCCTACAGAATAATTGCTTATAAGTCTCTCAGAGCATGCAAACATCCCAAAATATGTCGAACAAACTCTTTCAAATATCGATTCAGAAAAATTGGATATTGATCTTTGGACATAAAGCCTAAAACCACACAGTAGAGGTAATAGTAATTTTTTTTCGCATTCCATCAATCGAGTTATGATGTAATGGAGCAAACCATCATTGAATGCGGATCCATAGACTAAGCACAATGTTACAAGATCAGATTTTGTGTACTTTAAAAGTCTATCAATTTCTTTTCGATGCATATGATAGTGGCCATTGAAAATCAAACTGAAAAGGAGTAGTAGTGCGCTGTCAAATAAAACGTCATCTTCCAAAGAATTTAGGCATAATTCAACACAGCCCAAAGATATTGCGGATAGCGCTAAGTCGAATTGTGAGCAAATAACCCTGAGAATATTCAATATACAAAGTTGAAGAGAAGATGATGCGCATTTCAAGGTTAAAACTTTTGGGAGAAGATAATGGCAAGCATCGAGTGATTCAAAACATATATCAGACAAAAGTTCAAGGTTCTCTTTGGATAACACATCATATATTATGTCAATATTGCTATTTGTTATGCAAGAAATTTCAAGTTTTTCAAATGAAACTCTCTTTAGACGAAATGATGAGTGAACATAATCTATTGAAGGGCGAGAATAAGGATCTGGCAATATACATGAGTCGATCAGTTTTCTTGTCCTAAAATCAATAGTTGCTGGTAAAGCTGATGATTGAAAAGATAAATCTGGAACTTGTTTGGTTATTGCTTCTACTATAACTACTCCAAATGAATAAACATCGGCTCGCAAAGTAATAATTTTGGGACCATTTTGGTTAGAAATTTCTGGGGCTGACCATCCTGGAGTGCCGATTGGGTATTCAGGGTCGTCACTCAATGTTATTGAACTCCCTAAATCACAAAGTTTAATAAACCCAGAAGGAGATACAATAATATTTGTTGATTTTATATCTCCATGTATGGTACTATGCTTATGAAAATGAAAAATAACTTCAGATAATTGAGTTGCAATATTGTTCAGCAATTTCAATTTAATCCCATTTGAGTGATCCCTAATTAATGAATACAAACTCACTCCTTCGAAATATTCCATAATAATACAATAAGGCGGATATAAATTGACCCCATAAAACTTTAATAAGTTTTTATGGGAAGAAATCCTTGAATAAGCACTTATTTCATTGTAAAACTGAACAAAATGATCATTATTATTATGTGCAGAATGAAAGAATTTTATGACAACAGGATGATTATTTGCCAAATATTTCCCAGTAAAAATGTATGAATAAGTTCCATGCTCGATTTTGGGCCCGAAGTCAATACTATCAAGCGATATTGAGGCATCTTTAAAAAAATTCAGAATTGATCGATCCCAGCTCTCATTGTAAGCGAAAGAAGAAATAATTTCTTTGATTTTGGAAATAACATCATCTATTTTATGTTTTTGCTGAGAAAAACAAGTAGATGAAGATAAAACCATTATCATATTGGAAAAATCATTGAATTCGCAATAAATCCATCTATTGGGATCAATGTCAAATATTACATAAATACCTGGATATATAGCAATTGCAGATTCTCGAATTTCAAGCAAAATCCTTTCCAATTCTGTCCTAATCCAATCTAAAGGGTAATTAAAAACACTTTCTACCCAATTCTTATCACTATACAGCAGAAATTTATCTTTCGCATCAATTATACAATTACGAATTTTGGATATATATATATCTTGATCAGGATTTTTAATCATTTGCAATCTCTCTTGAAAAAATAAGAAACAATTCAAGCAATCAGTAAATAGATCAAATTTATATAAATGAAACAATAAAGAACTCCGGATTTCGAAAAAATTGTAAATTATTTCTTCCATTTCTTTGTTCTGCATGATATACGATAATTTTTATTTCAAATTATTTTTCTGGTGATACTCCTGGTGGTACTCAGCTACTGATATTCTATCTCGTTTAAGCTTGGCGGCGGCTGAATTGAAAACACTTGTGGCTTCATCTTCTGATATTCCAAAAGCTCTTACCATAACAGGAACCAGCTTACTTTTTTCTCTTAACTCAATAAAATCATTTTCAGATAAACCAATGCTTGCATATCTTCCTGGACCCTTGAATGGATCGGGAAATCGGTCAATTCTGGTTTTAATTCCGTGCACTTTGTCATATGCTGGATTCCACTCTTTGGGTTTTGAGCATTCAGGTCCAATTGAATCCATTAATCCCATTGATTGAAATGTATCACCAACACTCATAGGTGGAATCAATGAGGTTTTGCCCGCTGGTGGGAGGTCGATTGGGTCTCTTAGTGATTTAACTTCGATTCCTTTTTTCGTTTTGAGAATAATTCTTTCTTTGGGCTTAAGGGGATCTGGATCTGGAACAGTTGCGTTATGCTTTAACCTATCCACTGCAAGTGGTACAATTCCGTCATTGTTGCCAAAAGAGTTAATCGTTTGGGACAAATGATCAACATTCCCTTCGCTTTTGATACCAAATGTATGTGTAACCGGATTTATTCTGCTTGTGCTCCATACATATGAACGACTAACCTGTCTCCCTGGTTCATATTTGGAATTCTTTGGAATATCTTGATGTGTCTGATGAACAACATCCCCCATGGTTTCTGAAAATTCTGAAGGCTTTCCAAAACAAACTGAAGATGAAGCCTCTTTGGTTTTCCTTAAAGATGGATCTTGAATCGTTAAAAAGCGTTGATATGCAGGGCTTTGATATGTGGGTTCAGACTTAATACAATCAACAGAAGTACCATTTTTCGCTTTTGTTTCAATCCCAAATACCATATTTTGGGGTAAAGGCTCGTCAATAATACCAGGAGGGCGCAGTTTCTCTCCAGGAGGACCTAATAACCTATTCCTGTAAAGCCTTTGAACTTCTGGACCATTAAAATCTGATTCGGCGTTTAGACAGTGATCAATATGTTCCCCTGCCTTGGTTTCAATTCCAGCAGGACGAATCGATTTAGAAAAAGTCTTACTGTACATTGTTTATTAACGAAATAACGGTTATGAGAAAAATTTTTATTTTCTAGCTAATGAAGAGAAATATGGATGATCAAAGGATCATTTATGCTTATTATAAAGGCTTATTTGAGTTTGGCACATAAACAATATAAAAATCAATTTCAAAAATTGATTTTAAAATGGACAAAGATATTGGATATGTATTAGAGCCACTTGTAAATGAGATCCCTTTATCAAATTCTGTAAAATGCCGATTGAAAAGTGATGCTCCTCCCTTCATTCTTATCCCGAATCGAAGATCAATTGACGTTTTTTCTTTGTGCAGAAGTGGGATTGATCCACAATACTCTATTCCATTTGGCAAAGATATTATGCATATTTGTTCGATTCCTTCAAGAGCAATTCCCGGATCAAACAGAATTGATTCGGTTATTGTTTTTTTTTACGATTGTTCATTTATAGTTTTTAATGACCCTAAAAATGTATTATTTAGATATGAGCCAAAAGAGTATAAAGGATTTCGTGACATTTTGGTTGATGTGCATTATCACCAGTCCTTGCTATTGTTTTACCGGGAATTCGGTATATTAAAGCTATGGGATGCTAGTTTACAACGCCAAAACAATGTTTTTGATATTAGAATTGAGGATTTTGATGTAGTTGAAGTTAAATTCTTAAAAACTAAAGTCCTCTCAATTTGTGTTTTGTATTCTCTACCCAATGGATCCAAACGAACAATAGTTTCATCACTTGATTTATCTACTTTAGTTTTAACTCAAATGGATTCATTATCAATCAATGAACTAAATGATCCTACCACATCAATGATAATACCACTTCCCCAGGGTGATTCAGACAAACCCTATTATCTCACTATTGGGAGTGAAAGAATATGTTCCGTTTTTATAAACAATGTATCATCAATCGAGGCGCCAATTAAGAAAGGCGCTGTACCAACAGCATATTGTCAAATCGCTGGGAGCTTGCATATGATTTCTGATGATTCCGGGTCTTTATATTTGTTAGATCATGCTAAAGATGTTAAAATAGCATGTGTTGGCGATGTTAAAACAATTCCTACGTCTCTTCTTCATATTGATGGTCCATTTTTCTATGTTGGCTCGACCGAATCAAATTCTTTTATTATTTCTATTGATGATGGCAATGTCAGAGTTTTGAATGTTTTTGATCATTTTTCACCTGTTAACTCATTCTCTTCGTTACATGAGATATCTGAATCATTAATATTGACTCAAGGAAGGAGATATGGGTATTCAAACTTGACATGTTTTAAAACAGGGTCTTTATTTAATGAAGAAATTGTTATTGAATCAAAAAAGATAGATAAACTCTTTACCTCATCATCCAAGTATCTTGTATTATCCTCCAATAACCAAACTAGTCATATTTTGAGTTTTCATGAGAATATATTTGATTGTATAAAAATTCCGAACTTTAGATCAGATTTAGAGACTATAGGGATTCTTGAAATTGATGATGAGAACTTCATTCAAATTACTCCCAATTCTGCAATAATATGTGGTGTATTAAAGGGAAGAATTAAATTTGATTCTGATATAATTGATACATCATGTGATAAAAATTTTATTGTGTTGTTTAGTAACATGGCTGAAGTATTATCACCACAATTAGATTTACTCTATCAAATAATTTATGAAACGTGTCCATACAAATGTGTAATATTTGGAAATATTGTTGTTATTGCTTTTTGGAATGGGAGAGTGTCAATATTTAATAATGAAACACTAATATCCTACATGGATTTCCCTCAAGAAGACTATATTATTGGTCTTCATCTTGTTCGCTCTGTTCAATTGCTGCTTTTTGTAATATTTCAAGATGGAAAAGTTTATATTTTTTCTGTAGGTGAGAAAAAGATAATTGATTCTCTATTAATTGGATATTATATATCATGTTCTTTTTTATATGATTCTGATTCGGTTATTATAATTGGTTCTAGTCCTTCTCTTCTTAGTGTGAATGGAAAAGTTATTCCAATTATAATGAATAGTTTTTCCATGGGTATTAAAATGCCTAATCATAGAATTGGATTGCTATCTGAGTACGGAATCGCATTTGGTACGATAATTGAATCAAATATCTCTACACACGAATCAGAGCCAATTAATGGAATTCCCTTAATGATATCTGTTCACTCTCAGCCCCTAACTGTTTTTGTATCAGTATTTGAAAACAATCAATTTTTTGTGAAAGGATATTTTTATCCTTCCAATTCTCTTGCTTTTGAGACTCAATTCAAATCGGAGGAAGAAATTACCTTTTTGGATACAATGAATTCAATTGACACCACATTTATAGGAACAATTTGTAACAGTTCAGGAAAATTATATGCCATTAGGCAGTCTTTTGGATCATTCAAAATAGTATCAGAATTAGAGTTAGAAGGTGGAGTATTTTGTATGTTGCCTCTTGATTCGTCATTGATTGTTGGAGGTAGGAACAAATTATATCATATCAAAGTTTCTATATCATTGTCTGGCTTTTTTCAATGGGATATTTCTCAAACAATACCTGCACCATCAATAACCAAATCTTTAGGTATTGTTCGTAACTATCTTATTCAATTCGATTCTTTTAGATCAATCTCTCTTTTTAAGCATGATGATAATTTGATTTTCGAAAAGGCTTTTGATTATTTTGTTCCTCAAAAGACACACTCTGGTTTTATAAGCTCGGAGATAAAGCCTGGTGTATATCATCTGTTTGTATCCACTTTGGATGGTTCTCTGATTATTTACTCATTACAATTTGACCCAATTAGGATCAAAAAACTAACATCAATAGTTCTTTCATCCCCAATAACAATGGCATCCCCAATACATGATGGTTTTTATGTGGTATCTCAAAGAAATGGCTCTTTCTCTCTACTTTTTGAACTTAATAAAGAAGAAATTAGAGTCCTCCAAAAAATTGGACAAGAACTTAGTAAGAACTTCCTCTCACCTGTTAATGAATCAAAGATTGCACAAATGTCTTATTTAAATCTATTTAAGAGCATTCCTGGGCCCATGCAACTTTCCATTTGTCAATCAATAGGGGTGGAATATGCAAAAGTGATCCAAATATTTGAAAAAGTCAAGACAAAAGTAGCACAAATTTGTACAAGTTTATGAAGGTTTGGATTGTTATTCCACAGGTTGGAAAAAAGCTAATCGAATTTCAAACGAACTCGAAAATCGAACAAATTAAGGATACTATTATATTAGAGTTTAAATTGAAGCATTCGGATTCTGAATGGACATTTTTTTCGGATGGTATAGTATTAAAAGGTCAGGAATTGTTTTCGGATATACATGATGGTGATATAGTATCTGTATCGATTTATACGGATTCAAAAATGATTGGAAGCCACACTCAAGTTATTGCGGAAATAATTAATTCAAATTTTGGTATAGATAAGCTTATATTTGAAGAAAACTTCTGGTCATCTTATTCTATGATGAAAAAAATGTCTGATATTCTTGAAGAAAATAATTCAGCCTCTGCCCCAATTGTTCATAAGATATTGAACCAACTTTCTTATCCTAATATTGACCACAATGAGATGGTTGAGAAAATAATGTGCATTTTGGACTTCGATACTGATGAGTTTTTACCATTTAGTTGAGCTTAGCAATAGGAATTGGTAACGAATCAAGATTTTTGAAATTTTTGAAACCCAAATATATATTATTATTTATCCATTGCCTATGTTACTATTTAATAAGTAACATAGATATAGAATAAATGTAGACTAGCTGACCATAATGGAAAAAGTGAGAGTCCCAAGCAAATCGAAAGTATTAGCAGTTCGAATGATGATAAAACGTATTAAAAAAGCGAAATCCGATAATATCAGCAAAGATAATTCTAAGAATGAGGATATTGATATAGATGCAATGTTTGATGATTTCAAGAAGAAGAAGAAGGAAAAAGCCCTTATCGAAGCTGAGAGGAAAAAAGAGGAAGAAAAAAATCCAAAAAGGAAATTTACGGAAGATGGGCTCCCAATATTTACTGAAGACGAATTGAAAATCAATAATCCTAAAGCAGGCACAACTCCGCTGTGTCCTTTTGAATGTGACTGCTGTTTTTAATGATAAGAGTAATAAACCCATTTTGGAATGTCAATGTTCACCTTTTTTAATGGTATCATAATCCTTGAATTGCATCTGCAAATAAGAATTCAACAATAATGCTTTACTCTAAATAATTTTAATGATATAATAGGATACTAAGAGAAAACCCTATTGAGCTTATAATTGAGTTCAGGCCGAAAACTGACCCAGAGCCTTGAGATTCATTGAACATACAGTCTGATGGTGAAGGAGGGATAGTCTGAGGGGGAGTGGGGAGTGGAAATGGTGTGGCACATGGAGTTAAATCGTGTCCTATTGGAGTTTCTGGGGGTATTATGGTAGGGTCTGGTGTTGGAGTTATACACATTGCAGTTCCAAAGTTGATTAATGCAAAAGTATCAGTAATGGTGTTAATATCCATCATTGTAACTGCACTCCCTGATGTCAATACCCCCGAATGAGATATGTAACAATTATAAACATTCATTTGTCCCGCAAAGAGTGTATTTGCATTTAATGCAAAAACAACATTATTTATATCTAGTATTGATGATGATGTTTGAATAATAGAAGGGGAAGGAGAGGTATTGTTTATCACATTTGATAATGTGAAAACATTTAAACTTGAACACGAATGTACATACATAACTATTGATGTTGAAAGGAGATTATTGCATAATGATGTGAAATTAACTGAAAGAGAATTTGCATTATGAATATAGACTCCACTATGATCTTTCAACCAATTATTTGAAGAATTCAGGTTCCTGACAATCACTTGGCCATTGTTCAAATAAATTGGAGCTCGCCTATTTGAAGGTGTTATCGGAGACGAAAATATGATTGATGAAAACTGTATCCAATTCTTTGATGTTGATAATGTTAGAGAATACAAAAACTGTCCATAATAATTTGTTGTACTATGGGTTCCACAATAGCAATCAGAAGCACAAACTCTATTCACAACAGCCCCTCCCTTGTTAGGAACAGAATATATTCCGCCTCCATGTTGACTACATATACACTGATAGAATAGGCAATCTTCAATAACACTATTAGAGTAATCCGTATCATGGAATATAGCTCCACCATTTCCTGAATAACTTGATAAACTTTGAAAAAAGCAACCATGAATATGAAATTGAGAGTTGTAGCTATGATACCGATATAAACAGCTATGTAAAGGGAAAAAGTCAGTGTATGATGATATTATCAGCAGCAATTTACCTACAAAACTAATATATGCAAACATAATAAAAATGAATTTTGAAAAAACCCTGATCTCAATTTTTTGTATGATTATGGAGATAATTGAGACCTAAATCCACCCCACAAATATTCAATAAAAAAAAGTCAATTCTTTTGATATTTTTTGAAGCTACAGTCAACATGTCACAACTTCCCTCAGGAGTGAAATCGATATGGAGGATCCCAATTTTGAAATTAATGTAGGGATGCCATTTAGGGCATAAAAAATCAATTTGTGGGACATTTTTTCAATGTTAGATGATGGAGAAACCCCAAGACATATTCTGTAAACAATCGTTTCTTGGGAATATTGTTTGGGTAGTAGAATTTGAACTGAAATAATATTGCCCCAATACTCCCTCTCACCGAAACTTTCTCCTCCTCATTTGTCATCAATATCAGATTCTTGGAACGATTTGGGTAATATCACAGGGGCATTTTTTCAAGATATAGGGTTTTACACATTATCGGAGATTCACATTTTTGAAGCGTTCAGTAGTTGTAACTTTTAACAAATGTTTTTATTTGAATTGGAAATAAAGATTTGAAAACTATCAAATTGATAGAAAACTCAATTCATTTTTATGAGCAATACTAGCTATGATGACTCTTTGTATTATTATTGTGATGGGAATCAGATGGGTCTTTATATTATTTTAAGTATCTTTATTCTTCCAACATTAATAGGGCTTATTGTTTCTCTTTTTTTGACTGATCATGCCCCCTGGTGTACCTTTTTTTTCAATTTGATGAGCAATGGTATGATTGCAATTATTATAGCTGGTATTAAATGTTATATTGACTCATCATCTGATGGAGAGTTAATTTTATCAGGAGTCATATTTTTGGTTTTAGTTTATGCTCTATCACAATTGATCGGTAATAAATGTTGGGCACCAGAGTGGCATCCCGATTCACAATCAATTGAATTGAAGAGGGGGTTGTGTAACAGTTTATGTTGGTTGGACAATAGTCCCAGATCAGTGTTTGATGAAATTACTTCTCCTCTAATAAATGGGAGTGATTTGGAAACAATGCAAAAAGAAAATGCTAGTTTACCTCCCTCAATGAGTGTAAGGATATATCTTCGTATGGGGAAACATTTTCAATTTAAAAATGATAAGGAAATCTCATATGTTTCATGGGAAGAAAGGGGAATCCTTCAAGATATACCTTCCAGTCCTTTAGTAAGGTTTTGTTCGGATGTGGAAGTGATATTGGATGAAACAATTAATGCTCAATATAAAAATGAAGTTGAAGATATGACAAGAGAGTATAACCCTGAAAATAAATTTTCTGTTGTTCAAATTCCAAAGAATTATGTTGTAGGTTTTTCAAATAGAGCAATAATGACATTGAAACCAGACCATTTCTGCTTTAGCAGATGCAATTTGATCCTTCATCATTTCCTGTGTTTTATTGGTTATAGTTGGGTATCCGAAACGATATTTAGACAGATTGCAAAAAGAATGGAGTTTCATTCAAGAAAATATGTTTCGGCAGAAAAAATCTACAGGGCTAACCAAGGAGAAAGAGATAGAAATCTTTTATAAAAAAAATTAACATATACATCTTTTTATATAGCTCTTTGAATCGGAATCACTGCTTTTCTTCTCTTCAAACCTGTGAGAGTTTCCTTCTCATCTTGGTTTATTGTTCTGTGAGATCCCTTAAAAAGAACTACTACTGTAATTATTATTCCGGAAACAAAAGTAACGATTAATATAAATCTCATCTTATCCGATTTAGCATTCGTTCCATCTATTACATCATTGTTCCTGATGAAATTAGTACATTTATTTTGATCTGGATATGCAATTGAGAGAGTTGAATCGGGCTTTTTCATTTTAAGATGTGCAGAGGTAAATTTTCCAATAAATGCTTTGGTTGAATCACTTATATCGAAAACGCAATCGGTAAAAACCCCAGAGCCAGATATTGTTTCAGATATGAATAATGGAAGAGGAACACCATATATAATCCATCTAGTGATATCTGTTGGTGATGAAACATGGCAAAACCCAACCCATCCACCGAAACCAGTATTATTAATACAGTTCACATCTTCAATTATGCATTCACCTTGTTTGGAATCCGTATGAATACCAGAGCTACCTTTATTATTAACAATGGTAAGAGAACTTAATAAAAGCTTATTCATGGTACCAAACCCCCCACAAACCCCAGGTCCTCCAATAGTATTATATGTAAAATTACACTCATTCATTTCAATATCATTCGATTGTAATTGCATTGTAATGCTGTTCTGATAATTGTTAGCTCCATTTTTCAGGATCGATGTTCTGTTGAAGTATGACAAAACCTTGATGCAAACAGCAAAAACTGCAGAACTCTCTTCAGATTTACACCCCGATACGCAACAATCAATAAAAGTCCAATTCCTCAAATACACATACACTGCACCGCCAACTTTTGTGGAGCTGCAATTGCAAAAAAAAACTTTGCTAAAACGTATATAAGCATTGGACCGCTCTTTGCTATCAATTCTCACAGCCCCTCCCTTTTCAGAAACGCAGTGCTCAAATACACAACTGTAAATATCAATATAATCAAGATGCTCTGTTGGAGGAGGATTGTGAGAAAAATGAAGATCTCTGAAAAAAACAGAATCCATGCGAATAGCCCCATTGATAAAAGACCGAAATGAGCTCACTTTAACCGTTATCTGATTAAAAGCGAAACTGCCAGATAAAAAAGAGCTCGAAAATTTACTCACTCGCAACTGCGAACAAAAATAGGTCGAAAAACACGCCCGAGGAGAAAGAGTTAAGATGGGGCACCCAAGACATCCAGAAAAACTCAAGTAAACCAACGATCGATTCATGTTAAAAGTGACCATGTTTGAATGAGAGTTGAGGTTAGAATATTCAAAACCTAAATGGGCTGCGTTGGCAGCTGTGCTGATGATGATGTTGTTCCTCGAGTTTTGATGCTTGGTTTGAAAGGTGCAGGGAAGAGTACAATATTGAATAAACTTAAAGATGACGACATAATTGAAGTTTTTGAGACCATGGGATTTAATACAGAGACACTTGATTTTGATGGCAAAGAAGTGTGTGTTTGGGATCTTGGTGGTGATACAAAGAATCGAAATCTGTGGAGGCATTATTTTAACGGAACATACGGGCTGATTTTTGTGGTTGATGCTTCAGACAAGAAGAAGTTCAGTAGTGCTAAATCAGAGATTGAACAAATAGTTAGTTCCACGGAGCTTTTGAACTGCCCTGTTTTGTTTTTAATGAACAAAACTGATCTAACTGACCTCAGTGTTGATGAGTTCTCTCATGAAATGGCTGTTTTGCGAATTAAGCAACCAATGTGTCAGGTGTTTCCTGTATGTGCTAGCACCGGAAATGGTTTATCTGAAGCAATGAGCTGGCTATCGAAAGCAATGAAAAAAGAATAAAATGTGTCTGAGTTTAATTGCCGTTTAGAATTAATAATAATGTCCGAAGAGCCTCCACAGGTTGATATGGCCTATGTTCTTGCATGGCACCCGTATTCCAGATCCAACGACCTTCTCGAAGCATTTGGTCAGTTTGCTAAAGAGCTTGAGGTTGTTGCTCGATCTCGTGGTGGAATTGCTGCAGTGGATCTTTTTTCTGGTAAGGGTATTTCATCAGGAATTCACATTGTGAAAACTATTTTGCAATCAGTTGTTTTTTCTGTTACTGATATTTACGATTTGTGTCTTGAACAAGCTGATAAAATCGAAAAGATCTGTCAGATCTCTGAATATGATACTATTGCAACAGTGAAAGGTTATGAACAAGGTGAAAGAGTGACTTTGCACTTCGGTAATGTCCCAGAATTGTTTGATTCTCTTTGCGAATACCTTTGCTGTGGGATTCTGAAGCGTGTTGTTGAAATATGGACAGCAGCAAACTATGTTAAAGCAGCCAAAAAGATATGCGATGGAGATATCAATGCATCTGTTTCACCAGAAAAAAAAACCAAAATTCTTAGATATATCGCAACTGAACTCTCCGAACCACCATTAGTAATTGATGACGAATTATTAGAATGGATTAGTGAGTCATCATCAGAGTCCAATGATATTCTCAAAGAGAAGCTAGAGGAATTTCGAAAATTGTCTTGCCACCGAGTTTCTGACTTTATTTTCATGATCCAGTGGTCCATGTTTTATACAAACTTGTACAATGATATTCTTGTAATCTCTGAAATCGTATACGCATCATTCGGTAGCAGCAGTAGGTGGGATAACTCTCCCTTGATTCTTCCTATTATTATGATGAGCTCATCTGCTGTGTCCCTTCAGAGAACAATAATGAACATCTTCAGCAAAACCCTCCCTGAGAACTCTCCGAGAATGAGAGCTCATAAGAGGCTAATGCTCAAACTGTTCCCCTCATAACAGGTAAAACCGAAGATATTTTTTCCGTTATTTCAAATGCGTTTAGATTTAAACCGAATGTTTTGTCTCAAAATTCTGAGAAAAAAACACTTCACTACGTTATAATGGTTCGTGAAATTGTTCACATCCAAGCCGGTCAATGCGGTAACCAAATTGGTGCCAAGTTCTGGGAAGTTATCAGTGATGAGCACGGTATTGATCCAACAGGTTCCTACCATGGTGATTCAGATCTTCAATTAGAAAGAATCAACGTTTATTTCAACGAAGCTACAGGTGGCAAGTACGTTCCACGTGCTGTCCTTGTTGATCTTGAACCAGGTACCATGGACTCTGTCCGTGCTGGCCAATACGGTCAACTTTTCCGCCCTGACAACTTCGTTTTCGGTCAAAGTGGTGCTGGTAACAACTGGGCCAAGGGTTACTATACTGAAGGTCAAGAACTTTGTGAATCCATCCTCGATGTTATCCGTAAGGAAGCTGAATCCTGTGATGCCCTTCAAGGTTTCCAACTTGTTCACTCCCTCGGTGGTGGTACTGGTTCTGGTCTTGGTACACTTCTTCTTAACAAGCTCCGTGAAGAATACCCAGATCGTATCCTTTCCACCTACTCCATCGTTCCATCACCAAAGGTTTCTGACACTGTCGTTGAACCATACAACTGCACACTCTCTGTTCACCAACTTGTCGAATCTGCTGATGAAGTTTTCTGCATTGATAACGAAGCTCTTTACGATATCTGCTTCCGCACACTTAAGCTTACAACCCCAACATATGGTGATCTTAACCACCTTGTTTCCCTTGTTATGTCTGGTGCTACATGCTCCCTCCGCTTCCCAGGTCAACTCAACAGTGATCTTCGTAAGTTGGCTGTCAACCTTGTTCCATT